>Ga0209239_1002661_pt1 | contig 10600 bp, 10 predicted proteins | sample GraSoi013_2_20cm_FD_185824 | JGI IMG/M metagenome (GOLD analysis project Ga0209239, IMG submission 185824) | Grasslands soil microbial communities from the Angelo Coastal Reserve, California, USA - Sample 10_02_2013_2_20cm (SPAdes) (version 2) | ecosystem: Environmental > Terrestrial > Soil >...
ACAGACGACCTGCATCGGGATCGGCGGGGACCCGGTCATCGGCACCGGCATGGTGGACGCCCTCGCCTTGTTCCAGAAAGACCGCAAGACGAAACGAATCGTGGTCGTCGGGGAGATCGGCGGCACCGCGGAGGAGGAGGCCGCGGATTTCATCAAACGACGGGTCACGAAACCGGTCGTGGCATACGTCGCCGGACGCACGGCGCCGCCCGGAAAGCGGATGGGCCATGCGGGGGCGATCATCCAGGGAAACCGCGGCACGGCCGAGTCGAAGGTCAAGGCATTCGAGGAATCGGGAGTGCCGGTCGCGGAATATCCGGTCGGCATTCCGAAGCTCCTCGCAGCCGCGTGACCGACCGACCGCCAAGGAACCTTCAAATATCGGCCTGCGCTCCTTCGCCCGGGGAGCCCAGAAGGGCTGAGAGTCTCCCGCGTGAGGGAGAGACCCTTGGAACCTGATCCGGGTCATGCCGGCGTAGGGAACGCGAGGACTTTTTCAGCCCTGGGAACCTGAGGAGTCCCGACACGGAGACGGAACGCCCGACCGACAGCGGCCCCGCCGAGTACGGCGGCACGACCCTAAAAGTCGAACCCTTCGGCATCGAGCGCATCACGGATCGCGAGCGGCACGGTCGGCCGTCGCGGTTGTTCCCCTTTTGGTTCGGGGCGAATGCGACCCTGTACAGTTTCCTCGTGGGGTTCCTCGGGATCGCGATCCTCCGCCTCCCCATGGACCTTGCCGTGGAAGGCGTGGTCCTCGGCACCGTCCTCGGGTCGATTCCCTTCGCCCTCCTCAGCATCGTGGGTCCGGCGACCGGCTATCCGCAGATTGCCCAATCGCGGAGCTCCTTCGGACGCCGGGGCGCGTACCTCCCGGCGGCCCTGAACTGGTTCTCGACGACGGGCTGGAGTGCCGTCACCTTCATCTTGGGCGGTCTTGCCTTCAGCCTCTTCCTGCCGATCCCCTTCGTCGTAGGGGTCGCGATTTTTGCGGTCATCCAGATCGTGGTGGCCTTCTACGGCCATAACTTCCTCCATCGATTCGAGCAGGTAATGGCCCTGATCCTCGTCGGCGTCTTCGCCGTAATGAGCGTCGTCGCGGTCCAGGGAGCGACCGCGGCGGCCTACACCCCCTCAGGCGGCGGAATCGCCGGATTCGCGTTCATGACGATCCTTGCTGCCTCGATTCCATTGAGCTGGGCTCCGTACGCGGCAGACTTCTCCCGGTATCTCGCTCGCGACACCGCGCGCCGACGCGTCTTCGCTCCCGCATTCCTCGGGATGGCGGTGGCGTGCATCTGGGTTGAGGTAATCGGGGTCATGTTGACGACGTCCCTCGGTTTCTGGGGCGACCCCGTGCTCGTGTTCGCCCATGCCTTGGGTGGTGGGCTCGTGGTCCCACTGCTTCTCCTGCTTGTCGTGAACCTCTTGGCCGCCAACGCCCCGAACTTGTATTCAAGCGGGCTCTCCCTTCTTGCGCTCGACGTCCCGGTGAGCCGAGGGTCCTCCGTCCTCGTCGGAGGCGCAATCGCCACCGGGCTCGCTATGTGGGGCGGCACCGATCGGGTCTCGTTCTACGAGAGCTGGCTCTTCTTCGTCGAATACTGGATCGCTCCGTGGGCTGCAATCGTACTCATCTCGTTCTTCGTTTTCAGGCATCGCGGTGCGGAGCCAAGCCCCGATACGGCTCCACCGTGGCGCACGTCTGCTTTAGGCGCGTACATCGCAGCAGTGATCGTCGCCGTCCCCTTCATGAACCGAGCCCCGCGCTTTGTTGGTCCCGTTTCGTCCGCGCTCGCCGGCGTGGACTTGAGCAACCTCGTCTCTTTCGCCGCCGCATCCCTCCTTTTCTACGCCCTCACATCTTGGGGGGAGCGCCGCTCGCGAGCCGCGGTGGACCATTCTCTCGTTTCGGAGTCGGAACCATGACGGAATCAGCCCGAGTCAAGTATCCGATGGGAAAGGTGAGTCGCGCGTTCTTCGAGAACGTGATTGCGCACCACCTCGGCGCGAGACGCAAGGACGTTGCCGTCGGGCCGGCGAACGGAGTGGACCTCGGCGTCGTGCGCCTTCCGGACGGGCGCGCTCTCCTCTCGACGACGGACCCGATCTACATCGTGCCCCAGTACGGATGGGAGCGGGCCGCGTGGTTCGCCTTTCACATCCTCGCCTCGGATCTGACGACCTCGGGCGTCGCGCCGCAGTACATCACGATGGATTGGAATCTGCCCATGGACATCGAAGACGACCAAATCGAGACGATGCTCCAAGTGATCGATCGCGAATCGAAGAAATACGGCGCCGCAATCGTGACGGGCCATACCGGCCGTTATGAGGGCTGCGCATACCCGATGGTCGGCGGGGCGACGTTCCTCGCCATCGCGCCGAAGGACGGCTGGGTCACCGCCAACATGGCAAGGCCGGGGAATCACGTCCTGGTGACCAAGACGGCGGCCCTTGAGGCGACCGCCATCCTTTCGAACACGTTCCCAGAACTGATCGAGCGAAGGCTCGGGGCAGACGTGACGAAGCGCGCTCGCGCCCTGTTCGATTCGATGAGCACGGTCGACGATGCATTGGCCGCCGCCTCCATCGGCTTGCGGAGGGGTGGCGTCTGGGCGATGCACGACGCCACGGAAGGCGGTGTGCGAAATGCGGTCTGGGAGATGGCGCAAGCCTCCGGGCTCGGAGTCGACGTGAATCTCGCAAGGGTGCCTGTGGATCCGGCCGTCGCGGCGGTCTCGAAAGTCTTCGGCATGGACCCGTTAGACGCAATCAGCGAAGGGACCCTCGTGATCGCTGTCGAGCCGGACGCTGTATCGGACGTCATCGCTCGCTTGAAGAGAGAAGAAATGCTCGCAGAGGACATCGGCCATTTCACGAAAAAAGGCCAAGCTTGTCGGGACCAGGGCCGACCCCTCAAGCCCGCGGACCGCGATCCGTTCTGGGTCGCGTTCAGCCGAGCTCTTGCCGGGGAGATCTCCTGAGTCCACCCTCTCCGAGGACACGTCGCCTCGGCGGCGTCTACCTCGTTGCGTCACCGCAGAAACCGGTGTCTCACCTGCGGGCCATCGTAACCGCGGCTCTCGAGGGTGGTATCTCCGCGGTTCAACTCCGGGACAAGGGCCTCTACTCCCCGGAGGAGCGGGTCGAAGCCGGTCGGTCTCTGCGCGACCTCTCGCGCGGATTTGGAGTCCCCTTTCTCGTGAACGACGATCCCGAGCTCGCCCGCCGGATGGACGCGGACGGCGTCCATCTTGGACGGGATGATCCATCCCCTCGAATCGCGCGGGCGGTGCTCGGACCACAGGCGATCATCGGCGTTACGGTCTACGGAAAACCGGGCGAGGAGTCGGCGGCCGCGGAAGCCAACGCCGACTACATTTCTGTGGGACCGTTCTTCCCGAGCCCGACAAAGCCCGAGGAGCCCGTGTTGCCCATCCAAGTCCTCGACGCGGTCGTCCACCGTTCGCCTCTGCCCGTGTTCGCCATCGGTGGGGTGACCGCGAAGAACGCAGCCCTCCTCGCGCGGCACCGCGTCGCGGGTGTGGCGGTCGTCTCCGCAATCATGGAAGCCCCGGATCCGCGACGGGCGGCCGAAGCGATTCGACGTGCGTTCTTCGGCGCATCGGGCGCGTGATGCGCGCGGCGCGCGCACGCTCGAGGAAACGCGCGCGCGAGGAATCATCGGCCAGAACATCCAGCGACAAACGGTTAAATAGAGCCCCTTGCGTGCGAATCTTTCCGTGCGCCGACTCATCGTGACGGAGAAGTTCAACGCCTCAGTACGGATCGCGACGATCCTCAGTGGAGGGAAATCGAAGCGTACGTACGTAGAAGGGACGCCCGTTTTCGAGTTCACCCAGGCCGAAGACCGGGTGCAGGTGGTCGGCCTCCGCGGCCACATCATCAACCTCGACTACCCGGATGCGCTGAACGACTGGGCTCGCGTGGATCTCAAAGAGCTCGTCTGGGCCGAACCGCAGAAGGTCGTGACCGCGGGGAAGATCGGGGCCGCCCTGAAGACCCTCGCGGCCCAGGCGGACGAGGTGATCATCGCAACGGACTTCGACCGGGAGGGCGAGCTGATTGGCGTGGAGGCCTTGGCGCTCATCCGAGAGGCCCGACCCGAGATCCGGGTGCGTCGGGCTCGCTTCTCCGCGCTCACGAAGTGGGACATCGAAGGCGCGTTCGCGAACCTCGTGGATGTCGATTATCCGCTCGCGGCCTCCGCAGAGTCCCGCCAGTCGGTCGACCTGGCGTGGGGTGCGGTCCTGACGCGCTTCATCTCGATTGCGTCGAAGCAACTCGGACGAGATTTCCTCTCCGTGGGCCGGGTCCAGAGCCCGACCCTCGCACTGATCGTGGACCGGGAGCGGGAAATCGAAAACTTCGTCCCCCAGGATTTCTGGACCGTTCACGCGAAATTCCGAAAAGACGTCGCCGGAGCTTCCATCGAATTCGAGACGAGTCACGAACACGGCCCGTTCTGGGCGAGGGGGGAAGCAGAGACCGCGATGGCCCAGGCGGAGAGCGCGCCGCAAGGCCTTGTCCGGGAGTACCTTCAGAACGAACGTGAGGAGCGGCCCCCGCCCCCCTTCAACACAACGATGTTCGCTGCGGAGGCGAACCGGATCGGGTTCGGCGCGGCGCAGGCGATGCGGATCGCCGAAGATCTCTACCAGTCCGGGTTCATCTCTTACCCGCGTACCGACAACACGGTCTACCCGTCGACGATCAATCTCCGGTCCGTCCTCGAGAAGCTGAGCGAATCGCCGTTCGCGGCGGAAGCCCGAGAACTCGCGGGCCAGGAGCGCATCGTACCGAGCCGCGGTCGAACGGAAGCGACCGACCATCCCCCGATCTATCCGGTCCAAGGTGTGGGCCGGGACAAGGTGAAGCGCGAGGACCACTGGCGCATTTACGAACTCGTCGTGCGGCGTTTCTTGGCCACGGTGGCACCCAACGCGGTCGCAGAGGTCGCCGAAGCCAAGATTGACCTGGGAGCCCAGGTGTTCCTCGCGGAAGGCTACCGAATCAAGGAACTCGGTTGGCGGAAGTACTATCCCTACTGGATCGTGCGGGAGGCCATTTTACCCCCGCTCGCCGTGGACGAGAGCCTCGAGCGGTTGGGGCCGGTCGCCCTCCGGGAGGATCGGACGAAGCCGCCGGGGAGATACAGCGAAGGGTCCCTCATCCAAGAGATGGAGCGCCTCGGACTGGGAACGAAGTCCACGCGACACGAGATCATCAAGAAGCTCTACGATCGCAAATTCATCGAAGGCAAGTACCCAAGGCCGACGACGAGCGGGCGGGCGGTCATCGAGGCGTTGGAGGATCACGCGGAGCGAATCACCCAACCGGAGATGACGGCGCATCTCGAGGCCGACATGGAGGGAATCGCGACCGGCGTCCGGGCCCGTGAGGACGTCGTCCGCGAATCGCAGCAGATGCTCAGCGAGGTCCTCGAGACGCTCGAGGCGAACCGCGAGGCGATCGGCCAAGAAATCGAAGCGGCGCTGCGGGAGCAGAACTACATCGGGAAGTGCAACGTCTGCAAGGAGGGGAACCTCACGGTCATCCGGTCCCGGCGCGGGAGCCGCTTCCTCGGCTGCGACCGGTACCCCGCGTGTCGGAACACCCACCCACTGCCGCAGATCGGAATCATCCAAAGCGCGGAGGAAAACTGCCCGGAATGCGGCGCGCCCATGATCAAACATACCGACCGCGGGCGGACGACGAGTTATTGCGTCGCGTCCGACTGTCCATCGGTCCGCGAGAAGAACTTCATCGGCCGCTGCGAAAAGTGCGGAGATGGGGAGCTGATGATCCGCCACGGGACCTACGGGAAGCGTTTCGTGGGCTGCTCGAAGTATCCTGCGTGCGACAATTCGTACCCGCTTCCCCAGCGCGGCCTCATCGTCCCGACCGAGGAGCGGTGCAACGCGTGCGGCCATCCGGTCATCAAGGTGATCATGCGGGGCCGACCGCCCTGGGTCCTCTGCCTGAACATGAAATGTCCGACGAAGGAAGGGAAAGGTCGGAAGAAGGGGAAAGTTGGCCCCAAGAAACCGACGCGCCGGCGAAAGCCGAAGCCCATCGCGGTCGTCGCGGACATCGCGACCGGTTAGGGCGTCGCCATGAACTTCGTGAATTCCGCGAGGGTCCGCGGACGCAGCGTGAAATTCGTCCGCTTCTCTTCCCCGATCGTCGATAGAGGCGTCTTGCCGTAGTGGTGGCCTGGACACACGATCAGCGCATCGTCCATCTTCCGGACCTTGTCGAACAGCGACGCGTACATGTCCTCGACGCTCGATCCCGGTAGGTCCACTCGGCCGCAGTCCCCGACAAAGAGGCAGTCGCCCGTGAAGACCCGGCCCGACACGATGAAGCAGCACGAGTCGGGTGAGTGGCCCGGGGTGTGGACGACTTTCACCTTGAGTCCGCCGACGCCGACAATCTGACCGTCCTCCAGGACGAGGTCCTTCCGGACGTTGCTCAGCCGGTGCGCCGCGATTTTCCCGCCGCTCTCATTCGCGAGCCGCTCGTTGTCGAAGACATGGTCGACATGATGGTGTGTGTTGAAGATGAGTCCAATCGAGTAACCGTTCTCCTCGGCCACCTTCTGGAGGACGCGGGCGTCGAAGCTCGGATCAAACACGGCCGCGGCCTTCGTGGCGGGATCTCCCACCACATACCCGAAGTTCGCCATGGAACCAATCAGACGCTGCTCGAAGAACATTGGACGGGCGGACCGCTTCGCAGTCCATGAGCCTTTGCGTCACCGGCGACGACTTTGCGCCGCGTACGCCCTCGCCCAGTATTCTTGCCAGGCGCGCGCGTTGTCTTCCCAGGCCTTTCGAATCTGGTCCCGGACTTTCATGCGGTGTGTGACCGCCAGAGACACGAGAAAGGCGAAACCGAGGATGCCGGCCCCCCACGCCGTGCTCAGCGTCGCCCCGCCGGACAAGTGACCCGTGGCGACTGCCCATGCGGTCAGGATCGCGCTCACGATGACGAACGTGACGGAGCCCGCGATCCGGCGTGTGATCCAGCCCATCGTCCGATGCGTGGGCGAATCGCGCGATAAAGAGTACGGGATGAAAATCATCGATGCGAAATTTCGGCCGACAGGCGCAATTGACTCCCGTCCTACGGGAGGAACTCTGGAGGGCCGCCTTACGAGTCCGTCGGCCCCGGCAAGGTTATCGACGGGACGCCGTTGCCGGCGGCATGACAAGGTCGCTGAACGGCCGCGTCGCTCTCGTTACCGGCAGTACGGGCGAGGGCATGGGGAGAAGTACCGCGCTCACGTTGGCGCGCGAGGGCGCGGACGTCGTCCTGAACCACGGCACGAACCGGCGGACCTCGCCCGCGAACAACCGTCGTCTCGTGGATGCAATCGAGCGACTCAGCGCCCGAGCGATCGTGGTGCGAGCCGACACCGCCAAAGGGGACGATGTCCGGAAGATGTTTCGCCGGGCAGAACAGGAATTCGGGCCCGTCGATATCCTGGTCAACAACGCCGGCGGATCATGGCATCCGCGTCAGGACCTCGCCAAGGTCCAGGACCGGGCGTGGCAGGGGGTGCTCCGAGCGGAGATTGACGGCATGTTCCATACAATCCGAACGGCGCTCCCCGGGATGCGGCGGAGACGATGGGGCCGCGTCGTGAACATCGGAATGGAGCGGTCCGAAGAATTTACTGAGCCGCCTTTCGACTACACCGTCGGAAAAATCGCTCGCCACGGGCTCACTCGCATCCTCTCCGAGGTCGAGATCGGGCGGGGAATCACGATTAATGCGGTGGCCCCGGGGTACATCCCTTACTTCACCCTCAGACAAGCTCTCGAAGCCGTGAATCATCGAGGGCCATGGGGCTCCCGAAAGCACGGGACGCCCCAAGACGTGGCCGAGGTGGTCGCGTTCCTTTGTTCGGATGAAGCGCGAAACGTGACGGGCGCGGTGATCCCGGTCCACGGGGCGCCCGATTGATGGGAGACGGTCGTCAGCGGATCAGCGGGAGCGACGGCCGCGCTTTCGGCCCTTCGTGGCGGACTTCTTGGCAGACTTCGTCGCACGCCGCGCACGGCGCTGGGACTGGGCACGGGCGGCCCGCGGCTGGGGGGCGTTCTCGTATAGGGCCAGCGTAATTCCGGTCGGGTCCTGGAAGACCGCGAACCAGCCCATTCCCGGGATCTCGGCCTTCGGCATCACGACCGCGCCTCCCGATGACTGGATCTTCCTGAGCGTGCCATCAATGTCTTCGCATAGGATGTAGTCGAGGACGCCCGCGGGGAGGTTCTCGGCCTTCTGAAGACCGCCACCGGGTGCGCTCGGGGCCTCGAACATCGAATAGTTCATTTCCGGCATGTCCTGCCACTTCCAATCGAATACGTCTCTCAGAAACGATTTCGTTTTTTCCGGCGCGTTCGAATGAATTTCCACGTGCACAAAGCTGTTCGGCTTTTGAGCCATGTTCTCCGTCCCCCTTGAGGGATTCACGGGATGCACGTGACGGCTATTAAGACGTGGGCTCGGGAGGTGGGCGAAAGTGACGTGTCGCTTTCAAACCCGGATTCGACGGAATGCAAAGACGGCAATGACGAACATCGCCACAGCCTCGATGGCGAGAACGCCGAGTTCCAGCGACACCGTGGACGTCACCGCGTTGAACAAGCCGGCACGGAAGATGTCGGTCGTGTACGTCAACGGGTTGGCGAGGCTCGCCGCTTGTATTGCCGAAGGCGCCGCGCTGGCGGGGAAGAACACGGACGAGGTGAAAAGGAAGATGAAGAACGCGAAGGTCGACACGATCTGGAACGTCTCGGACGACTTCAGGACGACGGAGAGGGCGATGGCGAAGGCGCCGAAAAACATCGTCCCGAGGAAGAGCGCCCCCGCGATGAGGAGCGCCCCTTCCCAGGTCGGGGCGAAGCTTGCACCCAACACGGGAAACGCGAAGCCAAACACCAGCAGGGAGCCCGCGACGCCGATGATCAGAGTCGCGAAGATGATGCTCAGGATGTACTGAGCGCGGGTGAAGGGCCCCATCAGGAGCTGCTCGAACATTCCGTTCTTCCGGTCGAACCAGAGCTGCGTCCCCGCGTTCGTGCCCCCGTTGATGACGGTCAGCGTCACCGCGCCCGCCGCAAGGAAAAGGGAGTAGCTAATCACTCGCCCGTTCCCGACATCGAACGGTGGGACGATTCCATTCAGCCCGAATCCCTGGACGAAGATGAAGAACAACGGAAAGATCAACTCGAAGAACAGGGAAGCGCGGTCGAGGTTCGCTCGGATGTTCCGGTAGACCAAACGCAAATAGATGTTCAGGCGGATCGACCTCCGTTCGCAACCGCCTTCTCGTCCTCGGTCACCAGGTTAATGAACGCGTCCTCCAGCGTGGTCTCCGAGATGTAGATGGACGACACCGTCAGGCTGAGTCGGTCTGCGAGGCGGTATATCTCCGGGATCACGGACTCCGGCCGCGTCGTCGTCACCCGGTATGCACCGGATCCCTCATCCCGTCCGAACCGGCTGACGGACGGCGAGGACGCCAGAGCCGAGGCCATCTCGGACGAGGTCCCTTGGAGGAGCTTGAATTCGACGGCTTTCGCGCTCCCGAATCGCCGCTTCAGGTTTTCCGGGGTGTCGATTTGCACAATCCGACCCTGGTTGATCACCGCAATTCGGTTGCAGAGGTACTCCGCCTCCTCAAGGATGTGGGTCGTGAAGAAAATCGTGAGGCCCTGTCGCACGCGTTCCTTCAGGTAGTCCAGAACGCTTCGACGTACGATCGGATCCAATCCGACCGTCGGCTCGTCGAGGAATAGGAGGTCCATGTCGTGGATGAACTCGCGAGCGACCTGGAGCCTGCGACGCTGGCCGGCGGACAGGTCAACCGTGGGCATCTTTCGGAACTCCTCCATCTCGAAATGGCCGATGAGCTCGTCGATCCGGCGACGGCGTTCGGCCTTCGGGACGTCCCAGATGAGACCGTAAATGTCCATGCTGGTCTCGACGTTCAACCCCTGATCGAAACTGTCCTGTTGTTGGACGACACCGATTTGCGCACGGATCTTCCGACCCTCGGTCCTCAGGTCATGCCCGAGCACGGTCGCCCGACCCGACGTCGGCGGGAGGAGCGTCGTGAGCATCTTGATCGTCGTCGTCTTCCCGGCGCCGTTCGGCCCGAGGAAGCCGAACACCTCGGAGCGCGCGATGTCGAACGATACGTGATCCACCGCGATCTTGTCGCCGAAGTGCCTCGAGAGTTCATCGACGCGGACGACCTGATCACGTGCCATGACCGTTGAACCCCTGGTCCTTCGAACCTAGAATGGAGACCCTCTCGCTCCCCGGATGGGAACCCGGGCGGGCGCCTACTCCTTCCGTGCTTCTTTAGCCTTCGGGCGCAGCTCCTTGCTGCCGCACTTGCGACAGCGAGTCGCGCGCATCGCGTTGCGAGCGTAGCACTGCATGCAGATCATCTTGTGCAGTCTACGTCGCTCGGCCTCCGGAAAGCGGGCCATCACCGCGGCGAACCGCCGAGGGCTTATGAAGGCTTCGCCACGGGGACCTGATTGCCGGGCAAGCGCGC
>Ga0209239_1002665_pt1 | contig 10589 bp, 12 predicted proteins | sample GraSoi013_2_20cm_FD_185824 | JGI IMG/M metagenome (GOLD analysis project Ga0209239, IMG submission 185824) | Grasslands soil microbial communities from the Angelo Coastal Reserve, California, USA - Sample 10_02_2013_2_20cm (SPAdes) (version 2) | ecosystem: Environmental > Terrestrial > Soil >...
GAGGAGACCCTGCAATTGCTGCGCGGCGTGAAACAGTCCCTCGCGGTAGAAGGGAATTACACAGGCCAGTTCTCCCGACTGCTCCGGGCGGAGACGGGGTACAAGCCGGACCATTTCTATGGACGGTACGACGGCGAGCCGTTCGCTTCGCGGGACATCGCGGACAAGATCGTGGAGGTGGTGGCATGAAGATGGAATTCGAGATGGACACGTACAAGTCCGAGATCAAGCCCACATGGTGCCCCGGGTGCGGCGACTTCGCGGTCCTGCGCGCGCTCCAGACGGCGATCCACGCCCTTCAGCTGGAGCCGTGGAACATCCTCATCGTGTCCGGCATCGGCTGCTCGAGCAACCTGCCGCACTTCCTCTCCACGTACGGGTTCCACGCGATTCACGGTCGGGCGCTTCCGGTTGCGGAGGGGGCGAAGCTTGCGAACCCCGACCTGAACGTGATCGTGACCGGGGGAGATGGCGATGGCTACGGGATCGGCGTGGGTCACTTCATCCATGCGATGCGTCGGAACTTCGACATCACCTACGTGGTCATGAACAACCAAATCTACGGTCTCACGACCGGCCAGGCGAGCCCGACGTCGGAAAAGGGGATGAAGACGAAGTCGACGCCGATCGAAGGTGTCATCGAGAACCCCATCGATCCGATCTCCCTCGCGCTTGCCTCGGGGGCCACCTATATCGCACGGACTTTCAGCGGGGACGTGAAGACGATGGCCGAACTCGTGAAGGGTGGGATCGAGCACAAAGGGTTCGCCCTCATCGATTGCCTCTCGCCCTGTGTCACCTACAACAAGGTGAACACGTATGATTTCTTCCGCGAGCGCGTGTACGACCTCGCGAAGGAAGGCCACGATCCGAGCGACATGAAGGCGGCCTTCGCGAAAGCGATGGAGTGGCCCGCCGTGCAGAGGGAGCGAATCCCTCTCGGGCTGTTCTATCGGAACAAAGACCTGCCGACCTACGAGGAACTCGAAATCGGCCTTCGGAAAGGACCGCCGGTTCGTCAGCCGCTCGGCGTCGAAGATTCGGACGAACTCATGTCCGAGTTTCTGTAGATCATCCTTGCATTCCCCTGACGCTCACGCACAATCGATGGGTGCCTCCATCAATGGACTCCGTTGGCGGGCCAATCGTTAACCGACTCGAGCCCATTGCGGTTCAAGATGGAGGGGTCGTCCGATGTTGTGGATTGGTTTGAGAAGAAGTTCCGACAGCGTATCCGATTGGTCACCACCCTCGTCTTGGCGGGCATCGCTGCTGAGACCACCCTCCTCGTGGCGTTCTTCTCAACGGAGCAAAGAGGAACTCCGCTTTGGGTGTTCGCGCCGCCCGGGATCGCCGTCTTCCTGGGGGTTCCGGCCCTCGTGTGGGCGATGAGAAGAACGGGTTCGAGGTACGCGAGCTTCCTGCGCGCCATACGTCCTCGGATGTTGAACGCAGGTTTCTCTGGAGGTGCGGCGGTGCCCGTCGTCTTCGACAACGGCGTCGTCGCCTCTGTCATCGGCTCAAATGTTTCTCTTCGGCTCTACGATACGCCGAGCGGAAGTCCGGCGATTCCCCAGACCGTGAACGAAGCGAACCGGCTGCGGCGGGGCTCTCTTCGGATGAGAATGGTCGGTGTCGTGACGCCAAATCGTGGACCCAAGGAGTTTCGGGAACGGCTGTCCGAAATCCAGCGACGCTTTGACGTTCAGCGTTCGAGGGCCTTTCTGCGGCAGCGTCCGGCGACATCACAGCGCGTCATGGAAACACCGGCCCGGATTTCGGGGCTGGTCCTCATGGACCCGAAATGGTTTGAGAAAGGCGATCGGTGGATCGCGGAGATCGACCACGTCCGCGCCTTTCTTGAAGATCTCTGGAAGACATCTTTTTCGCCCGAGGTTTCCTAGGCCCGAGGAGGCGGAGGGCCAATGCCGTCAGCCATTCTCCGGTGGCCATCGGATCTCTCGGAGTCAGATCTCCATCGGTCTTCCTTACTCCACCTTCCGCTCGATCCGCGGGAACGCGAGGGTTGTATCCACCGTTTCCCCCCGTTGGGTGGCCTCGAGGTGTTTTCGGTCCCCTTCGAGATGGGCAACGAGTTGCCCCGCGTCGATTCCCAGGTATTGCGCAGGATACCGTCGCATCTTGTCGGCGCCGCGCTCCAGGAGGGTGATCGCGCCAACGAGGTTCCCGTTCTGGAAGTGGTGATACCCGGCACAGACCTGGATGAGGCCTTGAAGGAACAACTTTGGTTCGCCTCGTTCCCTGCGCCAAACCTCCTCGAGGACCTCGTGGGCTTCGAAGAAGTACTCCTCGTTGAACAGGCGAATTCCCTCCTGGATTGGGTCCAGACCGGGACCGTCCGCGATGGCCGTCATCCCGCCCGTCCACCGGGATCGGACGAGATGAAACTTTGCGGTTACGGTTTCGTCACGAGCAACCGCCAGACTCCGCCGTGCTCCGTGACCGTGAACGCGTATCCGTTCCGCTCCGCGAGGATTGGAATCGATGAAGTCGCGGTCGCCTCGCTGTCCGTCAGGATTTCCACCGTGGTGCCGTGTGGCAACGATTCGAGCGCAAGCTTCGCCTGGATGAAGGGATACGGGCACAGCAAGCCCCGCGTATCCACGACGCCGTTGCGCGAGCGACTCGCTTCCGTGGTCGTAGACGTTGCGTCCATGGTCTCGCTCAGATGAAGGTCACGACGCCGCCGTCCTTCGCGGCGGGCAAGGCCTCGTTGAGAAACCCAATCATGTCCTCGAGTTTCACACCCGGTTCGACCGTCTCCGGCGTAATCCCTTGGTTTTTCAGGATCTCGCTCGAGGCGGCGCAGGCGCAGACCTCGGCGCCGTACTTGATCGCGTCGCGGAGCACCTGGCCGAGAGGAGGATATCCGGGAAGCTGGACCTTGTCAGCCGCCCCTTTCCGCAGCAGATCGAGGCCGGCGGTCGTCGCGTAGACGCGGGCTTTGTGGCCCATCGCGGCAGCACCCATCGCGAGCTGGAAGGCCGGGTAGGCTCGTTCGGGATCGTTCGACAGCAAGACGATATGGAGCTCCTGTTCGCCCATGGTTTCTATAACAACGTTATACAGGATAATATTTGAACCTTCGTTGGACGGCCCTCGGTCCTACATGAGGCTATCGCGGGGGCGTGCGCTTCGGGCCGGAGCCAGGATCGTGCGGAGGATATCCGGAGCGTACGTCCCGCGTTCCGTCACGACCGTCGTGATCAAGGTGCCCGGCGTCAGGTCGAACAGGTCCTGCATCGTCGCTCCGGGCCAGGACGCGGCGTCGAAACGCGCATCGAACTTGAGTGACTCGCACGCGATGTAGACCGGTTTCTCCTGGGCCTTAGCAGACCGGGCGAGGGGCAGCGTTCCTCGCTTGTTCACCAGGGATCCGTCCCGGAGGACCGAGTCCGCTCCGACCAGGACGTACGTCGCCTCCGACGCCCGAGTCGGCCCGACGTCGTCTGGGACGACCTCTACGGGAATACCGTCTCGACCGAGGGCGGCGGCCATGCCGCGACCTTCGAAGGCGGGTCCGGCTTCCATGACCAAGACGCGAACGATGCGGCCTCGGTTGTGGGCCGCGAGAAGGCACGCGCGGACGCTCTCACTGTAGCTCAACGTGAGGACCGTCGCTCGGTCGGGCGCGATCTTGAGGAACGTCTTGCCAATCCGCTCCCGAGCCGTATTCAGCTCCTCGAGGAGCTGGCGCAGGACTGCCATGGGTTCGTGTCCCTCGGCCACCAGGCCGGCGAACATGTGGACGACGTTGTGGACGATCGCCATCGCGGGCTGGGCCTCCGCGATCCGTCGGGCGATCTCCGCGAGCGTCGCCGGGTCCTTCTGGCCCGGCCGCTCCAGGGTCGCAAGGGCCATCGTCTCGAGGGCCACCCGGGCGAGGCGGGACGCGCTGCTCGTGCGGTCTCCCGCAATCCCTTCGATCGCGTCCTCAACGACCGGGCCCAACATGCTCCAACCTCTCGTGGTACGCCGCGAGGCCCCGGATGCTCACCCGGATGCGCCGCTCCAGGAAATCCCGCGGGAACCGCTTCGCGGCGCGACAACTCATGTCGTACAGCTCCTGGAGGACGCCGTCTTCGCCCGCTGAGGCGAGGCGTTGCTTGACCACCCGAGCCCAGGACGGATATAGGGCCATCATCGCCTCGATGGCCGCCTTCGGTTTCGTGTGCGGACCGTAGTGACTGAACAGCAAGGCCCGCGGCTTCAGGGCAAGGAGATGGCGGAACGTCTCGAGGTTCTTCTCCAAGTCGAACGACGGAGCGGGCGCGATCGGCATGAGGATTTCGTCGCCGGGAAAGTAGAGGCCGGCGGCATCGCCTGTGTAGACGCATCGATTCCGTTCATCCAGGATCGTCAGCTCATGGGGCGCATGACCGGGGGAATCGTAGAACACCAGGGAATGCGTCCCCAGGTCGAGCCGGTCCTGGTCCTTCACCGCGACGAGCCGGTCCGGAGGGATCGGGCGCATCGTGCCGAACAGATCGGCCTCGTCGTCGTTCAGGGCCTGATGGGCGCTCGCGACGAGCTTCGACGGGTCCACGAGGTGCTTGAAGCCGCGCTCGTGCACATACACCTTCGCTCGCGGCATGTCGGAGAGCAGGAAGCCCGCGCCGCCCGCGTGGTCGAGATGGATGTGCGACACGACCAGGGCATCGATGTCGGAAGGCTGGAGGCCGAAGGTCTTCACCGCTTCGAGGATTTTCGATGCGTCCCAGGATGTTCCCGTCTCGATGATCGCCTTCTGCTCGTCATCGATCAGATAGACGGCGCCGAAGCCTTCTTGCTGGAACATACGGACGTCCGTGAGGTAGGTCTCCGGATCGAACGGGAGTCGGGCGTAGGACATCGACCACAACATGGGCCGGCGGGCCATGTACCTTTCCTCCCGCGGGAACCCTTTTCTACGTCTCGCGGATTCCGACCCGCGCGGCGGTAGCCAAGCTCGGAAACGGCGCGAGATTTAGGGTCTCGTCCCGAAGGGGTTCCCAGGTTCGAATCCTGGCCGCCGCAATCGCCCTGGATTATCGGACAATAGGTAAGTATCCACGCCGCGTTCCTTTACAGGAAGATGACTTGGCCGGATTATCCGGGGACGACACTGTCTGTCGCGAAGAATCTCAGGACCGATCAAGGCGCTCCGGAACTGCCAGAGACCTCCGTGGATCGGGATTTCGTACCGCCTCAGGAGCGAGATCTGCAGTCTGGCCAGGACTTCACGATTCTGTATATCCTCTTCGCAGGCCTCGTCATCGTTGGCGTCGTCCTGGCGTGGCTCGCCGGCCTTTGGCACTTCTGATCGTAGGACGCGGATGCGGCGATTCACTGCTCGATGTCGACGAGGGCAAGCCGCTCGAGAGCGAGGTCTTGGACGCGGTCCGAAGGAACGCTCCCACGTTCGGGGGATTGAATACCGAGCACCTCGAGGTCCTTGCCTCGGGCATCGAGGACGGAGTCGTCGCGGGTCCAGCCGAGATGCGTCACGGCCTCATCCAGGGAACCGGTTCCGAAGATTACAACGGCCAGTCGGTCCGTGCCCTTGCGTATGCCCGCGACCCGCAGCGCGTCGGCGACTTGCCTCTGGGCCGCCAGATACCGAAGCGTCTCCATGGACACGGAGCGGGCTACCATAGTCCCTGCGGACTCGGTCCTCGATCCGTGTCGCACGGCGCTCTCAAGGTGGTCCAGTCCGAAGACCAAGCGAGCGTCTGCCAGAAGGATCTCCGACCCATGCCGCGAAGCCCACTCGCGGGCCCGCTGGATGGTCGACTCGACGTCCTCGACCGTCCCGCGGGCCCCACCAATCGAGTACGTCAACCGAAGTCCCCCAAGGCCGCCTGGCCTTCGACTTCACGAACATCGACCGGCGATCCGACCTGTTCTTTGATTTTCACCGCAAGGCTCGGACCGATCGTCGGGATTCGCGCGAGGTCGTTCGGATTCGCCTTCTGCAGGTCTCGCAACGTCTTGAAACCACGCTGGAAGAGCGCACGGCCGCGTACCCGACCGACGCCCCGCAAGGAAATGAGCTCCAGCAATTCCTCCTTCACGCCGTACTGCACTTGGATCGTAAGTCGAGTCAGCGCCCGGACTTTCTTCTTGTTGAAGATCCTGCCGAGTTCGGCCATCGAGTATAGAAGCCACTCGGCCTGGTCCGTCATCCGTCGCACGTCCCCGGGCCCAATCCCGAACTTCTTCGTGACCTCCTCCTCGGTCCGCTCCGCGATCCAGTCGCCCAGGAGAGCCGCGGTCTTCACCTCCGCGAGGAAGAAGTCATAGTCCTCAATCGGGAATGTAAATTCCGCCTCCTCGATCTTCTGCTCCACCCAGGCATAGTCGCCGCGGCGAAGGTACAGTTTCGGCATGTCGGGTGTGGTACAGATCGACCAAAGGTGGAAGATCGGGTCGTCCCGAGGTTTGCGGAGAGTGTCGCGCATCTTGACCGCGCTCAGCGGGTCGATGTACAGGTCGCTCGTCCGCTTGCCGAAGAATGTGGGCTTGAGGAAGCCGTCGCTTCGGTTGATGAATTCCTCCTTCTCGAGGAAGTCGAGGACCTCGCGGATTTTGCCGTGGATGGTGAAGATGTCCCCGGCGAACGCAAAGAATGTGCGATTAAAGAAAGCTAGAAGATCCTTCTCCGTTCCGACGTGTCCGGTGGCCACACTCGCCAGCACGTGCATCCGAAGCGCGGGCTCAGATCCAAGTTTCGACTCGATCGCTTCTGGTTCGCTGAGGAAGTATTCCTCGATGAGGTCGTCGACTTCGTCGATATCTTTGGCAAAAAGGATCGCCTCGCCGTACTTGTCATACTTCGGCCGACCAGCGCGACCGCACATCTGTTTGATCTCTAGAACGGGAATTGGCGAAAGGCCGAAATTCACGTCGAACCGATTCAGGTCGCGAATGACCACGCGACGAGCGGGGGTATTGACCCCCATCGCCATGGTCGGTGTCGCAACGATGCAGGCGATTCGATGCTTCTTGAATTCCTTTTCGACGATGGCGCGTTGAGCGTTGGTAAGGCCCGCGTTGTGGAAGGCGACCCCGTTCTCGATACAGCGTGCTAGTCGGGCGCCCATCGAAGTCGGTTCGTCCTGCGCGGCAGATAGGCTCTGGGCGACTTTCTTCAGATGCTCCTTCACATTGTCATCGAGCGCATTTCGAACTTGCGAACCTAGAGCCTTGGCCAGGGCTTCCGTCGATCGTCGCGTACTTACGAAAACGAGGGCCTGACCCCCAGACGACATGATGTCGGTGACGAGCCCCGACATGTCGTCTTCCCCCCGTTTGATTTCGACGACCGACTTGTCGACGAAATGCACGAGTCCATCGTGGTAGACCCCTTCCTTGAGAGGAACTGGCCGCCACTCGCTTTTCACATGTTCCGCCTCGAGCCACTTCGCAAGCTGGTCGGAGTTCTTGATCGTCGCGCTCAACGCGAGGACCTGGGCTTTCGGGTTGACCTGCCGCAACTTTGCGAGCGTGATTTCCAGCGTGGGTCCGCGGTCGGCATCGTTGATGAGATGAACCTCGTCCGCCACGACAACCGTCAGCTGCTGGAGCCAGTTCGTCCGGTGTCTGAGAAGGGAATCCGCTCGTTCGGAGGTTGCCACGATTACGTCGAACTTTTCAAGGATCGGATCAACGGAGTCGTAGTCCCCGACACTGATTCCGACCTTCATCCCGAGCGGTTCGAACTCCTTCAAGTCTTCGTACTTCTCCGCGGCGAGAGCACGGAGAGGAACGATGTACAGCCCCTTCCCTCCGCGAAGTACCGAGGCGAGGATCGCCAGGTAGGCCACGAGCGACTTTCCACTCGCGGTCGGGATCGCGAGAACGAGGTTCTCGCCTAGGAGGGCTGGGCCAATCGCATCCGCCTGCGGCGGATAGAGCTCCTCAATACCTTGCCTCTTCAGGATTTCCACGATGCGGGAGTCGAGCCCTAGGTCCGCGATACGCATTCCTCTTTGGATGCGATGCGGTCGCAATAAAGGTTGCCCGGGGAAGGGTGTTGGCGAATCCGATTGGGCGGCCACCCAAAGCCTTTAGACGACCCGTCGGTTCCGTCGGCCCGATGGTGGACCTCCGGACGGAGATCGCCGGTGTCGCCCTACGGAACCCGACGATGCTTGCGTCCGGTTTTCTCGACGAGACGGGCGGTTCGATGGGCCGCGTGTACCAAGCAGGCGCCGGCGCCGTCGTCACAAAGAGCGTGGGGCCGCAGCCGCGGGAAGGCTATCCGAACCCGACGATTGTCGAACTGGACGCCGGCCTGCTGAACGCGGTCGGCCTCCCGAACCCGGGCGTCATCGAGTACGAGCACGAGGTCAAGAGGGCCCACGCCGCGGGCGCGGTCGTGATCGGATCCGTCTTCGGCAAGGACGCCGAAGAGTACGCCGCCGTCGCGGCGAAGATGTCGACGTACGGCGTTAAGGCGATCGAGCTGAACCTGTCCTGTCCGCACGCGAAAGGCCTCGGGACCGAAATCGCCCAGGACGCCTCCGCGGTCCGGGACTTCACCCGCACGGTGAAGGACGTCGTCGACGTCCCCGTCTTCCCCAAGCTCTCTCCGAACGTCCAAGACATCGCCACTTTCGCCCTGGCCGCCGAGGAAGGCGGGGCCGACGGGATTGTCGCTATCAACACAATGAAGGCGATGGCGATCACCCCAGAACTGAAGATGCCTTCTCTCGCGAACAAGTACGGCGGGCTGAGCGGTCCCGCCATCCGGTCGATCGGCGTGCGAGCCGTGTACGACATCTGCGAGAAGGTCCATGTTCCCGTGATCGGTGTCGGTGGCGTCGGATCGGGTCGCGACGCCCTGGAGTACATCATGGCCGGCGCGAGCGCGGTGCAGATCGGGACCGCAATCCTCTCCCGCGGCCTCGGCGTCTTCAACGAGATCTCGAAGGAAATGGCCTCCCTCCTCGAGGAAGCGGGCTTCCACTCGGTTCCTGAGGCGATTGGGGTCGCTCATGCCTAGGATCCAGGTCGTCCCCCTCCTGGAGATCGTCCGGGAGACACCGACGACGATGACGTATCGCTTCCGAGCGGATCTCGGCGGCCAGCCGGGCCAGTTCCTGATGGTCTGGATTCCGCGATACGACGAGCTCCCCATGGCCCTTTCCTATCTAGGCGCGGTGAAGGGCATCACCGTCCGCGACTACGGGGATGCGACCCATGCCTTGGCCGCCTTCACCGCCGGAGACCGGATCGGCGTCCGAGGGCCGTACGGGAACGCGTTCCGCCTCGAGGGCCAGTCCGTCCTCGCGGTCGGCGGCGGGAGCGGGATGGCCTCCATGATTGCCGCGATCGAGGCCTTCTCGCAACAGGGGGCTCGGGTCGTGACCGCGGCTGGCGCCAAGAATGCGGAGGAACTCCTCTTCGTGGAACGTGCGAACGCGGCCGGGGAGGTACACATTGCGACGGACGACGGCTCCCGCGGATTCCACGGGTTCGTCCCCGCCCTGGCGGACAAGCTCTTCGCGCGCGAGTCGTTCCAACAGGTCATCACGTGCGGGCCGGAGAAGATGATGTACGCGGTCGTCGGCCTGGCCCGGAAACGGGGCGTGCCGATTCAGGCGAGCCTCGAACGGTACATGAAGTGCGGGATCGGGATTTGCGATGCATGCTCCCTCGACGACAAGCTCGTGTGCGTCGACGGATCGATCTTCACCGGGGAACAGCTCGCGGGGTCCGAGGACTTCGGCCATTTCCGCCGGGACAAGAGCGGTCGACGGATCCCCGCGTGACGGGACCGGCGACAAGGCTAAACACCCTTGCGCGATGGCCGCGCCGATGTCCGACGCGCGAGTGGAGGCTCTCGGAAAAGACGTCGTCGAGTGGTACGTCCAACAGAATCCGATTTTCGCCACGTACATCGGAATCCACGACCGCGATCACCTGTTGCCGAAAGGCACCTATGAGGCCGAGATCGAGGAATGCGAGAGGGTCAAGGAATTTCTCCGGACGTTGGAGGCGATCGATCGGAAGACTCTCTCCCCCTCGAAGCGCGTGGACTGGGGCGTCCTCCGGAACGCCTTCCGGCTGTGGATCTTCCAGTCCGAGGGGATCGGCATTTGGAAGTCGAAACCCGCGGCCTCCGACGCCGTCGGGGACGGTCTTTTCCCCTTGTTCATGCGTTCCTTCGCGCCCCTCGCGAAACGGCTCGGGAGCATCACGGGACGCCTCGAACGGTCCCCCGCCTACATCGAGGAGACGAAAGGCCGGATCCGGACGCCCGTGAGGATGTGGTCCGAGATCGCCCTCGAGGCGACGGAACGGCTCCCCGGTTTCCTGCACGTCATCGAGGCGACGGGGAAGGAGAACCTCACGGGTCCCGAACGGGCCCGGCTCGAGGAGGCCGTCGCGAAAACGGAAGAGGCCCTCACACGCCATGCCCGGTGGATCAAAGAGGACGTCCTCCCGAGGTCGAAGGTCACTCTCGGCATCGGAGCCGCCAAGTTCCGGAAGCTTGTCCGACTCCGGGAACTCGGCCTGACGGTCGAGGAGATCTACGCGATCGGCAAGAGGTATCTCCGCGAGAGCAAGCGAACCCTCGCCCG
>Ga0209239_1002667_pt1 | contig 10588 bp, 10 predicted proteins | sample GraSoi013_2_20cm_FD_185824 | JGI IMG/M metagenome (GOLD analysis project Ga0209239, IMG submission 185824) | Grasslands soil microbial communities from the Angelo Coastal Reserve, California, USA - Sample 10_02_2013_2_20cm (SPAdes) (version 2) | ecosystem: Environmental > Terrestrial > Soil >...
TCGACGTATGAGCCAACCTATGAAGAGAAACGCTTAGCAGTCCGCATCCTCGGCCTCAAAGCCAGCGTGTATCCGGCAAAGGGTGACTTCCCCTTCCGCGTCCAGTTTGAGGTTGCCCCGCCTGCTATCCTTGCAAAAATAAAGAATTGTGTCCAGGTTGACCAATCCAGGATATCATGCGGGCAGACAGAGTGCTCAACGGGGAAGAGTGGAGAGACTTTGTAGTGCTGCAAGATCACCTCACCCTGAGGGTTGAGAATGAAACCAACGTTGAAAAAACGATCTTTGATCTCGGGGTGCTTTGCTTTTGCCTGGGCCATGATAAAGGCGTTATACGTTTTCGCTATCTTGCCCAGTGCTTCAGTTTCTTCACCAGGAATATCGATAGCGCATTCCCTGGCAAATGTGACATGGTCGAGGTCGAGTACCTCATCGTTGAATGCCTGGAGTGCTCCTTCAGCGAGGGCAATCAACCGAACTGGAAGGTCGAGGCTGGATAACCAGGAGGCTGCTTTGACAAGGTGTTCGAGGTGGTCGAGGTTGATTTTGATATCTGCACGTTTGCGAATGCCTCGCACAGTGGGGATGAGTCCGACGGCGGTGTAGGGCTTAATCATTCATTGCTCCTTTGTTGTGTCAGGAATCTCAATACTGATAGAAGTAGGATAGTACAGGTATCCTTGTCCAGTCAAGACTCTTACCTTATTTACCCTCACCTTTTTTGAGCTAGCTAGGTTCAGATGTACTCTGCCTCTTCACGCCCTTCTCAAGCTCAGCAGTTCACAGGCCTCACAGCTTCCCAAGTAGCGACGGCTCAATCAAGGGAGCTAGTCCTGACTCATGGTCTGCCAACGCACGCAAAAGCCCAAAACAGCCGGCGAGCATCATATCGCCATGAGGTGTCGCCTCGTAGGGATGTAATTGAGAACCTCGTAACATTTCCCGTCGGGGACCGGTTATTGCGAGAAAGGGAAAGCCGTCGTTATCAATGGAAGAAGGCGTACCAAGTATCAAAGCGCCGTGGCCGCTGCTATTAAAAACCTCTTCATTTGTAAGCGTTCCATGTGCCAGCTTCACCAGCATATCCTCGAGTTGAGCGCGATCGATCTCCCCAGTATGATGCTCAAAAATACCCACAATGCGCCCCTCTACAAGATGGAAAGCGAGCGTGTGAAAGTTGCCAATATTGCACAGCAGGCTGTTTTGCTGGTCGCGCACCTGCGGGTCCTCTAAGGAACCCAGTACCGCAGCGGAACCCGTATCCATTAAAATGAGGGGTATACAAGGAGATGAACCACTCAACTCTACGTAACGGCTTGCGCTGGAGGCAATGGCACGTAAGCGAGTCAGGTCGGCAGGCGTATGTTCAACAGCATAAGCAAAAGCGCTGGGCGTCGGTTCTTTGCGTACCGTTTCGGTGATGAAATTGAAGCGAAAACGACGGTCACTAATCCCAGGAGGAGCCGCGCCATGGTCGAAGGCTGCGATGGCAAGGGCATCCACCGCAGGATCTACGTCAAAGGCCTGCATGGCGCTAATAATGGCCTGTGCATTAAAATCTTGTAACTCAATATGTACCAGCGTGGGATTCTCTGCCCGTCGCGCTGCCTCGTCCATATCTATAATCTCAAAACCCATCTGTTCAACCATCGACAGGTCATCATCAAATGTCCGCCCCGCTTCAGCGGTAACGGCCACCGGGAAGCCGGCCAGCGCGTGATCGCGGGCCGCCCAATGACATGGGCCACCACCCATTGTGACGCCAGTCAATAACAGGGGCTGCCCGCGCTGGGTAGCGTGCTTGATACGCTCGGCGACAATGACTGTCGGTGATGGCATGACCATTTTGAAGCAGTTCTCGATGGTTTTGCCGCTCTCGAAGAGCAGTATATCTTGAGTGCCTGTGCCAACATCGACAGCCAGGATGCGGATGGGTAATGCCATGGATGTGCTCCCAGGAGTGATATAGTGTGCTAGAATTTGGAAGACTACGTTGCACTTTCTGATAGGCGAAAATCACCAGGTTGTGTGGGATAACGAGTCAGACCTGTGCCAGGTCCCAGATTCTCAGTAGGTGTTGAGAGGTGGCTGGCCTTGCGCTCTAACGCGAGGTTGATCAGATCGACGATACTATCCAGATCGATGATGTTTGAATTTAACACGAGATCATACAGGTGTGGGTCTTCAGGATGGAAGCGATACTGTGTTTGCAAGTAGCGAACTCTATCACGATCTTTCGTCTGTATGCGTTTACGGGCTGCATCCTGGTCCAATCCTTCACGGAGCATGACATAGGGGACGCGTTGTTCGATCGACGCTACTACCCGCACATGAAGAACGTCACGTTGCCCAGCTAGAATGACCTGTGCCGCTCGACCTACAATCACGACATGTCCAGCTGTTGCCGCTGATGTGACAACCTTTTCCAGTGCTTTGTGGTATTCTTGTGCGTTCGTTGTCAATGAAACCGGCCCTGCCGCATACATTGCTGGATCAACTGCCTGCATGCTGGACAAAATACGTGAAACAAGACCCTCAGCATATTCATCGTGTACCGCCGCCTCCGCCTCGGTGACTCCTAATTCCTGTGCTACCCGTATTACTGCTTCATGATCGATTAGAACCCAGCCCAGGCGTTTGGCTAGGCGTCTAGCAATTTCGCCACCTCCACTCCCATATTCACGTGAGATAGTGATGGCGCGCATTTGAGAAATGATGCTGGAATCGCTGGAATCTACGCTCATCTTATTCTCCTGAAATCTCTAGAGATCGCTGCTACTAGTGCTACAGCTAAAGATATGCGCCAGGTTGAAAGGTTCGTCCGTTGCAAGAAAAGAGATACAAGTGATAGGACACATTTTGTTTATATTGTAGATTCTCGTTACAGAATTAGCAACTAATCAATGCTTGACGCAAGCTCTCAGAGAAGATACAATGTAGCTTGAGAGTAGTGATATAAAAATAACCTATTCACCGGGCGAAAGAAACCGTCCGGTTTTCTTTTGCCTTTAAGGAGTTATACATTTTTACTATGCAGGTTCAAAATACTATGGCCCATACAGAAAAATTGGTACAACGAAACGATATTCGCAATGTTGCTATCATCGCTCACGTCGATCATGGGAAAACTACGCTAGTAGATGGCCTGCTCAAGCAGAGCCACATTTTTCGTGAGAATCAACATATGGGCGAACTTATCATGGATACTAACGACCAGGAGCGGGAGCGTGGTATTACCATTCTGGCCAAAAATACTGCCATTATCTATCGAGATATAAAAATCAACATTATTGATACACCAGGACATGCGGACTTTGGAGGCGAGGTCGAGCGAGTACTCAATATGGCCGATGGTTGTATTCTACTTATCGATGCGGTGGAGGGTCCAATGCCTCAGACTCGCTTTGTACTGCAAAAAGCCCTGGAGCTGAACTTACAGCCTATCGTCGTGATCAATAAAATAGACCGTCGCGATGCGCGCATTGATCAGGTGCTGGAATGGACGCAGGACCTTTTCCTGGAGCTGGCGACAACCTATGCACACCTCAATTTCCCTGTCCTTTACGCTGTTGGTCGCGACGGCGTGGCGATGTATCATCCAGATGATGAGCGCATTAACCTGGAGCCGCTGTTTGAGACAATTGTCAATACCATTCCTGCTCCAGTCGTAGATATCGAGGCCCCTTTCCAGTTGCTGGTTGCAGCGCTCGACTATGACGATTATAAAGGCAAATATGCCATTGGGCGCATCGTCCGTGGGCGAGTGACGCCGAATACCTTCGTTGCCCACATCAACCGGGATGGGGTGACATCCCGACAAAAGATCAATCTCGTCATGACGTATAAAGGGCTGCAGCGTATAGAAGTTCCTGAGGCGTTGGCTGGAGATATCGTAGCCTTAACAGGTATTGCCGGCGCCAATATTGGCGAAACTATCGCCGACGTAGACCATCCTGAATCCTTGCCGACCATTGCCATCACAGAGCCAACCTTGAAGATGACCTTTGGGGTGAATACCAGCCCATTCGCTGGCCGAGAAGGCAAATACCCTACCTCCAGGCAGCTGCGGTCGCGCCTTTACCGTGAATTAGAGACGAATGTCAGTCTGCGGGTAGTAGATGGCAATTCACCAGACGAGTTTATTGTATCTGGTCGTGGTGAACTGCATCTCTCTGTATTGATTGAGTCTATGCGCCGCGAGGGATACGAGTTTCAGGTATCGCGCCCCGAGGTGATTACCCACGAAGACGAGAACGGCAAAATCGTTGAACCTATCGAACACCTGGTGATTGATACCAGGGACAGCTATATAGGAGTGCTCACCGAGACGTTGGCGTCCAGAAAAGCGCAGCTTATCAATATGACCAACGATGGTTCCGGCAATGTACGCCTGGAGTACCATATTCCAACACGCGGTTTAATTGGTTTCCGCAATGCCTTTCTGACCTTGACTCAGGGCAATGGTGCAATGAGTAGCCTCCTTGTCAGCTATGAGCCCTGGCTAGGAAAGATCGGAACAACCCGTATGGGGGCACTTATCGCCTCTGAAACTGGAGTTGCCGTTACATATGGATTGAACAATGCTCAGCAACGTGGTGATACCTTCATAGAGCCGGGTACGCCTGTGTACGAAGGCATGATCGTTGGACTCAATGCGCGGCCAATGGATATGGCAGTCAATGTGTGTAAGGAGAAGCAGAAGACCAATGTACGCTCTTCCACCTCAGATATCGCGGTACGCTTGACGCCACCTATCATCATGAGCCTGGAACAATCGCTTGATTTTATCAATAATGATGAACTGGTTGAGGTTACTCCGCAGAATATCAGGTTACGCAAACGCTTATTGACGCAGCACGAGCGATCGCGAGCTCGTAGTAACGAATAAAACTCTTAGAGGTCGACCATTTCATTGCGCTCTTCTAACTCAGACAGGAGCACAAGTTCTTCGTATTCCTCGTGACAGGAGACACAGTGGCTCAGGTGGAACGCCACCTGGGCAATTTCTTTTGCGGACATCTCGACGAGTGGATATACAGGACGAGTGGCCTCGTAGTAGTCGGGAAAACGGGAACGACACTGTTCGCAATTGAGTGTGTCATCGGCGATAATTGCCTCGGAGAGGCGCACTAGCCCATGGTCGCACTGTGGACATGTGCGGATATGGGATACAATAGCATTGCTCAAACGTTCATTACCTTGCCAATTCGTGTGCATCAGTAGCTGGTGTAGTTCAGAACAGCCCATGAAACAGATCCCCCCGATTTTGTGCAGTTTTTGCATCCGCTTCATAAAACTACACATATAGACTATTGTATGCTATTCTCGCCATATTTGTAAAAGCTGCATTATCTCAGGTTTTTTACGTAATGCCCTCAAAGCTCTATAACGCCACATATAGATCTCTTGCACTGGTACATGCAAGTGACTTGCCATTTCACTTTCATCCATATCCACAAAGTAAGTATAGAGCAATACCTGCTGGTAGTTGCGGTTACGTAGTGATAGGATAGCATCTTTAAGCGTTTGATGCAATTCCTGCCTCTCTATTTGTCGCTGAGGATCATGGTGTTGTTCATCGCTTGGTATTTCGTTGTACAGTTCCTGTTGATTCTCAATTGAGAGACAAGAATCTCTATCACGCTTCTGTACATAAGCATGGGCTTGACGGATTACTATAGTTTGTGCCCATTTCAGAAATGAGGCAGGATCAACTGGTCCTGCCTGCGGATTACGAGTTATGGACAGGTAAAGCTCTTCAAGCGCCTGGTGCAGTACATCTTCAACAGCATGTGTATCTTGCTGCAACCTGTGAGCGTAACCCGTACTACGCAGTGATCGCTCGAGGTAACGCCTGAGGTTCTCATACGCAGCATTACGAACTTCGTGCTGGGGCGAACGCCAGGCTTCACATAGTGCGCGACTGCAAATTCGCAGGGCAATACGTCTGAGCAAGCCTTGTGATGGTAGTTCATCACCTTTACGCCGAGCTTTCCATTCCCGCAATATTTGCTGTGCTAGGGCATCAGTTGTGAGTATGCCTAGCGCACAACTTCGTATGGCCTGATTTGACAATGCATTGATTTGGGACCATAACTCGTCACCTCGCTCATTCATAACTCACCTTTCTATTTTTTATGCATGTACGGAGCCCTAATTTATTTTATATGACGATTATAAATTGAAAACTTAAAAATTGCAAGTTTTTTTCTCTCCCTTTCCACCTGAATCATTAGACGAGCAAATATGGCTCGCTTGAAAACGCGCGCAAAAGTTGCTCGCGTTAGCGAATCGAGAGGGAGTTTTTTATGATCACAACATTGCGGAAGTGGGTATTTCTGGTAGTTATGGCACTTGCATTGCTTGCAGGTCTGCTCGGTTGGACGATAAAGATGGTAGCGGCTCCTCCATTCCCGCTGCATCATAGCAACGTTCACGCCGGTCATACACTGGCGTTCATCCAGCCTTACTGTCCACCAGCACCATACGACTGTCATTAGGGTCAGCTGGTTCCCGCAAGCCTACGGGGCAACACGCCAACACCTGTATGGGTTGGCATGTTGCCCTTTTTCATGCACCCTTATCGGTTGTTGCCCTGTAATAGTCCCTTTGTATGTGTTATCATTAGGGTGAAAAGATTAGTCTATGGAGAAACAAGCGTGACAAGGGCAAAAGAACCATCGCAACCCCGTGTGACCTTTTATACAAAAGCTGGTTGCCACCTTTGCGATGAGGCGCGTGATATGCTTGATGACATAGCGGCCCAGTCAGACTTTGAACTCACAGAGGTCGACATTCGGAGCAATCCAAAGCTTTTTGAGGAGTATCGCTATCGCATCCCTGTCATTATCATCAATGATGACACAATCCTGGAAGGTCGCATTGATTTTAGCAACCTGGCAAAAGCCTTTCAGTTACCTTGAGGGATACATTTTCGATAGATCAGTAGCATAAGCATCCCTGCCCATACGGCAAGGAAGAACACAATGGCACTACAACAACAGGTAAAAAAAAGCAATAGAGGAATTTCCCTCTTCTCTTTGAAACAGAGGCAGGCTTTTGGGCGTTTCAACCAGGCATTGGGTGAATGGTTGCTGAATTCCTGGGCGACTATCATCACTATCGTACTTGGCGTAATTGTTGCTACGGCATTAGCTATCCCTTTTCTTTCATACTTTGGGCTGGATGCTATCGCAAAACCGCTGTTTTTTTCACTGCATTTCATTTGTGCCCAGGTTCCTTCACATTCGTTCTACGTCTTTGGACATCAACTAGGGCTCTGCGAACGTAACCTCTCCATCTATATATCGATGTTTCTGGGCAGCTTGGTCTTTGTGCTGAGCAAAAAGCGCATGCCGGGCTTACCCTGGTGGCTCTGGATTCTGATGTTGCTGCCCATGGCCTGGGATGGTATAACGCAGATGTTTGGCTGGCGCGAGAGTACCTGGGTTTTACGAATCGTCACGGGTACTTTATTCGGCTTAGGCAACATATGGTTTGTATTACCACTTATCCAGAAGTCACTTGTCGAAACATTACCTGCGCAAATCAGCCGTTAACCAGAACAAGGGCCAGTAACATAGAACCCACTGGAACGTTTTGTCTTTTTAGGCTATAATCATGCTGCTTGAGAACGAGCAAGAAGGCAAGGAAGCAAGATAGTATTCTTGTGTTTATGAATAACTTGAGAAAAAGTACCGTATAGAGTAGACATGCAGGATCATTCTTTGTCGGAATCAAACACATACGCTGTCGCCACGCTGGGCTGTAAAGTCAATCAGGCCGATAGCGAGGCTATTAGCGAACAGATGAGTACCGCGGGTTTTGTGCAGCGTGACTTTAGCGATGCTGCGGATGTCTATATCGTCAATACCTGCACGGTCACTCACCTGGGTGACCGGAGTTCGCGCCAACTCATCAGCCAGGCGCGTCGTCGTCAACCTGATGCACTCCTCGTTGTCACTGGCTGCTATGCCGAGTTGAATCCCACAGCGGTAGCAGCGCTGCCAGGCGTCGATTTAGTCGTGGGCAACACTGGAAAGAGTTCTCTCGTTGAGGCAGTCAAGGAGCGATGGAAAGCAGATAGCTCTCGACATTCTGCAGAACAGATTAGTTCGTCTGAGAACCAGTATCCGCAACAGCGGCATATTTTGCCAGTGCTGCCACTTGATACTCACCATATCGGTAGTGACCAATCACTTTTGATTGACGGGGAGTCGGGCCAGGAGCCACAACCTGACAATCCACCTACCCTTTCTCCATTTACGTCACGGCAGACGAGCTTGCTTGCCTCAAGCAATGACAGGCTGACGTCGCGCACTCGGGTGCAGATGAAGGTGCAAGATGGCTGCAATAACCGGTGTACCTATTGCATTGTACCTTATGTACGCGGTGGGTCACGCAGTCGAAGCATTGCTTCCGTCGTTGATCATGTGCAGCGCAAGGGACGAGCGGGCTATCAGGAGATAGTACTGACAGGTATCCACCTGGGCGATTACCATCCAGATGAGAACAAAGAGCAGGACCTTGGGCATTTGATTGCCGCACTCCTGCAAGAGACAACTATTCCTCGTATTCGGGTCTCGTCACTCGAGCCTGAAGATTTTCGCCTCGAGTGGCTGGAACTGTGGCAGAATTCACGCATGTGCCGCCACTTCCATCTCCCGATGCAGAGTGGGTCGGACACTATACTGCGGCGTATGGCACGTCGCTATAACAGCGCGCGCTATCATACACTGGTCACCACCGCCAGGAGGCTCATTCCGGGAGTTGCCATCAGCACGGATATCATCACTGGTTTCCCAGGTGAGAGCGAGAGTGATTTTGAACAGACCTTCCAGCTTGCTAGTGAACTGCAATTCGCCAAATCACACGTCTTTCGCTTCTCGCCTCGCCAGGGTACGGCAGCTGCACGTATGAGAGGACAGATCAAGGATGAAGTCAAAAAGGCGCGCAGCGAACAACTACTCGCGCTCAATGACGAACATAGCCGTCTTTTCCGCCAGCAGTTTCTTGGTTCCACAGTACAGGTTCTTCTCGAGGATAGGAAGCATGGGCGCTGGGAGGGCTTGACCGATAATTATCTACGCGTCGAAATAGTTGACCTTCCGGAGTCTGAGACGCGCGACTGGCAGAATACGCTGGTCAATGCACATCTGTCGCACCTTGCCGAGGACGGTATAGCCGGTTTTTTGGCGCAGTAAACAGAACGGTTTGAAAGATCAATTAAGATGAGACGCGTAACTGTTATTACTTGCTTTACCCTTTTCATTTTTATTCTGGCTGCCTGTGCGGATACAACTACTTCCCCCTCATCAACAAGCAATAGTACTACTGAAACACCCGCTACAAGTATCCAGACCAACTCGATACCAGGTATCGCGGGTACAGGTACGTTTCGTGAGTACCCGCTTCCTCAGACCAACAGCGGGATGATGCGACCGGTTATCGACCACGAAGGGCGCATCTGGTTTGGAGAAATGGGACATAATTATCTTGCGGTTTTTGATCCAGCGACACAGACCTTTCGACAAGTAACGCCGCCACATGGGCAAAATGGTATTATGGGCTTATTGGTAGCGCCGGACGATACGATCTGGTTCGCTGAACAATATGCCAACTATATCGGGCACTACTATCCTTCGACGGGGAAGTACCAGGTATATGGCTTACCCACATTGACGGTTCCTGACCCGGGTGATGCAACCAGGCGACTGGAACTGCCAAGTGCCCCAAATGACATTGCGCTCGATGCTCGTGGAAACGTATGGTTTACGGAACTCAATGCCGACTCATTGGGGAGGATCGACTCGCACACGGGTGTGGTCAAGCAATTCCCAATTTCGCGTGACAGGAGCGTCCAGAAGCTCAATCCATATGGGACAAGTGTTGATCCTCGGGGCATAGTCTGGTTTACCGAAGCTAGCGGCAACCATATTGGCCGCCTTGACCCCAGTACTGGCAAGTTCAGCTTTTTCACGATGTCAGGTCCCACGGATCCTCTTATGGAGATTGCCAGCGACGCCCATGGAGCCCTCTGGATTACCTCCTTCTCCGGGGGACTTCTGTTGAAGCTTGATTCCCGGACAGGGAAATTTACTCCTTATTATATCCCTCATAGTGGGAATGAATCAGGTGGAATGTATGGCTTGACGATCAGCCCTGGTGGCGAAGTGTGGGTAACGGTAACTTCGGATAACATGATCGCACGCCTGGATGCTGTGGCTAGTCATTTCATTCTCTATCGTATTCCTACCGTTAGTAGTCTCCCGTTAGGTATAGTAATGGGTGCAGATCATACGCTCTGGTTTACCGAGTCTGGGAAAGATAAGATTGGGATGCTGAAACCGTAGCATGCCTATCAAACCAGGAAGGAACGGAAATGATGCAACCGCCCCTTCCTGGTTTGTCTTTGAAAAGCCCACCTGGTTCATAAGTACGAATCAAACCATCCTTTGATGTGTCGCAGCCGCTCCAGGCGTAGTTTTGGGTGACCCCCACGCGAGAGCCCGTGACTCTGGCCCTCAAAGCGAACAAAGAGCACCGTGCGTCCCAGGTATTTTAAGGCCGCGAAAAGCTCTTCCGCCTG
>Ga0209239_1002668_pt1 | contig 10587 bp, 10 predicted proteins | sample GraSoi013_2_20cm_FD_185824 | JGI IMG/M metagenome (GOLD analysis project Ga0209239, IMG submission 185824) | Grasslands soil microbial communities from the Angelo Coastal Reserve, California, USA - Sample 10_02_2013_2_20cm (SPAdes) (version 2) | ecosystem: Environmental > Terrestrial > Soil >...
GTATTACCGCGACACCGCACATCGCTTCCGCGAGTGTGACGCCAGCGCGCGATATTGCTTTTATCCTGATACGGAACGCCAAGGGCGAGTCGATCAAGTTCGACGCGCCCGGTCTGGGTGAAATGAAAAATGTATTCATGACAGTCGTTTAGGAACCGTTTCGAACTGATCGGCTTGAAATGGCCGTATGTTTTGGTTCCGCCGTTGACCCTCACCTGGCGCTCCGCGTCCGGGCTGGGATCGCGACCGGGCGGAGTGCCGAGAGGATTGAGGTGAGGGTTCGGCGCGCTTGTCCTTCCCTCTGCCGTATCGATCGCGATTGATTTGATCCAGTGGATCGTATTCTGCAAAACAAACATATCACGCAGCTCGATTACGATTTCGTGTGGCAACATAGGATTCGAGGGCGCGGCGCCAATGTTGAGAAACAATGAGCCACTCGGTTTCAGGATGCGCCGAATCTGTGCTGCCCATTCGGCGCACCAATTCAAATACAATCGTCGATCCTGCCGGTCAGAAAATTTTCGGTAGCGAATACCGAGATTGTATGGCGGTGAGGTGACCACGAGATCAAGGTGTTGGTCAGGCACTGATGCCATTCCGGTAACGCAATCTTGCAAGCGGAGATCGAACCGCGTCATTGTCGGGAATGTGCGTGATTAGTTGCTTCGTACAACCAGAAAATCACGCGGGCGTCCCGCTACTCAAACATGGATATTCGCGCGCTTAGGCAAATTCGTTTATTTTCTTGCAATGGCGGACAAGCCCTCGAAACTGAAGATCGCCGATCGCGAGTTCACCTCGCGCCTGATTCTTGGCACTGGGAAATTTGCGTCCAACGAACTAATGCGGGATGCGCTCATTGCCAGCGGCACTGAGCTGGTGACTGTGGCGCTGCGGCGCGCCGATCTTTCAGGCAAACACGATCCGTTCGCGAACATTCTCGACTTTATCGATCCGAAACGTTTTCTCCTCCTGCCAAATACGAGCGGCGCGCGCAACGCAGAGGAGGCGATGCGTCTCGCGCGGCTGGCCGCAAGCGCAGGGTTGCCAAAGTGGATCAAGCTCGAGATTCATCCTGACCCGCGCTATTTGCTTCCCGATCCGGTTGAGACATTGGCGGCTGCGGAAATCCTGGTGAAACAAGGCTTCACCGTTCTTCCTTACATCAACGCCGATCCGGTTTTGGCGAAACGATTGCAGGACATCGGCACGGCCACGGTGATGCCGCTCGGTTCGCCGATCGGCAGCAATCGGGGAATCGAGGCGCGCCAGCAGATCGAGATCATCATCGAACAGGCCACAGTGCCGGTCGTGGTGGATGCTGGGCTCGGTGCGCCAAGTCATGCCGCGGAAGCAATGGAAATGGGCGCCGATGCCGTTCTGGTGAATACGGCCATCGCAATAGCGTCCGACCCCGTTCGCATGGCAAAAGCATTCAAGAAAGCCATCGAAGCAGGACGTGAAGCGCGCGAGATCGGATTAGCCGAAAAACTCAGCGTTGCGGCAGCGACCAGTCCGCTGACTGGGTTTCTGTCTCAATGAACCTCAAGCGTATTAGGCCGGAAAAACCCGTAATTAAAGGCGGGATTTTCCCATCTACTTCTCGTTAGATGTTTCCGCTACAACCGATGAAAACATTGATATATCTGCTGATTCCTGCCTTGTTGCTCACTATTGCTTTCGCTCAGGCGCCGGCTCCGCCGGAGCTGAAGGATCCATTCCTCGATAACTTTGTCGGCGACTGGCGTGTGGAACGAAAAATGGGTAACGGCCGCATAGCTGAGAGCACGGTGTACGGTGAATGGTCCCTTAAGCATCACTACATCCAGCTGCATTACGGTTTTGCCGATAAGTCGCCGGACTACGAAGCGCTCGTATTCATTGGCTTTGTTGAGCCCGCTCGATGTTTATGGTGCGGGTTTCGACGCGCCCGGTCGAGGCAAGCTCGATAACGAAAAACACTCGATTGAATTTCGGTGGGACTCGAAAGAAGGCGCACTGACGAACAAGTTCACGTTCGACTCGCAAGCGAAGACGTGGACATCGCTGATTCGTCAGGTGGAAAAAGGCGAGTGGAAAACGTTCGCCGAGGAAAAGTGGACAAAGAAATGAAATCGTGCGGCCACAACGGATCTAACCAATCGATGAAGCCAACGGCCCCATTGCGATATAAGCTCAGCGTGTTCGCCACCACACCCTGCCGTGGCTTATCTCTTTCTCGTTAGGCCGGTGAGAGCGCTCACATACATCGCGATCCTTCTCATTCCTGGCGCGATCTGCGCCTCAGAACCGCAAGAAGCAGCTGTTGCGTCATTGCTGAGCCGCTCTGATGCCGTGATTATTGGACAACTGCGCCATCATGGCGGCGTTTGCGCGACAGGCGGGATTTACGCTGGAGAACACTTTGACGTTTTGAGTGTGCTCGCGGGTACCGTCCCAGACAGCAGCGTGACTGTAGGCTTTCAATGGAGGCGAGACGAACCAGCGATACCGCCCAAGATCGGTGAAAAAATGGTGTTGTTCTTAAAGTCCCCTTCGGTTCCAGTTAAGGCGTACTGGTCTTTGGTGGACGTGCACGCTGGAGCACAACCATATAGTCAAGCTCTTGAAACAGCGGTTCGCAACCTACTCGGCAAAGGACACTGAAGGCCTAGCCAATCGCCGGAGGCTGTGCCTCGTTAGGCGAAACCATTTTGTAATTCCACAACCCCATCAACAACCTCATGATAAATGACATTATGAATCCAAACAAAGCTGGAGCACAACCATATAGTCAAGCTCTTGAAACAGCGGTTCGCAACCTACTCGGCAAAGGACACTGAAGGCCTAGCCAATCGCCGGAGGCTGTGTCTCGTTAGGCGAAACGATTTTGTAATTCCACAACCCAATCAACAACCTCATGATAAATGACGTTATGAATCCAAACAAAGCACTTTGGGAAAAAGGCGACTTTACCCGCATCGCCGAGAGCATGCGGGAAAGCGGAGAGGCGCTCGTCGAGCGACTTGGAATCACAAAAGGGCTGAAGGTTTTGGATCTTGGATGCGGCGATGGCACCACGGCATTGCCAACGGCGAAACTCGGAGCGGACGTGTTGGGCGTCGATATTGCAACAAACCTCGTTGAGGCTGGAAACAAGCGCGCCAGAGAGCATGGCCTGACCAATTGCACATTTCAGGAAGGGGATGCATCGAATCTGCACGAACTGAAGGATCATACTTTTGATCTCGTTCTGAGCATCTTTGGCGCGATGTTTGCACCGAAGCCGTTTGATGTGGCCAGGGAGATGGTGCGCGTGACCCGGCCCGGCGGTCGAATCATTATGGGGAACTGGATTCCAAATGATCCAACGTTGGTGGCGCAAATCTTGAAGATTAGCTCCGCTTACACGCCGCCACCGCCGGAGGGTTTCATCAGCCCGATGACGTGGGGCATCGAAAGCAACGTAATCGAGCGATTTGCCAGCGCGGGAGTCCCGGCAGAAAAGATATCGTTCGCGCGAGACACGTTTACGTTCAATTTCCCCGGCCCACCCTCAGCGTTCGTGGATGAGTTCAGGAAATACTACGGGCCAACCATGAATGCATTCGAAGCCGCAGAAAAAAACGGCCGAGCTGCTGACTTGCAGAATGAACTGGAAGCTCTATTCAACAGCCAAAACAAAAGTAATAATGCCACTTCTATTCCTGCGACGTTCTTGCGCGTTACGGCTGCGCTTTGAAACGGCCGCGCCTAGCGGGAAGAAATCGGCTACAGCGTGGTCTCTGTCACCAGCTCTTCTCCGTGTCTGATCCCGCGTTTCGTCTCTTTTTGTAATCGTCTGAGGCGACTCGATAATGCGGCCTTTGCCGCCGAACGCATCCGATCGATAAATAAGATTCCGTTAAGATGATCGCCCTCGTGCTGAATCGCGCGCGCAAGAAATCCGCTCGCTTCAATTTGGATTATCTCTCCTTCCAAAGTCTGCGCGCGCACCGTCACCGACTGCGCCCGTTCAATGTCGCCGGTGATTTCTGGAAAACTTAAGCACCCTTCAATTCCAACTTCCGTTTCACCGCGCAACTCGATTTCCGGATTGATCAACACCAGCGGCATGGCCGCCTTTGGATCGGTGTCTTTGCCGTCCAGCTTCAACGTGCTTGGCCTGTCCTCGACTGCCGAGACGTCGAGCACCGTCAGCTGCAAAGGTTTACCGATCTGCTGAGCTGCAAGGCCCACGCCGTGGGCAGCGTGCATCGTGTCGATCATGTTTTCGGCCAGCTCACGAATGCGGTCGCCGATTGCTTCGATTGGTTTGCCCTTTGCCCGAAGAACCGGGTCACCGTACTGCAAGATTGGCAGGATCATTTTTCTTCCCGGGTAAAGGCCGGCAAATTTCTCACGCCTGCCAGCTTCAACGCGTCCATCACTTTGATGATTGTGCCAAAAGAAGCTTTTTTGTCGGCTTGCAGCGCGAGCGTTGATTTGCGCGGTTCAGGCAAATCGCGCACCGCGCCTTCCAGTTCGTCCACGCTTGTGGCTCGTCCATCCAGCTTGATCTCGTCACTTTCACTGATGCTTACGATAGCGTGGTCGAGTTCAGCCGGCCGTTTCTGGGCTGTTTTGGATTCCGGCAAGTTAATCTGGACCTCCGGCTGGTCCTTCTTAAACGACGTCGAAACGACAAAGAAGATCAGAAGGATGATTAGAATATCGACGAGCGAAACGATGATAATGAGAGGCGCCCGCCGTTTTCGCACTGCGAAATTCATGTGCTGAGATGTGCCGCGCGTTTCAGGTAACCGGCGTCGGAATCGGTACCTGCGCGGCGGGAGGTATATTTGCCGTCCCGAACTCGCGCGAGGAGCGGCCGTAATAGCATTTGTTAATCAACTCGACCACTAACGTTTCCATTTCGACCGACATCACTTCTACTTTTCTCGAAAAATAGCTGAACCCGATCAGCGTTGGCACGGCAATCGACAGCCCGAAAACGGTTGCGTTTAACGCTTCGGCAATGCCCAGCGCGATCTGGCGCGTATCGGATGCGCCCGAGCTCAGTCCGAGATGTGAAAAAACGTGCACCAATCCTGAAACGGCGCCGATCAAACCCAGAAGGGGCGCAATGCCTACAATCACTTCAAGTACGATCAGACCTTTTTCCAGACGCACCATCTCGTGCCGCGCACGCGTTTGAACCACTTCCACGTTTTCCGAACGCGGGCTGCGCAAATGTTGCAGCGCGACCCGAGTGATCCGCGCCAGCGAAGAATGATCATGGTGCACAATGCGCGATAGCCGCTCTGGATTTTCGCCCAGGTCGAGCCGTTCTATTTCATGTTCGATTAGTGGCGGCATCACGTTTTTCTCCCGCAAAGCCATGCCGCGCAAAATCATCGTCGTCACCGAGACAATCGAGCAGGCCAGCAGCGGCCACATGAAGAGACCACCTCTGGTGAAGAACCCGAGCACGGTGTTCGCGATTCCCGTCGTTTCGGCAATGATCCAGGCGGCGATCATCTATTTGGAAAAATAATGAAACCGAGTCCGTCCACTTCCAAGCCTTCGGGAGGCAAAGTGTTCGCGACGTCCTCCGGAATCGGCGGGAGGTGCGCCTCGAGTACCGATTGCAGGCAAACATTTGCGAATGCCTCGTTCGAACTGTTCTCGGTGATTTTGACATTCTTCACCTGCCCACTTCGGTCAATATCAAATCGAAGCCGCAGAGTGCCGATCGTAATCAAGTCGCGCTTTTGCTCCACATAGTTGTACCAGCGCGATCCAATTGAATCCGCCACGATCTTTTGATAACGGCCGAGCGGGGTGCCTAAAGCATTAACCGCAGAAATCCCATGAGTGGTGATGTTGCCGGAGATGTGGGTCCGCTCCTTCAGGCGCCGATACGCAGATTGCGCTTGGGATGGTGCAGTCGACGGCTCGACCGCAGCAGTTGGCTTTTGAGTCAACAGAGCAAATTGCTCCGCCGCGGTAATCGGCGCGGATTGCGGAGCAGGTATTTGTTTTTGTTGCGATGCGGGCTTCGACTGCTGCGGTTGCGCTCCCTTTGTTTCCAGCGAGTAAGGATTTGTCTCTAAGTCCATAAACGGCCGATCTTTTCCCGCCTGCGAGGGCAACGGCAATTCACCAGTCGCAGCAAGCTCGCTTGCCCCAACTGAATTGGCGTTCGATTCGAATGTTTTCTCCTTCGGCTCCGGTGCTTTTTTTGATTCATCGGTTTCGATGAACGCGGAATTCTTCGAGGTCGGTGATAGATCGACAAAGGTGAGTTCTGCCGGCTGTTCCTGCATGGGAACGGCTGGCGAAAAAACGCCGCTGAACGCAGCAAGCAAAAACGCTACGGCCAGGTGAATTACAATCGCCGCCAGCAGCGCCCAGAAAACCGTTCGCGCGTCATATTCGCGATCCCGAAAGCTTTCGGTGCTGCCCGGCTGGGCGAACATCATTTCAGCCGTTGTCATGAGAGCGTTCTCTTAGTGAAGCGTTCAGGCGCAGAGTTTTTCCAGCTTGCGGCTGGAACATTATCCCAGCCCACAGGCGCTGACAACCTGCGGTCGAGGTCAGACTTCCAGGCTGACTCGGCAAGCGGGCATCTTACATGGTCTGTCCGGGCCGGCGTGATTGTGTTAGCGCCAAAGGCGCGCACATCAACGTCCAGCCTGGGGCAGCGCCCCACAGCGCTGAAAGCGCGATTCACCCCCGGCGTCAGTTCGTTGCGGCTTGAGGACCACCAAATGAAATTGAATCGCGCTTTCAGCGCTTGCTAACGCGGCTACTCGATTTGCTGGGGCGATGCCCCAGGCTTCGATATGAGACAGCGTCTTTGGCGCTTTCAGAGGAATCTCTGGATATCAATGATTTCGCGACGCGGGCATGGTGAAACAAGTACTGCTGCGCGTATCCTCCGTGTTCGCCAAAATAGCTTTCGGAAAATTCCCACAGCTGCTGCGCCGTCATTTTCTTTCGACGCGGCAAATAATGCTGTCTCAGAACCCGCTCGATCCAGACGTCGATCGGGAATGCGCGGAGCCGCTCGTATGCAAAGAGCATCACGCAATTTGCAATCTTCGCTCCCACACCGGGCAATGCGCATAAGCGTTCTCTAAGCTCGGCATCTGAAAGCGCCGACCATGCTTCGAGAGTACATTCGCCAGAACTGACCAGCTGCGCAGTCGCGCACAGGTTTTTGGCGCGATAACCGAGCTTGCATTCGCGCAGTCCTGTCTTGGAAGCATGCGCAATATGCTGCGCGTGCGGAAACGTGTAAACCACGTGATTGCCAATCTCTCGCCGCTCGCCAAAACGGGTCCGGAGCGCCGCCGAGATTTGGCGAATGTGCGCCACCTGTTTCATGGACGAACAGATAAATGTGGCGAGACATTCCCATTTCGGCTGGCGAATGATTCGCAAGCCGCGGCAAAAATCGCGCGCAGCATTCATCAACGCATCGTCTGGAAACGAGGCGCAGATCTCGGCTAGCGGATGATCCAGCGCGAAATAATGCGTTACGAGTCTCGGTAGCGGGCGCGTCTCGCGTGTTGGTTTTCGCGTCTCGCCAAAATGGACTTTCAAAATATGGTCTTCTTGCTGCACGCACGCAGGGACATCCCCAATCGCTCCCAAAAATCCGTTGTCGATCTTTTCCCAATGAAAGACCTGGCCGGAATTGAGCGTCTTCTCCAGATCGAAATCGGGCGAAGAGATTTCAACCAGCTTCATTCCTGCCACAGATTAACACGGATTAAACACAGATGATCTAATTTCAAATCTTCGTTCCTTTATCTGTGTAAATCTGTTTTCATGCTTCGGCTTTGCTCAGCACGGCGTCTGTGGCTAAGTAACCGCCGAAATGGGCGCCCGCCTGGCAATCGATACCGGAGTCTTGCTCTTTTATTTCTTCGGCATAGTCGCGCTTGGTTTGTGGGCGGGCCGGCGAAATAAAAATCTGCGGGATTTCTCGCTTGGCGGGCGATCGATTCCCTGGTGGGCAGTTCTCGCTTCCATCGTTGCAGCCGAAACCAGTGCCGCCACGTTTCTTGGAACGCCGGCCGAGGGTTTCAAAACAAGGGGATACTTTTACGGCCAGCTCGTCATTGGGACGATCCTGGCGCGCGTTTTTATAGCTTTCACCTTCATCAAGCCGTACTACGACTATCGGGTGCAGAGCATCTACGAGTTCCTCACCGTGCGCTTCGGAACAAAAACCAAGAACATGGCAAGCGGCATCTTCTTGTTTACGCGCGTGCTGGGAATCGGCGTTCGTTTGTATCTTGGCGGCGCTATCATGGTAGTGATCTGGCGTTATCTGTTTCCAAGCCTGCCGATCAATCTCAATACCTACATTTGGGGCATTATCTTCGTGACCGTCATCACGACGATTTACACGGCGGTCGGCGGCATCAAGGCCGTAGTCTGGACCGATCTCATTCAGGCGATGCTAATGTTCAGTTCAGTGATTTTTGCCATTTTTCTGTTGCTTCACAATATTCCAGGCGGGCTCGAGACCGTGAAGCAAAACCTGGGCGGGCTCGGAAATGTGAAGGTGTTTCAGACGGGGTGGAACGCCGATCTGCCGTTCGGTCCGGCCCTCAAGGCGATGCTGGAGGAACCCTACACGCTCTTTGCCGCATTCATTGGCTCGACCATGTTGACGATGGCGACACACGGCACCGACCAGGACATGGTGCAACGGATGTTGACCGCGCCCGATCATCGCAAGTCGCAACTGTCGCTCATCCTCAGCGGCGTAATGGATTTGCCGATCGCCGGGGCATTTCTCACCGTCGGCATTTTGCTTTCCGTCTTCTATACCGTGGTGCCGAGCCCAGATTTGCCAGCCGCAGATAACGAAATCTTCGGCTACTATATCGTGCATGAGATGCCGGTGGTGTTCCGCGGACTCATCATCGCAGGCGTTTTTGCAACCATGATGGGCTCGACCTCGGCGGCGCTGAACGCGCTCGCCACGAGTTTCACAAAGGATTTTTACCTTCCCTACATCAACCGCAACGCAACCGACCAGCAGGCTATCCGTGCCGCGCGGATCGCCACATCCGTGTTTGGTATTCTCATGATCCTCGTCGCCACGATGGCCGCCAACGCGGTTTTGCAGGACGCGAAACTGACGATTATACCGATTGCGATCGGAATTCTCGGTTACACCTACGGAGCGTTGCTCGCCGTCTTTCTTCTCGGGATGCTCACGCGCAGTCGCGGCCGCGACGAAGCGAACGTCATCGCGATGATCCTCGGCATCACATCGGTACTGATCCTGTGCAAAGTCGCGCTGCCCGCGTTCGATGTCGGTGCACTTTTACGGGGCGAGTTCAAACACGCGGACTGGAAGTTCGGCTGGTTCATGCCTGATTGGTGGCCGAAGATCGCCTGGCCATGGTTCGTCTGTGTCGGGTGCCTCGTGACGGTTGCGATCAGCATCCTCTTCCGTACGCCGGAGAGCCAGATCGCGACTGCCGGAGCGCATGTCAGGTCGACGTCGGACGCTTGAGCCAGCGGGTCTTGGTGTGTCGTGCCTTCGAACAATCGTCACTCTCTCGGTAGCGATTCTTTTCCGGACTGACCGCGAACATCGCCCGACCGCGGCTTAACGCAGCATTGAAACAGGAATTGACTATCACGGGTTCCTAACTACTTGATGCGTTACGTCACTTTTTACGTAACCTTTATCCACTCAATCCCATGGCCCACATCGTCACCGAGAAATGTAACGGATGTAAGTTTACCGACTGCGTAGAAGTGTGCCCGGTCGCCTGCTTCTATGAACTCGAGACTCAGGTGATCATTCACCCCGATGAATGCATTGATTGCATGGCATGTGTAGAGGTATGTCCAGTGCACGCCATCTATGCGGATGCGGATCTGCCTCCGGAATTCACGAAAGATACCGAGTTCAATGCAGTTAAGGCACAGGAGGTAAAGGACTCGGGCGGGGAGGCGATCACAGCCCGCAAGGAACCCCTGCCCACCGCGGCGGAGCGAAAAGCGGCGCTCGGCTATTAAATGACCGGGCCGCCACCGGGATTTCCGTCTGCGGTTCACGAATGCGGCGACACAGCCGCTCTGAATCATTTGTCTTTTGCCAACTTAATTCCCAGCTCGCGCAACTGGCGTGGATCGGCTTCGGCAGGCGAATTGGTCATCAGGTCCATGCCGCGATTATTTTTCGGGAATGCGATCACGTCGCGGATGCTTTGTTCGCCGCAAATCAGCATCACCAGGCGATCGAGACCGAGCGCGATGCCGCCGTGCGGCGGCGCGCCGAGCCGCAGCGCGCGTAGCAGATGCCCAAATTGGGATTGCTGATCTTCCGGCCTGATCCCAAGCGCTTCGAACATTTTCTGCTGCAGGTCCGGCTCGTAAATCCGCATGCTGCCGCCGCCGATCTCGACCCCGTTCAGCACGATATCGTACGCCTCGGCGCGAACTTCCGGGAATTTCTTCGCTTCAAACAGCGGTATGTCGTCCGTTTTGGGTCGGGTGAACGGATGATGCATCGCGTTCCATTTGTTTTCCTCGGGACTCCATTCAAATAGCGGGAAATCTGTAACCCAAAGAAAGTCCCAGATTTCA
>Ga0209239_1002669_pt1 | contig 10581 bp, 8 predicted proteins | sample GraSoi013_2_20cm_FD_185824 | JGI IMG/M metagenome (GOLD analysis project Ga0209239, IMG submission 185824) | Grasslands soil microbial communities from the Angelo Coastal Reserve, California, USA - Sample 10_02_2013_2_20cm (SPAdes) (version 2) | ecosystem: Environmental > Terrestrial > Soil >...
CGAAGTCGGCATGACCGCCCTCGGAGGCGACGACGAGATGGCGGTGGCCGTCCCAGATCAGGAGCGCCTCGCCGAGCCCCGTGCCCGCCGCGATCAGGGCCATGTTCCCCTGGCGCGCGGCGCCGGGCTGGAGAGGCTCGAGCGCGGCCCGTGGGAGCGTGAGCACGCCGTAGCCCGTCGCCTCGACGTCGTTGAGCAACCGGACCCGCGGCGCGGGGATGCTCGCTCCGAGCGCCGCCTCGTCGAGGATCCAGGGGAGATTGATCGTGACACACCGTCCGTTCACGACGGGCCCGGGGACGCCGAAGCAGGCGGCCTCGATCGCCGGCCTCCGAGGGTCGGCGAGGAAGCGCGCCACCACGTCCTCGAACGTGGGAAACTCGCGGCTCGGCAGCACGGCCTCGCGCGCGACCACGAGCGCCGGGTCGCGACGCTCGAAGAGGGCGAGCGCCGTCTTGGTCCCGCCGACGTCGCCCGCGAGGATCACTACGCCTTGGCCCCCGCGTAGATGTCCATGACCGTCTTGAGGAACCGGAGGGCGTCGGGCTTCTTTCGTTGGAACGAGTTGCGCCCGATGATCGACCCGAAGCCGCCACCGTCGCGGATCGCCCGGACCTGCTCGAAGACGGTCTCGTCGGTGTCGGCGGCGCCGCCCGAGAAGATCACGACCCGCCGCCCCTCGAACGCGGCCTGGACGACGTGCCGCACGCGCTCGGCGAGGGTGGCCAGGGGAACGCGCTGCGTCTCGTAGACCTTCTTCGCCGCCGCCTGCTCGAGGTGCGCCGCGGGCAGCTTCACCTTGATGACGTGGGCGCCGAGCTGGGCCGCGATGTGCGCGGCGTACGCCGTGACGTCGATCGCGGTCTCGCCCTCCTTGGAGAGCCCCGAGCCGCGCGGGTACGACCACACGATCACGGCGAGCCCATTCGCCTTTGCCTCCTCGGCGAGGCCGCGCAGCTGACCGTACATCGCGAGCCTGTGCTCGGACCCCGGATAGATCGTGAAGCCGATCCCCACGCAGCCCAGGCGCACGGCGTCCGCGACGCTGCCCGTGAGCGCCTGCGCCGGGTCGCGCTCCTCGAGCAGGACGTCGTGATTGTTGAGCTTCAGGATCAGCGGCACCTGGCCCGCGAACTCCCGCGCCCCCGCCTCGAGGAAGCCGAGCGGCGCCGCGTAGGCGCTGCACCCGGCCTCGATCGCCAGCTCGAAGTGGTAACGCGGGTCGTAGGCCGCCGGATTCATCGCGAAGGACCGCCCCGGCCCATGCTCGAACCCCTGGTCCACCGGCAGAATGACGAGGCGTCCCACGCCGGCGAGCGCGCCGTGGTTGAGGAGACGCGCCAGGTTCGTCAGCGTTCCGGGGTTGTCGCTGCCGTACCAGCTCAGGATTTCCCGCACCCGTTCCGTCATCATGTCCTCCTTCGAGTAGTGTACGGTGGACGGCGGCGACGAGCGAGCCGTGATCGTGCAGCGTGACGCCCCCGGCGGAACACTAGCCGCCGGTGGGCGGCTCGACGTGGCCGCCAAACTTGTGGCGCATCGCCGAGAGCACGCGCTCCGCAAAGGTGTGCGCCTGGCGCGAGCGGAAGCGCGCATAGAGAGAGGCGGAGAGCACATCGCAGGGGACGGCCTCCTCGATCGCCGCCATGATCGTCCACCGCCCCTCACCGGAATCCGCGACGACGCCCGTGTAGTTCGAGAGCGCCGGGTTCTCGACGAGCGCCTGCGCCGTGAGGTCGAGGAGCCAGGAGCTGACGACGGAGCCGCGGCGCCACAGCTCGGTGATGTCCGCGATGTGGAAGTCGTAGCGCAGCTCTTCCGGCAGCTCCTTCACGTTCGCGTTCTTGAGGATGTCGAGCCCCTCTGCGTACGCCTGCATCAGGCCGTACTCGATCCCGTTATGGACCATCTTGACGAAGTGGCCGGCACCCGACGGCCCGCAATAGAGGTAGCCGCGCTCCGCCGTCCCGTCGATCTGCTCGCGCCCGGGCGTGCGCGGGATGGTCCCCATCCCGGGAGCGAGCGTCCGGAAGATCGGATCGAGGCGCTCGACGACCGCCCGGTCGCCGCCGATCATCAGGCAGTAGCCGCGCTCGAGCCCCCAGACGCCGCCGCTCGTGCCGACGTCCAGGTAATTGATCTTCTTGTCGCGAAGCGCCCGGCTCCGGCGCACGTCGTCCTTGAAGTACGAGTTGCCGCCGTCGATGAGCGTGTCGCCAGGGCTCATGCGCCGGGCGAGGTCGAGCACGACTTGCTCGGTCGCCGCACCCGCCGGCACCATCACCCACGCGACGCGCGGCGCCTTGAGCTTGGCCACGAAGTCGTCGAGCGTCACCGTGCCGACCGCGCCCGTGCCCGCGACCTCCTGGACGGTCTTCGCGGTTCGGGCGTAGGCGACGACCTCATGACCGCCCCGCATGAGCCGCCGCGCCATGTTCCCGCCCATTCGCCCCAGACCCACCATCCCGATCTGCATGATGTCGAGCCTCCTAGCTCGGGCGCAGTCACATCGCCAGAGGCTTAGCTTATCGCCTGATCGACGGCCGCCCGCAGCATCTGGAGCCCGCGTGGCGCGTCGGTGTCCAGGTGGACCCGCAGCGCCCGGCGACCGCGCTCGGCGAGCACCGCGAGGTCGCCACGCGCCTGCGCGGCCTTCACGACGCCGAACGTGTAGGCCTGTCCGGGCACCGCGAGGTCCGCCGCGTCCTCGCACGTGATCTGGAGGAACACCCCCGTGTTCGGGCCACCCTTGTACGCCTGCCCGGTCGAGTGCAGGAAGCGCGGTCCGAAGCCCAGGCACGTCGCGACGCGGTACCGGTCCCGGACGGCCCGGCGGATCCCTTGCAGCGTGGCCTCGTGCGCCGCGTTCATCTCGAGGTAGGCGAGGATCGCAAAGTAGTCCCCCGGCGTGAGCGTCCGGAGGTGAGCCCGGAGCGTCGCGGTCAGGTTCGCCTCACTCACGCGCGTCGGCGACTCCGGCGGCAGCGTCCCCGTTCGCTCGTACTCCTCCGTCAGCCGGCGCGTGGCGACCTTGCTGGCCTCGACGTCGGGCTGGTCGAACGCGTTGACGCCGAGGACGGAGCCCGCAACGGCCGTCGCAAACTCCCACCGGAAGAGCTCGGCCCCGAGGTCGTTGGGACCGTCCACCGTGATCCTGACGAGCGGCTGTCCCGCACGCTCGAGCGCAATCACCGCGAGGTCCTGACGGGCGTCCGGAGCGGACGCGAGCCTGAGGTACACGAAGAGGCGGTCGGCGCCGTAGACCTCGGGCGGCCCGAGCGGCTCCCGGTCGACCGGGATCAGCCCCTTGCCCTCCTTGCCCGTCGACTCGGCGAGGAGCTGCTCGAGCCATGCGCCGAGGCCGTAGATCGCCGGCGAGACGACCAGCGTGACCTTGTCGCGTCCCAGCGTCGCGAGGACGCCCAGGACGACGCCCAGGACGGCGCCGGGATTCTTCTCGGCGGGCACGTTCCCGCCGCAGGCGTCCGCCATTTCCTTCGCGCGCCCGAGGAGCCGCGCCACGTCGAGGCCCATCACCGCGGCCGGGACCATGCCGAAGTCCGAGAGCGCCGAGTATCGACCCCCGATGGACGGCACGCCGAAGAAGACCTGGCGGAACCGGTCGGCCTCGGCGACCTGCTGGAGCCTCGAGCCCGGGTCGGTGATCGCGACGAACCGGCTGCCCGCGCGCTCGGCTCCGACGATCTGCCTGACGCGCTCGAAGAAATACTGCTTGAAGATGTTCGGCTCGAGCGTGCTCCCCGACTTCGACGCGACGATGAAGAGCGTCTTTGCGAGGTCCACCTTCCGCTCGAGCGCCCGGATCTGGGCGGGGTCGGTCGAGTCGAGCACGAACAGCTCGGGGAATCCGTCGACCCGGCCGAACGTCTCCTTCAAGAGCTCGGGGCAGAGGCTCGAGCCTCCCATGCCGAGCAGGAGTGCGTGCGTGAACCTCTCGCGCTTGACGTCCTCGGCCACACGGCGGAGCTGGTCGATCCGGCCCGGCTGGTCCTCCACGATCCCGAGCCAGCCGAGCCAGTCCGCCTCGTCGGCGCCGGTCCAGAGCGTCGCGTCACGCGCCCACAGGCGGCGCACCTTTCCCCCCGCCGTCCACTCCTCGAGCGTGCGCCTCACCTGCTTCTCGAGATCGGGGGGCAGCGTCAGCGTCTGGTGGTCCATCTACCGCTGCCGGCTCCACTCGTTCACGGAGGTTCCATCGGCCACCAGGACGGTGTCCGCGGTCCCGAGGAAGAGCCCCGTGTCCACGACGCCCGGAATCGCGCGGAGCGTGCGCTCGAGCCCGGGCGGGTCGCCGATGGGCTCCACCGCGCAGTCCACGAGGACGTTTCCGTTGTCGGTCACGAACGGGCGCTCGCCGACCATCCGGAGCGTGGGACGGAGGCCGAGCGCAGCGAGGCGGTGGAGACACAGGGGCAGCGCGAAGGGGATGACCTCGACGGGTAGCCGACCCCGGCTTCCGAGTTGCGGAACGAGCTTGTCGCGCTCGACCAGGATGATCTGGCGCCGCGACGCCGCGGCCACGATACGCTCGCGCACCAAGGCCCCACCGTATCCCTTGATCAGGTCGAGGTCGGGATCGACCTCGTCGGCCCCGTCCACCGTCACGTCGATCTCTGCCTCGAGGCCGACCAGCGGGATGCCGAGCTCCGCCGCCAGCCCGGCCGTCGCCTCTGAGACGGGCACGCCACGCACGCGAAGTCCGGCTCGCACGCGGGCGGCGAGGGCCCTCACGAACGCCGTCGCGGCACGGCCGGCGCCGAGCCCCACAGCGGTGTCGTCCTTGACGAACCCGAGAGCCCGGCGTGCGAGCGCATTGAGCGGTTCCGCTGCCTCGAAGCGCACCCTTCCGCACCCATAACACGATCGTCGAGGCGCCGCCACTGAATCGACCGTCGCGGTTCGTGCGTCTCAACGGAGCGAAGGAACAGCCAAGGAGGCTCGGGATGAAGGCGGGAAGCACGCTCCTGTATCTCGCGGATTCGATCCTCTACCTCTCGTCCATGTTGAGGGACCAGCCGCGTCGGATCGATCGGTATATCGACTACTTCGGTGATTGGCCGGCCGGTGCGGTACCGGCGGTGGTCCGCTCTCGTCGCACGGCCTGAATCCCGGCTCAACCCCCGCGCGTCGCAAGTGTGGGAGGGCACGACCATGGAAGCCGTCCTTGCGCTTGTGTTCGTCGCCGCGTTGACCGCCGTCCCCCTCGGGGTGTTGGCGGTGCGCGACCGTCGGTACCAGGCGGCCGAGATCATCGCCGCCGACATCCGGGCGGCCGTGAGGCATCGGCTGCGCGGTGAGTCTCTGCTTTCGGTCGAGGTGACGCCGGCGACCCGCACACGGCGCGGGCGCGTGGTGCTCTCGACGCCCAGCGGCTACGAGTGCCTGACCGAGGCGGTCTGGTCAACCGTGGCCAAGCGTGTGCCTCCGGGCTACGAGCTGGTCGTGCCGCGGCCGAGCCCCGCGGCGCCGGATCGGACCGACCACGCGCTGTCACGCGCCGTAGATCCCTGCGCGCCCCCGCCTAGCCCCACGCTCCCGCCGCACCTTCGGGAGCGAGCACGAGGCGACGAAAAGCTATTATGATGGTCGAGGACCTGGTCGGGGATCTTCCACGCCGACGAACTCTTCGAGGCGATCGACGACGCGCGGCCGTAGGGGCGCAACACGGTGAGCAGTCAACCCAGGGCAAAGGAGGATGCGCCGATGCTGAGCGTGAAGCCAGCTGGCAAGAAAGTCCGGGTTTCGTTCTCGGTCAGACGGCCGAAGACCACGAAGACGATGGCGAAGCTCGTCCGGGCGATGGAAAAGGTCGTCAAGAAGCACGGGGGCAAGGTCAAGTAGACGATGGCGTAGCCACACCCTCTGCGCGCCGGCCATCTCTCGCGGCAAGCGCGGGAGATGGCCGCGACGCTCAGCGTAGCGCGTGAAGCTCGGCCAGGCTCCGCGTCTCCCAGAACGGCATGTCCATCTCCCGAAACAGGCGGGCCGCCGTCTGCAGGCGCGCCTCCGCATTCGTCGCGTCACCGGTGAGCTCGCAGGTCCGGCCGAGGTCGAGCTGACAGTGTGCGGCCAGCGGGCGCATGTCGAGTTCGGTTGCCAGGTCCAGCGTGCGGACAAAGTACTCCCGAGCGCGCTCGGCGTCCGCGCGCCCGGACCGCAGCGCGATCTCACCGAGGAGCCGTAGCGCCCATGCCGCGTGCCCCCGTTCGCCATTCTGGTCGGCGGCCGTGAATCCCGCTTGGGCGAGCTCGCGCGCCTGCCGGAGGTCGCCGCCGAGCATCCGCGCTTCGCCGAGCGCCGTGAGGGTCGGCGAATGGGCGCTCAAGAGCCGCATCGACGTCGTCTGTTCCACCGCCTCCTCGAGGAGCGGCAGCGCGTCCGCCAGCCGGCCGGCCAGCGCGTACGCCGCGCCGAGCGCCGAGGCGACACGCGGGAACCAGATCCGGAGGTTCCATGTCCGGCAGAGCTCCAGCCCGAGCTCCAGCACCGCGATGGCCCGCTCGAGGTCGCCCTGGCGGAGGTACAGCACGCCGAGCCCCGAGGACGCGACCGTCAGGTTGAGCGGCTGCGCGATCGACCCGGCGATCCGCACGCTCTCCTCCCCCGCCACGATGCCCTCCGCGAACTCGCCGAGCTCGGCGAGGCACAGCACCAGGCAGAATCGCGAGTGCACCGCAGGGAGCTGGGGCAGGTCGAACCGCTGGTGGATCAGCTCGCCGACGATCGACTCGACGTTGCGCCGGAAGCGCGCCGCGGCGGCGCGGTAGCCGCCGCGGACGAGATCGATCTGGCCGATGTAAGCGTTGGTCGCGACCTCGAGACTGAAGTCCCGCAGCCCCTCGGTGATCGCCTGCGTGCGCCGACCGTACTCGAGGGCGCGGGCGTGATCGCCCGTCAGATAGAGCTGGCCGGTCATGTAGAGGCAGACGCGCCCGAGGCGGTGCTGGTCGCCGAGGCGCTCGGCGAGCGCTTCGGCCTCGCGGAGGTGGGGGAGGATCCGCTCGAGCTCCCCGAGCGGGAGAAGCGCGAGTCGGAGGTCGAGCCGGAGGTCGATCGCCTGCTCGGTCTTACCGCGGCTCTCGGGCAGGCGCGCGAGAGCGTTCAGCGCCTGCTCGAGGTACGTCACCGCTTCGCGATTCGCCGAGCGTGAGACACTCCGCGCCGCGGCCTGGCGGAGGTACCCGACGGCATTTTCCCATACCCCCCCGAGCACCGCGTGGTGGGCAAGACGCTCGACGTGGTCCGCGAGCCGGTCGGGGTGGCGCCGCTCGATGGCCTCCACGATCCGCGCGTGCAGAGCGGATCGCTGCTCGGGCGGCATGCTCGCGTATGCCGCCTCGTGGGTGAGCGCGTGCTTGAAGGTGTACTCGGTGTCGGGTGAGACGCTCGTCTCGTGGAGGAACTCGGCGGACTTGAGACGGGCGAACGCGGCACGGAGCGCGTCCTCGGGGACGCCGGCCACCGCCTGGACGATCGAGAACGGCACGTCTTTGCCGATCACCGCCGCGATCTCGAGCAGCCGCTTGTCTTCCGACGCGAGCCGGCCGATCCGGCTGAGGAGGACCTCCTGAATGGTGTCCGGCACGGCGAGGCTGGCCGCCGGCTCGCCCTGCTCCCGCACCGCGCGCGCGAGCTCTTCGACGAACAACGGGTTGCCCTCGGCCTTCGCGACGATGCGGGCCGCGAGCGCGTCCGAGATCTGGCTGGCGCCGAGCACCGACCGCAAGACGCGCCGGCTCTCGTCGGGCGCCAGCGGCAGGAGGGCCACCTGCGTCGCGTAGGACTTGTCGATCCACGGGGGACGGTAACCCGCCCGGTAGGTCAAGACCAGGAGGATCGGCGAGCACGCCAGGGTCTCCGCGAACGACGCGAAGAACTCCTCGGAGGCCGAATCGATCCACTGCAGATCCTCGGCGACGATGACGAGCGGGAGGTGGCGGCTCCGGCCGATCCACATCTGCCGCAGCGTCTCGAACGCGCGCGCCTTGATCGCGTCCGGCTCGAGTGTCGCGAGACGCTCCGCGCCGGCCTTGAGGCCGAGCAGGTGGAAGAGGAACGGTCCGGCCTCGGCGGGATCCATCGCGGCCTCCCGCAGCGCGACGCCGAGGCCCTCGACCATGGCCTCGGGCGTGTCGGCGTCCGTGATCCCGCAGCTCGCCTTGAGCGCCTCCAGCAGCGGCACGTACGGAGTGGCGAGGCCGTAAAAGAGGCACTGAGCCTCGACGTAGCCGATAGGCTTGCCGACCACGCTCTGGTGGAACTCGTAGACCACCCGCGACTTGCCGATGCCCGCCTCGCCGCTGATCCCGACGATCTGGCCCTGGCCTCGGATCGCCGAGTCGAGGCGACTCCAGAGGAGCTCGATCTCACGATGGCGGCCGGCGAACGGCGCCGCATGTCGGCCGAGCCCGCGCGACCCCCGCCCCGCGAGGACGAACACGCGGCCGAGCGAGCCGCCCGCGAAGTCCAGCAGCTCGAAGCGGCGCTCGAGGAACGGCGCGGCGGCTCCGGTGACGAGGACCGAGCCGGGCTCACCATACTCGACGAGCGCGGTGAGCACCTCGACCGCCTTCTGCCGGGCCACCACGTCGAGCTCCGTCGCACGCGGGCCGAGCCCCACCAGACACTGCTCGAGGTGGATCCCGATCGTCGCCGTCGGCGCCCGGGGATCCCCCTGGCGGACCCGCACACCCGCCTTCTGGATCGCCATCGCGGCGTGCGCGGCCCGGCTCGGCGCGTCCTCGATCGCGTCGAGCCCGAATGCCGCCAGAACACCCGTGGGGTTTATGCCGTCCACGCGCCCGCCGAAGCTCGTGACTTTCTCGATCAGGACCTCGAGCCCGCGGCTCGCCTCGATCTGCGCATCCGGCTTCGCGCTCGGGGTGATCTTCGCCCACAGCAGCGTCACGCGCCGGCGCTCCCACCTGAGCGCGGCCGACGGCGCCGGAGCGGGCGCGGCGGCCGGCGTGGTCCGCGCGAGCGCGGGTCGCGCGGCGCGACGCGGCGCGAACGCCGCCGGCGCGCGGCTCGTGAGGCTATACCTCTCGATCCGCGCGCGAAGTGTGTTGCGCGAGATCCCGAGCAGCGACGCGGAGCGGGAAATGTTCCAGCTGGTCTGGCGGAGGACCTCGGCCACCCGGTCGCGGACGGCGTCCTCCAGCGAGCGCGCCGTCTCCTCGCGCGCGGGCTCCGGCTCCTTCCCGGGGGCCGTCACGGGAAGCCCGAGCATCTCCGGCGTCACCTCGGCGTCGAGCGACAAGAGCGCGACCCGCTCCATGAGGTTGCCGACCTCACGCACGTTGCCGGGCCACGGGTGAGCCAGGAGCGCGTCGCGCGCGCCGGCGGTGAGCGTCTTGGGCGCGACGCCGTGGTCCGCGCACGCGCGCGCGAGGAAGTGCTCGGCGAGGCTCAGGATGTCCGCGCCGCGCTCCCGCAGCGGCGGCAGCGTAAGCGTGAGGACGGCGAGCCGGTGGTAGAGGTCTTCGCGGAAGCGCCGCTCGCGCACGGCGCCTTGGAGGTCCTCGTTGGTGGCCGTGAGAATCCACACGTCCACGGATTCGTCAATGGTGGACCCGAGCCGCCTCACGGCGCGCTCCTCCAGCACCTTGAGGAGCTTCGCTTGCAGCGGCTTGGGGAGGAGCCCGACCTCGTCGAGGAAGATCGTCCCGCGGTGCGCCGCCTGGAAGAGCCCCGGCTTGGCGCGCCGCGCGTCGGTGAACGCTCCGCGTGCGAACCCGAACATCTCGGCTTCGAGCAGCGTCTCGGGAATCGCCGCGCAGTTCACATCGACGAACGGACCGTCAGGACGCGGGCCCGCCCGGTGGATGACCCGCGCGAGCAACCCCTTGCCCGTGCCGGTCTCGCCCTCGATCAGCACGGGCGGCACCCGCCGGGCGTCCTGCTGCCGCTCGAGCAGCCTCCGGAGCTTGCCGCGTACTGCCTCGATCCCCGGGCTCTCACCGAGCAGCTCGGCCACCGGATCCATGATCGCCCGCATAGTACTCTGACCGGTCAATTCGGTGTTCAACTTTTGACCACCGCCAACCTTCTCAGGCTCGATGGCTCGCTGTAAGTATCCGATCCCCAGGGCATCACACCTTGGTACAGGCGTTGCGTCCTGTCACAGGCATCCAGATGCTGACGACGAGGACGACCGAAAGCTCAGGCCCCTGGACCGAGCACATCCGCGCGATGGACCGGGCGCTCGAGCAGCAGAATGCGACGGCCGCCGTGCGCACCTGGCGCAACGCCTACGCCGCGGCGCTCGCGACGCCGGGGTGGCGCGGGCTCGTCGAGGTCGCGGCCGCGGCCCTTCGAATCGCCGCGATCCCGGGCTTCGCCAAGGCGTCGGAGGCGCGGGCGCACGAGACGTACTGGCTCGCGCTCTTCCGCGCGCGCCAGCAGGGGTCACTCAGCGGCGTGCTCGACGCCGCCGAGGCGTTCGGCGCGCTCGGCGACAGCACGATGGTCGAGCAGTGTATCCGCATCGCGGCGGGGCTCGCGGCAGTCGCCGGCGACCCGAGCGCCACCGATCGCGTGCGCGCGCTCGCGGCCAACTTC
>Ga0209239_1002670_pt1 | contig 10578 bp, 9 predicted proteins | sample GraSoi013_2_20cm_FD_185824 | JGI IMG/M metagenome (GOLD analysis project Ga0209239, IMG submission 185824) | Grasslands soil microbial communities from the Angelo Coastal Reserve, California, USA - Sample 10_02_2013_2_20cm (SPAdes) (version 2) | ecosystem: Environmental > Terrestrial > Soil >...
CGTCCGAGATGACCCCCCACACGGTCTGACGCGTCTTTAACGGCCTCGAGGCGGAGGACGAGAGGTGACCTGAAGGTTCTGAGCGTGTCTGCGCTGCCAGGATGGCAGTGCGATCAAGCATGAAGACCATGCCAGGGATGGCAGCCGCGTCCAGGGACGGCAACGCTATCAGACCCCGCTCAGAATCCTACGGTCATCGCCCCCGCCTCCGAGGCCGCTCCTTTTTTTCCCTGTCGTAGCCCCCGGCTCACCCATTGAGCTCGTCCGTGCGCGCTCGGCGGATACTCTGCGTCTTGACCTGCGTCATCACCGCAGGGGGCGCGGTGTGCGGATGCGCCGCATACACCGCCTACAGAAAGTGTCGACCCGACGGATGCCCCGGCGACGCGAAGGGTCGCAGCTTTGAATCCTACCCCCATTTACCGCTTTGCCTAGCTCGCACGAACGTCGACAATTGACCCCGAGCGGCCGCTCGCCACTGTCTGCTTTCAGGCGCCAGAAACCGCACACTGAGGGTGGGCTAGGAGCGGTTTCAGAGCACCGGCTTAATTTCTGTTGGCCGTTGTCCTGTTACTCCGGCAGATTCATTTTGCGTAGAAGAGCCTTGTAGCGCGGATCTGTCGCCAACGCCCCGAGCAGCGGATCACCTCGCATCCAAAGCAAGTCGCTGTCATGCTCGTGGAGCGCGCTGTCCAGCCACCGGAATGCCTGTTCCGCATCTCTGCGCGAGGCATACACCAGCGCGATCCAATAGCCCTTTTGGCGTCCGAATTGCTGTTCAGCAATCTCCAATTCCGCGTTAGCCTTGTTCGTCTGTCCTAAAGCGTCGAGAGCGAGCGCCAGCCCGACCCGTCGATAACCCTCGTCCGTTTCCCGTTTCATTTCGTCGAGTGCCTCCGACGGGTGGCCGCGGACGAGCAGTACGGAGCCGAGCAAGCAATGGATCTTGCCGCCGGTCGGAGCGAGGTCGAGAGCCTTCTGATAAGCCGCCTCGGCGTCGGCCAACCTCCCCAACCGGTAGGTTGCAAATCCGGTCACGACATAGTTCCAAGGATGGAGGGGATCAAGTGCGATGGCACGTTTGAGCAACCCGATTGCCTCGTCGAAGCGCGCGCGCGTGATCGCGATATACGCTAGGAAACGATAGGCGTCAGCGCTTCTCGGCTCGAGCGCAAGCGCCTGCTTGAGCTCTGGCTCCGCCGCGTCCCAGTTCCAGTCGACCAGATACAACGTACGGCCCATCGCGACATGGCCGAGTGGCAGCGTCGGATCGAGTTTGATTGCCCGGCTTGCCGCCGCGTGCGCCTTGGCGCTGACTTCGTCAATTGGACTGATTCCCCACCCGAAGTCCGATGCGAGCACGGCAGCAAGAACAGCCCAGGCCGGCGCAAAGCTTGGGTCGAACTCGAGAGACTGATGAAGATACTCGATAGCCTTCTGAGAATCGGCGTGCGTGCCACGCGACATGATTGACTGGGCCTGCAGGTACAGCGTGTAGGCCTCACTGTTCGCGCTCGGCGTCGTCCGTGACAAGTGCGCTTCGAGGAGCGACACCCTGAGCGCAGCGACGACGGATCGTGCAATGTCATCCTGAATCTTGAAGATGTCATCGAACTTGCGATCGTAGGTTTCCGACCAGACGTGGTAGCCATTGTCGACGCGAATCAGCTGCGCCGTGATGCGAAGGGTGTTGCCGGACTTGCGTACACTACCTTCCAGGACGTGGGCGACGGCAAGCGCCTTGGCGATATCGGCAATGGTCGCTTGCTTGCCTTTAAAGTAGAAGGACGAAGTCCGGGCGGGCACCCGTAGCTCGGGGACCTTCGTCAACATGTCGATGAGTTCCTCCGACAATCCGTCAGAGAAATACTCCTGGTCCTTCTTCTCGCTCATGTCGACAAATGGCAGCACCGCAACTGATTTTTCGGTAATCGCCACTGCGGCAGCGGACTGCGCAGCGTTGTGACTCTGCGACCAAAAGTGAACACCCAGTGCAACCGCTACACCAACGCTGATGACGACCGACGCCCCGACGAATAGCTTCGCCCTTTCCCCGGTTCGCTTCAGGGGTTTTGCAGTAGCCACGGGATCTGCGGCTACAGTCTGTCCCAATACCTGTCCCAACGTCTCCGCCAACTTGGCTAACGCCGCCGGCATTCCCAGTGCCCGTACATCGATCCACTGCGATTCGCCCAGAAAATACTCAAGCGCCCGACTCAGCGGAGCAGCATCGATCCGAAATGCAATCATCGGCCTGCGCTTGGATGCCGCTCGCTCAACCTCCCTGCTCACGTGCGATGAAGTTACTGCATTTGCGGAGAGCACCAACACCAGTGCCCTCGCTTCATTGATTGCTCCCACTATGGCATCTGCATACAGAGTGCCTGGCTTCACGTCGCGAGGCGCTAGCCAGCACCTGAGTCCATGGTGCTCGAGATTTTCGACAATGGATTTAGCGACAGCGGCATCTTGCGATGCGTAGCTAATGAAGACGGTGGGCGTACTACCGCTCGCCCTCTCGCCGCCGCCGCCTTCGGCCATTTTTGATGCCCCCGCCGCTTGCGCGGTATCGTCGCCCATGCTTTCCGGGTTGGCAACCCGGGGACTTTGGGGGTCGCGGAACGTCCGCTTCAGAGCGGTCAATTCGCGTGGCTGGAGGACCGCCTTTGGCCGGACTCGGCCAAATCGTGCTGCGGCGAGCGACGAGAGAAACGGGGCTGAGGCGACGAGCCCTTAGCAGGTACGCCGATCACCTCAGATCCGGCCGTGTCAAGGGCTGAATCGCACGTTCGACCTTCTTGCCGATCTTTTTGCTTGCAATCTCCAAGTCGTACTGCGTCTGCAGGTTCTGCCAGAGTTGCGCACTCGTTCCGAAGTACCGCGACAACCGCAGTGCCATCTCCGCCGTAATCGCCCGTCGCCGTCGCACTATTTCATTGACCGTTGGCGCGGCCACACCGAGTTCCTTCGCCACCTTGTAAGAGCTCAATTTCAGAGGCCGCATGAAATCGTGGAGCAAGATATCCCCGGGATGTACGGGCCGTAGTCTCTTCGCTGCCATGGTATCTACTCGCTCCTGAAATGCGCTCAATGATAATCAACGATCTCGACATCGAACGCGTCTCCGTCCCTCCACTTGAAGCATACGCGCCATTGCTTATGATAACCATAACGCTATGCGTTATTAACGTGAAGCGTTAAGGTTCTGCGGCGTGACGGAATCGAACGGTGCAGCCAACTTGTTGAGCGCACGGGCTTTTGATTCCCCGCGAGCGAACAGTTACCCGTACAGTTATCCACACTGTCGTTGACCACCGGTGATACCTCGTGATCTCCGACGATCAGAAGTTCGGAAGGTAAGGGTCGCAGCTTTGAAAGCCTGCCCCCATTTACGGGCTTTGCCTAGCTCGCACGAACGTCGACAATTGAACCGAAGCCGCCAGTGAAATACGTCTGCTCTTGGGATCTCTGATGGTGCTTCGGATCCGACGTAGTGAATGCCGCCTGCGCATTAACCAGATCTGCCCGAGAACATATTGGATGAACTTGGTTTCGGCTTCGGTGTAAAGCGTCACGTCGATGCGCTGTCGAGGCGCGCACTCACTGGCCGGGTGCGGCTCAACGCCGGGACACTCGATTGCAAGTGAAATGTGACGCTCTGCGCTCGAAATAGTCAATCAGCAACGCGGGCGCACGCTCTATCGGGTCAGTGGCGCGAATATCTCGCGACGGATACACAGACAACCGAACTCAAGGGAGTCAGATCAATGACAGCCTCAGCAAGATTTGTTGGCGCCGCAAGCCTGCTCGTAGCGACACTGTGCCAGGCACAGTCGGCACCCCAGCCCCCAGATGCAGCTGCCGCGCATAGCCCAGTCATCGCGCGCAATGTCGTCCTCGTACACGGAGCGTGGGCCGACGGCTCGAGCTGGGCCGCGGTGATAGCGCGACTCCAGGCAACGGGCTTGCACGTGACCGCGGTGCAGAACCCGCTGACCTCGCTCGCCGACTCCGTCGCGGAGACCCGCCGCATTCTCGCCCAGCAGAACGGACCTACCGTACTGGTCGCGCACTCGTGGGGCGGTACGGTCATCAGCGACGTAGGCGATGATCCAAGAGTCTCGGCGTTGGTCTACGTGGCAGCGCGCGCTCCCGATGCGGGAGAGGATTTCGTGGCGCTCTCGTCAAAGTTCCCGACAATGCCGGTGCGCGCCGGCATCGAAACGCACGATGGATTTACGACGATTAAGGAAGACGCCTTCCTGAATTACTTTGCGAACGGTGTCGCGCATGACCAGGCCCAAGTCCTGTATGCCGTGCAGGAGCCTACTGCGGCGACAATCTTCAGCGGTCGCACCAGCGCCGCCGCATGGCATACCAAGCCGACCTGGTACGCAGTCTCCAAGCAGGACGAGACCATCTCTCCCGACCTCGAGCGCTTTCTCGCCAAGCGTATGAACGCGACCCAGGTGGAGTTGGATGCAGGCCACCTTTCCTTGGTTTCTCACCCGAAGGAGGTCTCGGATCTGATTCTCGCTGCGGCGGGGAGGACTCCGGCGAAGTAATTGCGATGCTTCGGTCTCGAGGTGATCCTCGCATGGACCCGCGCAACTAAAAGGCCATTGGGATTGACAGGTGAGAACTGCTTCACCCGAGAGTTTGAAATCAGCAGTCGGAGGTGACTGCCTATACTGTTTTTACGCGTTTGCGTACGCGCAACCAAGCGGAGCTCGACCATTATGCGAAGCAGGCTGCCAGCTTCTTGGCCGGTCACGAGATCAAGTGGCTGGCCCCCTTCGGCCGTCCGTTCGAAGTCGTGAGGGCCGGGGGCAGAGGGGGTCGCCCTCCTCGAGTTCCCGACGCTCGCCGCCGCGCGAGCCTGGTATACGAGCCCCGCATATCAAAAGGCGAGCGAGCATCGCTTAAGAGGCGGTGACTACAGCGCGATGATTGTGGACGGCGCAGCATCTGAGCGACTCGGTAGCCCCACTGGCGACCGGCCGCTTCCGGGAAGTCAGTTCAAGCGTCGGTATGACGGCAGCTGGCCGGTCAGCGACCGGCGGCCGCTGACCAGCCGGCCAGTTACACCTCAGTCTGCTCAGCCATCTCCAGAGCGTCGTCGCGTCGTCGACTTCGATTCCCAAGTATCGAACCGTGCTCTCGAGCTTGGTATGCCCAAGCAGTAATTGCGCTGCTCGGAGATTTTTCGTTCGACGATAGATCAGGGAGGCCTTGGTGCGGCGCAGCGTGTGCGTACCATAGGCAGCTGAATCGAGCCCGATCTGGCTCACCCAGCTCCGGACGATCCGAGCGTACTGGCGCGTAGAAACATGAGGCGACGCCCGAAGCCGGCTCGGGAACAGGTAATCATCTGCTCTCAGCCCGGCGCGCCGCATCCACGCACCCAGGGATTCTCTCGTCTGCTCTGTGATTTCAAACTGTACAGGCCGCTGGGTTTTCTGTTGCATGACAACTGCTCGCGCGGCAATACGATCTCCGTGCGTGACATCGCGAACACGCAGCTTCACGAGATCACAGGATCTAAGCTTGCTATCGATTGCAAGGTTGAACAACGCGAGTTCCCTAGCCCGTTCGCCGAGCTGCAGTCGAACCCGGATGGCCCATATGTCCTTGAGTTTGAGCGGTGCTTTCTGGCCGACGAACTTCCCTTTGTTCCAAGGCTCGCGACGATAAGAGGTAGAGCGGATCAGTTGGTCCATGACGGTACTCCCGTTAGTAAGTCCTGGACCAGTGTCTACGTGACTTGTATGGGCGGTAGCTGACCGAGGCTGTGTGAAAACGCGCGTGCCCCATTTTCGGGCGTTATTTTCAGCCACGTAGATGCAATTTCAGGCGACTGATCACATCGAATTTGCTTGTTAGTGGTCCTACGCGGCGAGCGAAATGAGTTTTCACACAGCCTAGACCCAAAGGCGACGGTCACGAGTGTCGGCTTTTCGGAAGTAAAACGCTGACTGACCTACATGTGTACGCGCCACCGGAAATTCCGCGGCCCTCCACTACGGGTTAGTCGTGCCCCACGTTTTCTTCACCCATGCTACACCTTGAATGAAGCATAATGTTGCGACAACAAAGAGCCCATCATGAAGCAGCTTGTTGTTGCCGTCATTAACTGATCCTATTTGCGCCGGGTGCTGCCATGAGCGAGACCAAAGAAGCTGGAGTTCGAGCGGCGATCCAAGCGTTCCACAAAGCCTTCGATGACGGTTTCACCGGACCGGCCGAATATGCGACCGAGGATTGGAACCACATCAACCCTTACGGCGGGCGGGACCGCGGCCGCGAAGCTACACTGAAAACCGTGCGCCAGGTGCATCAGACGTTTCTCAAAGGCACGACCGACACGATCGAAGACATGGACATCAGATTTGCTACGACCGATGTAGCGGTTGCAACCGTGATCAGCGTCATGAGTCCGTTTACATCTCCCGATGGCGTGAAACATGGCGTGGAGCGGCATATCAGAACCTTTGTGGTCACGAAACGCGGCGATCGCTGGCTGATCATGCAGGATCACAACACAACCATCGTTGATCTCTCGCGATAGCTACAGACCGACCGGGTCAGATTTGGGCATTGCGACGTCGACCGGTCGGCTCATCGGTGGAGACCTATACAGATTCTGGCGTCGCCGAGAGGATCGCGCCGTTTGCTGCAATGCCGGCCGCTTCGCGGCTGTTGACAATGATCGACGACTTGGGTCGTGATAGGGCCAGGCTAGAGAACCAAGAGAAGGGTCATGAATCGCTTCCTAGGCGCATCGCTCGCCACTGTCTGCGTGCTCACCTGCGCAGCCGCATACCCCGATAGCCCCAGTACCACTCAGCGGTTCTACGAGGTACCGGGTGCCAAGTTGTACACCCAGACGTTCGGCCACGGCCCGCCGGTTGTGTTTCTGCACGGCGGGATGCTGTTCTTTGATAACAACTTCGCAAAGCAGCGGGACTATTTCGCTGCCTATCGCACGGTCATCGGAATCGATCAACGAGGCCGCGGTCATAGTCCAGACGGTCCTTGGACTCTCTCCTACAAAGTCATGGCAGACGATGCGGCAGCAGTCGTCGAGCAGCTTGGGCTCGGCCCCGTTGACGTAGTGGGACACAGTGACGGCGGCAATGTCGCGTTGCTCCTCGCGCGGGATCACCCACAGCTCGTGCGTCGAGTGGTCATCTCGGGTGCGAATCTTCGCTCAGGGCTGTCTCCCGAGGAGGTGCGGCGGCGGAGCCAGTGGTCGCCAGAGCAACTAGCCGACAAGCTTCAGGCAATAACGGACTCGTTGCCGCCAAACTTCCGGACCGACTACGGGCGGGTCAGCCCCGACGGTCCCGCTCATTGGATGACGATGTTGGGGAAGTGCTACACCATGTGGATAGCCCCCGTCGCGATCGAACCCGCAGACCTCAAAAAGATCTCGGCACCCGTTCTCGTCATGGCTGGCGATCACGATTTCACGTCGATAGAGGAAACGGTCGAGATATTCCGGGGCTTGCCGAATGGGCAACTCATCATTGTGCCGGCGACTGGCCACGGAACTCTGCAGAAACGACCGGAACTTGTAAATCTCGCGATACGTGAGTTTCTCGACCAACCGGATAGCGGCACCCGAACACACTAGCCTGGTGTCACCGGATGTCAGCTGTCTGGCATACCAATTGGCTGCCCGAATAGCGGCTCCTGGCCGACTCTTGCCTGAATGGGCGTTCGAACCACCCGCGTTACTTTAGAGAAGCGCGGCCGGCTCACAAAGCAAGTTCACGCTCGCTTTATGGCACGCGTCATAAGGTATGACTGATGCACGAGGTTGCGCGACGAGTACTTGTCGATCAGTGCGTCCAGCTCGGCGCGAAATTTGACGAGACGGTCTGGGTCACTCGAAAGCGCAGCGACCACTTTGGCGATTGGGCCGATGGTTACTTCCAGGCCGGAGCGGTAGTGCTGAGGGCTTAGCGCTGGCGCCGTCATGGTTTCCCGATGGAACTCAACGTCCCTCACGGAGGTGCCCAGACGCTGCAGCACTACCGTGGGATCTCCCCACTCCCCCGGTGGCGCCACACCAGCCGGCGGGGGCTGGTGACGCGCCACTAGCGCGAACATACGACCCACAAGCAACTCCGGTGGCCAGGTAGAGAAGGCGATACGGCCACCTGACTTGAGGACACGAAGCATCTCACTGATCGCAACTTCAGGTCGTGGCGCGAACATGTGGCCGAATTGGCTGAGTACGACATCGAAGGTTGCGTCTGGGTAGGGCAGCGCCTCCACGTCGCCCTCGACAAAGTCAATGTCAGACGCTGCCAAGGCAGCATTCTTGCGGGCGTCGGTGAGTAACGCCGGCGCTAGATCGAGCCCCCGAACACGAGCGCCAATTCGCGCCGCTGTCACCGCGACAACTCCGGTCCCACAGGCCACGTCGAGGACGAGATCGCCGCTACGGACGCCGGCAAAGGCCACCAGCGAAGCGGCCGGTGGGACAGTGAATGTCGCCTGGGGTGAGAACGCGGCCCACGCTTCGCGCTGCACGGCTTTGAGGTGAGCAAAGGGATCGCCAGTCATCGTGCACCTCTGGCGTGTTGATACGCGCCACTATACCAAGAGTGGCTACATCGGGCGTATGCCCAGTGCGATAAGGAGCCGTATTTGCTCGAGGGCGACCCGCAGCTACGGAGCCCGGAAGGAACCCGCTACAAAGCCTTCCCTCACACGCGACCGGCCGCTTTAGGGAAAATTGAAACCGCCACGAGTATGTCTGCTCCTGGCCGGTCAGCGACCCCCGACCATGGCCAATCCACGCAAGGTCGCTACCTGACCCAAAGCAGTCGGTGGAGACTACCCGCGAGCGACGCTCGACGGGCTGTGAGCGGACATTCGACGTCCGACAGCCACGTCGTGTGCGAAGCGAGCCGAGCCCCGCCGCGTTGCGCCATTAGACCGAATCGCTGTCTGTCGACCTATCCGATCTGTATTTCGGGTGGTAGCTCTGGGTTCATCAACGATGCGCCACCGTCCGCATAAATGACCTGTCCCGTGATCCAGCGCGCCTTTTCTGAACAAAGAAGGGCGACCACATCCCCGACGTCCTTTGGCGTGCCCAGTCGACGCATCGGCGTCCAGCCGCGCACGTGCCAATCGCGGATTAAACGCTGGACCTGGTCTGGTAACGAGTTCAAAACGCTATCCTCCGTCCAGCCGGGACTGACCGCATTGACGGTGATACCACGCTTGGCGCATGCGACAGCCAGGTAACGAACGAGCGATTCGAGAGCCGCTTTTGCCGAGCCCATGCCAACCCAAGGTTGCAGCCCGCCGGTCCGGCTCCCCTGAGCGTATGTAATCGCGAAGATCCTGCCCCCATCACTCATCAAGGGCAGCGCTTCACGCGCGCCAACTAGGAACGCCTTGGCCTGCGAGTCGAATGCGGTGTCCCATTGTTTCAGAGTGATATCCAGTGGCGGTTGAAAGAAGGTAGGCGCCTCGGGCCGCGCGTTGCTGACAAAGACGTCGAGCGTCCGAAACTCGCTCTTCACCTTGCGAAACGCGGCGGTGATCTGTTCAGGGTTTAGCACGTCAGCCTGCACCAGTAGGCCGTCAGACCCACGTTGGCGCACTTGTGCGAGCGTCTCCTTTGCGGCCGCCTCATTCTGGTAATAGTGGATTGCGATGTGGATGCCGCTTTCCGCCAGCGCCACTGCGATTCCTCTCCCGATGCCACGTGAGGCACCAGTGATCAGGGCGTGTTTTGTGACCTGCGCCATGTTGAGCCTCCTCGGTCGTGCAAGACGCGGGCCGTCGTCGCCCGGCGCGCGTCCGACTCAGTGCGTCTCCCGTTTGTAGAGACGTCCGTGCCTGACTGCACGATCCCCTTTAATTTTGGCACGTTACATCTCAATGTCCGCTCATTGCAGATTCTCGCGCACGGCTTGACCGTCCGTAAATGGCCGGATCACGCCGGATGGTGCTATTGACCAAAAGCGGTCCTCTGCCGGCGGCCACCGGAGTCAACGGCAAACCCAGATGGCGGCCACTCGCGTCGAATTGCCGCCTTTGGGGAAGATCATCACCGGCACACAGGCGGGAACCTACACGGTCAATTGCGATGGTACGGGTACTTTCGTCCGCACCCTTACCTCATCGACGGGTGTCGTGACGACCCAGACGGATGACTTCCTCATCACTCAGGCCAAGGTCGAGGAGGATGGCCAGCTTCTCGTCACGGCGCTCGAGGACGCGACCCGAGTGCCAAGTGCGCTCGTGCCGGGTGGACTGTTCGTCTTCCGTAGCTACACTCGCCGGCCAGACTGAGGTGCAACTGCCCCGCGCCGCCGGGTTACGCGGCGGCGCGGGGTTCGACGTGCAACTCGTGGTGACCCACGAACGGACGCCCCGTAACGTCACCTGCGGAATTGCGAAACAGCGGCCACTCCAACGACCACCATCGCGGATTGCCTGGGCTTCCTGTGGACGACCGTTTATGGCCGCGAGTTGCCAGCGCGACGAGGGACCTCCCGGCGGGAGATCCCTTGTTCCGCTCAGCTTGTCAGCTACGCTGCCTTGCGACGC
>Ga0209239_1002674_pt1 | contig 10574 bp, 13 predicted proteins | sample GraSoi013_2_20cm_FD_185824 | JGI IMG/M metagenome (GOLD analysis project Ga0209239, IMG submission 185824) | Grasslands soil microbial communities from the Angelo Coastal Reserve, California, USA - Sample 10_02_2013_2_20cm (SPAdes) (version 2) | ecosystem: Environmental > Terrestrial > Soil >...
GGGGTAGTATTGCCCCTTGGCCGCGCCATATGTCGCGGCCGCAGCCCGAGCATCCGCCCAGGCGGCGCTTGTCGCGGTGTTGTTCCGCAGCGCGATGTCGATGACGTCCGTGAGCTTGAGCTGCGCGATCCGCCCGGCCAGGTCCGGCGGCAGCTCCGGGGGCGCCGCGGCGCGCGCGGCGGCAGCTTGTCGGGGAGGGGGGGGCGTCCACAACACGTTCGGGGCCGGCGCCGTGCCCGCGACGCCGCGCACGCCCGGCGTCCCGCAGCCGAGCAGCAGTCCCGAGGCAGCGACACCCAGGGTTACAGGCAGCAACGCCCGTGAGGCCGGGACGCTGCGGCCTGGGACGTCTGGCGGACGAGTCGCGTACCGAGCGAGCATTGTACTCTGCGCGAAAGGGTTAGGGCGGGGCCGCGGTTCCCATTATACGCACACCCGGCGCCGCTCGTGGACCATACCCTGCCGGGAGGAGAGGCGCCATGTCGGACGGGTCACGCGTGCGGCTCGATCGGTGGCTGTGGGCAGCGCGTTTCTTCAAGACCCGCGCGCTGGCGGCCGCGGCCATCGGTGGCGGCAAGGTGCTGGTAGGCAGCGCGCGCGCGAAGCGCGCGAAACTCCTCGCCGTGGGCGACCGGCTGCGGATCCGGCGCGGCCCGTTGGAATACCACGTGGTGGTGCGCGCCCTGTCCGAGCACCGCGGCCCCCCGGCGGCAGCGGCGGCACTCTACGTGGAGGACGCCGAGGGGAAACGGCTGCGCGAGCGTCTCGCCGAGCAGCTGCGGGTGGCCCCGTCACTCCGGTACGAAGGGAAGGGTCGGCCGACGAAGCGGGAGCGTCGGGAGATCGAGAAGCTGACGGGAGAGTGACTAGCTTCGACGGAGCGCTTTCAGCAGCTGAATCTGTCCGGTGTGATACAAATCGTGCGAGGCGATGCCATACACGTGCTGCGCGTTCGTCCAGGTGGAGCGCCACCCCTTGGCTTTGAGCCGCGTCACGGGAAAGCGAGCGATGGCCGCCCGCAATAGCCCGTGCTGCTCCTTGAGGAGCGCGACGTCGCGCCGCCACGCGGCCGCGTCGGGCTTCGCGGGAAGCGCCGGCCAGTTGCTTCCGGGGCGAGGGAATTCGAGCTCGGCGTCGCGCATCAGTCGGCGGCGCACGATGTACTTCCAATAGGCCGTGTGCAGCACGATCTCCCAGATGTTGTGGCGGCGGCGGCCCGGGCGCCACAACGCCTCCCGCGGCGTGAGGCCGCGGACGGACCCCCACAGCGCGGTGCCGTGCCACGCTTTGCGATCGAAGGCCTGGTCGAAGATGTCGAGCAGCAGCGCGATGCGCCGGTCGGTGCTCACGGTGGCCTCCGCGCCAGCCAGCGCGGCACCGTCGCCCGGTAGCGGTCGTAGGACTCGCCAAACTTGCGACGCAGCGCCGGCTCCTCGTACAACACCACGAACAAGTGGGTCACCAGGAAGAATCCCGCCGCGTAGCGCAGCAGGACGGGCGCTTCGAGCAGCGTCGCTTCACCCACGAGCAGCGACAGCGCGCTGAGGTACATCGGGTTGCGAACCCAACGGTACAGGCCGGTGGCGACCAACTCCTGCGGTGGATCGAACGGGGCGGGCGTGCCCCGACCCACCAGGGCGAAATCGCGCAGGCACCATGCGAGGCCCGCGATCCCGGCGACGAGCGGCAGCAGGCCGACAGGGCGCCACGGCCCGAGCGTCCAGTGCTCGGTCCCTGGACCGGACACCAGGATGTACGGCACGTACACCAGTACGCTGCCCATGAACAGGATCGCGAACAGGGCGGTCCGGACAATCGCGCCGCCGGGCCCGCCCGTCACGGGAGCCTCCGGGAACTCTCGAGGGTGTCGAGGATCATGATCTTCTGCCAGATCTTGCGCGACAGACCCGTGGTGAGAGTCTCCACGTCGTTCACGGCATCGAGCAGCACGGGATCCTGGGAATCCTGCACGTACAGCGCGGCCACCTTGCTCGTCAGCGACAAGAGCTCCGAGCAGTAATCGAGGTAGCGGGACAGATCGAACCGCGTCATGGTGCCCAGCGCCAGGAACTGATCCGGGTCCTTGGTCAGCTGGTGCATGTCCACGATATGCGCGATGCTCCGCAGCTCGTGGAGCGCGGCCAGCGCCCGGCGCCGTTTGATGCGCGTCTCGACGGTCGCGAGAAACAGCACCGCGAGCCCCAGGAACACCACATTCTGAATGGCCTGGGACGACTGCAGGAACGTGGCGAACTCCTCCCAGCGTGGTGCGAGTCGCAGGTGGAGCAGCGCCTCCAGGGCGACGAACACAATGATGGCGATCAGTGCCCCGGTGGCGATGCGCAGGAGCACGTTAGGCCGGCGCAGGTCCCGAAGGCGGGCCATGGACTCGCTCGCGGCGCTGAGCAGGTCGCGCGACACATGCTCGAGCCCCGAGCCGGGGAACCGCTCCGCGACGCGCTGCCGCAACCGCTCGAGCGTCTCCACGATGCGGGCCCCATCGAGGCGACGGTACATCGTCACTAGGGGAGCAACTCCGGCGGGATGGGGTGCGCCGGGTCCTCGTCAAACCAGATCGCCGACGCGACCCACCACCGCTTCCCGTCCCAGAAGAGTTGCAGCGCGTTGACGCCGCGACCGTCCACCGGCCCGTCCGCCGTGCGCCGCTCCTCGTACGTGCTGAACACCTGCACGATGTTCCCGTACGACCGGGTGACGCGGTGGATTTCCCGCTCGAAGAACCCGTCGTGCACCATCCCGGAGTCGGACCCGTCGACGAACGCCTGGTGATCCATCACGCGGGCGTAGGGCCCCTGCTTCCCGACACCCGTGGCCACGAACCGGAGTGCGGGGATGTAGAGGGAGCGGTCACGGGACCACTGCCGCGGCTGACCGGCGGGGCCGGTGATCACGTCGTAATACGCCCTGACGATCCCGTCCACCGTCGCCACGTCCGCGGCGCGAGGCGCGACCGTCGGCACGTCCACGTGTCGAGGCGCCGGCGCTTGCGCGGCGAGCGCGACGGGAAGGAGCAGCGCGACCGAGACGAAGCGAATCGGGAGGCGTCCAGACATGCGGTCTCCGGGTCGAATGGGGAAGGTGATCCTAACCTACTGGAGACCGGTCGCGACGCCCAGTCCGATCGCGCCGGCTCCCAGTGCCAGCAGGGTCAGGAGCAGCGGCAGAGCGAACCGGAGCCAATCCTCATAACGAACCTGCGCCGCGGCGAGGATCGCCATGAGGGCTCCGTTCGTGGGCGTGAACAGCTCGCACAGTCCGCCTCCGTACTGATACGCGAGCACCGTGACCTGGCGCGACAGCCCCAGCAGGTCCGCGAGGGGCACGAGGATCGGCAGCGTGAGCACGGCGTGACCGCTGGGGCTCGGCACCGGTACGTGCACCAGGCCGTGCACGACCATCATCCCGAGCGCGGCGAGCGCGAGCGGCAGCTGGGCGACCGGCGTGAACAGCCCGTGCACGATCGTATCCACGATGCGCCCTTCCTCGAGGGTGACGAAGATCGCCCGCGCGAACCCGATGAGCAGCGCGGCGTAGGCCATGGACCGGAATCCGGCAACGAGCGCGTCCGCCGTGCCGCCGACGCCCAGCCCGCCCACGCGCCCCGCGAGCACGCCCATCGCGAAGAACAGCGCCGCCATCTCGTTGAACCCCCAGCCGAACCGGAGCACCCCGACCACGAGCGCGACAAACGCGACGAGCACCAGGGTCAGGACCGCGCCGCGCCGGCGGTCCAGCGTGCCCGCGGTGGGGTCGGGCGCCGTGGTCGGCGCTTCACGAGTCCGGCCGGCGTAACGCCACGTGCCCCAAACCCAGATGCCGAGGGCGGCCGCCAGGAAGGCGATCCGGAACAGCCAGCCTGAGAGCAACGGCAGCTGCGCCAGCTGCTGCGCGATCCCCACCTGAAACGGGTCGATCGGGCTGAAGGCGGCACCTACGGCGGCCGCTCCCAGGCTCATCGCGACGGCGACCACCGGCCGGTACCCCAGGCGGCGTGCCAGCAAGAGCATCACCGGCACGAGCGCGATGATCTCTTCCTTCATGTTGTCGAGCACCCCGCCCAGTGCGAACGCGAGCGACGCCGCGGGAACGACCAGCGCTTCGGAGTGTCCGAAGCGCCGCACCAGCCAGTCGACGGCCTGCCGCAGCGCCCCCGTCTCGTCCACCACCGTGAACGCGCCGCCGATCAGGAACACGAAGAAGATCACCGCGGCCGCGTCCGCCATGCCGCGGGGGATGGCGACGAGCATCTGGAACAGCCCCACGGGCCGCGCCGCGACGGGGTGATAGGTGCCCGCAACCACGACCCTACGGCCTGTCGCGGGATCGTCGCGGCGGTCGTATTGACCGGCCGGCAGCACGTGACTCGCCCCGGCGGCAAGCAGCACGCAGCCGCACAGCAGCGTCAGGGGGTGGGGGAATTTCACCGCCGCGCGCCGAGCCGCCGGATCTCGTGCGACTCGTACACGTGCGTGCCGCGGGGCGCCTCGCGGGCGACCCGCACCATGGCCCGTGCTACGGCCTCGGCCTTGATCGGTTGGTACCGGGCCAGCGGCCCCACGAACGCCCAGGCGACGAGCGGGCTGAGCAACCCGGCCACGCGCTCCGCGGGCCGGCTCTCGGCCCGCGCGCCGACGAGCATAGACGGCCGGAAGATCTGGATGCCATCGAATTGCAGGCGGCGCACTGCCTCTTCCGCTTCCCCCTTCACCCGGCTGTAGAAGATCCGCGACCGACGGTCGGCGCCGAGCGCCGTCACCACGAGGAACTGCGAGGCGCGGTGCCGGACGGCGACCCGGGCGAGCTCGACGACGTAGGTGCAGTCGACTTTGCGGAACGCATCGGGCGAGCCCGCTTGCTTCATGGTCGTGCCGAGGCAGCAAAATACGTCGTGCACGCGCGGGAAATCGGCGATCTGGGCCAGGTGATCGAAGCCCACCACGCGCTGGTCCAGCTTCCCGTGTGCGAGCGGCAGCTCGCGACGGGCGAGGACCGTGACACGCGCGTACGCCGGATCTTGGAGCAGCAGGCGCAGCACGTGACTGCCGACCAGACCCGACGCGCCGGCGACGAGCCCGGTACGGGAGGGAGCGGGGGTGGGGGTCACCCGCTCAGCGCCACACCGAGAGCAGCACGCCCATGAGGACGAGATACGAGAGTTGATAGCCCGCGTCGAGCACCCAGGCGGCGATCGGCTTCTCAGAGAACATGTTCGCAGTGAGGCCGACCGTGGCGGCGAACCCGAGCCAGCAGAGGAACCCGAGCCACAACCCTTGCGCCAGGCTCGTCGAATTCGTGTACGAGGCGAGTAGCGCCATCACGTAGGCCGTCACCAGATAACACAACACGGACACGGCGTACGCCCGGGTCACTCCCTTGCGCTTCATCTCGTCGAGTTTCTCGGCCGTGTACCCTTGAGCCGCCATCCACTGTTTGGCGAACAGGACGGGGGAGTACCAGACGGCGCCGAGAACGAAGGTCAGGACGGCGGCGACGAGGACGGCGAGGATGTTGATGTTGGCGGTCGGCATGAGCGCTCCTTGGGGTCGGGGCTAAGCTACGTCGGCTCGGGTCGCTCGCCAGCGTAGGTCCATCCTCGCAGGCAGGACCACGCGTACACCAGCACGCCGGCCAACCGTACGGCGCCGCCGATGAGCTGGTCCCGGTCGAGGAGTCCGAGGGCCCCGAGGAGGTAGTTCCAGTCGTGCTCGCCGCCGCCAACGAGCGGCAGCTCCTGGGCGCGGGCGTCCTGCACGTAGACGGAGACGTTCCAGAAGTTCTGGGCCACCCACCAGAGCGCGACCATCGATGCATGCCGATCGCCCTGCCGCCAGAAGTACGCCACGAAGATCGCCGGGATGAGGAGCTGCATCAGCGTTCCGCCGAGGAAGCCGATGAACTCTCCGAACACACCGAACAAGGGATGTCCGAACTCGTGGATCGCGAGGTCGAGGCTGTCGAGCCAGCCGTAGTGGCCGGGGTTGAGAATCAGGAACCCGCCGTACAGCGCGAGCACGGCGGTGAGGGCGAGGCGCGCGCGCCGCTCGAGGCTGGCGGAAGGATCGGGGTCGGTTATCGCGCGAGCTGCGATTGGATCGCGGCGTCAATCGCCGCCAGGTTGGTCGCGGCATTCCACTGAGCGACCACATTTCCCTGCGGATCGAGGACTGCCACGTACGGCCTGTCCCACGGAGCCCTCGTGATGTTGAAGCCGAGCGGACTGAGTGCTCCGCTCAACTCCCCGGGCTGCCACGGCTTGATGTACAGAGGGTCGAACGGCGCCTCGTAGCGCGCGAGGAAACCTGGAATGCCGTCCTTGTCCTCGTCGTCGTCAGTCGAGAATGCGGCCACGTCAAACTGCTGTCCATGGTAGTGGCGAGCGAGCGCGACGAAGCCCGGGAACATCGCCCGGGATCGCGGGCACCGCGTGCCGTACAGGATAGCGAGCGTCACCCGCCCCTTCTTGCCCTTCAGGTATTGGGCGGCTTCATAACTGCTGACCGCGACAATGCCCGCCGCGTCGAGGGCGGGCGCCGTGGGGGGTGGCGGGTCGGTGCTGGAGAATGCGGCGGGCGCCGCGGGACCGTCGCCGGTGTAGGGTGCGAAGCCCCCGCTCGTCTGGCTGCCCGCGACGCGCCGCCGCTCCGCGGCGTCCCGCTGCACGATGGCGGCCAGGGTGGCGGAGTCCGCCCGGAACGCGGAGTCGGCTGCGACAATACGCGGTCGATCGGAGGCGCCCTGCGCTCCGCCGCACGCCGCGCCGAAGACGGCCAGAGCGGCGATACGCGCTATCCGCATTCTAAGGCACCACCCGCTTCGAGCGGAAGTTGCCGCTCATGATCGGGTTCCCGCCGCCCGCCGGGCGCATCTCGAAGGTGCCGTTGAGCGAGTCACCCCGCACCTTGCCCGTGGTGGTCGTCACCACGTCCGCGTTGGCCGCGATGCTGTGGTAGGGACCGAGCTCGCTGACGACGGCGCTGTCGCTGACGTCCCGCGCGCGGATCGGGACCGGGGGAGCGGTGACCGAGGTGTACGTCATCGTCCCGCGCAGCGAGCCATCTGGCGCGACGGCGGTCACGATGCGCCACGTGGTCCCGGTGTCCGACGCGCTCCGATACGACCGGCCTTCCCACGTTCCGGCATACTTCTGCGCCGGCGACGCGCGCGACTTGTCGCCGGGCGCGCACGCCACCAAGACGATGGCGGCGCAAAGCGGGGTCCGCATGTCGTACCTCCGGTAGTCTTGAGGAGTGGAGTATGAGCGCTCGGACGGGCCGACACAAGCAACGGTGCGACGCGCCCATGGGTCACCCGAACACCTCCAGCGCCACCTCCACCCGCCCGAACGGCGCGCTCACCTGCACCCCCTGCACCGTGCCTTTCACCTGCTGGAACATCTCGCGCGCGATTCTCACGCCTTCGGCGAGCGCCGCCTCTTTGCCCTTGTCCTGCGCCTTCCGCATCCGCTCCAGCACCTCGGCCGGCACGACGACGCCCGGCACCTCGTTGGCCAGGAACTCCGCGTTCCGGAGTGACATGAGGGGCCAGATGCCGGCCACGATGGGGATGCGGAACTGCTCTACGCGCTTGAGAAAGCTTTCCAGCTGGCGGACGTCGAACACCGGCTGCGTGACGGCGAACTCGGCCCCCGCGTCCACCTTCCAATGGAAGCGTGACAGCTCGCGGTCCAGGTCCGCCGCGCCGGGGTTCACCCCGACGCCGATCGCCCATTGGGTCGGCGCCCCGATCGGGTTGTTCCCCGGGTCGAGCCCGTGGTTCAGGCGATAGACCAGGTTGGTGAGGCCGATCGAGTCGATGTCGAAGACCGCGGTGGCCTCGGGGTAGGGGCCCATCTTCGGCGGATCGCCGGTGATGATCAGGATGTTGCGCAGCCCCGCGGCGTGGGCGCCGAGGATGTCCGACAGCATCCCGAGGAAGTTGCGGTCCCGGCAGCAGTAGTGGATGACGGTCTCGATCCCCACTTCCTTCTGGATCAGGATCGCCGACGGCAGCACGCCCATGCGGCTTTGGGCCCGCGGCCCGTCGGGGACATTCACCGCGTCCACGCCCGCCGCCTTGAGCGCCCGGCACTGCTCGAGCATCGGCGTCGGGTCCACCCCTTTGGGGGGGACGATCTCGACGCTCGTCACGAGCTCTCCCCGGGCCAGCTTCGCGCCCCAGCACGAGCGCGCGGACAGCGGGACCTCATCGACGCCGGCGGGCGCCGCGATGGTCTCGCGCGACACCACCGCAGGTTGATGGCGCGGCACGACGCTCGCGACGTAGTCGCGGATCTTCTTGATGTGCTCGGGCGTGGTGCCGCAGCAACCCCCCACGATGCGCGCGCCCGCCTCGATCATGCGGCGCGCGTAACTCGCCATGTATTCCGGAGACGCGAGGTAGATCTTCCGGTCGCCCACGTCCTTGGGCAGGCCGGCATTCGGGACGGCGGAGATCGGGCGATCGGTGGCCTTCACCAGCCGCTCCACGGCTTCGAGCACACCGGCGGGACCCACGGAGCAGTTTACCCCCACGGCGTCCGCGCCCCACGCCGCGAGCTGTTTCGCGAACGTCTCGGGACCGGTGCCGTAGTGGGTGAGCCCGTCGTCGCCGATCGTCATCTGCGCGATGACGGGGAGGTCGGACACGCTCCGCACCGCGCGCAGCGCCTCGTGGATCTCGTCCACGTCTGAAAACGTCTCCAGGATGAACCCGTCGACCCCGCCCGCGAGGAGGCCCCGTGCCTGGCGCTGGAAGTGGGCGAACGCTTCCTCGCGCGCCGTCGGGCCGAACGGCTCGATGCGGACTCCCAGCGGCCCGATCGCGCCGGCGACGCTCGCTCGCCCCGCGGCGGCGCGACGGGCCAGCTCGGCCGCGGCCTGGTTGATCTTCTCGGTGTCGTCGGCGAGCCCGTAGCTCCCCAACTTCAGTGGGTTCGCGCCGAAGGTGTTGGTCTCGAGGATTTCCGCGCCGGCCCGGACGTAGGCCTCGTGCACTTCCTGGACGAGCTTGGGCTGCTTCAGGTTGAGCTCGTCGTAGCAGACGTTCAGGAAGAAGCCCTTGGAGTACAGCATCGTCCCCATGGCGCCATCCAGCACGTGGACTTTACCGTCGTCGAGAAGATCGCGAAGAGTGATCGTCATCCGTGTGCCGTCATCCGTCATCCGTAAACGCAAGGCCCGTTCGGCCGAGCAGTCGCCAAACGGGCTGGCGTTTTAGCGACTTGTTTAACGTGGCTGCAATAGGCCGCAAATCGCCACGGAAGCAGTTGTCGCTCGGAATCTAGGTCAACGACGCGCCGCCGCAAGCCGTATCTTCTTCCGGTCCACTCTTTCCTCGGGAGCCGCCACCGTGTCGCTCGCCCCGCTGCACCCGCAAATCGTGCACTTCGTGATTGCCCTGCTGTTTGCGGGCGTCGTGTTCCGCTGCATTGCGGTGACGGGCCGGGCGGCGTTCACCGGGCCCGCGGCGGCGGTGTTGCTCCTCGTCGGGACGCTCGGCGCGGTGCTGGCGGCGAAATCGGGGACCGACGCCCACGGGCCGGTGGAGCGTGTGCCGGGCGCCCGCGCCGCCGTCGTGGCGCACGAAGCATGGGGCGAGCGCACCCGCAACATCTTTCTCGTCGTGGCGGCGCTCGAGATCGCGGCCCTCATCCCCGCCGCGCAGCGGTGGCGCAAGGGTGTGCACCTCGCCTCGGCGTTGGTCGGACTCGCGGGCGCGTTCTCGCTGTACGAAGCGGGCGAGCATGGCGGTGAGTTGGTGTATGCCTACGCTGGTGGCGTGGGAATCCGCAGTGGTAATCCCGACGACGTGGGCCGGCTGCTCGTGGCGGGGCTCTATCACCAGGCCATGCTCGAGCGCAAGGCGGGAAGGTCGGCCGAGGCCGCCCGCCTGATCGGCCAGCTGGCGCAACGGTATCCCGACGACACGAGCGCGCGCCTGCTCGCCATCGAGTCGCTCATCGTGGACCAGAAGGATGGCAGAGCCGCCCTCGGGGCACTGGCCTCCTTCCCAGTCGTGCTCGACAGTCGCTTCCTCCGGTTCCGGGTCGGGTTGCTCCGCGCCGACGCGTTCGCCTCCGCCGGCATGCGGGACTCTGCGAAGGCGGTCCTGCAGGCGATGTCCCAGGAGTTCGCAAGCAACCGCGCCGTCGAAGAGCGAATGGCGAAGCTGAGATAGCAGGTTGCAGGAGGTTAGGGGAGGTTGGGGAGGTTAGAGGAGGTTGTCCCGTCCGCGATCAACCTCCCCCAACCTCCCGAACCTCCCGAACCTATCTTTCCGAGCATGTCCGATCTCCTGGCCGCCCGCTCCCAGATGGCGGTCTCGCTTGCTTTTCATATCGTGTTCGCCGTCATCGGGATCGCCATGCCGCTCATGATGGTCCTGGCGGAGCGGCGCTGGCAGGTGACGGGGCACGCGATCTATCTCGATCTCGCCAAGCGCTGGGCGAAGGGGACGGCGATCCTGTTCGCGGTGGGCGCCGTGTCGGGGACGGTGTTGTCGTTCGAGCTCGGGCTCTTGTGGCCCCGGTTCATGGAGTTCGCCGGTCCGATCAT
>Ga0209239_1002678_pt1 | contig 10568 bp, 13 predicted proteins | sample GraSoi013_2_20cm_FD_185824 | JGI IMG/M metagenome (GOLD analysis project Ga0209239, IMG submission 185824) | Grasslands soil microbial communities from the Angelo Coastal Reserve, California, USA - Sample 10_02_2013_2_20cm (SPAdes) (version 2) | ecosystem: Environmental > Terrestrial > Soil >...
CCATTTTACCAACCTGGCGACGGCGTCAAAATTCCATGGTTCAGTCATACCCAGGATAAAATGTGTCGCGCCTGCTTTGATATAAGAATCGAGCTCTGCCGGGTTGGCGTTCCTGGGGGTTCCACAGGCATGCTCGATCTCTTGAGGATTGCGGCCTATTTCCGCGCACTAATTGTTCAGTACCTCAATTTTGTGGCTGTAAGTTGCTGGATCGCCAAAGCTGTGCCACATATTTGCGAACTGAGCTGTAATACGTAGTGTCTTCTTTTCACCGCCTCCGCCTATCAGAATGGGAACGGGATTGCGGATTGGTTTTGGTACGTCAACTTCCCAGCGATGCTGTATAATCTCTAGAGATTGCTCCAATGCAGCAAGGCGGCTTGCGGGGGTACCGAATTCGTAGCCATACTCTCTATAGTCACGTTCAAACCAGCCAGCACCAATGCCAAGAATTAAACGACCATTACTGATGTGGTCAATAGTTTTGGCCATATCCGACAACAGGGCCGGGTTGCGGTACGTGTTGCAGGTCACGAGGCAACCTATCTGGCTGCGCTGTGTCAGGGTTGACATAGCGGCAAGGAGCGTCCATCCTTCAAAATGGTTTCCATGCGGGTCCCCATTGAGCGGGAAGAAGTGGTCCCAGTCCCATATACTATCGACTCCGAGGTCCTCCACGCGACGGACCGCGTCGGAGAAGGATTGATAAGTTGTATGCTGTGGTTGAAGTTGTACGCCAACGCGTATTGGGTATGAAGTTTGTGTCACGAACGCTAACCTCTCTCAGGAAATAGGAAGTTGTTCAGGTAACTTACAAATTGTAAGTACGTTTGTTGTAATCACGTTTTTAGAGCGGGTGCAAGTTTCTTCACTCTCCTGCGACTCTCTAAGAACGAAGTTTTGGCTACTAGCGGCATTCGTAGTTCTCAAACGGATATAATAGGGCTATACGAGATGATGCCACAAGATGTCTTATTGCCTGGTGCAGAGTCCAGGTGTGTACAAGATACAGATGTTGAAAAGGGTGAACGTGATATGCAATCCAACGACATAGTTCTGAATACCCCTGTGCGCTGGGGCATACTCAGTGCTGCTAATATTGGCGTCAAGCGGGTAGCTCCCGCCATCCACGCGTCTTCTAACGGGAAATTGGTAGCGGTTGGGAGCCGCAATCCCGGGCGCGCGCGCGAATTATTTGCATTCGCACCTGACGTACGTATTTATGGTGACTATGACAGCGTCATCAGTGATCCTGAGGTAGAAGCGCTTTACATTCCTTTGCCGAACAGCCTCCATGCGGAGTGGACTATCAAAGCTTTACGAGCTGGCAAGCATGTATTATGTGAAAAGCCACTAGCAGTTACCGCCGAACAGGGTCTGACAATGGTGCAGGCCTCGCGTGAAACCGGTATGTTATTGATGGAGGCGTTCATGTATCGTTTCCATCCACAAACGATATGGGCATTAGAGCAGGTGGACGCTGGCCGCATTGGGACAGTCAAGCTTATCCGCTCCTCGTTCTCATTCAATATCGGATCGCGCCTTCATGATATCCGGCTGCAAGCGGCATTGGCTGGCGGCTCATTGATGGACGTGGGGTGTTATCCTGTCAATTTGTGTCGTGCAGTTTATGGGTATGCTCCTCTGGCTGTGGGAGCCCGTGTTTATACGCCTGCTGATGGTGAAGTAGAGCGTTACGCCGGCGCTGTTCTTGATTTTGATAATGGGCGCTTTGGTCTTATCGACTCCAGTTTTGAATTACCGACGCGCCAGATTGCTGAGATTATTGGGGAAACCGGAACGATTTCCATTCCGCTCCCTTTTACGCCGGGACATATCGAGACTATGGCCATATTGACATTGGAAGGTCAAACGATCCACCAGCGATTTGCTCCAGTTGATCAGTTCCGGCTTGAAGTAGAGCATTTTGCCGCATGTATCCGGTTCGGCCATCAACTCCACTTGAGCCTGGAGGAGTCGATCGAAAACTTGGCGACGATTGAGGCAATCTACCAATCCGCAGGCTATCCGTGGCCTATCGTATAGACTTTATGTATGAGCTTTCCTCTGATAGAGTGACCAAAGTAATCACTCTGGGAACCCTGCTTGTATAAGCAATGTTGCTATTTGTAACCTGAACGAGGGTTAGAACGTGCATAGAGTATACTTAGCAATAGGGAGGGAAGCATTTCATGAATATGCTACCGATTGGGCACGCCGAGTTATACATTTACCCTGAGAACACTTTGCCACATGACTCTATTCCTATGCCTCAAAGGATAGATGTAACGGACTTGCAGGCACTGGTAGAAGTGCTGAATGCAATACCGGCTGAAACAAGTTTCAGCGTTCTTTTAGTGATCAATGAATGTGTGGTGGGGAATGGAAAATACTTTATGAACAGTGAGAACGCGGTGATTCTGCATGAATACGGCGCCTGCGTGGGCTTTTTGATCAAGCCGCTGGCCTTGCTGAGGGATGCACGACAGCGTGCGGCGGAAATTTAACATCTGGGCCTGATTAGCGACACCATTATTCACTTTACATAATAAATAGGGCGAACGAGAGAGATGGCAGGGCTAACCGGCCTTCTCCAATTTTCTCGCCAAAATTACTCCCGTATTCAAACCTACAGTATGGAGCCCGCCAAAAAATCGAGCGTGTTCGATTTTTATGCAGTGGTCTTGTACGACCGTTAAACCAGCTTCTTCCGCTCGCCTGGCAGCTTCGTCGTTGCGGATACCTAGTTGTAGCCACAGAACTTTAGCGCCAATAGCAATCGCTTCGTCGGCCACCGGGGGAATATCTTCAGCGCGACGAAAAACATCGACGATCTCAATTTCTTTACCAGCCGCTTTGGCCTCTGTCAATGACGCGTAAACGCGTTTGCCGAGCAGCATTTGCCCGGCGTAGCGCGGGTTGATGGGAATAATATCATAACCCTCAGCCTGTAAGTAGATGGCGACAAAGTGGCTTGGGCGATAAGGATCAGTAGAGATGCCAACGATTGCAACGTGTCGATATTGCTGCAGGAGTTGCAGACGGTCGTACATATCGGGGGCTTGTGGTGATAGAGTCATTCTTAAGTATCCTTCAATTTGGCTGGTATATCGTGCAAAGTGACATTCATCGTTAATCTATTATTGAACATGCATGCTGTTCTGTAGAGCCCGGTCTAAATCCCACAGGATATCTTCAACGTTCTCAATGCCAATCGAGAGGCGGATAAGATCGGGAGTGACGCCTCCGGCCAACTGATCCTCTTCCGAGAGCTGTTGATGGGTAGTGCTGGCGGGATGAATGATCAGGCTGCGAGCATCGCCAACGTTGGCGAGATGTGAGAAGAGGCGCACGCTGTTAATGACTTTCTTGCCTGCTTCGTAACCACCCCTGACACCAAAGGTGAAGATGGAGCCGGCGCCGCGGGGGAGATAGCGTTGAGCAAGCGCGTACGAAGGGTCGTCGGGTAGGCCTGGGTAATGCACCCAGCTGACGGCAGGATGTTCCTGTAAGAACTGTGCAACTCGTAATGCATTCTGGCAATGGCGTTCCATGCGTAGTGAAAGCGTCTCCAATCCTTGTAACAAGAGAAATGAATTGAATGGGCTAATACAGCCGCCTGTGTCACGCACCGTCTCAACCCTGGTTTTCATAGCGAAGGCAAAATCGCCAAAAGTTTCGAAGAAGCGTACACCGTGATAACCAGGTGAGGGTTCAATGATGTGTGGAAAGTGCCCATTATCCCAGGGAAACTTGCCCGACTCCACCAGGACGCCCGCAATGGAGGTGCCGTGACCACCAATGAATTTGGTCGCTGAATGCACGATGATGTCCGCACCATGTTCAAAAGGACGGCACAGGTAGGGTGTGGCAAAGGTGTTATCTATGACAAGCGGGACGCCAGTCTCGTGGGCAATATCAGCGACGGCACGGATATCGAGCACATCACCACGTGGGTTGCCGATGGTTTCACCGTAAAAGGCACGAGTACGCGGCGTGAGAGCGCGGCGGTAGTTCTCGGGGTCCGTGCTGTCGATGAAAATCGTATTGATGCCCCAGGTTCGGAGAGTCAGGTCGAATTGTGTATGCGTGCCGCCGTAGAGGCTGCTGGAAGAGATCAGATCATCTCCAGGACGAAGGAGAGTCATCATAGTTGCCATCTGTGCAGCCATGCCAGAGGCGGTGGCAACCGCTCCTGTGCCGCCTTCCAGCGCGGCAATACGCTCCTCAAAGGCGGCAGTAGTGGGGTTCATGATACGGGTGTAGATATTGCCGAAGCGCTGCAAAGCGAAGAGGTGGGCTGCGTGGTCTGTATCGTCAAAGACAAAAGAAGTCGTTTGATAGATGGGAACTGCCCGAGCGCCGGTAGTTGGTTCAGGTCGTTGTCCTGCATGGACTGAAAGGGTGTCAAAGCCAAAGATGTGGTCACTGTCATTTTCTGGCATAACGTGTTTGTTCCTCTGCTAAATATATATCCTCTTTTCATACTATCACATGCATAACACAAAAACTATTCAGGTTTCGCTCTCCTTGAATCTTTACTCTCGTCGAGAGGCATGCCGTTTCACACTGGGGGTACATTGCAAGCCGGAGGGACCAGTTAGGAGCTGGCTGTATTCAAAAGAGCTACGCATTGCGTGTAACATGTAGTTATTAATCAGTTTATGAGGAAACTATATGTACGCTAAGACTAATCCCAAGGGACAGGGTCTACAGGTCCCAACAGATCGTACAACGGCCGGTGGCGAGGACAGAGGGGATGCGCGAAAATGGTATCGTATTGAGGCCGTTTTTTGGATTATCGGTATGATTGTATTCATTGTGTCTTGTATTATCATCCATTTTCATCCGCAGCCCTATCCTATTGATATAGCAGCCACTCAGGCCGTTCAGGGGTTACACCTTTGGCCGTGGCTCATTACAGCCCTTCAATTCCCTAGCGAGCTTAACAATCCCATTCCTTCGACAGTAGCGATAATTGCCTGGTTTGTTGGCCTTTTAGCGGTAGGATTGGTGAGGTGGATAAGCAAGTTACCTGCCGTGCTCTGGTTTCTCTCGGGGATTTTTCTCGTATTGACGGTGATGACTTCTGCGGGACTCAATGTACTTATCGACGAGATTGTGGGGCGTCCGCGTCCAGATCCAAAAGTTTACCATTTCCATCTCTACACTCCCCTTGTGCCGTTCCCAACATATCCTTCCGGACATGCCGAGCATGATGTGGCCTATTACGGCTTTTTGCTCTATCTGAGCTTTACCAAGCCTGTGCGAGAGTGGCGTTATCACTGGCTGTTGCTACCATTCCAGCTCTATGCTGTCTATGACATCGTCGCTATTGGCTACTCTCGTGTATTGGAAGGGGATCACTGGCTGACAGACGTATTAGGAGGTTACCTCGAAGGGGCACTTTACCTGTTTGTGTTCATCTTCCTGTATCGTTTGACCCTGACATGGTTTGAGAGATATAGAGCGAAGAAAATAACGGGGAAGGCTGCTCAAGCATCATAAGATTAACATGGTTTTACCAGACTATGTCGACTTGAAATGATCGCCTACAAGGGTTACAGAAGCCGATTTTTTGCTGTTCTGGCACGAATTATTGGATTATGATAAGTAATCTGGTTTTATCGTGAAAATGCCGTGATTTTGAATATTACATGCTCGTGCTATACGTGTTAAATGTAGCGAGATCTCATGAGAGAACTCATTAAGGAGGAAAAAGGTATGACAATATCATTGACAACATTGATCATCTGGCTGTTCATTGCTGCAATTGTTGGTTTTATTGGTGAATTGATTGCTCATCGCAGGGCGCCTGGCGGAATCATTGGCGCCATTGTACTGGGTCTCCTGGCCATCATATTGATCGTCGGCATCCTGCACTTTCACATCCCCGGAGAACCTATATGGTATGGGGTACCGCTGATCAGTTCCATCATTGTAGCGGCGATTATGGCTGCTATATGGAGTGGCTATGCCTATCATCGCGTTCGACCTTACTATTCGCGCCGCTATTACCGTCGTGGCACATATGCGCGCCGCCCACGACGACGCTTCCGCCTGTTCTAACAAACCCCGGTAACTATACATTATGCTTAATACGGTATGAAAAGAACCATGGCCTGCCACCGGGTACTAAGACCGACGGCAGGCCATGGTTCTTCTTTCTGAACTCTCCGGGTTACGTAGTTGTCAGCGCGGCGTAAAATGTTTGGAGAGCAAAAAAGCGCTGAAATCTGCTACGCTCTCCACATCTCCCTCGTCGAGCATGTTGACCATTTTTTTAATGACCAGACGGCGTGGCTGGCCAGGCGTCACGGGAAGCGTAAAGCCAATGGCATTGGTTGTATGTGGCTCACGCTCGTAGCGAATCTCCTCCGCCATCAATTCTAAGAGGTCAGCTATGTCTAAATCTAAGGCATTGGCCATGCTCTCGAGTACTTTGGCGGAAGGATATTTCTGTCCGCGCTCGATTTCGCCGACATAGATTTCCGAAAGACCTGCCTTGTCACCGAGCTCTTTGATTGTGAGGTGACGTTCCTGCCGTTCTCTGCGAATGACTCTTCCAATAATTTCCTGCAGATCGGTCATAATTAGTATTCCTTCCTATGCTCATGGCATAGATTTCTTTGTGTACATGCTAATAGCATAGTTTCTCTCTTTCAGTATAAACTATGAGCATGTTATATTCAAGTAGGAAGATGATTTGTAAAGCAAAGGAGAAAGTTGTATGTCTCTATCACTATCATATAACAACATTATGTTTGGACAACAGGATGTTCGTCCTATGTTACCATTGCCAATGGTGTATGAAAATGTACCGGATATTCCCACTAATTGGGAATACAAGGTGCTGACTGTCGATACACGGGAAATGGATTTGCCTGACGTTGTAGCGCTGAATGAGTTAGGCGATCAAGGCTGGTTGCTCACGAGCGTGCTGGATCAACGAACATCTCATGGGAGTACATTCGTCCATTATTACTTTGTTCGCCAGAAAAAGGCGTAAGGAGAGAAGCCATGTCATCCAGTTTGTTAGTTCCTACCGTCATCGAGACTACAGGTCGTGGCGAACGCGCCTATGACATTTTTTCCCGGCTGTTAAAAGAGCGGATCATTCTGGTCAACGGCCAGATCGAGGAAACGCTGGCAAACCTTGTCGTTGCGCAGTTGTTGTTCCTGTCGGCGGAGGATGGAAAGCGAGAAATCAACGTCTATATCAATTCGCCAGGTGGCTCAGTGACTGCAGGTTTAGCCATTTACGATACGATGCGTATTCTACCCTGCCCGGTCTCAACAACCTGTGTCGGCATGGCCGCAAGCTTTGGTACTATCCTGCTGATGGCAGGTGATCGAGGTTTGAGACGGTCTCTCCCCCATGCCCGAATCCATATGCATCAACCGCTGATTCAAGGTGGCATTGGGGGACAGGCCACCGATATCGATATCCAGGCTCGAGAGATTCTGCATACGCGCGATGTGCTCAATGAGATCATTCAGCATCACACGGACCAACCTCTTGAACGCATCAAGCGAGATACCGAGCGGGATTTCTTTATGAGCGCCAAAGAAGCATTAGAGTACGGCATCATCGACGAGGTGCTGCCCCTTGCTGAAAAGTAGGTAAACGAGTAGCGTCAGGAGGAGAATCTCTTTCCTCCTGGCGCTGGTACCTCGAGGCGATCAATCATCAGAAATGTTCGATTCTGACTGAGTCTATTTCAAACCATTGTGGCCCGCTGGCTACAAAGCCAAAACGGATCGTGCCTCGTGGCGTTGCGACAGCGTACTGGTTATCGAGCCATGCGACGAACCCTAGTGGCCGGGTCGGCGGTTCCGGGACAATGAGTACCAGGATGTCATCGACCCAGAAACGAGCTCGGGTGTAGTGCCATTCCAGTGAATAGGTATGCCAGGAATCCATCTCGACGGGAAGCAATGCTTCATGCGCTCCGCTCAGTTTTTGCACCCACCGCGCCGCCGGTTGTGTTGTGCCTGTCATCCTCGCCCATGCGACCGTGAGTGCTGTGGGGATAGTAGCTGGTAATGCGGAGAAACGCATACTGTGCACAACCTGTGCCTTCCACCCCCAGCCGGGTACATCCGGCACAAGCGCCATATTCGATGGAGGCGAGGCGTAGAAAAACCAAATGGATTCTGGCAACATAAGGATGTCTCCGCGTAATGAAAACGGGTAGTTCCAGAACCCAAAACCGGCTGTGCCGCGCAATATGCGCGCGATCTCAACTGTGCTGTTCGCGACTGCAGCCGGTAACGAAGAGCGCGCACGAACCTCCATGCGCAAGGGAGGTCTCCATGGAAAAGCCGAACGTGCCAATCTTGAATAGTCATCGATCTGCGCGTCGACATATTGTTCGCTTTGGGCTGAAGGAAACTCCATGCGCAATGCAGAATCAACGATGCGAAGCTTACCGCCTCCAATACTCGTCTGCGTCCAATATTGATTTATGGATTGAGTAAAGTCGTCGAACATAGCAGTTATCTGCGCAGTGTCGCTTGTTGTAGGAGTTCTTCTTCAAGTTGTTGCCAGACAATCTGTTCTGCCTGCAGGTTGTTTACCGGGCGCTTGTTTCTTGCTCCCTCAATCATGGTATTGGCCACGCGCTGGCGAAAGTCTGCAAAATGTTTCTTCTGCTCTTCCTGGTCCGGCATTACGCGCAGTTCGATATCCTGCGGTTCATAAAATTCCTCAGGTTCAAATGATAGAGCTATCAAATTTGCGTAGTCTTCGATCAGATCCAGGCGAGATTGCGAGATGAAATAATTATATTGTGTGCTGGAGACCAGTAAACAGCCGGCTATGCGCCCTGCAAACAGGATGGGGTACACGGCCGCACTTTTCTCGTGTTCTACCCTATGGGCAGGAGTGAGATTTTGTTTATCATCAACGTTTTGATTTGCGGCGGGGCGACAGAGGGTGGTAACGTAACCGCATAGTGATTCTGCACCGAGAAACATGGCCCTTTGTTCGAGGTCTCCGCTCCAGGGATGTGTGCCAAACCCAACACTTTCACGCAGACTATGTACTTTGTGGTCGATTGGGGAAGGTGTCATACAGCGTACCACGTTGAGCGCTATGCCCAGGCGGTCAGGATCCAGCTGGCTGATGGCTTGCTGCAAAATAAGATTACTGAGCGACCAAAACCGCATGCTCTCGACGGTTGAAGCCCTGGCGGTAAAGACGCGATTATAGAACGCGGACGGGATATCAATCGATGAGTCGTCGTAACCTGCATTGGTGAATTCCTCAAAGCCTGTCTCTTCCCTGATCAACTCCAGCATCTGTTCGCGTTGTTGGGGAATAGCGGAGAGAAGGTGGCGCAGGTTTTGTGGGCGTGGATCTGATTCGCTGCTCGCCCAACGACTCAAGGTGATTGGTTTGATGCCCAATTCTTCTGACAAGCGCTGCTTTTCGTGAGGGTCGCTGATGATTGTTTTCAGCAAACTTCGCCATGTCTCTGATTGTTCTTGCATATTGTTAGCCTTACTGCTAAAATAGCTCTAAAAGCACTTTTTGTGACCCATCTTAGCAGTTTGTTAAACTAACGTCAACTATGTTGAACGTGGGGTCCGTGAATTATTGCTGGGCAGACCTCCTTTGGAGGAGGAGAGTGACCGCTTCACGAGGATGAGCGGCGAAGTGACGTCGAGAAGCAGCAATCTGAGAGGACCCGCTGCGATGAATGAGAGTGATGGCCAGATTGCGCAGCGCAGCCATGATCTGAGGGGCCGAGCCAGTGCGCAAGCGGGAGCGATCTTCTCCGAAGGAGACATCACGCACATAATGCAGTCCATTTTCGATGCTCCAATGCCCGCGCGTCAGATCGAGCAGACGCCGAGGACTGGCCTGGATCTGGGTGAGGTCGGTGATGAGGTAGACCACTTCCTGGGTCGTCTTGCCGGTCTTGCGCACCGTCACCGTGCGCGTCAAGCGAGCCACTTGACGGACCAGTGGCCAGGTGGGAGCCAGATAGTTGTTCATGCCACAGCTGACCTCAATGGTTCGGGTCTCGACCCGCCCCCGCCGCCGATCGATGGTGCAGTCGCGCTCAAAGGGAGCGATGAGGGTCCCAGGATCGTTGAAATAGGTGGCCAGATCGGCATAGAGAAAGGGTTGATTGGCCTTGACGGTCAGCACCGAGCAGCCAGAGCAGACACGCACCACCTCCATGAAGGCAGCGTGGGTATGCAGGGCGTCAGCCGTGTAGACGCGAGGGCACAGCGGTAAGCTGGGCAAGAGCATTTTGGCAACGGGAATCTCATTGGTTTTGGCGGGAACGCGCCCCTGCAGCAGCGTTTCCTGACTCTGATGGGTACAGAACGACAGCAGGTGGGGACCTTTCTGCTTGTCGGTGGCCGCCCCACGCACCGTCTTGCCGTCCAGAGCCACCGCTTCTTCGTCATCACGAGGACGGCTGGTGTTGACCCAAGTGGCCAATGCCATTCAAATAAGGAGAACCTCTTGACGAGTCTCAATGGAATGAAGTGGGTAGACCAAATCTTTCCAGGCTTTGGTCTGGTCTGGAAAGAGAAAAGGCACATCCTTG
>Ga0209239_1002680_pt1 | contig 10567 bp, 10 predicted proteins | sample GraSoi013_2_20cm_FD_185824 | JGI IMG/M metagenome (GOLD analysis project Ga0209239, IMG submission 185824) | Grasslands soil microbial communities from the Angelo Coastal Reserve, California, USA - Sample 10_02_2013_2_20cm (SPAdes) (version 2) | ecosystem: Environmental > Terrestrial > Soil >...
TCATCACGATGGTGCTGCACGAGCTGGGGAAGGTGGACTTCGCTGAGCCGTTTCCCAAGCTCCGCGCGCACGGCCTGATCATCAAGGACGGCGCGAAGATGTCCAAGTCGCGCGGCAACGTGGTCATTCCTGACGCCTATATCCGAAAATGGGGCGCCGACACGCTGCGCATGTACCTGATGTTCCTGGGTCCGTTCCAGGAGGGCGGCGACTTCCGCGACACGAGCATCGTGGGCGTGCGCCGCTTCCTCGACAAACTGTGGACCACGGCGCACGAGGCGGCGCCCCACCTGACCCCGGGAACCCCGGGCTTGCGCCCGGGGTCAGTGGTTGAACAAAAGCTCCATCAGACGATCAAGAAGGTGACGGCCGACACCGAGCGGCTCGACTACAACACGGCCATCTCGGCGATGATGGAGTATCTCAACACGGTGCGGGAGGAAGGTGGCGGGACGCGAAGCGCGATCGAGCCCCTGGTCGTCATGGTCGCGCCGTACGCTCCCCACCTCGCCGAGGAGCTGTGGTCGCTCTTCGGGCACGAGCGCTCGGTCTTCACGGCCGCCTGGCCGGCGTTCGACGAACGGCTCGCCGCGGCGGGCGACGTGGAAGTGGTGGTGCAGGTGAACGGCAAGGTGCGGGGCCGGGTGACGGTGCGCCGCGGCGTGAGCGAGGCGGAGGTCGTCGCCCTGGCGATGCAGGACGAGTCCGTGCGCAAGTTCGTGGACGGGAAGCAGCTTAGAAAGACGGTGTACGTACAGGATCGATTGTTGAACCTGGTGGTCTAGAGCACCTTCGCGATCACGTCGCCGACGACGTACCCCACCCCCGCCACGCCCAGCCCGACCACAAACATGTCGACCCCGCTGCGGATCACCCCACGGCCCGTGAAAAAGCTGCGTGCCGCCCCGACCGCGAAGTGGGAGAGCATGGCGATGGCGAAGGCGGTCCAGGCGGCCGCCGGCCCGCTCAGCACGAGGAACGGCGCCACCGGAATCAGCGCTCCGACCGCGGTGGACGCCCCCGTGACCCATCCTTCTTTGAACGGGGTCGCGTGTGCCTCGCCGATCTTGAGCTCCTCGCGCACCTGCTCGTCCAGGGCCCGCTGCGAGTCGCGCATCACCTCGGCCGCCATCTGGCGGGCGATCCCCGCCTCGATGCCCTTGGTCTGATAGACCAGGGCGATCTCTTCTTCCTCCACTTCGGGCATGATGCGGATTTCTTCTTTCTCCATGGCGATCTCGTGGTCGTACACCTCCTGCTCGCTCTTCGCCGCGAGGTAACCCGACGCGCCCATCGAGAGCGCGTCCGCGATCATGCCGGCGAGTCCCGAGAGCAGCACGATGTGCGGCGTGACGGCGGCGCCGATCACGCCCGCCACGAGACCAAAGTTGGCGGTCAGCCCGTCGTTGAACCCGTACACGACGTTGCGCAGGAACCCACCCGACCCCGTGTTGTGCCACGGCTCCGCCGCCCGGCCCGCCAGCTCCGCCAGCGTCTCGGCGTGGGCCGCCGATTCCTTGGCGAGCTTGAGCGACACCTCGCGCGCGTCGGCGAAGGTGGCCCGCTTGTGCAGGTCCATGTAGCCCTTCACCTCCTGCCCCTCCTCGCGCAGCAGCAGCGGCAGCAGGTAGCTCGGCCCGAAGCGCCGCCCGAACCAGGCGCGCAGTCGCGCGTTCACCGACGGCCGCGGGCGGCCCACCGGATGGCCGTGCTCCGCCAGCAGCTTCTCCCACATCTGCACGTGCCGCTCTTCCACCCCGGCCAGCTTGATGTACACGTCCTTGCGCTTCGGCTCCGGCTCCTGGCCCGCGAGCACGAGGTACAGAAAGGCGGCGTCGTATTCGTCCTGCCAGTGGTGCAGCCAGTTGTGGAGGGTTTCGCGGTCGAGAGGCATGGCTAGAAATTAGCCGCAACTTACAGAATAGCAATTGGTTAGACGACGTCACGCAACGACGTAGCACGCCAGCGTAGCACGACGTCGTCGCGCGACGTCGTGTGCGTGACGTCTTCGCGTGCCTTGGCGTGACGCCTTTGCGCGACGCATTTCGTAGTTGCCGCATCTATTCTTTTCAGGAGATGACCATCTCGCTCGCCGTCCCCGACATTCTGGTCGCCCGGGCAAAGTCTGGCGACTTGGAGGCGCTGGAGGCGCTGTATCGGGCCTTCGAAACGCCCGTGTACAACGTCGCCCTCCGGATACTGCGCAGCCCGGAGGACGCCGAGGATGTGCTGCAGGAGACGTTCCTCGAGGTGGTGCGGAGCATCAAGCAGTACCGCGGCGAAGGACACCTGTGGGGGTGGATCCGACAGATCGCTTCGTCCAAGGCCCTCATGCGGATCCGGCGCAACCAGGTGCGGGCAACGGAGGAGCTGCACGAAGAAGCGGCCGCCGGACCGGGAGGGGGGGGCTCGGCGATCCCGGCGCGGGTCGACCTGGAGCGCGCGTTCGAGCGGCTGAGCGAGACGTCGCGCGCGGTGGTGTGGCTGCACGACGTCGAAGGGTACACACACGAGGAGATCGCGGAGCAGATGGGCAAGACGGTGAGTTTCTCCAAGTCGCAGCTGGCGCGGGCGCACGCGCGCCTGCGGGGCATGCTGGATGATGAAGGAGCGGCAGGATGATGCATTGCACGATGGATGATCTGCTGGCGCTGCGGGCGGGCGAGGCTTCCGCCTGGGCGCGCTCGCACGCCGAGGGGTGCGCGGAGTGCCAGGCGGAGCTCGATGCGCTGTATCAGCGCATCGCGCAGCTCAAGGCGCTGCCTGCACGACGCCCCGCGCGCGACCGCTGGCCGGTCGTGCGCGATGCGGTGCTGGTGGAGCGGAGCCGGCGGCGCAGCCGCTGGGGGGCATGGAGCATGGCCGCGGCGGCGACGGTCGCCGGGCTGCTCGTGTTCAGGCCGTTCGGCACTGGGCAGGCAAATGCCGCAGATCTCGCTTCGATCAAGCAGGAATCGGCGACGCTCGAGCAGCAGCTCGAGCGCGTCGACCCCGACGCCCGGGTGATGAGCGGTTCGGCGGCGGCGCTCGCGGCGATGCTGGAAGATCGCATCGCCGCCATCGACGGCGAGCTGGCCCGCGTGGGACCGCCGGACTCCGCGCTGGGTCCGGGTGATCTGGTGAAGCTCTGGCGGCAGCGCGTTGATCTCATGCAGCAGCTCGTGGGCGTTCACGTCACGCGGGCCGCTTACGTGGGGCTGTAGAGCCCCGGAGGTGTGGTGTATGCAGCGTCAGTGGTTCGTCCTCGCCGCCGTCGCAGGGTTATGGGCAGCCGGGCTCGCGGGCCAGGAGCCGCCGGCGACGCCCCGTGCTCCGCGCGCGCCGCGAGCGGCGCGCGCGTTTTCGTTCTCGTTCAGCGACAACCGCGGTCGGATCGGGGTGGTGGTGCGGACCGATGCGAGCGCGGAGAGCGACAAGGTCGGGGCCAAGATCGAGGGGGTGACGCCGGGCAGTCCGGCCGAGAAGGCGGGCCTCAAGGTGGGTGACATCATCACCAAGTTCGCCGGCACGTCGCTCGGAGGCATCAAGGCGGAAGACGAGGATGAGTCCGGCCCGGGGCGCAAGCTCGTCACCCTCGCCCACAAGCTCGAGCCCGGCGACACCGTGCGGATCGAGTACCGCCGCGGGTCCGACACCAAACAGGCGACGCTCGTCGCGGAGGATCTGGACGGCGGCATGCGGATGGACATGCCGGGCCCCATGGTTGCGATGCCGCGCATGCCGGGAATGGACTTCGAATGGTCGTTCGGAGAGCCCTGGGGCGACCTGGAGCTGGTGAGCCTCAACCCGGACCTGGGGGAGTACTTCGGCACGAAGGATGGTATCCTGGTGGTGAAGGCGCCCGCCGACTCGACCCTCCCGCTCAAAGGCGGGGACGTGATCCTTGCGATCGGAGGGCGCAAGCCCACCAGCCAGTCCCACGCGATGCGCATCCTGCGGTCCTACGAGGCGGGGGAGTCCGTATCCATCGACATCCTGCGTAAGCAGAAGCGGCTGTCGCTCACCTGGAAGGTGCCGGAGGCCCGGGAGCATCGCATGCGCCACGAGATGGAACGCAAGATGCGCGAGGAGCAGAGCGGCCTGCGGCGGTTGCTGCTGCTGCGACGCGCGCGGCTGCAGCGCGTCTGATCAGGAGACGCGACGCGCCGGCAGCACCTGGTCGAAGGCGCTGAACTCGAACGGCTTGGGGACACAGGGGCGGCCGGTGGACGAGAGGAAGCTGCGTACCGTATCGTCCACCAGCTGCCCGGTGGTGAAAATCACGCGGTCCGCGTAGGACGGATCGCGTGCCTTGAGCTCCCCGAACAGCTGCTCGCCCGAAAGATCGGGCATCCGCATGTCGATGATGACCGCGTCGAAGGCGTCCTCGCGCATGCGGGCGAGGGCTTCGCGGCCGCTGGCGGTCGTCTCCACCTCGTGGCCCCGACCGGACAGATAGCGCTGCAGCGCGACCCGGACTGAGGCCTCGTCGTCCACCACGAGCACATGCAGCCGGTCGGTCACGGGCTGCACCACCGGCGTGCTCGGGAAATCTCCCGTGGCCCGTGGCGCCACCACCGGCAGCTCGATCACGAACCGCGCCCCACCCTGGGGGGCGTTCTCCGCCCAGATGCGCCCCTCGTGCTCCCGCACGATACCGAGTGAGATCGACAGGCCCAGCCCGGTGCCGGAGCCGGTGGGTTTGGTGGTGAAGAACGGGTTGAAGATCCGCTCCAGCAGATTGGGGGGGATGCCAGGGCCCGTGTCTTCGACCTCGGTGCGGATGAGTGCGCCGGCCCGGCGCGTGCGCACCGTGAGGCGCTGCTGGTCCCGCTCCGCCCGCTCCATCGCCTGCTCGGCGTTGGTGATCAGGTTCAGGAACACCTGCTGCAGCTGGTGGGCGTCCGCCATCGTTTCGGGCGCCTGATCGTCATAGTCGCGCTGCACGTCGATCCCCCGCACCCGCAGCTCGTATCCCCGCAGCTCGAGCGTGTCGTCCAGCACCTGGTTCACCGACGTGGGTGAGCGCTCCGGCTTGTGCTGGCGCGCGAAGGTCAGGAGGTTCTGCACGATGCGCGAGGCGCGCCGGGCTTCGGCGTAGATCATCTCCGCCGCGGTGCGCTGATCGGGCGGGAAGCGCTTTTCACTCAGCAGCAGCTGGGCGAAGGCCGAGATCCCCGCCAGCGGGTTGTTGAGCTCGTGCGCTACGCCAGACACCAGCTGCCCGATGGCCGACATCTTCTCGGACTGGATCAGCTGCTCCTGCAGCATCTTCTGGTCGGTGACGTCGCGGATGACGCACAGCACCTCTTCGTCGAGCTGCGGCGTCGAGTACGTCACCTGAATAGTCCGGACGTTGGCGTCCTTGGCATAGAAGCTGGTTTCGAACAGGCCCGTCTCGCCGGTGAGCGCCTTCTGAAAGTGGGCCAGGGCCTTGGGCAGCTCGTCGTCGGGGAGCATGGGCGCGAACCATTGTCCCACCAGCTCTTCGCGGCGGTAGCCCGAGATGATCTCGGCAGCGTGATTGAAGGTGGTGAACCGCCCGTTCGCGTCCAGCGTGACGATCGCGTCGGACGCCGACTCGAACAGGTTGCGGTAGCGCGCTTCAGACCGCGCCAGAGTCTCCTGCGCCCGCCGCGGCTCGGTGATGTCGCGCAGCGTCGCCACGGCTCCGATCAGCTCGCCGTCGACCAGAAGCGGCGTCGTGGAGACGGCGACCACCCGTTCCTCGCCGCTCGCACTCACGACCTTCGTCTCGTAGTGCTGTTCCTCGCCCTGGAAGGCCAGTTGCTCGTGCTCGGCGACGCTGGCGCGCTCGCCCGGGGCCACCAGGTCGTCGATGGGGGTTCCCGGCAGGTCCTCGAGCGGCCGGCCGAACAGCTCGGCCGCGGCGCGGTTGGCCGTGAGCGCCCGCCGATCCAGGCCGGTGACGATCACCGCATCCGCGATCGCGGCCACGATTTCGACCGCGATGCGCTGCGAATCAAGCGGGCGCTTGGGCGCCGTCTTGGATGACGGCTCGGGAGACCGGAGCCCGCGCGCGGGCGTAGCGCGCCGGCCTTTGCTCATGAATCGTACGAGGCCACCATGGCGTCCTTCATCAGGTCCAGGCTCTTGAGCGCCGACTCGGTCACACCCCGCGGCGCCTCGCCGCGCTTCACGCAGCCCTTGATGATCTCCAGCGCGTGGATGGGATGCTCATCGTCGTACTTGGCGTGCTCCTCCAGCCACCAGCGCCCGCGCGGCCCGATCTTCTCGTTCTTGGCGAGCCCCCGCAGCGCCTTCTCGGAGATTTTCTGCGCCACGCCCTCCACGGCGTAGTTGGTCGCGGACACGGCCGCGCCGAACGTCGCGTTGCGGCACATCTCGGTCAGATAGGCGTGAAATTCCTTCACCTCGGGGATCATCGGCTCGGGCACCTGGAACCGCTCCTTCGGCACGTTAAAGCCGTCTCCCATCGCGCGCCACATGGCGTCGTGTCGCTTCTCGACACGGATGTTGTCCCGGAAGAACGCCTTGCCATCCTCCGGCGAGCGGTCCAGCAGCAGCTGCAGCCACTGGGGAAAGTCCCGGATGATCGGATAGAAGGCGACCAGGAAGTTCTGGATCCTGCCGTCCACCAGCTCGTTCTCCGAGGCGTGTACGATCACCCGTGTGTCGAGGATCGCCTCGCGGCTGGGATCCAGCGCAGCATCCAAGTCGGCCACCCAAGCGGGGTGGGGGGTCACCTGCACGGACATCGAAGCTCCTTCCGGGCGCGCGGGCTAAAGTGAAACAGGGTTAGCGCGGGCTCCAAATGTACCACCCCGCTCCCCCTGCACAAGTTCATGCGGCCTTGGAAGTTGTGCGAAGGGAGACGGGATTGCTGTGAGCGGTGTTACGACCGATTGACACGATATATCGTCACGGTATATCTTCACGTTACATCGCATAGCGCCGAGGAGACAATGACGCGACAGTTCGGATGGGACGGGTTCGCCTTCGGCTTCGGCCCACGGGCGTTCTTCTGGGGCGGGCCGCGCGGGCGGCGCCGCCAGTGGTTCGAGTCGGGTGACATGAAGTATGTAATCCTCAAGCTCCTCAAGGACAAGCCGCGCCACGGCTACGAGGTGATGAAGGAGCTGCAAGAGCAGCTGCACGGCTGCTACTCGCCCTCGCCCGGAACCGTCTACCCCACGCTGCAGTGGCTCGAGGACGAGGGGTTGGTGAGCTCCAAGGAGGTCGAGGGGAAGAAGGTGTACGAGATCACTGCTGCGGGAACGCGCTTTCTCGAAGAGCATCGCGACGTCGTGGACGACATCTTCGAGCGGGTCCGCGACGCCGTGGATCGCACGCTGGGCGGCGGCATGATCGAAGTGAACCGCGCCGCGGCACGGCTGGTGCGCGCGGTGTACCGCGCCGGCTGGAAAGCGCGCGATGATGCCAGCCGACGCACGCTGGTGGAGCTGCTCGACCGGATGCGGGGCGAGGTCGAGGCCCTCGGGGACGCGAAGACGTCGGCCTAGGGCGCGACGATCGTCGCGCGCGTAATCGAGTCGAGGCGGGGGAACGCGGCCGCGAGGTACGCGTTCCCCCGCGCTTCGATTTGCGCCTGATCGGGCCGCTCGCCGTAGCCCGCGTAGATGTGATCCACCACATCCATGCCTTCGACCACGCGACCCAGGGGTGCGAAGCCCATCCCGTCGAGGCGAATGTTGTCGCGGTAGTTGATGAACAGCTGCGTGGTGCGCGTGTTCGGCCCCGCGGTGGCGAAGGTGAGCGTGCCGCGCGTGTTATGCTGGGTCACCGCATCGTCCGGGATAGTGGCCGGGCGCCAGCGGGCCGAGACCGCCGGATCGCCGCTCAGCCCGAACTGGACGACGAACCCCGGGACCACGCGGAAGAAGCGCCCTCCGTCGTAGAACCCTTGCCGCACCAGGTCGTAGAGTCGATCCGCGCCGTGCGGCGCCCAGGCGCGCGTCACCTCGACGACGAAGGGGCCGGCGCTGGTCTCGAGCCGCACGCGGAAGCTCGCCGGGGCCGTCGCGGTCGCCTTCGCCCGCTCCCGGTCGGACCGGCCACAGCCGGCCAGTAGCGCCACGATCATCATCCAGTGTGGTCTCATAGGTCACCGTGACGTGCCGAGCTCTGCCTGGTGCTCGATGATCTGCCCGACCAGCCCATAGCGACGCGCCTCCTCGGCCGAGAGCCAGAAGTTGCGGCGCGTGTCTTCCTCGATGCGCTCGAGCGGCTGCCCAGTCTGCTGTGCGAAGACGCGGTTCAGCCGATCGCGCATCTTGAGGATCTCGCGCGCCTCGATCTCGATGTCGCTCGCCGAGCCACCCGCCCCGCCCGCCGGCTGGTGGAGCAGGAAGCGGGTGTTCGGGAGGCAGTAGCGGTCTTCGCGCGGCACCGCGACGAAGATCAGGGCCGCGATGCTCGCCACCCACCCCGTGCCCACCATCCGCACGCGCGGGCTCAGGAACCGCACCAGGTCGTGGATCGTGTCGCCCGCTTCCACGTGCCCGCCCTGGGAGTTGATGAACACCGTGATGTCGTCGCTCGATTCGCCGGCCATGGCGAGCAGCTGCGCGGTCACGTTGGCCGCTACGCGCTGCGTGATCTCGCCCGTGAGAATCACGATGCGCGCGCGGAACAGGCGCTCCGCCACGAGGTTGTGAGTCGGGGCGAGGGACGGCTCGAGGGGACTCAGCTCTTCCATCGGGACTCCGGCGTAGAGGTCAGCGCGCGCGAGCGGCGCTGGCGCAGCTCGACCAGCGCCCGCGTCACGTACACGCGCGTCATCTGCTTGCGCCACGACAGATCGAAATCGGTGTTGTCCAGGGGCTTGGCGGGCCGATACGCGGCGGCGGCCGCGGCCGCGATTGCGTCGTCCGCGAGCTCCGTCCCGACGAGCGCCCCACCGGCCTCCGGCACCTCCTGCGGCCAGCTCGCGACGCCGCCGAGCACGATGCGTGCTTCCGCCACGTTTGCCGTCTCCCATCTCACCCATGCCGCCACGCCGAGCACGGGAAAGTCGAACGCATCGCGGCGGCGCAGCTTGTGATACACCGCGTCCCACCCGTCCGGCTGCGGCAGGCGTACAGCGCGAAGGATCTCATCCGGCTGCTTGGTCAGGTAATTGATCCCGTCGTTGTGATAGCAGCGTGCCGCCGGCACGACGCGCTCGCCGCCTGGACCGACGAGCACGTAGTCCGCGGCCAGCGCCACCATCACGGGGGCCACGTCGGACGAGCTCACGGCCCAGCACCGCGGGGACGACGGTGCCACCCAGCAGATGTGCCCGTCCTTCTTCATGCAGAAGTCGATCGCCTGGCGCCACTCGTACGTCTGATTGTAGTAGTTGCAGCGCGTGTCGAGGCAGAGATTTCCCCCGAGGGTTCCCATGTTGCGGAGCAGCGGGGTGCTCACGAGCGCAGCCGCATGCGCGACAGTGTCGTAATGCTGACGCATGGTCGGGTGCGCTATCAGATGGCTCAACGTCGCGCATGCCCCAACGACGCATCCCGTATCCTGCATTTCGCATCCTGCGAGCTCCGGAATCCCCATCAACGAGATCACGGTGCGCGGCTCCTGATGGCGACGCTTCATGTTCGGGTACAGATCCGTCCCACCGGCAACGTACATCCCGTCGGGGCCCGCGTCCGCCTTCATGCCGAGGGCCTCTGCGAGCGTCCGCGGCTGGAGGTAGGTGAAGGAGGGGAGGCGCAGCATCAGCGCCTTGCCGCCTTTGGCGCCCGTTGCCGCCCCTTGCCGCCTTTGCCGCCCTCTACCGCCCTGCCGTCCCCCCCCTCCCAGGGCGGCGGGACCCGCGTCGGCTCGGGCCAGGGAATCTCTGGAAAGCTCTTGGGCCCGACCCGTCCTTCCTCTCCCTTTGCTTTTGCACGCAGGGCCTTGAACACTTTCTCGGGTGTGATCGGCACCTCGTCGATCCGCACGCCGACGGCGTCGTACACGGCATTGGCCACGGCGGGCGGTACGGGCAAGAGCGGACCCTGGCCGCACTCCTTGGCCCCGAACGGGCCATTGGGATCCGGGTCCTCGATCACGTAGGTCACCACGTCGCACATCTCGAGTGTGGTGGGGCTCTTGTACTCGAGCAGGCTGGGAATCTTGTGCACGACGTTGCGGTTGCCCCGGTACGTCATCTCCTCCATCAGCGCCTCGCCCAGCCCCATGTACACGGAGCCTTCGATCTGCCCCATCACGGTCGCGGCGTTGATCGCCCGCCCCACGTCGTGCGCGATCCAGATCCGCGGGACGCGGACGACGCCCGTGGCCGGGTCCACATCCACCTCCGCCACGCAGGCGCTGTAGGAGTACGCGGGCGACGGGCCGACCCCGGAGCCGCGGTACTTGCCGGGGGAGGGGGGCGGCGTATACGAGCCCACGGTCCCCACCGTTCCCTCGGCGGCCTCGGCGAGCCGTACGGCTTCCGCAAACGAGAGTCCCAGCTCGGGACGCTCCACATCGAACACGCGGCCGTCCGCGAATCCGACGCGTTCGACGGCGACCTCGAGCTTCGCTGCCGCATGTCGGGCAATCTGGGCGCGCGCCCGTTCGGCTGCCTGGATCGCCGCATTCCCGG
>Ga0209239_1002686_pt1 | contig 10562 bp, 19 predicted proteins | sample GraSoi013_2_20cm_FD_185824 | JGI IMG/M metagenome (GOLD analysis project Ga0209239, IMG submission 185824) | Grasslands soil microbial communities from the Angelo Coastal Reserve, California, USA - Sample 10_02_2013_2_20cm (SPAdes) (version 2) | ecosystem: Environmental > Terrestrial > Soil >...
AAGTAGCCGAGTCTGGGAATGTCTTTGGCGCGGGCTGCCTAACAAGCGCCTGAAGCTGGCGGCGCGCGTACATTAGGGAATGGCTACTCTTTCTTCAGCGCGCCGCAGCTTAGGCGCGAGCCGTTAGGCAGCTCCACCAAGCTCAGGCGATCAATGCCAACTAAGGCTGTCTACTTCCTAGCGGTACCTGGCTTCGCCGATTGGGAAGCGGCACATGCGCTTGCGGAGCTCCGGCGGCACGGCCACTATGACGTCCAGGTCATGGGTTTTACCCGCGAACCGGTTCAGTCGATGGGCGGTCTCACCGTTCAGCCGACTGCTGCTCTCGCCGAGCTCGACCCGGCCGACGTAGCGGTGTTCATCCTGCCAGGCGGTGATCGGTGGGAACAGCAACCAATTGAGCGCGAACTGGTCGAAGCCCTCAAGACTCTCGACGCGCGTGCGGTGCCAATCGCCGCCATTTGTGCAGCGACGACCGTTGCCGCACGAGTAGGGCTTCTTGGTGGACGTCGGCACACGAGCAACGGCCTTGACTACCTGAAGCAGCACGTGCCCGACTACACTGGGTCCTCGATGTACGTGGATGCGCCGGCCGTACGCGACCGTGGCCTCATCACCGCCAGCGGCCTAGCCGATGTCGAGTTCGCGCAAGAAATCATGGCCGAGCTTGGCGTACTCAGTGACAGCGACCGGGCCTACTGGACCTCGTTGTTTCGTGGGGGCCGGCTTCGGTCGGGGGCCGCCTAACAAGCGCTTGAAGCTGGCGGGCGGTGATCGCTTTAAGGGAAGCGGAGTGTTGTGCGCTGCCGCGCACGCACTATCGTTCAACTGCACTGCGCCCTGCGAGCGAGTCGCCCGTAGCTTAAGCGCGGTCCGTTAGGCTGCTGCACACAGGACCAAGCCCATGGCCTCAGTCGTTCAATCCATCGTTGGAGAGTACAAGCGGTACAAGGCGTTGGGCGAAGGTGCGCTCGCCCAGCTGAGCGACAGTGAGCTTGCTGCTCCGGCTCCAGGCGGCGGGAATTCGATCGCCACCATCTGTTGGCACCTCGGCGGGAACCTGCGCTCGCGCTTCACAGATTTCCTCACGAGCGACGGCGAGAAGCCCTGGCGCAAACGCGAGGAGGAGTTCCAAGCGCGCTCAGTCACCAAGGCTGAGCTCCTCGGCCATTGGGAGGAGGGCTGGAGTGCGCTGTTCGCGGCGCTTGAGGCACTTGATGATGCCCAGCTGAGCCGCACGATCACGATACGCGGGCAGGAATTGCGAGTGGATGAAGCCCTGCACCGGTCCCTTGCACACGCGAGCTATCACGTCGGCCAAGTGGTCTACGCAGCGCGAGCACTACGCGGCGCCGCTTGGCGCTTTCTCAGCATACCGCCGGGTCAATCCGATGTGTTTAACGCCTCACCCGGCCTGCAGAAACCGGACGCACAGGCGGCGTGGGTGCGGCGAACCGGCGGTACCTAATCGAAAGCAGCAGCCTAACAAGCGCTTGAAGCTGGCGGGCGGTGATCGCTCTAAGGGAAGCGGAGTGTTGTGCGCTGGCGCGCACGATTAACGTTCAACGGCACGCCGCGCGAGGCGGGCGAGTCGCCCGCAACTTAAGCGCGATCCGTTAGGCGGCGGCAGCCGACATATCGCGCACGGTGTCCAGGTAGTTCCGATCCCAACTCAATCCATCCAAAGCAAATGGCAAAAGGCTACTGGATTACGTTCTATCATTCGGTGCGGGATCCGGCCCGACTAGCAGAGTACGGCGCGCTAGCCGTGCCAGCGATCGAAGCTGGAGGCGGCCGCTTCCTGTCACGGGGACCCGCGGCTAGGACCTTCGAGGGCGTGGAGAAACAGCGTACCGTGTTGGTCGAGTTCGACAGTGTTGCACGCGCCGTGCAGACGTATCAGAGCCCGCAGTACCAGGCGGCGCTGGTACTCCTAAAGGGCGCCGTGGAACGCGACGTGCGCATTGTTGAGGGGGTTGGCTGAGCAGGTGCCGCCGCCTAACATGCGCTTGAAGCTGCCGGGCGCGCACAAGTAGGGAACCATTGTGTCGCCTCGCCCGCGACTCTCCTGGACCTTTCCGCTGCCTTGCGCCGGCGGGCGGGACGCCCGCAGCTTAACCGCGATCCGTTAGGCCGCAGCGAGAAAGGCAAGATCACACGTGGCCGACATTCCCATCGCCTGCACACTCACTCCCGCCGAGCTTCAGTCCCGAGGAGCGCAACTCCTACCCGGACTGGTGGCGAGGGCGATCGGGCGAGCTCTCGTGATCAACGGCTCTCGTTGGGCCTTCGCGCCGACGGACGGACTATTGGCCGAGGTTATGCAGGTGATTGACGCCGAGCGGCGTTGTTGTCCCTTTCTTCGGTTCGTCGTGGGGACCGAGCCCGATAGCGGCTCGATTACCCTCGAGGTCACCGGTCCGCCGGGGACCGTCCAGTTCCTTGACCAGCTCGTGACTGGGGCCGCGGCCTAACAAGCAACCGCGCTACGAAGAGGGTCATGCGCAAGATCATCGTCTACATCGCGACCAGCGCAGACGGCTACATTGCTCGCCCCGATGGCAACGTCGACTGGCTGAACAGTCCCCGTTTCGCCGGCGATTATGGTATGCGTGCGTTCTACCGTTCCATCGATACGATTCTCTGGGGACGCAGGACCTACGACGTCGCGCTCGAGTTCCAGAAACAAGGAATCAAGGGCGCTGCATTCGACTCCAGAGTCAAGAACTACATCTTCTCACATCATCCAGCGTCATCGGCGGCGCCGACCGTCGTGTTCGTCACGGAGGCGATTCCGGCATTTGCGAGGCGCCTGCGCGCGACGCCCGGGAAGGATATCTGGATGATGGGTGGGGCGGGGCTCATCGCATCCTTTCTCGATGACAACCAGATCGACGATTTCATCATTCATGTGATACCAACCCTTATCGGCGAGGGCATCCCCCTGATCGCAGCGCGGCATCTCGACATTCCCCTGCAGTTACGTTCGTGTCGGCATTATTCAGATGGGGTTGTGCGTCTCCATTATTCCGTTCTCAAGCCCAGACCGAGAAAGGGGCGGGGCCGCAACGCGCGGCCTAACAAGCGCTTGAAGCTGGCGGCGCGCGTAGATTGATGATCGAACGCCTTCCCCGATCTTCGCTTCTAGCTCTGAGCCTAGCTTCGATCGCAGGCGTGTCCACCGCTCAGGTCACGCACCGAGAGCACTATCTTGGATGGGCCAACGGGGCCGTCACAAACACGGCCCTGGATGGCCGCCTTAGCCAGGCCGCCATGCAGTATCGGAGTTACGCCCCCGTGCCGCGCATCGCCTTCTACGACATTGCCTTTCCAAAGGACTGCGCTGAGTTTGCAACCATGAGCGGCCACGCGGTGCTGGTGGTGACTGCGGTGGTTCAGGACAGCGCCGAACTGCCACCGGCGAGGATCTATCTCGGGTCAGGACCTGCGGGCACCGACTTGCTGCGAATAGGCGGCGTTCAGTCCCGTGTCGCCTCGGCCGACGTGAGAGCCACATTTGGTCGATTTCGGGTCGATGCCCTTTATCTGCTCCCGTCCCGGCCCAATGTCGGGGCGCGTGACGTCCTCATGGACTTTGCCGCTCATCGCCAAGGGTTCCGTCTTGCTCAACTCTCTGGCCAGGTGCCCAAACCCCTAGCGGCGTGCCCTGAGGCGGACACACGCTCTCAGCTTCCCTCGGATTCAGTCCTGTGGGCACTCGTACGGAGGGAGTATCCCGACTTGTCCCGGGCCCTTGTGTCCGCACCGTAGAGATTCATCGGTGACGCCGCTGTCTAACAAGCGCTCCGTTAGGCGGCAGAACTAAGGAGGTCACGCGTGCCACGAGCTCCTGACAAAGCCGTTGTCAGCCTCGCTCCGATGCTCTCTGTGCGCCGTGGCGCCGATGCCGTGGCGTTCTACAAGACGGCGTTCGGCGCAAACGAATTGTTCAAGATCGAGGCTGGCGGCTCGGTGGTGGCGCAACTCGCAGTTCAAGGCGCGAAGTTCTGGGTAGCAGACGAGTCGCCACCGCATCACAACTTCAGCCCGGAGACCCTAGGCGGTGCAACGGCTCGCTTCGTCTTGGTCGTACGGGACCCGAAGGCCGTTTACGCTAAAGCGGTGGCTGCTGGAGCAACGGAAGTGTGGCCGGTGCACGAAGAGTACGGCTGGCTTATGGGCCGCGTCGTCGACCCCTTCGGTCATCACTGGGAGATCGGCAAGCCGCTCGGCCCTGGCGTCGGTGAGTAGTCGCCGCGCGTTCTGCCGCCTAACAAGCGCTTGAAGCTGGCGGGCGCTGATCGTTCTAGGGGAAGCGGAGCATTGTGCGCTGGCGCGCGCGAACTATCGTTCGGCGACACGGCGCGCGGCGGGCGGGTCGCCGCAGCTTAAGCGCGAACCGTTAGGCAGCCCTTCCCGATATCTCCTAACCCTGTTCTCCGGCGCTCAGGAGGTATAGCTTCCTACGGAATCCAGCGCAGAGGTCCGCATGCGCGTCTCACTACTCGCCTCATTAGTGCTTCTGACCACGGTCGGTTGCGGCCACTCCCTTCTCTCCCCTGGCAGCCTCGACGGTCGGTGGGAGTGGCAGTTCAACCGCAATCCTGCCGGCTCTAGCGTATCGCTCTCCTTGACCACCGCGGCGTCAGCGGTCTCTGGTACCGGAACCATCTGTGGAGTTGGGCCAGCTTGTTCGCCCGGTGCCGTGACCATCACCGGTCAATCCACCGGCATGAGCGTTCAGCTCACGATTCGAGACGACAGTGGCTTCGTTGCCACGTACGCAGGCCTTTTCATCGGGCCGAATGAGCTTGATGGCACCTGGGTAGAAGGCACCGCGTCCAACACCGTCATCTTCTATCGCAAATAGTCTCGCCTCGCGAAGGGCCGCCTGACAAGCGCTTGAAGCTGCGGGGCGCTCACAAGTAGGGAAGAATTGTGTTCCCTCGCCGGCGTACCTCTCCATCTGCTCGCCCAACTTGCGCCCACGGGCGTTGCGCCCGCAGCTTAAGCGCGAGCCGTTAGGCGGCGCACCTTCCCCACCTCCCCAATGGTCCAATGACCCCCGCCGAGCTGCTCGACTTCATACGGCGCCATTCCCTCGCCGTTCAGTCGTCCGTGTCGAGGGCCGCTGCGCCGCAAGGAGCGGTCGTGGGGTTTGTTGTGACGGATCGTTTCGAGCTGTTCTTTGATACCGTCGAGACGACGCGCAAGGTGCAGAACCTGCGGCGGAATCCCAAGATCGCCTTCGTCATCGGCGGCCTGACCAGTGGCGACGAGCGCACAGTGCAGTACGAAGGTCTCGCTGATGAACCCACGGGGGCCGAGCTCACCCGCCTCAAGGAGCTGTACTTTACAGCCTTCGCGGATGGTCCCGAGCGTCAGCGATGGCCCGGTATCACGTATGTACGGGCGCGCCCGACCTGGATACGGTATAGCGACTTCAATCGTACGCCGCCGCAGATTGTTGAGTTCACTGCTCAAGAGCTTCGAGCCGCGAGTTGACGGGGTGTGCTCCAAGGGAATCGGGGTGGTTGTTCCCTGACGGGCACGGACTGTCGTCCACTACTCTTGCGTCGGCGAGCGCGCCGCCCGCAGCTTAAGCGCGAGCCGTTAGGCTGCGCCGAAAGCCCAGACAGGAGCCAAAGTGAGTCCCTCCCTTCTCTATCGAGTCGCCTCGGTGCTCCTGGTCCTCTTTGGTCTCGGCCACCAGCTCGGCTTCCGCCGCGTCGATCCTCGCTGGGGCGTGGACTCGGCCATTGGGGCCCTCAAAGCCACTCAGTTTCAAGTCCAAGGGATGACACGCACCTATTGGGACTTCTTTTCGGGGTTTGGCTTCTTCGTGACCGTGCTCCTCTTCTTCTCGGCCATCCTCGCATTTCAACTCGCGGGCCTCTCGAAGGAGAGCCTGCGCAGCCTCAGCCTTGTCACGTGGGCGTTTGCCGTGTCTTTTGTGGTGATTGCCCTCCTCACTTGGCGCTACTTCTTCATTGCGCCGCTGATCTTCTCGAGTCTTGTCGCCCTCTGCCTGCTAATGGCTGCGTGGAGTGCTGCGAGGGCCTGAACCGTCGGAAGACCCGTTTGAGGCGCAGCCTAACAAGCGATCTATATTGGTTGGATAGGATGACGAGACCAGCTGAAGTGTGGTTGCGCGGACCGATCGACGGGATCCATCCCCTCCTCCAGCCCGCCGCCCATGCCATTCTCCAAGTGGGCGAGGATGTCCTTCCCATCGTCTCTGATCTGACTCCCGACCTACTCTGGGCGCGCCCGGCCGGTGCGGCCGCGATTGGATTCCACCTTCTCCATCTGCCCGGCAGCCTGGACCGACTCCTGACCTACTCACGAGGCGCCGCGTTGACCCCCGAGCAGCTCAACGAACTCGCTGCTGAGCGCACTGCCCACGAAGACCGCCCTGAGCTCTCACGCCTGCTCGCTCGTTTTGCCACCGGAATTGCCGCAAGCCTCGACTATATACGTTCTGTATCAGAAGCCAGTCTCCTTATCCCGCGCGAGGTTGGTCGGAAGCGCCTCCCCTCGACCACTCTCGGGCTTATCTTTCACGCCGCCGAGCATTCGTCTCGTCACGCGGGCCAAATTGTGACCTTGAACATAGTGGTTCGCCCGGACTAGCCGATGTGCTCCACCTAACATAGGCGGCTTCACCACGAATGACGTCAGGCTATGAAGCGCTCATGCGATTGCAGGATGGCAACCGGCGGTTTGTCGCGAGCCTGGCAGACACCGCTCCCGCTCTCACCCAGACCCGTCGCCTCGCGCTCGCCGAGGGACAGCAACCCTTCGCCATCATCCTCGGATGCTCCGATTCCCGCGTTCCCGCCGAGCTCGTCTTCGGACAGGGATTTGGCGACTTGTTCGTCATCCGGGTAGCTGGGAATGTCGTGGCGCCGTCTCAGGTCGGCAGCGTAGAATTTGCGGCCGCACGCTTTGGCACGAGGCTTGTCGTGGTGCTGGGGCACACGGAATGTGGCGCGATCACGGCCACCATAGAGGAGCTACGCCAACCCGCGCCCCATCAGTCGACCGGTCTGCGGGCCATTGTCGACCGGATCCGACCAGCCGTGGAGCCCTTACTGGCCTCGCCACTCGGCCAGCAGGCGGAGGCCCTCGTGGCTCACGCCGTGCGCGCGAACGTCCGGGCTGCGGCAGACCATCTGCGCCACGGGTCAGCCCTTCTCGAACGCCTCGTTGAACGCGACGGACTGTTGATCGTCGGTGCCGAGTACTGTTTGCGGACGGGCGTGGTGGACTTTTTCGATGGCGCACCCGAACAAGGTGTGAATGCCACTGCCTCGTCGCTTTTCAGCTGACATCGTCACGGCTCTGCGCGATGGCAAGAGCCTCAGGATCAGAGCCGGAGCGACGCATCGGTTCATCGGCATTTGGGTGGTCGTAGTCGAGAGCCGGGTCTTCGTGCGGTCTTGGAGCGTCAAGACTCGAGGTTGGTACCGGGCCTTCCTCACAGACCCACGTGGCTTCATCCAATCAGGTGATCGTACCATTCCGGTCCTCGCCGTCAGAATCCGGACCGGCCGCCTGAGGGATGCCGTGGATCGGGCGTATCTCGAGAAGTACGCGACACCAGGTGCGCTGAAGTACGCCAAGGATCTGGGAAGCCCGAAGTCCCGGGCGACCACCATTGAGTTGCGGCCCGCCACGGGCAGCCGTCTAACAAGCGCTTGAAGCCGTTGTGTCGTGCCCCGGCGGACACGGGGCGTTCGTCCACTACTCTTGCGCCGCCGGGCGAGTCACCCGCAGCTTAAGCACGATCCATTAGGCGGCTTCCGCGCTGATGAACTGGCTCTATGCCTTAGCACAACCGTTTGTTTGGCATCCAGCTCGCGCCTTGCTCGTCGCGCTCGGCTGGCTGCTGCTGGCGCTCACGCTTCCGAGCACCGAGCGTCGTCCCCTGTTCATCACCGCTGTGGCGTGGAGTGTCTTCGCCCTCCTGGAGCTCGAAGCCTGGCGCGAGCGCGCGAATATTCGGGTCGACTTGCTCGTCACCTGGCCAGCGCTTTGTCTGCTCACGATCGGCTGCCTGTTCTTGACAATCAGACGGATCGTGACGCGCGGGGTGCGGGGACGTGGGGAAGCCGCCTAACATGCGCTTAAAGCTGACGGGCGGTGTTGTCCGCTGGCGCGCACGAACTAACGTTCAACGACAGCTGCGCTGCCGAGCGAGTCGCCCGCAGCTTAAGCGCGATCCGTTAAGCAGCAGCATGACCAGTAGCTGAAGCGGGAGCCGATGCGATGCACGAGGCCTTCCCCGTCATCCTGATTATCGGAGTCATCGCCGTCAGCGTGATCATCACTCGCTTTGCGAGCGCGCTCGCCAAGCGGCTAGAAGCCCGCCCGCCCGCGGTCGCCACTCCCGATCCGGGAATTGGGGAGCTTCGTGAGGAGCTCGATGCCATGCAGGAACGGCTCGATTTCCTCGAGCGTGCTCTGGTCGCTCAGCAGAATCAAAGCCGAGCCCTACCGGCAAAGGGCGAGTGAGCCGGCCTAACAAGCGCTTGAGGCTGCCGGGCGCCTGGCAAGGGCTTGAAGCTGACGGCACGCGACGGGCTATTTGAACTTTTACCAGAGCGCTGCAGCCTGAGGTGGTGTTCCAGCATTCGGGCAGCAATCCGGCCGTCAGTGACACCGTCAATGTGTACTGACGGCCGCGCGATTCGTTACGCGGCAATCATTCACCGATCCTCGGTTGAGAAACCGACACCCTCTAGGAGCAAGGATGCAAGGAACAGTACAGACGACGACGACATTTTCATTTGACGGATATCGGATCACGGAATACAAGGGTCTCGTCCGCGGGATCGTGGTACGATCCCCAACCATCGGCCAAGGCATCCTCGGTGGACTCAAGCAAATCATTGGCGGGCAGATTGGAGCCTACACGGAGATGTGCGAGCAAACACGCCAACAGGCTTACGAGCTTTTGTTGCAACATGCCCGCGAACTGCGAGCGAATGCGGTCGTTGGATTGCGGTACGAGAGTTCGGAGGTTGGTCGTCAAGGTTCGGCCACGGAAGTTCTATGCTATGGAACCGCAGTCGTTATTCAAGCCTCGTAAAAACGGGAGCGGCCGCTCGCCCCTCCTCGTCGCCGCGTGCGCGCTCTTGCCCAGTCTCTGCGGAGCACAAGTCGACAGCGCTTCCATCCGCCAAGTCCTCGCTGCCGAGGATCGGCGGTTCGGGGCTATGGTGCACGCCGATACCAGTGCACTCGGGCAACTCCTCGCCACCGATCTCACGTACACCCATACCGATGGTGCCCAGAACACGAGGGCGGAGTTTCTGCGGATTGTGGGTACCGGCGCCTTGCGGTATGCGTCGATCGCTCCCGAGGCACGCGAGGTCCGGGTGTTCGGATCAAGCGCGATTGTCACGGGCCAGTCGGCGATGCGAGTCGAAGCGGGCGGCCAAGCTCACGCTTTCCGCATTCGCTATCTGGCGGTCTACCGCCACGGTGTTCGCGGCTGGGAGCTGATCGCCTGGCAGTCCACGCGGCTACCAACGTAGGGCGGTGAGGGGTGCGGCCTAACAAGCGCTTGAAGCTGTCGCGACTCGACCTGGCAGATACTCTCGTTCCTGTGTGGAGAACGACCAATCGCACCACCGTCTTCCTGATCGAGCACCTATCCCCAAAACTCTGGGCGGCCAGCGTGCCCGGTGCCCCGCGCCGGACCGTTCGGATGATCGCTGGCCACATGCACAACGCGCGCTGCATGTGGATCAAAACGCTGGGCAAAGAGCACGGGATCGAAGTGCCGGAAGCGGTCGACCGGCGTCGCGTCAGCGCGAAGCAGCTCGTACAAGCGCTCAACCGGAGCAGCCGGGGGATGATCGGCCTCTTGAGGTTGGGGTGTGATCACGGCGGCACGATCCCTGCCAGCTCGGCGTATACCTGGCGCAATCTTCCGCTCGACGTTGGGCACGTCCTGGCGTATTTCGTTGCGCACGAAGGCCATCACCGGGGCCAGATCGTCATGCTGGCGCGCCAGCTGGGGTATCGTTTGCCCGCCCAAGTCACGGGCGGTCTCTGGCAATGGGCGAAGCGTGCGCAGGAAGCGCGAGGCTAGTCGCGATCCGTCAGACAGCGGCGTATACTCCCCAGATGAGCACCCAACCCCGACCCGCCTTCGCTCGCGCGTCCGTCTTGGTCCTCGTCCTTGGCTCGGCCGCTGTCGGCTGTCGCTCGGCGGCCGAACCAGGTTCGCGGCGCGTCGTCGGGATCATCGACAACGGCGGTACGGGGATCACGCCGCTCGTCGTGCCCGACACCGTGTACGTGCAGGTTCCGTTCCTGGCAACTGTCACCACGTTCGGTGGTGCATGCGACCACCCCGACGGATCCGACGTCTCGACGAGGGGGTTGCTGGCGGACGTCACACCCTATGACCTGTTGCCGCCCCTGGAAACGATCTGCATCGCACTGCTGCGGGCATCGCCTCGATCGATAGCACTGACCTTCGCAGCCCCTGGGACTGGGGTCGTGCGGTTGCATGGTCGGAGTTTTGGCGGCGGCGACGTGACGCTCCA
>Ga0209239_1002691_pt1 | contig 10554 bp, 6 predicted proteins | sample GraSoi013_2_20cm_FD_185824 | JGI IMG/M metagenome (GOLD analysis project Ga0209239, IMG submission 185824) | Grasslands soil microbial communities from the Angelo Coastal Reserve, California, USA - Sample 10_02_2013_2_20cm (SPAdes) (version 2) | ecosystem: Environmental > Terrestrial > Soil >...
TGGTCGCCGTGAAGACCTCGTGGCCGTGTCGCGTAAACACCACCTGCAACAGGTCGCACAAAAGCTTCTCATCGTCGGCTACCAGAATCGTGGCCATGGTCAGCCTCCTGTCTGAACATTGTCACTTGCGGGCATGTCCAGCACCTTATGTATGGTCTGAGCCATCCCGGCCTCAGCATCCGGGGCGATCCGGAGAAGATAAAGCCGGACGGTCGTCCCATTTCCCAGCGCACTGTCCACTTCGATCGAGCTGCCGTTCTGCTTCATAATCCGGTACACGGGCGTCAATCCCAACCACTTTCCCCGCCCGGGATCAGCGTGAGGCTTACCGCGACATAGGCGAGCATGCGTCGCCGGACGGTAGTCTCTTGGGATGTCTCTCGTGTCATCGTGACGATCTCGGCCATGCGCGTCGCGTGAGGTGAGGCTCCTCGGGGTCAGGCTCTTCAACATGAAGACGATTGGGGGGTCTGCTTTTCATGAATTCCCGCATTGCATGCCTAGGACTGAAAATTCGGCCAGTCACCTTTGCACAGAAACTCCGTCACCCCGAGTTCGCGAGCCTGCGCCTCGGCGGCCTCCGTACCCGACCCGGTAAAGATCATGACGGTGGCCGCGGGATCGATCGCGCGAATGTGTTTCAGGACAGCGATCCCGTCCAGGCCCGGCATGTTGAGGTCCAGAATGGTGATGTCGGGGCGTTCCCGACGAAACAGCTCGACGGCCATTCGCCCATCGCTCGCGACAATCACCCTGCGACCCTGATGCCTTAACTGGTGACTGAGTAACTCGCGAATGCTCGCGTCGTCATCAACCACGAGAATTTTGAGCATCTTCGTCTGAGATGGCTCGATTCGAGCTCGCCGTTCCGGGGTCACCTGCAGGCTGCCTCTTGATCGCCGGCGCCGCTACTCCTTGTCCGCGCCAGACGGAATGCCTGACAGAACTTCCCGGACCTTCCGCAACAAAATCGTCGGGGTAAACGGCTTCGACAGCAGGGTCACGTTAGGATTCGCGATTCCGTGGTGCGTGAGGATGCCTTCCGAGTATCCCGACATGTAAAGCACCTTGGTCTCCGGCCGGCGGGGACTGAGCTGTTCCGCGAGTTGCCGCCCGTTCATCCCCGTCATCACCACATCAGTCATCAGGAGATGGACTGGGCCCTGGTGTCGGTCCGCGAGTCGCAGCGCCTCGACGCCGTTCGACGCCGCCACCACGGTATAGCCGTGTGTCTCGAGCGCCATGCGGGCCAGGTCCCGCACCATGGCGGAATCCTCGACCAGCAATACCGTCTCCGTGCCGGTGGGCACTGCGGCTTCATGGGCGACGGTCTCCCGCGATCCCGCCAGGTCGTCCACGCGCGGGAGATAGACTTTGAACGTGCTGCCTTTTCCGACCTCGCTGTACACGGTGATCGCGCCCTGGTGCTGCTTGATGATCCCGTACACTGTGGACAGTCCAAGCCCCGTCCCCTTGCCAGGCTCCTTGGTCGTGAAGAACGGCTCGAAGATCCGCGCCTGGGTGGCCTCATCCATGCCGCACCCGCTATCGCTCACGGTGAGAACCACGTAGAAGCCGGGCTCGAGCTCCCAACCGGAGGCGGTGGTCTTTTCACCCAGTTTCACGTCCGCGGTTTCGATGATGAGCGTGCCCCCGGATGGCATGGCGTCTCGGGCGTTGACGGTCAGGTTCATCAGAATCTGCTCGATCTGTCCCGAGTCGCATTTAATCCGCCCGATCCCCGGCTTGAGCTTCGTCACGATCGCGATGTCGTCGTCGATCAGACGCCGCAGCAGCTTCTCCATGGCCTCGAGGACCTCGTTCAGATCCAGCACTTTCGCCGCGAGTACCTGCTTCCGGCTGAAGGCCAGAATTTGATTGGTCAGCGAGGCGGCCCGCTTCCCAGCAGTCCTGATCTGCTTGAGATGTGTCCGCAGAGGATGATCAGGAGGGAGCTTAAGTAGCGTGAGCTCGCTGTAGCCGTTGATGACTGTCAAGAGATTATTAAAGTCGTGGGCGATCCCGCCAGCCAGTTGCCCGATCGCCTCCATCTTCTGAGCCTGACGAAGCTGTTCTTCCAGACGCTTGCGCTCGGCCTTCTCTTCGGCTTCGCGCAGGGCTCGAATGACCGCGGAGACGAAGCGAGCGGGCTTGGATTTCAGGACGTAATCGGTCGCCCCGTCCTTCAGGGCTCTGATCGCGTGTTCTTCGCCCAACGTACCCGAGAAGAAGATGAACGGTACCTCGGGGCGCTTGGCCTGCGCCGCGAGCAAGGCGGAATGGCCGTCGTAGGAAGGGAGCGTATAATCGGAGATGATCATGTCGAAACCGCCTTCCTCCAGCGCAGCCACGAACGCATCGCGGGCCTCCACACGATTGATCTTGAAGGGCAGGCCTTCCGCGGCGAGCATGGCCTGAACGAACTCGGCGTCCTTCGGATTGTCTTCAAGATGCAGAATCCGCATCGGTGAGCGCATGAACATGTCCCCGTGCTAAAGCGGTGGCAGCGGCTGTTCCGACTCCCGCCGCCGTTCATCATCCGCGATCAGGATGGTCGCCATGCTCCGTCCCCTGTGAGCGCTTCATGCAGAGCGTGAAGCAGTTGCTCCGTGGTGTAAGGCTTCTGCAAGAATAAAGTCGAGCCGGTGTCGGCAAGGTCCGCACGGTTCTTGTTTTCCATCAAGCCGCTGACGGCGATGACCTTCACCGCCGGGTCAAGTTTGTGCAACGCCCGAATCGTGGCCGGCCCATCCATGAAGGGCATCATCATATCGGTCACCACCACGCTGATCGCGTTGTGATGCTGCGCGCAGGACGCGAGCGCCTCGGTGCCGTCCTTCGCCGTCAGCACTCGATAGCCATAGGCTTCGAGGGTCGCTTTCGTCGTTTCAAGGATCGGTGCTTCATCATCAACCACCAGCACGAGCTCTCCATTCCCCTTGTGGAGTTCGGGCCGTTCCTCTTCGGCTTGCCGCGTGGCGGCTGTCTCCTGGGCCGGCAAGTAGACCTTGAACTCGGTTCCTCTCCCCACCTCGCTGTACACATTCATAAACCCGCCATGGCTTTTCACGAACCCCATCGCGGTCGAGAGACCCAGCCCGGTTCCTTGCCCCACCCCTTTAGTGGTGAAGAAGGGGTCAAAAATCCTGTCGATCACGTGGGGGGGAATCCCGGTGCCGGTATCCAAGACGGACAGCACCACATAGGGGCCGGGTTTGGCGTCCGGTTGCCTCCTCAGGTCATGTTCGTCAAGGAGCAGATTGCCCGCTTGAATCTGGAGCCTCCCGCCATCAGGCATCGCATCGCGGGCGTTGACGCACAAGTTCAGCAGCACCTGATAGAGCTGGGTCGAATCACCGATGATGGTCCAGAGGTCATGTGGGAGGTGCGTCCCGATCTGAATTGAGCGCGGGAAGGTGTCCCGCATGATCTTCTCGAGTTCGGCGATCAGGTGGCTGAGCTGTATGGCGCATCGCTCGCCTTCGACGCCGCGGGCAAAGGTGAGGACTTGCTTGATCATGCCCCTGCCTCGCTTGACGCTGGTTTCGATGGTTTTGACCCATTTCCTGGCCTCATCGTCGAGCGGTATCGTCAGGAGCAGTTGGGCGGCCATGAGGATGGGCGCCATCACGTTGTTGAGGTCGTGCGCAATGCCGCCCGCCAGCGTGCCGAGGCTCTCCATCCGCTGGCTGCGGAGCAACTGCGCTTCGAGCTGCTTCTTCTCCGTGATGTCCGTGTTGATGACCAGAATGGACCGCGGTTTGTCCTCCTGGTCCCGCACCAGCGTCCAACTACTGGCGACAATCATCGTCTTGCCGCCTTTCGTCACCTGGTGCATCTCGCCGCGCCATTCCCCCTTCTCAAGGAGCGTCTTCCAGGCGGTTGCCAGATGGGATTGCTTGGACATGTGGAGCAGTTCGCTGACTCTTTTGCCAATGGCCTCTTGGGCCGTCCACCCATAGAGCCGCTCGGCGCCTTTATTCCAGAGGATAAGCGAGCCTTCCAGACCACACAAGAGAATCGCATCATGCGCCACGTCAAGGAGGGCGGCCTGCTCTCGGATCGTCTCTTCGGCTCGCTGCCGGGCCGTTCGCCCTTCGGACTCTTGTAGCGCGCGGCGGACTGCTGGGATGAACCGTCTGAGCCGCTGTTTCAACACATAATCTGTGGCGCCGGACGTCAGCGCTTCGATCGCCGCCTCTTCCCCAATGGTGCCGGAGAGGAAGATAAACGGCATGTCCGGACAGCGTTCGCGTGCCAGGGCCAACGCGGTTTTGCCATCGAACGAGGGGAGCGAGAAATCGCAGAGGATCAGGTCCCAGCCACCTTCATCCAACGCGGCCACGAACGCGGCCTGGGTCTCCATACGCGTGACCTCGGATGGCAGGCCTTCCGCGGCGAGCATGGCCTGAACGAGCTCGGCGTCCTTGAGATTATCTTCGAGATGAAGAATCCGCAGCAGCGATTTCATCAGCGTCCTGCCATGTGAATCAGTGCACTCCACCGGTGGGATTCGTTCAGCCAGCGTGGGAGGTCGGCTGCGGGAATCGGGCGGCTCATGTAATACCCCTGGGCCGCGTCGCACCCGATGGCCACCAGCCCATGCCAGGTCTGCTGATCCTCTACCCCCTCGGCTACGACCACGAGCCCCAGATCGTGTCCCATATCCACAGCGGCCCGCACGATCGCCGCGTCGTGCCGGTCTCGCATCATCCCCAGGACAAAGGCCTTGTCAATCTTGAGTTCGTGCACCGGCAGTCGCTTGAGATAGGCCAACGACGAATAGCCGGTGCCGAAGTCGTCTACGGACAGTTTGAGTTCCATGCGATTCAGACATGTGAGAATCTCCATTGCGCGTTCCGGGTCCCCCATGATGCAGCTTTCCGTGATCTCCAGTCCCAGCCGGCCGGGCGCCACGCCGGAGGCGTCCAGGAGCTTTGCAATCTGGTCTGGCAGCCGCGCATCTTGCAAGCACCGCACCGATAAATTGACGGACACGGTAAGGTTGAGTCCCCCTCGCTGCCAGGCCTGGCATTGGCGCACGGCCGCCTCGATCGTGCCCAGGGTCATGGGTTTGATCAGCCCCGTCTGCTCCGCCAGGGGAATAAACTGAGCTGGTGAGATCAAACCGCGTTGGGGGTGCTGCCAACGCATCAGCACCTCGACGCCAATGACTTGGCCTGTTTTGAGGTTGATCATGGGCTGGTAATTCAGCACAAGCTGGCCGCTTGCCATGCCTTGGCGCAGTTCACCCATCAGGGCCAGGCGCTCAGGGTGGTAACGATCCTGCTCGGATGTATAGACAGCGACCCCGCTCCCGGTCCCATTGGCCACATGGAGCGCCACGTCCGCTCGTCGAAGGAGCGTATCAGCGTCCGCGCCATGCTCGGGAAAGAGAGCGATCCCGAGACTCGCCCTGACATCGACCGGCAGCCCTTCCAGCACGAACGGGTCATCCAGCGCTTTCAACAGCGTCTGCGCGAGGAGGATGGCGCCCTTGGCGTCGGCTCGGAGCACCACCGCGAATTCGTCCCCGCCCAAGCGCGCGATCTGGGTGGATTCCTCCAACGCGCTCCTTAGTCGCAGGGCGACATCCTTCAACAGACAATCCCCATTCTGGTGCCCAAGGGTGTCGTTGATGTCCCTGAAGCGGTCCAGATTCATCAGCAACAGAGCCGCCGATGTGTTGTCTCGGTGGCAGTTGCGAAGAGTCTGGCTCAGGTGGTCTTGGAGGAGGACACGGTTGGGCAGACCGGTCAGAGGATCGTAATAGGCGAGGCGATGAATCTGTTCTTCTGCCCGCTTGCGTTGAGTGCGTTCCTGGGCTTCGTCCAAGGCTCGGCGGACCGCAGGTGCCAGCCGTCCGAGCCGATCTTTCAAGATATAGTCGGTCGCACCGTTCTTCAGGGCTTCCACTGCGCGTTCCTCGCCGATGGTGCCGGACACGAAGAGAAACGGGAGATCGGGGCATTTCTCCTTTGCAAGCGCCAAGGCGGTCCGGCCGTCAAAGGACGGCATGGAGTAGTCGCAGAGGATCAGGTCAAATCCGCCCTGGTTCATCGCGGCAAGAAACTGATTGCGGGTCTCCACCCGCACCAACTCACAGGCAATACTGTCTGCCACCAGCATCGCCTGGACCAGTTCCGCATCGTTTCGATTGTCTTCGAGGTGAAGGATGCGCAGGGACGAACCCACAAACCGCTCCTGTTCTCCTAAGTCCTTCGATTCATAAATTCGATGACGACTTTATTCCCTCAGGACTTAGTGCTGAGTGAGCAGTTGTCCTTGAATCTTCTCGCATAAATACGTCACCGTATTTGCGAATCGAAGCACTAAGCCACGGCTGATCGCCTTGGCTCCTTTGTTCTTCCCAGGGTTCCCGGCGGCGGTTCGTTAAGGAGCGCCCAGAACCCGCCGAGTTGTTTCACGGCATCGACAAATGCTTTAAACTCCACCGGTTTGACCACATAGGCGTTCACACCCAGCTGATAGCTCTCGACCAGGTCCTTCTCCTCGCGCGACGAGGTGAGGATCACTACCGGGATCGCCTTCAGGTCGTGGTCACCTTTGATCGTCCGCAGCACCTCCAGTCCATCCACTTTCGGCATCTTCAGGTCCAGCAGCACGACAACGGGATTGCCCACAGGCCGCATGGCGAATCGCCCCCGCTTGTAGAGGTAGTCCAGGGCTTCGGAGCCATCGTTTGCGACCACGACCTCGTTGGCCAGGTGGTACTCGTCCAGCGCAACAAGCGTCAACTCGACGTCCTTAAGATTGTCCTCTGCGAGGAGAATGCGTTTGATCTCTGCCATGGCTCAGTCACCTCCTCGGGTCTTACCGGTTTCGGCCAGCTTGGGCAGCGAGAAAAAGAACGCGGCGCCCTCGTTAACCTTGCCTTCCGCCCACACCCGGCCGCCATGTCGGCCGATGATGCGCTGCACGTTGGCCAGCCCGATGCCGGTGCCTTCGAATTCGCGGGCACTGTGCAGCCGCTGGAAGACGCCGAACAACTTGTGGGCGTACTGCATGTCGAACCCGACGCCGTTGTCTCGCACGAAGACGACCACGTCGTCCCCCCTCACCTTCTCCTCTCCCATCACCCGTTGCAACGGACGGAGCAACGGGTCCCCGGGAGCGGGGTGGGGTGAGGGGACGTCCTCCCGGCTGACCGCTGATGGCAGGTGGGTGAGGGTGCCGACTTCGATCCGGGCCTCCTCGCGAGGTCTGGTGTACTTGACCGCATTGGCGATTAGATTGACAAACACCTGGCGCAGCATCGCGGGGTCGCCGCGCACCTCCGGCAAGGTGCCCAGCTTCCACTCAATGCGCCGGCCTTCCGTTTCCTGTCGTAGTTCCCGCAGGACATCGCTGACAATCTCGTTCAGGTTGACCGGTGTACGCCGCAGTTCCACGCGTCCCATGCGGGAAAAGAGCAGCAGATCGTCAATCAGACGGCCCATGTGTTTCGCCGACTCCGAAATCGTTTGGAGGTACCGGTGGCCCTTGTCATCCAGCGCGGAGGCCGCGTGTTTCTGGAGCAGGTCTGCAAATCCATTCATGTGGCGGAGCGGCGCGCGCAGGTCGTGCGAGACGGAGTAGCTGAACGATTCCAGCTCCTTGTTAGCCGCCTCGAGCTGCGTGTTTGATTTCTTAATTTCCTCTTCGGCCCGCTTGCGCTCGGTGATGTCGCTAAAGATCACCACACCTCCACGTTGGATGCCGGACTCATCACGCAATGGTCTGCCAGTCACGCTTAGCCAGATGCCCTTCGGAATGCCGGGGCGGCGCAAGAATTGCACGTCTCCGTCTACGGACTCTCCCCTGATTGCCTTCGCGAGGGGTATTTGATCGGCCGGATACGGGGTGACTTGATCGGGGAGGAAGACGCTGTAATCCTCCGACCATTGTTCCTGTGGCACACCCGCCGGAACCAGGCCGACAATGCGCTCCGCGGCGGGATTCCAGATTACGAACTTTCCCGCCATGTCGGCGACCACCACGCCCTCCCCTATACTGGCCAGGACGGATTTCAAGACGGCCGTCTGCTTCGAAAGCTCCTCTTCGGCCCGCTTGCGGGCGGTGATGTCTTGATCCAGTTTCTGATTGATGGCGCCGAGTTGTTCCGATTGCTGTCTCACCCGGTCGCCTATCTGGAACAGGTCGACGAACACCGTGACCTTCGCTTTCAGTATTTCAGGGATGAACGGTTTAAAGAGATAATCCACGGCGCCAACGGAATAACCTCGGAACACGTCTGCATCCATGGTGTCCGCGGCCGACAGGAAAATGATCGGCGTATGGAGGGACCGCGCACGTCCACGAATCAACGCCGCCGTCTCAACCCCACCCAACCGCGGCATCCGTACGTCGAGCAGGATGACGGCGAAGTCTTGCTGTAGGAGATGACGCAAGGCGTCCTGGCCGGACTCAGCTGTCACAATCGTTCTCCCTGGTCCGGCCAGGAGTGTCTCCATCGCCATGAGACTCCCCGGATCATCATCGACCAGCAGGATGTTCGCCGTGATTGGCGGCGTTATCACCACCGGACTTGTTGGTCGATCGGGCTCGACGGGGGCCACACTGACCGGCCTTAGAATCGTCAAGGTTATGGGATGACTCGGTTGTGTCATCGTCCGACCGCCTTTTTCTTCTTCCCAAAGAGCCAAATGCGCAACCACGCCAGCAGTTCTTCGGTGTTCACCGGTTTAGCGATGTAATCGGACGCCCCGGCTTGCAGGCACCGTTCCCGGTCTCCCTTCATCGCTTTCGCCGTGAGGGCCAGGATCGGCAACAACCGATGCTTGGGATTCTGCCTGATTCGGTGCATGGTCTCGTAACCGTCCACCTCCGGCATCATGATGTCCATCAAGACCATGTCGAGGTCCGGATCTTCATCGACCTTCGCAATCGCCTCTCGGCCGGTCTCACAACTCACCACCTCAATGCCGTGGGACTCGAGCAGGCTGGTGAGCGCGAAAATGTTGCGGATGTCATCATCCACCACCAGCACCTTCTTGCCTGCAAGGGCGTCGTCGCTCTGGCGCACCCGCTCCAACATCCGCTGTTTGTCCTGCGGCAGTTGGGCCGTGACGAGGTGTAGGAATAACGTGGCCTGATCCAGGAGCCGTTCCGGGGAGTCCACGCCTTTCAGCACGATGCTCTGGGACAGTTCGCGCAAACGAATTTCTTCCTCATCAGTGAGTTCCTTGCCCGTGAACACGATCACCGGCAAGTCACGTAACGCCGGGGCCTTACGCATCCGTTCCAAGAGCTCGAAGCCCGACATGTCCGGCAGGCGCAAATCGAGCACGACGCAGTCAAACGACTTCTGACTGATGGCTTCCCAAGCGTGAGCGCCGTCTTCGGTCATTGTGATGTCAACCTGCTCATGGCCGAGTAACTCACTGAGACTCTGACGTTCGATGTCATTATCTTCCACCAGCAGAAGCTGCTTGCGCCGCGGCTTGGTATAGACCAGCAAACGCTCGAGCGCGCTCCCCAGTTCTTCGGTGGTGGCAGGCTTGACCAGGTAGGCGAAGGCTCCGTGGCCGAGGCCGTGCAGGCGGTCTTCCTCAACCGTCAGGATTTGAACCGGGATGTGTCGGGTCTCCGAGTGCTGTTTCAAGTGGCTCAAGACTGTCCAGCCCAGCATGTCGGGCAGGAAGATGTCGAGGATGATCGCCACAGGCATGTATTGGCGAGCCAGGGTGGGGGCCAACTGACCGTAGGCCGTCACCACACCCTTGAAGCCCTCCTCGCGGACCATTCCAAGCAACACACGCGCGTAGTGCGAATCGTCCTCCACGATCAACACGACCGGGTCGCCCGGAATGAGCGTTTCGCGATCATCCGGGATGTCCTCAGGCTTGTCTGCCTTCTGCACAAGCAGAGGCGCCGGTTCAGGAAGCTTGGGCATCGCGCGTGTTGTCCCCCCCGCGACGCCCATATAGGCCTCCGGTAAGTACAACGTAAACGTGCTGCCCTGGTTCTCTGCGCTCACCAGCCGGATCTCGCCCCCTAGCAGCATGGCCAGCTCTCGGCTGATCGCCAGTCCTAACCCGGTGCCGCCGTATCGGCGACTCGTGCCGGTCTCCGCCTGCTGGAATGCTTCAAAGATGATTCTTTGTTTGTCCTGCGGAATGCCGATACCGGTGTCTTTGACTTCGAACGCAACCACGTTCGGGACCATGGTGAGCACGGGGTGCTCCGGGCTCCAGCCGGCCATAGGGCGCGTGATACGGAAGCTGACCTGCCCGTGCGATGTGAACTTGAAGGCGTTGGACAGCAGATTCTTCAACACCTGCTGCAGGCGTTTGAAATCGGTGACCATGTCGCGCGGGAGCTGCGGGTCGATCTCAATGTGGAATGCCAGTTGGCGGGTATCCGCCACGTGGCGGAAGCCTCGTTCCACCGCCTCACGCACTTTCATGAACGGTACCTGCTCGGGTTCGACCGTCACGGTGCCGGACTCGATCTTGGACAGATCGAGAATGTCGCTGATCAGATTCATCAAATCAGCGCCAGCGGCGTGGATGTTCTTGGAGAACTCCACTT
>Ga0209239_1002694_pt1 | contig 10544 bp, 9 predicted proteins | sample GraSoi013_2_20cm_FD_185824 | JGI IMG/M metagenome (GOLD analysis project Ga0209239, IMG submission 185824) | Grasslands soil microbial communities from the Angelo Coastal Reserve, California, USA - Sample 10_02_2013_2_20cm (SPAdes) (version 2) | ecosystem: Environmental > Terrestrial > Soil >...
GAGGAAGGCTTTGGCGGAGGCTATTGTGGCTTCGAAGTCCTTCGCCAGTCGCCTGTTGCGCCCGATCCAGGCGAAGAAGCGCTCGACGACCCAGCGTCGCGGCTGGACGGCGAAGCCGATTTGATCGGGGGCCTTGCGCACGATCTCGAGGGCGACCGAGGTGGCGCTGGCGACGCGCTCGCCAGCGTAGCCGGCATCGGCGAAGACGCGCTCGATGAAGGGGAATGATCGGCGCGAGAGACTGAGCAGCGGGCCGCCGCCATCGCGGTCCTGGACGCTCGCCGGATGGGCCTCGATGACGAGGCCGCGGCCGTCGGTGTCGACCAGAGCGTGACGCTTGCGCCCGTTGACCTTCTTGCCCGCATCGTAACCGCGCGGGCCGCCGGCCTCGGTGGTCTTGACGCTCTGGCTGTCGATGATCGCGGCCGAGGGGCTGGCGTCGCGCCCGACCCGTTCGCGATCTGCCATCACAAGCGCGTGGTTTATCCGTTCAAAGCGCCCGTCGTCGCGCCAGGCGGCGAACCAGCGGCAGATCGTCTCCCACGGCGGCAGGTCGCTCGGCACCAGCCGCCACGCGCAGCCCGCCCGCATTACGTAGAATATCCCGTTGACGATCTCGCGCATCGGCCACTCGCGCGGCCGGCCCGTCGCGCACGGATTTGGCAAGTGCGGTGCGATCACGCGCCACTCTGCGTCGGTCAGATCGGTCTGGTATCGGGTAGCGGTGCGGCTATGCTGCTGTCGAGTGGTTGGCGTCCACATGGCGAATCCAAGTTGGTTTGAGAGCCCCTTGGAATCACGGCGGTGCCTATGACTCAACCCTTTTCAAAAACTGCCGCTGAAAAAAGCCCAGGGGGCTGAACTTGGACATCGACGGTTGGCTCCGCAGGATCGGCCTCGCGCAGTATGCCGAGATGTTTCACGCCAACGACATCGACATCGAGCTGCTGGGCCGGCTGACCAACGACGATCTCAAGGACATCGGCGTTGTGTCGTTCGGCCATCGCAAGAAGCTGCTGGAAGCGATTGCGGAGCTTGCCGATGCCTTTCCGGTGTCGCCGCAGCCCGCGATTGAACCCAAGGCGCGCGATGCTGCCGAGCGCCGCCAAGTCACAGTGGTGTTTTCTGACCTTGTTGGTTCAACGGCGCTCTCTGCGCGCATGGACCCGGAGGACCTGCGCGAAGTCATTTCGGCCTATCAGAAGTGTGTCGCCGAGACCGTGGGTCGCTTCGGCGGGTTCGTGGCGAAATACATGGGAGACGGCGTACTCGTGTATTTTGGCTATCCGCAGGCCCATGAGGACGACGCCGAGCGCGCTGTGCGCGCGGGGCTAGAGTTGGTCCACGCTGTCACTGCGCTCAAGTCGTCTGCTCCGCTCCAAGCCCGCGTCGGCATCGCGACCGGCCTAGTGGTGGTCGGGGACCTGATCGGCTCGGGAGAGGCGCAGGAGCGCGGCATTGTCGGCGAGACGCCGAACCTCGCTGCCCGGCTGCAAGGCGTGGCCGAGCCCAACACGGTTGTTATCGCCGAAGGGACCCGAAGACTACTCGGCAATCTGTTCGAGCTTGAGGACCTCGGGGCAAAAGACCTCAAGGGTATCGCGGGGCCGGTGCGAGCGTGGGCGGCCCTGCGACAGGCTTCGTTGGGAAGCCGCTTTGAGGCACTGCACGCAGGTGGCCTGACGGACCTCATTGGGAGGGAAGAGGAACTCGAATTGCTGCTGCGACGGTGGTCGAAAGCAAAAACCGGCGAAGGTCAGGTAGTGCTGCTCTCCGGCGAGCCGGGTATTGGAAAGTCTCGATTGACGGCAGCGCTGCTGGAGCGTCTCACTACAGAGCCGCATACGCGCCTGCGGTATTTCTGTTCACCACTGCACACTGACAGCACGCTTTACCCGCTCATTAGCCAAATGGAGCGCGCCGCCGGGTTCGCGCATGACGATACCGCGCAAGCTAAGCTCGGCAAGCTAGATGCTGTGCTGGCTCAGAGCTTTACCCCACCCCAGGACGCGGCGCTCTTTGCCGAAATGTTGTCATTACCGAACGACGGACGATACCCATCCCTCGAACTACTGCCTCAGCAGCGCCGACAACGCACGCTTGAAGCGCTCACTGCGCAAATGGAGGCTCTGTCGCAGTCCAATCCGGCGCTGATGATTTTTGAGGACGTGCATTGGATCGACCCCACGAGCCTGGAAGCACTCGGTAGAGCCGCGGATCGGATAAGAAATCTTCGCGTGTTGCTGATCGTAACGTACCGGCCCGAATTTGATCCGCCGTGGATTGGAGGGCCTCAAGTAACCGCGCTGACTATCAACCGGCTCGCGCAGCGCGAAATCGACGCAATGATCGACCGCGTTGTCGGTAACAAGCTCATACCGATTGGCATCCGGCAACACATCATCGAGCGCACGGATGGCATTCCGCTGTTCGTTGAGGAAATGACTAAGGACGTGCTGGAGGCCGTGGGCGAGGAAGCGGCCGAACGTCCTGTAGCGGCTACTTCATCGTTGTCTGTTGCGGTTCCAGCAAGCCTGCACGCCTCACTGATGGCGCGGCTCGATCGGCTCGGCTCGGCCAAGGAGATTGCGCAGATTGGAGCGGTAATTGGACGGGAATTTTCCCATTTTCTGCTGGCTGCGGTAATGCGCAAGGCGGAGGGCGAGCTAGAAACTGAACTCGAGCGTCTGATAACAGCCGGTTTATTGTTTCGGCAGGGCGTCCTACCCCATGCGACGTACCTTTTTAAGCATGCCTTGGTGCAGGATGCGGCGTACGGGACGCTGCTGCGCAGCTCTCGGCAGCAGCTCCATGGGCAAATTGCCAGCACCTTGGAAGAAGAATTCCCAGAAATAGTTGAGGTTCAGCCTGAGCTTTTGGCAAGGCATTGCACGGAAGCTGGATTGGACGAGCAGGCGATAAAATACTGGCGCACAGCAGGAGAGAAAGCAGTTCGTAGGGCGAGCAACCGTGAAGCGATCGGGCATTTCCGCCGGGCCTTAGCTCTAAACGAAAAGCAGGCTCCTGATGTCGGCCGCTCACCCGAACTTGCCATACTATCTCAGCTCGGTCCCGCGCTGATGAGTGTTCACGGCTGGACGGCCCCGGAGGTTGGGGTTGCTTTCGAGCGCGCGGAACATTTAGCGCGAGAACTTGAAAGCTCTATTGACTTGGCGCCGCCCCTGGCCGGGTTGTGGTTGTTTCATACCGCTCGGGGTCAGTTCTCCCGCGCAGATGAAATCACGAAAGAGCTGTTCGATGTTGCGCACACTCTTCACGATTCAGACGTCCTGCTCCAAGCACATCACTGCGCCTGGCCAATTCGCTGGTTTCGCGGGGCGCTCACAGATGCGAAGGCTCACACCGACGCCGGAATGGGCCTCTATGATGAGGTTCGACATGCGAGACACCGCTTCCTGTATCTTGGCCACGATCCGGCTGTCTGTGCTTTGTCGATTAAGTCAGTTTTGCAATGGCTCCTGGGCCATCCGACGCAAGGAGTACGGTCGGAACGCGATGCGATCGACTTGGCGCGACGTTTGCAGCATGTACCGTCGTTGGCTCACGCACTCTGGTTTGTATGCCAGGCCCAGGTTGCTCGCAGGGATGCTGTTGCGGTTGTAAACACGGCCAATGAATTGCTCACGTTATCTGAAGAACATGGTTTACCCCAGACCCGCGCCGTTGCTTTGGCTTACCTTGGCTGGGCTATCGGTCAGACCGAGGATGTCAGTCGCGGCATCCGACGTCTGGAGGAGGGCCTCGCGATGTACAATCGGCTCGGGGTACGAAGCAATCTGTGCCTCACGATTTGCCTGTTGGCGGAGACCTACTTCATGGCCGAACAATACGAAAAAGGCATGGAGCAGGCGAACCTAGCGATTGCCACATCTTCAGAAATTGGGGACCGCTGGTGTCTGCCTCGAATTCATACGATCCGGGCACGGTTACTCCAGACGTTCCGCCAAGTCGACGCGGCAGAGGCAAGCCTGCAATTGGCAGTCGATATTGCCGCGGCGCAATCCGCCAAAGGCGCGCAGTTGCAGGCGGTCAATTCGCTAGCGCGTCTCTGGCGCGAACAGGGCAAGCCGCAGCAAGCTCGGGAACTGCTCGCTCCGGTCTATAGTTGGTTCACCGAAGGCTTCGACACGCGTGACCTGAAGGAGGCCAAGGCACTGCTCGATGAGCTGCACGGCTGACCAAGCAATTTCGAAACGGCCTCTTAGATGAAAGGAACACTGCTTTGATATGTGATGCGACCCCCCGGTAGGGGGACTTTTGGACTCTGAAAATTGCTCATGCCCCCTCTCCCAAAAACCTGTCCAAAAACGGTTTGCCCCAGAAAGGGAGTAGCCTTTCTGTGGAAGGCGTTTTTGCAAAAAAATTTCAGGCGCGGGAGACGATTCCTCTAATCGCCATCGAGTACCGCTCGGCCGAGGGTCAAACTGAGTTGCCGCTTCTGGTGGCGGACCTTCTTCGCCGGCAGGTAGCCCTGATCGTCGGCAATACCCCTGCGGCCCTAGCGGCCAAGGCCACAACCACGACGGTGCCGATTGTCTTTGTGACCGGGGGCGACCCGGTCAGGGCTGGCCTCGTCGCCAGCCTCAACCGGCCGGGCGGCAACGTCACCGGTGTCAGCTTCATCACAGCGGAACTTGGGGCGAAGCAGCTTGGGCTCTTGCGTGAGTTGCGGCCGGGAGCCGCGCGCATTGCCGTGCTCGTCGATCCCAAATGGCCCCTTACGGAACGCTTTGTCTCAGAGGTCCGGGCTGCGGCTTTGGCCGTTGGGCAGGAACTCATCGTCCTCGATGTCAGAAGCGACCGTGAAATCGAGACCGCCTTTACAACGCTCGTCCAACGGGGGGCTGGCGCGCTGCTCTTAGGCATCGGCGCGTTCATGAGCTCCCAACGGGGACGGATTGTCGCGCTGGCGGCCCGACACGGGATTCCCGCGATCTATTCCTGGCGAGGCTGCCGAGGTCGGCGGTCTGATGAGCTACGCGCCCAGCATTAACGATGCATACCGTCAAGCCGGCATTTATGCCGGACGCATCCTCAAAGGCGATAAGCCGGGTGATCTGCCGGTTATGCTGCCGACAAAGTTCGAGTTCGTGATCAACCTCAAGACCGCGAAGGCGCTTGGCCTCGAAGTACCAGATAGACTGCTCATCGCCACCGACGAGGTGATCGAATGATGAGGCGCCGCGAGTTCATCACGCTGCTCGGCGGCGCGGCAGTAATGTGGCCGCTCGCGGCACGCGCGCAGCAGCCGCTAATGCCAGTGGTGGCTTGGCTCGGCAGCGGATCGGCAGAGCCGCTCCTGATTGCAGCACTCCATCGCGAGCTATTCCAGCGCCATGAAGGGCGCAGACTTTGTATGGGACAAGGAGATGCTCGATCGGTTCATCGCGAAACCCGATGAGGTCGTGCCCGGCAACAACATGAAGCCGTATGGCGGGCTCACATCAGCCGAGGACCGTGCCAAAGTGATTGTATTCTTGGAGTCGGCCACTACCATTTGAGCGGTATCCGCCATCGCTCGGAAACTTCTTGAGCGCTGCGGCCATGTCCCCTGGGGCCAGCTAGTTTTGGCAGGGAGGGCCGCTGCTGCCGAATCGCTCAATACAGTTAATTCAAACGCAAGGGCTTGAGCCCCCTCCAGATCTGAATTGCCATGAGGGAGCGAGGAGGACATCCCGCTTGGGCGGGGACACCGCCCCAGCGGGGTGCCTTGGCGAGATGGATGGTGCTCCAGTTCACCCTTGGTGTCTTTTTATATGTGGATTTCCCTCTTAGTCTCGATGCCGCCAATACCCAATTAGAAGCCCGCCAAAAGCAGGACTAATCCGGGGCCACGCGCGCGGCAGGTGAGAAAGAGGCGATTTAAGGAACGGCTCTGCCCTGGATGCCCGAGACGGGAGGGACTATATTTGGCTATTACACGCTCCGAGCCGCTGGGACCGGAGGTCCGCTTGGTCGGAGCGCCGATTGTCGCTTTACCGGAAGGGAAATCGAAGCGAGCCCGCCTTGGCGGGCTATCAGCATTTTGGGGGTCGCTCTGATGAACCGCTCAAACCGTATCGATCATATCCGGCTGACCTCACATCCGGACCCCAACGCCAAAGTTCGCTTTCCGATTCATTGGGGGGCGTCGAGCGCGTACGAGCGTGGCCCGATCATCGGCACGGTTTCGCGACCTCAGGACCGCAATGTCATTGGCAGTCACGGGGGGTCGTACGCGCTCTACCGAGCGCTTGCAGTATCCTCCGGTACGCTCGATCCGATTCGGCGGCCGGACCTGACAAATACATACCCAGCCGCAAAGATCGGCCCTTTTCCGCAATGGATGGAGCCGCGCCGCATTGTGTCCATGGATCCCTGGGGACATCTGGTCGCGGAGACCTTCCAGTCGGAGATAGCCGATGGTCTCGACCTCCGTCCGAGCATTGCAGTCACCCGCGCTCGCCTTGACCTCCCGGAAATCCGGGTTGCCTTGTCTGCTGGGCGGCTGCACGCGGATGGACGTGTGGTGCATCAAAACGGGGGCGTCTCGGCCGTCAAGATCGCCATCGATCCGGTGTGGTACCTCCCCGGCATTGCCGAACGCTTCGGCACGATGGAAACCAACCTGCGCCGCATCCTATTCGAACAGACCGCGGGGATGTTTCCCGAGTTAGTGACGCGCCCCGATATGCAAGTCTTTCTGCCTCCAATTGGGGGAACGACAGTTTATCTCTTTGGCGAGATCGAGAAACTGGACGACCCGCGCACACAAATCACTTGCCGTGTGCATGACGAGTGCAACGGGTCGGACGTCTTCGGCTCCGACATCTGTACCTGTCGGCCGTATCTGATCCACGGGGTCGAAGAATGTGCGCGAACGGCGCAATCGGGCGGGCTTGGAGTGATTGTCTATAACCGCAAGGAGGGCCGCGCGCTTGGCGAGGTCACGAAGTTCCTTGTTTACAATGCGCGCAAGCGCCAGGAGGGTGGCGACACCGCGGCGGCCTATTTTGAGCGTACGGAATGCGTGGCCGGAGTGCAGGACGCCCGGTTCCAGCAGCTCATGCCGGACGTGATCCATTGGCTTGGCCTGCGGCGAATCGATCGGTTCGTTTCGATGAGTGATATGAAGTACGACGCTCTCGTTAGTCAGGGTGTGGAGATCGTGGAGCGCATTCCCATCCCGGACGAGCTTGTCCCGGCGGATGCGCAGATCGAGATCGCGGCCAAGAAGGCCGCGGGCTATTTCACGCCCGATGGCATGCCCCCAGACCAGGCGTTGACGCGAGCAGTCGGCCGGCCGTTCGATAAAACTGGTCGTTGAGAGCTGCGTTTGCGTCGCGCCCCCGAAGCGGCGGCCACTTTGCCATTGCTCTACCGCCGAAGCCGTTCGCGATCGCGCGTATCGTCTGCTCGCTATCGGCCCCCACAATCGTCTGACCCATTGCTCCATCCAGATCGGTCATTTGCAAGGGGGGCGAAGCGATGGAACCGTGTTCTGAAGTAAAGTTAGGGGCTCACTATGGAAGGCGTGATAGTCGTTACTCATCCTCTCGTCCAGCACAAGCTCACACTTCTTCGCGATAAGAATCGCTCAACAAAGTCCTTCCGCGAATTGTGCAAAGAGATCGGCGTACTTCTATGCTACGAGGTCACACGCGACCTGCCGTTGACCGATGTCGAAATCGAAACGCCACTCATACGCATGTCAACGCCGCGAATCGCTGGAAAGAAACTTGTTTTTGCGCCAATTCTTCGAGCCGGCATGACATTCGTGGAGGGCATGCTCGATCTCGTGCCGGCTGCACGTGTCGCGCATATTGGACTTTACCGCGATCCCGATACATTCGTTGCAATCGAATATTTTTTCAAAGCTCCTTCCGACCTTGCGGAGCGGCTCGTGATCGTCGTGGCGCCGGTGTTGGCAACCGGTAATACAGCCACTGCCGCCATTGATCGTGTCAAGGAACGCGGAGCGAAGGACATCCGTTTCGTCTGTGTGATTGCCGCTCAGCAAGGAGTGGAGCGGCTGCGTGGGTTTCATCCCGATGTTCGTCTTTGGACTGCGGCCATCGACGATCGACTCGATGAGCGAGGGTTTATTGTCCCGGGTCTGGGAGATGCCGGCGATCGCGCCTACGGCACAAAATAGACGCCGCCGACGCGAAGAAGCCGAAGGCCGCCGAGGTGATCGAATGAGCAACTGTCATCTTGTCGCAGGGAGATCGCTGATCGATTTGGTCGCGTCAAGGCTGGCGCTTCGCGCCCCCGCACTCCGTGCGGCTACGGCCTTGACTCGGCCAAATCGCTCAGCGCAACGGCTACCGTGCGGTCGACGCGCTGCGCCGACCGCTGTAACGGTCGACCCAAGCCGTACCGTCACGGAGCATGGCGTTGAGCGTGGTGATCATCTTACGCATCACCGCCACGATGACGACCTTCGGCTTCTTTCCGGTCGCCGCGAGGCGATTGTGGAATGCTTTGAGCGCAGGATTCCAATTACTAGCGCTCAGCGCCGCCATGTAGAGCACGTGGCGGACACGCGCGCGACCACCCCAGATACAACGGCGCCCTTTGAGCTTGCCGCTATCGAAGTCATAGGGCGCAAGCCCGACGAGAGCGGCAACCTGTTTGCGGCTCATCTGGCCGAGCTCGGGCAAGAGCGCGATCAGCGTGCAAGCCAATACGGCGCCTACCCCCGGCATGGAAGTGAGCAGCCGGAAACGATGGGCGAGAGCAGCATCGGCTGTAACGATCTCGACCAGGCGCTGGTCGAGCAGGTCGATGTCGGCGGTAAGCCCAGCGACGCGGCGGCGAGAAAGACGTTGCAGCATCGCGCCTTCCAGCAGTCTGGACGCATTCTCGGTGGCGACCTTCTGCTCACTGAGCTGGCGCCTGACGGTAAGCATCGCGGCGAGCTGTTCGATCATTGGCGCCTGCCGACGGGCGCGTCGGCATGATGGCGACGAACGATGCGATCATGCGCGCGTCGAGCCGATCGTTCTTAGCCAGAGTCCCACTGGCCTTGGCGAATTGTCGCAGCTTGAACGGATTGATCTGGCGCACAGACATGCCGGCCGCGAGCAAGGCCCGGACGACACCACGCTCGTAGCCACCACTCGCCTCGACGCCGATCGCTGTGATCGAGGAGCCGCGCAGCTGCTCGACCAGTTCGGCCCAGCCGGCGGCGTCATTGCTCACCCAAGAGCATTGCTCGTCGGGCAACACCATGATGTCCAAACGATCCTTCGACACGTCGATACCACCGAAAGAGAGCATTGCCATCTTCGTATCCCTTCCTTGCTGATGCGGGCTCGTGCCCGGGCAACTGTTCGGGTATGGAAGAAGCGACTGGAGCTCCAAGCTCATTCACGGTTTGGGATCCGAAGCGCCTGCGGGCTTCCGGTCGCGACGGGAAGACGGTCATGACCGAACCCCCGTCGCCCCTCAGAATGCTGCTTTCCCGACATACAAAGCGCCGCGAGTTCATCACGTTTGTCGCCGGTGTAGCGGTCGCAATGCCGCGTGCCGCCCGCACCCAGCAGTCCGGTGAGCGGCGACACGTCGGCGTGATGACCGGCCTCCCCGAGGACGATTCAGAAAATCAGGCACGGCTCGCGGGATTTCGGCATGGGCTGGAAAAGCGCGGATGGTTGGAAGGCCGCAACCTCCGCATCGACTACCGTTTTGCGCCTGCTGCAAGTCCCGATCAGGTACAACTGTCCGCTAAAGAATTGGTCGCGTTGAGACCCGACGTGATCTTCGCGAACGCCACGCCCATCGTCGCCGCCTTGCAGCGCGAAACGCGTGCAATTCCCATCGTGTTCGCCGCGGTCGCCGACCCGATGGGCTCAGGCTTCATTGCCAGTCTGCCGCAGCCGGGCGGCAATATCACCGGCGTGATGCTGTACGAGCCGAGCGTCACCGGAAAGTGGCTCTCGATGCTCAAGGAGATCGCCCCACAGCTTGTGCGCGCCGCTTTCCTGGTCAATCCGAGGAGCGCGAGTTTTTATAATTATTACCTGCGCACGGCCGAGCCTCTGTCCTCGCTCACTCGGGATCGACCTCGTACCCACCCTGGTTGCGAATACCGCCGAGATCGAGCGCGCCATCGAGGCCTTTGCGAGCGCACCGAACGGCGGCTTGGTGGTGCCGCCGGACGTCACGACGGTCACCCATCGTGACCTGATTGTCGCGCTCGCGGCCCGTCACCGGTTGCCCGCGGTGTACTCGGTCCGTCCGTTCGTCACGGCTGGCGGGCTCATGTCCTACGGAGTCGACTTCGCTGATATGTTTCGCCAAGCGGCGTCCTATGTCGACCGCATCCTGCGCGGCGACAAGCCCGCCGATTTGCCGGTGCAAGCGGCGACCAAATTTGAAACGGTGGTCAATCTCAAAACGGCGAAGGTGCTTGGCCTGACCGTCCCACCCGGCCTGCTTGTAGCTGCCGACGAGGTGATCGAGTGAAAAGAGAGCGGGGACCGGCGGCCGCCAGCCCACCGCGCCTTCGGGAAAAGCACGCCCGCGAGGTAGATCACCAG
>Ga0209239_1002698_pt1 | contig 10527 bp, 8 predicted proteins | sample GraSoi013_2_20cm_FD_185824 | JGI IMG/M metagenome (GOLD analysis project Ga0209239, IMG submission 185824) | Grasslands soil microbial communities from the Angelo Coastal Reserve, California, USA - Sample 10_02_2013_2_20cm (SPAdes) (version 2) | ecosystem: Environmental > Terrestrial > Soil >...
CAAGGAACTAATGCAGATTCCACCCGCTCTGTTCCTCCCCGGGAGCTCCAGCTCGACTTCACTCCACGAAAGCGCGTCATCCAGTTGCACCCACTCAGCTCACTCTACCGCGCCCGCGCCGCTGCTTCGCACGCACTCGCACTTAAGTCCTTTATTGGTGTGCGCAAAGTGTGCGCAACAGGTCCGCACGAGACTAATCCGGACTGCACCAATCTCGCTCCGACGCGAAATGCAAGTCGCAGAAATTGCTGGAGCGTAAGAATTTGGAAGAGTGTGGCACCTCACTCAAAATCCGCCGGGCTTCGGCCCTTGGGGGTTCGACTCCCCCTCCCGGCACCACAGATTCCAAAGAAGTTATTTTCGATTTTGACGTGGGCTCTGATGATGCCAAAACGGCAGGTGTGCATGCAAAGCGTAGGACTTGGGGTTGGAGGCAAGTCCCTTCTGAACTGCTGCGTTTGCAGCGGCATAGTGGCGCAGATCCATTAGCTCGCGCGTCAAATTAAGCCAGTGCTCTTACTGCCCCCGGGAAATCCCAGAAAATTTGCAGGGTAATGGATTCTGCATCGGCCCCTATCGACATCAATCTGCGGCAGAGAACACACCGGCGTCAGAAAGAACTCGCGATGCAATCCAGTTATAAGTTACGCGGAGTCCCTGTTCCAATCGGATGGTAGGCTCCCACGTAAGTACCTCGCGTAGACGGGTGTTGTCGCTGTTGCGACCCCGTACACCCTGGGGTCCGGCAAGATTATGGCACTTAGTGAGACGCTTGCCGGCTATCTTAGCTAACAAATCGACCAGCCCATTGATAGTCACAAGTTCATTTGATCCCAAGTTCAGCGGCTCGCGGTAATCTGAAGCCATGATGCGGATTAATCCTTCCACGCAGTCATCGACATACATAAAGGATCGCGTTTGCTCGCCATCGCCCCAGACCTCAATTTCTCCATTATCCGGGGCTAGAGCCACCTTGCGGGAAATGGCAGCTGGCGCCTTTTCCTTACCACCGTAATAGGTACCCAGTGGTCCGTACACGTTGTGAAAGCGAACAATGCGCGTTTCGAATCGGTGGTCTTTATAGTAGTAACGACAAAGTTCCTCGGCGAAGAGTTTCTCCCACCCGTAGCCTGGTTCCGGGTCGGCGGGATAAGCATCTTCCTCGCGTAGAGGAGTGACTTGGGCATTTCTCTGCTTGCTTTGATTGTAGACGCAGGCTGATGAAGAGAACAGGAAACGCTTGACGCCGTTTTGCCGGCTTGCCTCCAGCATATGGGCATTGATCAGAATATTGTTCCGACTGATATCGGCGTGTCCGGCGGTGATGTAGCCTATACCGCCCATGTCGGCAGCTAGGTTGTAGACGTCATTGATGTCATTGCGCGTCGCAAGGTGACAGTTATGTGACGCTCGGAGATCCAGAATCTCAAACTCGTCGCTTGGACTCGCTTCGTATTCCGGATACTTCAGGTCAACACCGCGAACCCAATGCCCATCTAGTTTGAGTCGCTTAACCAGATGATGTCCGATGAAGCCGCCTGCACCGGTGACGAGCAGTCGCTTAGGCTGGGCGTGCTTACCGCAAATGTCCTGAGAGATCTCCAAGCCACTATCACTAATTCTTAATTGTGCCCAAGCGGTATTTCGCAGCGCCAATTGAAAGGTGTTTCGAGCTTAGCATACATTCCAGTCCAGCGGGTCAAGAAGTCACGCACCGGTTATTGCAGGGTTCCTCGTACCCGTTTTACTGCAAAAAGAAGCCCACATCCCACAAGGCATAACAGGATGCCAAGAATTACCTCAGTCTGGCCCGAATCTAGCCAATCCTGAAAACACTGGATAATGAATATGATCCCTAAGGTGAGAAGCGATACTCGCAGCGCCATTATCCAATTCCAAAGTGTCTCATGTTCCGCGGTCCCCAAACAGAAGCTCCACCCCCGAAGAGTACATTTAGAAATTAGCGTAAGGGCGGATCGTTTGTCCATCGGGTATGTTGCCGTTCAAAACATGGGAGCCGAAGATGATTTCCTAATAGCAAGAGAAGCGACCTGTTGCGATCTGTCCCCAGGCCCGCGCCGCTTAACCGAAGGTCGGATCGAACAAAGGCTTGAATACACGGAAGTACGCATTCAAGAGAGTGGATCGCGAATGCTGTGGTCTGGACATGTGCCATTCGAAGAGTTGTTTTTCGGAAGCGCAGAGCAGCTGTAAAAAGTGCCTGTTATCAATACGTCTTTGCTGCATCACACGATTTCGTTTGCGCAGCGATCGTCCTATTGACATTCCAGCAGTTAGAACTCCACACATGTAAGCAAGCAAGTGTTGATGACGAATAACAAAGGCAAACCAGAGCAGTTGAAACAACAAGATGCGGGGCAACAAACTCCATAAAATATCTCTGGGGTAATGTTTAGTGATCAGATACAGCTGGTTGCGAGTGATCAATTCAATCATTTTCGGATGCATAGGGTCTCCGAGAGTTGCGCTACCCACATGATAAGCAACTGCCTCGGGGATGTAACATCCCCTGTATCCCAACTGATGAGCGCATAGTGCGAGGTCGATATCGTCCAGATAGGCAAAGAAATCTGCGTCCAAACCTTGTGTTTCCTCTAACACGGAGCGGCGAAACAATGTTGCCGCGCCACAACCCCCTAGAATCCAGCGCCTTTTTTCGAATTGAGCAGTGTCGGGATCGGCATGACCCAATCGGTACGCTCCTCCTCCAAGAAGCAAGGCATCCCCGGCGCCGTCAATGCGTTTCCGATCGGTCGCACTGAGGAGTTTGCCAGTAGTGAAAGCGCAATCCTTTTCACCTTCCATCGCGTTAACTAATGTAGTCAGAAATTGGGGCTGCACTTCCACGTCATTATTGAGCAGCAGCACATACTTTGACGAGCTAGTGGCAATTCCGAAGTTGATGGAAGCGGTGGTGCCATAGTTCTGCTCAAGCAGGATGCGCCGAACGTTGGGTGGCAACGGATCCTTCAGGATCGAATCCGGTCGTGCATCATTTTCCACAATCACGACCTCGTAGTCATTTGCCGGAATAGTTTGTTGAACAAGAGATTGCAGGCATCGCGCAGTAAGATCCGGCCGGTGCAAAGCAGGAATAATAATCGAGACTAGTTTGGTGGCTCGCTCCATTTTGCCGGCAAAATTTAGTTTGGATTGTATTTTAGTGACTGACAACCATGGAACCCCGAAATCGCCGTAGTACCGAGTCGTATAGTCTGCGAGCTCGAGTTCCGGCGGGCAGGAGCCGTTTGCGAGTCTTTCTCCAGAGATTCATCAGACGCCACCCTACAGAGGCCTGGACTGCTTTCCAGATGTTTTCCAACTCCTTAACTTGGCTGCGGAGGCGGGCAATCTGGCGATCCTGGTCCACGAGCATCTGTTTCAGCGTATTCAGTTCCTGATCACGGGTGACTATACCATCCTCGATGCCGGGCTCGATTAGCGCGGGCCTCGGGGAGTTTGACGCTGCCAGTTCATTGTCCAGGTCATAACCTACCTTAGAGATTGAATCTTGTAAGATGGCGCGGTACCAGGCTCGCTGATCTTCCGTGAACCCATCCAAAACAGTCTGGATGGAAGCCGCGCCTTGGCTGCGACGATTAACAGGACTATTGAGCATAGGCTCAACGAGAGCCCTCTCATAAAAGCGACCTGTCAATTTGCTCAAGATGTCTTCGCAATAATGAAGGTCGCTGCTCATAAGTTCCAGCTGTATGACAATATCCGCGGAGTTGGCTGCGTCAATCTGCGTTTTAAAGTTATAGAGATCCTGCAAAAATATTTGGTCCATTTCGCTGCGCTCAAAACCATTGATACCCCACGTCTCCGCAATGCGCCGTAGATTGTCCACATTAATTTCGGTGAAGGATTTATCGGTCTTGAAGACATTGAGTCTGGTATTCAGCATACGCGCTGGGTGGCGGAAGAGAATACCGGTGGTGAACAGTTCTTTAGGGACGCTGGTCAGGTGGCCAATCCATGCCGAGCCGACATCACCTACCGCCTTGTAGGCCCCCTTCATGTCGTCCAGGGCCAACCAACGAATGAACGAAATTATATCCTCGCTTCCGTACGAGGATGCTGGAAAGGTCCGTATTATCACACCTTCGTGGTAGCAAAAAACCTCAGGATGGGTGTTGAGCAGCTTCACCAGCCAACTGCTGCCTGTGCCGCCCATGCGGTTTACCAGGAATCTGCGATGTGAGCCGTTGAGCTCAAGAGATCCCAAGCGTGATCGCAGTTCTGCCGAGATGTCCGGCGGCACCGGTGGTATGTCCACCCTCTGAAACATGTCATCCATGGTGAAAGATTTGGTAATGCGCAGCTCGGATCGTCTAGTGCTGTGCTTTTCCTGCGAGAAAAATCACTCCAGGCATTCAGTCCAACCCGGTGATATGAGACAAGCGATCCCAGGCAGGCGTTGCGCGATCCAGCACAGACCAGGGATCAATCACCGAAGTGTCACGTGAAAGTTGTTGTGCTGCCGCGGATTGAAATACTTCCTTATAACCCGGCCAGGGACACGTGATAACAAATGCCGAGCAGTCTTTCTGAAGAACCTGGGCAGGATTCTCACACACCGTGACACGCCCGTTGGTGAAAATCGACGAAGCTGTTTCTCCCGCTTGATAGTCGTGGGCGAACACCTGGTGGCCGCGCGCCGCCAGACTTTGGCAGAGCCAAACCCCCGGGGAACAATCGATGACGGAAGTAAATGGCTTGTATGCCAAACCCAGAACTCCCGCGGGTCTGCCATCGCGAATGCGGGATAGGACTGTATCCAGGAGACGGTTATTTACACTGTCATTTATCTGATCAGTGGCTCGTGCGAGTGGCGCCCTAATGCCCACTGACTCCGCCGTGTACTGGAAAAGTCGGTTATCGCGAGGAAAACACGGGCCTCCGAAGCCCAAGCCGAGCTTCAGGTACTCGGGCCCTATGCGGCGATCCCTTCCAATGGCCCTTAGAATCGCGCGCGCATCGGCGTTGGGAAACTTAGCAGAAACAGCGCTGAGCTGATTGGCGAAACTAATTTTCATGGTAACAGCGCAGTTAAGGGAAATCTTTGCCAGTTCCGCACTCGCCAGCGACATGCGTTCCACGGGCGCTTTATTGGTAGTGAACCTTGAGTAAAGGTCCTTCAGGCGGTCCCCCGAAGACGCATCTGATTCGCCGATCAGCACCAAGTCAGGCTGCAACAGGCCTCGAATCACATCTCCCAGAGCAATGAATTCTGGGTTATAGCAGAGACCATAGTCCCGTCCGCATTTCCCTCCGAGAAGTTGCTCAAGCACTGGTGTTAAGACTTCCTCGCAAGAACCGGGCGTTACCGTAGAATTAACTACGAAAAGGAAATTGTGATGACCGCGCTGCTTTACCTGGGTTGCGACCTCATGCAGCGACTTAAGCAAGAAATCGTTGCTAAAACTTCCGTCCGGCAAGCTGGGCGTGGGTACTACGAAGAAGCAGGCCTGCGAGGTCGCCAGCGCGTCGCTAAAATCGCTGGTAGCGCTGAATCGACCGTCGCTAGCCTCAATCATTTCTTGCAGCTTGGGTTCTTCGACCGGCGCTATCCCATTACGCAGCGACTCCACTTTCCGACGATCGACATCAATGCCGAAAACTTCGAAACCGCCCGCGGCAAGACAAGCTCCAATACAGGTGCCAAGCTTGCCCAGACCACAAACAGTAATTCTTTGCAACGCTTCAGTCACAGAATTCTTGAAAGCCATAGGATATTTTGTAACTCAGGATTGTACAATGTGCGCCCCGTTAGCGGTGTATCCACCACGTGAAGAAATCATACAGGCGCCGGCGCAGTGTATTGTCCGGCGCCAAGGCATTGCGGATTTTGCGGTAGACATTCAGCGCGCGCCACCCGGCAGAATTCTCTACTGAAAGCAAGCATTTCTGTAACCCAATGGTCTCTTCCTGCAGTCGCTGGGTTGCTTGTCGCAATGCCATTGCTTCCAGCCTTAATGCGTGAATTTCCTGCTCACGAGCTTGAAGGATTTCTCGTTCTCGGCACTGAGCCGCCTGCGTTTGTGCCAAGACCGGTGCCAGGGAAAAGGGGGGGGCCGGTTCCTCGATGGCAGGACTCACGAATAAAAAGTTACAGTCTCCCCGGCTGCGCACTTCGCTCGCCAGTCGCCATCCGGAAGCGTTTTCGTACGTCCAGGCGCGATAGCCTGCACTTTGAAGAATTTCATTTACCTTCTCGGTGCACGTGTTCATCACTTGTAACCGCTCATCGTAAAGCTCTACGAGAATGAAATCCGTTGGGTGGCTGGTCAGAAAATGCCCGAGACCCCGCAGGACCATTTCTTCCGAACCCTCCACATCGATCTTGAGCAGCCGTATACGCTCGATCTCGCGGTTGTGTAGAAACGTCTCCAGTCGCCCGCAGGGTACTTGGATAGTCTGCTTGGAATTTGGTATGGATCCGACGGAACTCAATCCCGTCTGTTCGTCAATCGAGATATGAAAAGGCAATGTGCCTTCGTGGTCAGACAACGCAGCATGAACGACTTCTGCGCAAGTCAATCCGTTAAGTGACAGATTGCGGTTGGCTGTTTCACATGCTTGCGGATTAGCGTCAAATGCGTACACGTGACCTGTCTCCCCAACCAGACGGGCGAGGAGACAGGTGTAATAGCCAATGTGGGAACCGGCATCGATGCAAGTATCGCCCTGACGTACGAGCCGGCTCACCAGTTCGCTCTCGGGCGCCTCAAATATGCCGTTCCTGATCAGCAAACCGCTAAAGTAATCCTTTGGATCAAGCAGTAGATCGAATCCCAGCAGTGTCTTGATCCGCTGCAACCTGGAGGCAGATGAATCTTGAGGATCGACCCGCACTTCCTCAGTCGATTGAACGGGACTGGTACGACTCATGCCACTGGCTCCTCTGAACCCACGGTCGTTGCGCAGGCTTCAGCCCGAAGCTTCTCACGACTGGCTTCATGTGCTTTCTCCAACAACCATTGCAGTGTCGGCAAGGGGCTGCACACCATAAAAATCTGGTAGGCAAAAAGTCGTTTTGAAAATCTGATTAGTAGTTTATTCGCTGCCAATAGGAACCGGCCCAGAACATTGTCTCCGACGACTAACGGAAAAGGAGCGGGTATACCTCGAACCTCCTCGATGCGGTATCCAGATTGCTCAAATAATTTCCTGGCCGTACTGAAGGTGAATAAGCGGGAGTGGGTAAGATCAAGAATTCCTCGAGCGCCATAATTGAACCAACCGAAAAACAGCGCCATCCGAGTGACAATGAAAGCAACGTTGCCGGTGCTGAAAATGACTTTTAGATCTGAGCCCTTCGTACGGGAATGGCGGATCGAATCCAGGAGTCTCTCAGGCGACCGCAAATGTTCAACAATGTCCAATAGAAGGATGTAGTCGAAGATCCCGGCATCGACAGGGAAATCACCCTGATCCAGATCGGATTGAATAAATTCCAGCAAGTGCGTGGCATCAGCGATAGGAAAGCGGTCGACACCGGTAACCGTACACCGCTTCTCATTCAAGGCGTGAGAGACGTAGCCCGACGCACAGCCAATATCTGCCACCTTCGCACCCGGGCGCACACGCTGCAAGGCTAAAGTGTGAGGACTCTCAAAGGTCGACTTTGGCCGATAAAGAGGATTATTTTCCCATGGTTGAGTGACGTCGAACTTCCGCTGGTAAAGAATTCCGTAGTCTTGGGCTCGGCTAAGCAAGCTGGACCTCAGCGCTTGAAAGGCGTAATTAATTCCCTTAACGTATCGAATCTCGTCGCCGTAATACGTCGGAATTGGAAGTTCTTTTATACGAAGTCCAGCCCGCAGCAGTTGAATAATAATTTCAGTATCAAAGTGGAAGTCGTCGGTGTTGCGATCGAATGGAAGCCTTGCCAGGGCTTTCACGGAGTACAGCCGATAACCGCAATGGAACTCGGTCAAGGAGCTATGTAAAACTCGATTCTGAATGGCAGTTAGCACCCGGTTGCCGACATACTTGTAGAGAGGCATGCGGGCCCTGATCGCGTCGAAGCCGCGCATCATGCGGGAGCCGAAAACAGCGTCCGCTTCTCCGGTCAATACCGGCCGAAGAAGATCTGGAAGGCATTCAGGTGCGTACTGGCCGTTGCCATGGACCAGCGCAATGACGTCAAATTTCTTCTGGATAGCATAGTGGAAACCGATTTTCTGGTTCCCACCGTAGCCTTGAGGCTGCGGGTTGTACAGCATCGTGAGGGGAAGGGAAGTGCGCTCTTTCTTTCGGAGGTCGGATATTTTGCCAAAAGTCCGGTCGATTGACGAATCGTCAATGATCAGAACCTCTGTCTCGTATTCCGCAATAGTCGAAATGATTCTTCTGACGACATTCTCAATCGTGCGCTCCGCATTGTAGGCAACCACGAAAATGAGGACTCTTTTTCTAGTATTCTCCATACGGGATTCCTAGAGCGGCCCGTACCGGCGTATGGCCATAGGTGACGGCGTATCCCCGATGATCCGTTGATCAGGATTGTAAAGTTCGGGAGAACAGGTGTTAGCGCAGAGAAATTGCGGAAATTTGGCAACAATGCGGGAGTTGCCGTCCGCTCCATATTCGAACACAATGGTTTGCTCCAGACCTCCGTAGCAAACCAGAGGGTTTGTGAAGCTTTGTTGCAAATGCCAGTGATTCGAGGATAACTTTAGCGGATTGTCAGGCCCCGGCGTGTGATCGGAGTAATAGTAGTTTCCGGCAACCGGTACGCCCGGATACGCGAGACGCAGCGCCATATCAAACCACATGTCATCGCGAAAGGGATCCTTCCCCTTCGGAATACCAATTAGCACAACAATAGTTTCTGGTCGTATCTGCGGGGCGTTCCCAATCACCTGTTTAAGTACGACCCTATGCTGCTGCCAAAGCGATCGAAAGAACGCGCCTCGCTCAACTGCGCTTGAAGCGCCGCAAAAAATGACGACAGCGGAGAGTGTCGTCACAACCGAGTCACGATTCCACCCCTTTGAGGCCGGCATTGCTACCACGGCGAAAGCCGCGCTCAGGACGATGCCAGCGCCAATTCCGGAGAGCAGCTGCGTACGCCAAAGAGTGCGAGGATCAATCAGAAGCAAATAAGCCGGAAAACTTAATACAAGTAAAACCGTTCCGAGTGCGAGGAACTTCCAGGGAATGGCAAAATCGATATCCGGTTTCGATGCAACCTCGTTGCCTTGCTTTCCGTCGAGCACGAACGTCATGGCTGCTGCAACAAACACAATCGTGGCAACCGCCGCCAGGCGATACACCTCACCAGTGGGAAGATATCCGTTCTGCCTTGTCCACGACCAGAACGACACGCTGGAGCGAATGTTGAAAACAAGATCGCTCATGAGCGAATGTACCGACCAGGTCTTACGGAGGACGGTCTCTTGATAAGTAGCACCCTTTGCGTGCAGATATCTCTTCAAGGACAACCAGATATACACAATCGGAACTACATACCAGCAGATCGAGCTTATCCACAAACGCTTTAACCTGGGCCGAAGCAAGAAGCCAGTCAGGAGCGGCGCAGCAAGAATGATAAACAGCGGGCTTTCATAACTCCATAAACACATGTACTGAAAAAAACCGGCGAATAGAAGCCATCCTGCGGCGCAAGTCCTATTCGGCTGCTGGACCGCAGCTACGAAACAATACAACGATAGCAGAAGCCATAACGTGAAACCGAGCTGGTTAAGCTGGCCAATCCACTGTAATGCGAGATCCGATGCATGCACGAGCGCCAGTGCACCCGCAACGTAGGATAAGAATAGGGCCGATGAGACCAGGCGGCGCAACAAAAGAAATACTAGTACACCCTTAGCCCACCACAGCGCTGCGTACACAAACTGATAAGGCACGAAACTGCCGGCGACTCCGCACACCCTTCCTATCAAATACGACAATTGGTAAAAAGTGCTGGTGTGAGGTCGCAGTGAGTCGCTGTACCGAAAGCCCTGCCAGGCCGATTGCGTCTGACTCTGGAAGGAAAAACCTGTCTCGCTGAACATGCCACTGGAAAAAGCAAAGTTTCCCCACATTGTGACTACGAGCAAGGCGTAGGCGATCAATGCCACCACGGTGAAGTCAATTCGTGGGGCAAATGAATCCTCGGGCTGCCTGAGTCTCCCTCCAGGTGACTCCAATAACGACTTGGCATCGGCGTTGGCCAAGACTGAGGGACGAACTGCGTTTCTCACTCCCATACCTCAGTCCCCAGTTTCCGGTGAACCCTTTTCTGGAAGTTCGGCAACTATCAATAAATGCCAACCTAATTTATGCTCCAGCCAGCGAAACCATGCCTGTGGCATCCATCGGAAGTACCAGTTCTTAACGTATCTATACTGCACGTAGTCAGGAATTCTGTAAGGAAAGAGGTGGTCCTTCCGCATCTCTACGATCGTAAAGCTCTGAAGCAGTTCTCGTGCTTCCTGAAAAGAGTAAACGTAACTAACGGGCGAGCCGATCTGAGCTTCGGAATATTTTGCC
>Ga0209239_1002715_pt1 | contig 10493 bp, 10 predicted proteins | sample GraSoi013_2_20cm_FD_185824 | JGI IMG/M metagenome (GOLD analysis project Ga0209239, IMG submission 185824) | Grasslands soil microbial communities from the Angelo Coastal Reserve, California, USA - Sample 10_02_2013_2_20cm (SPAdes) (version 2) | ecosystem: Environmental > Terrestrial > Soil >...
GACCTCGGGCCGCGGGCCGACGGCGAATCTGCTCGGGATCCCGGTGAGCTTCCTCACGGCGGAGGGCCTGCGCCACCTCGTCCTGCCCACCGCGAACCTGGCGCTCTTTAATCTGTCGCTCGTCATCCGGCTGACCCGCTCGGGAACGCGCGAAGCGATGCGGCAGGACTACGTGCGCTTCGCGCGCGCCAAAGGCTTGACCGAGACGCGCGTCGTCGGCGTCCACGTGTTGAGGAACGTGCTCGTTCCGGTCGTCACAGTGGCCGGCGTCGAGTTCGGCTCGGTGATCGCGTTCGCCGTCGTCACCGAGTCGATATTCGCGTGGCCCGGAATGGGAAAGCTCCTGATCGATTCGATCAACGTGCTCGACCGGCCGGTGATCGTCGCCTATCTGTGCATCGTCGTCGCGCTGTTCGTCGCGATCAATCTCGTGGTCGACCTCGCCTATTCCTGGCTCGATCCGCGGGTGCGGCCCGGGGAAGCAAGGTGACCCCGGCGCGGCGAATCGCCGCCGAGTTCGCGGCGAGCCGCATCGCGCTCGCGGGCCTCGCGCTCCTCGCGCTGGTGCTGCTCGCGGCGCTCTTTGCGCCGTGGATCTCGCCTCAGAATCCCTACGATCTGGCGCGGCTCGACCTGCTCGATTCGCGCCTGCCGCCCGGGGCGCGCTCCGCCGCGGGCGCGATCCATTGGCTGGGCACCGACGACCAGGGCCGCGACATGCTGTCCGCCATCCTCTACGGCCTTCGCACCAGCGTCGCCGTCGGCTTGACGAGCACGGCGCTCGGGCTCGCGATCGGCGTGAGCCTCGGCCTCGCGGCGGCCTGGTTCGGCGGCTGGCTGGACGCGCTCCTCATGCGCATCGCCGATCTCCAGCTCTCGTTCCCCTCGATCCTCATCGCGCTCGTCCTGCTCGCCGTGCTCGGGCAGGGCCTGGACAAGATCGTCATCGCGCTCGTCGCGGTCCAATGGGCGTATTACGCGCGCACGGCGCGCGCGGCCGCGCTCGTCGAGCGCCGGAAGGAATACGTCGACGCCGCGGTCGCGTTGGCTTTTTCGAACGCGCGCATCATTTTCCGTCACCTGCTCCCGAACTGCCTGCCGCCGCTCCTCGTGCTCGCGACGGTCCAGATCGCCGCGGCGATCACGCTCGAAGCCACGCTCTCCTTCCTCGGCCTCGGGCTGCCGATCACGCAGCCTTCGCTCGGCCTCTTGATCTCGAACGGCTTCAACTACCTGCTCTCGGGCCACTACTGGATCAGCGCCTTCCCCGGAATCGCGCTGCTCCTCGCCGTCGTCAGCATCAACCTGGTCGCGGACCGCTTGGGCGAGGTCCTGGATCCGCACGGGCCACAGCGATGAGTCTTATACTGTCGCCCAAGATATTCAGCGGAGAAACCATGAACGCGCTCAAGAAAATCGCGATCGCTACGGTGCTTTTCACCGCAGCCGGCGCGGCCCCGGCGCAAGCATCCCAGCCACTGGAGTTGATCGCGTTCGGCGGCGGCGGCAACTGGCCGCTGTGGGCGGCGCAGGAGAAGGGACTCTTCGCGCAGTACGGGATCGCGGTGAAGCTGTCCCTCACGCCGAATTCCGTCGAGCAGATCCGCAACCTGATGAACGGGACCTACGACTTGGGCACCACCGCGTACGACAACGTCGTCGCCTACCAGGAAGGCCAGGGGGAGACCGAGCTCTCGGTGCAGCCCGACCTCTTCGCTTTTATGGGCGGCTACTCCGGGTCGCTGCGCTTCGTGACGCAGCCGGACATCAAGACGTATGCAGCGCTGAAGGGAAAGACCGTGGGCGTGGACGCGGCGACCACCGGATTCGCCTTCATCCTCTACAAGCTCGCGGCGATGAACGGCCTCAGCATGTCCGACTATAAGGTCGAGAAGCTCGGCGGAACGCCGGCGCGCGTCCAGGCGATGATGGAAGGCAGGATCGCCGGCACCATGATCAGCTCGCCCTCGGAGATATTGCCCGAGTCCAAGGGCTACACGCGGCTGGGCGACACGACCGCGACTTTCGGTCTCTACCAGGCTTCCATCGGGGTCGCGCGCCGCGCGTGGGCGGCGAAGAACGGCGATCAGCTCGTCGCCTTCATCCGCTCGTACGTCGCCGCGATGGACTGGCTGCAGCAGCCGGCGAACCGGGACGAGGCCGTCGCCGTCTACATGAAGCACGTGCCCAGCGCGCCGCACTCTGCGGCGCAGAAGGCCTACGAAGTGATGTTCGCGGAGAAGGAGGGTTTCCAGAAGAAGGCGAAGCTCGACATCGAAGGCTGCCGCACGGTGCTGAAGCTGCGCAGCGAATTCGCCAAGCCCCGGAAAAATCTCGGCGATCCGATGAAATACGTCGACGAGAGCTTCTACAGGAAAGCGGTGCAGTAGCGCGAAAGGAGACCCAAGACATGTCCATTGCGAACCCAGCGGCAAAAGCGGCCCTCGTCATCGCCACCAGCCTCAGCATCGGTTGCCAGACCACCACCGATCCCTACACCGGAGAAAAAAAGACGACGAGCACGACCCTCGGCGCGCTGATCGGCGCGGGCGCGGGCGCCGCGATCGGGATGATTTCCGGTCACGACGCGAAGCAGCGCAGGCAGCGCGCCCTCGTGGGCGCCGGCGTCGGCGCGCTCGCCGGCGGCGCCGTCGGCAACTACCAGGACAGGCAGGAAAACGAGCTGCGAGCGCTGATGCGCGACAGCGGCGTGACGGTCACGCGCAAGGGCGAGGACATCGTCCTCAACATGCCCGGCAACATCACGTTCCGCACCGGCAGCGCGGACTTGAACGCGCAGTTCTTCAAGGTGCTCGACGGCGTCGCACAGGTGGCGAAGAAATACGACAAGACCATCATCGAGATCGCGGGCCATACCGACAACGTCGGCGGCGCGGATTTCAATCGGCAGCTCTCGCAGCGCCGCGCGAGCGCCGTCGCCCAGTACCTCATGAGCAAAGGCGTAAGCGAACAACGCATTATCACCGCCGCGGGCGGCGAGGATCACCCGATCGCGAGCAACTCAACCGACCAGGGCCGTGCGGCGAACCGGCGCGTCGAAGTGACGCTCGCGCCGCTGAAGGAAGGCTGAGCCGGCGCGACCTACTCGTACTGCCCGGCGCGCGCCTTGCCGCGGAATACGCGGTAGGCGAACACCGTGTAGGCGACGAGGAAGGGAAACACGACCGCGACGCCCACGAGCATGAACTTGAGCGCGGAGGGATGCGCGGCGGCCTCCCGGATCGTCATGCGGTCGATCACCACGTAGGGGAACAGGCTGTAGGCGAGTCCGGCGAAGGCGAGAGCGAAGATCGCCACCGTGGCTGCCAGGGGCATCCAGTCGAATTCGCGCTCGCCCCGCTTCAAGCGGCCGGTGGCCGCCCAGACCATCCAGCCCGCGGCGACAGTCGCAAGAGGCAGCAGCATCAAGGCCAGCGTGCGCGGAAAATCGAACCACTTCGCCTGCACGGTGTGGCTCACGAGCGGCGTGGCGAGACTCACCAGGGCGACGCCGAGGGCGACCCACAGCAAACCCCAGCGCGCCCAGGCGAGCGCCTTTCGCTGCAGCGCCCCCTCCGTTTTGAGGATGAGCCAGGTCGAGCCCAGCAGCACGTAGCCGCCGCACAGCGACGCACCCACCAGCATGGCGAACAAGTAGTAGCCGAATCCCGGATGAAACCCGGTGACGTAGCGGCCGAGCATCAGCCCCTGCGCGAACGACGCGAGGAACGATCCGAACCAGAACAGCCAGTTCCACAGCCCGCGGTGCCAGCCTTCGGCCTTGACCCGGAATTCGAACGCGACGCCGCGCAGCATGAGCCCGACCAGCATCGCCGCGACCGGCAGGTAGAGCGCGCCGAGCACGAGGCCGTGCGCCGCGGGGAAGGCGACGAGGAGAATGCCCACGCCGAGAACGAGCCAGGTCTCGTTCGCATCCCAGAACGGTCCGATCGATGCGACCATCAGCTCCTGCTCGCGCTCGTCCGCCGCGGGCATGAGCATGCCCACGCCGAGGTCGTAGCCGTCGAGCACGACATACATCAGGATCGCCAATCCCATCAGGGCGGCGAAGACGAGGGGCAGGTCCAGGCTCACGCGTTGGCGCCTTTGCCCGCGAGGTGCGTGAGCACCACCAGGTACGCGATCAGCATCACTGTATACGTAATGATGTAGCCGGTGAGGCTCGCCCCGAGCTGCGCGCCGGAGATTCCGCCCACGGCCTCGCGGGTCCTGAGAATCCCGGTCACGAGCCAAGGCTGCCGGCCGATCTCGGTGACCAGCCACCCGGCGAGCGTCGCGATCCATCCGGCGAAAGTGAACCCCGAGAAAGTCCACAGCATCCATCGCTGCGGCAGCATGCCGCGGCGCGTCGCCCACACGCCGCTCCACGCAGCGAGCAGCATCAGAACGCCCATCCCCACCATCACCCGGAACGCGAAGAACACCGGCGCCACCGGTGGGGCGTCCGGCACGAAGGCCTCGATGCCCTGCACCTCGGCTTCCGCGTCGTGCCTGAGGACGAGGCTCGCGCCCTTCGGGATCTCGAACGCGAAATCGTTGCGACGCCTTTCGTCGTCGGGCACGGCGAAGAGCACGAGCGGAACGCCCTTCCCCGTCTTCCAGATCGCCTCGATCGCCGCGATCTTCGCGGGCTGGTGCTCGAGGGTGTTCAGGCCGTGCAGGTCGCCGACGACAATCTGCAGCGGCGCGAGCACGGCAGCGAGAACGAGCCCGGTGCGCAGGGTGTTGCGGGCCGATGCGTCTTCGCCCGCGCGCAGCAGCCGCCACGCCGAAAGCCCCGCGACCACGAAGGACGCGGTGAGCCCGGACGCGAGCAGCATGTGGGTAAAACGGTACGGAAATGACGGATTGAAAATCACCTGCAGCCAGTCCCCGGCGATGATCTGGCTGCCGTCCATCGCGTGCCCCGCCGGAGTCTGCATCCACGAGTTGAGCGCGAGGATCCAGAACGCCGAGATCGTCGTGCCCACCGCGACCATGGCCGCGGAGAACACGTGCAGCCAGCCCGGAACCCGGTTCATGCCGAAGAGCATCACGCCGAGGAAGGTAGCCTCGAGGAAAAAAGCGGTGAGCACCTCGTAGGCGAGGAGCGGCCCCGCGATATTGCCGACTCTCAGCATGTATCCCGGCCAGTTGGTGCCGAACTGGAACGACATGGTGATGCCGGTCACCACGCCCATCGCGAAGGAGAGCGCGAACACCTTGGTCCACAGCTTGTAGGTGGCGAGCCACGCCGGGTCGCCCGAGCGCGCGTAGCGAATGCGGAAGTAGAGCAGCAACCAGCCGAGCGCGATGGTGAGGCTCGGGAAGAGGATATGGAACCCGATGTTGAGCCCGAACTGGGCGCGGGCGAGGAACAGGGCCTCTGCCGTATCCATGGGTGCAATATCATACGGAAGTCTATGAGATTTGCCGCGCCAGCTCCCCGGTGTCTCCCCTGACTCTGAGCGCATTTTCCGAGGTGCTTGACAAGCGAAGCGTCATCACTATACTATTCATATATGAATAAGCCAGCCAAGCTACGTTCCCGCAACCCAGGGACCGGCGACAGCCAAATGATGTATTCGCTTGTTCGAGCCGCGCATGTGCTCGAGTCGCGCCTCGAGGAAGCCTTGGAGCAAGTCGGCCTGTCGTTGGCGAAATTCGGCGCGCTGTCGCACCTGGTCAAGGAGGGCGAGCCGTTGAGCTTGAGCGAATGCGCCATGAAGATGACCTGTGTCCGCTCGAACATGACGCAGCTCGTGGACCGTCTCGAGGCGGACGGGCTTGTACGCCGCGTGGAAGATCCCGAGGATCGCCGTGCGGTGAGGGCCGCCGTGACCCCGCTCGGCAAGGAGCGCTATGCCGCGGGCGCGCGGCAGGTCGAGAAAGTACAGGCGGAGTTCACGAAGACGCTTTCGGGAATCGACCATGGCTCGCTCGAGCGTGTGCTGTCGGCGATTCGATAGGGCTTTTTTTTAAGTGAATAGTACATATATGAAAAGTGCAGGTAAGAAGCTTAATCTGCAAACCTTTTTTCAACACTCGAGGGATCACCTACTCCAGGAGAGCACCATGAAGAACATCTTGTTTGTCTTGAGCAGCCCGCGCGGCTGGAAGTCCTATTCGCATCAATTCGCCGGCCATATCGTCGATGACCTGAAAGCGCGTCACCCCGACGCGAAGGTGGTCGTGCGCGACGTGGCGAAAGAACCCTTGCCGCATGTCGGCGAGGCGTTCGCTACCGGCCGAGTCCAGCCGCCGGAAAAACGCAGCCCGGCCGAAGCAAAAGCCCTCGCGTTATCCGACGCGCTGGTGGACGAGCTCGCCGCGGCTGACGTCGTCGTGTTCGCCGTTCCCATGCACAACTTCGGTCTGCCTTCCAGCCTGAAGGCGTGGATCGACCACGTCGTGCGCCCCGGGCGCACCTTTTCCTACAGCGAGAAAGGCCCCGACGGACTGCTGAAGGGCAAGAAGGCCGTCGTCGTGGTCGCGCGCGGCGGCGTCTATTCCGAAGGGCCCGCGAAGCAGCTCGACTTCCAGGAGCCCTACCTCCGCGCTGTGCTCGGATTCATCGGCATCACGAACGTGCATGTGGTACGCGTCGAGGGCGTGGCTATGGGCGAAGAGGCCCTCAAGAACGCGATGGCGTCCGCCAAGGCCCAATCGGAAGAAGTGGTGCGCGAGTTCGCGTGATCCGAAACTGAAACGGAGATCCGTCATGAGCACTTTGTTGCGCACTTTTCTCAAAAGCGGGCTGGTCCTGGCGGCGATCGTCCTATTGCCCGGCGCCCTGATCGGTGCGCCGATTCTCTGGTGGCTCGGCCATCGCCGAAAAACGCAGCCGCAACCGACGTGGAAAGCATGCTCCTGACACAACGTTGTCAGCAGCTCCGGCGCAGGATCGGCGTCAACTGCTCTCAGTGCTCGATGTTTTTTGGCAAAAGGATTTGAACATGCGCAACACACTCAAGACTGCGGCTCTCGTCCTCGCCCTTGCCGCGCCGGCCTCCCCCGCCGAGGACCTGGCACCGGATGCACTCGTCAGGACCATTTCCCTCGAGGTGCTCGCCACGATCCGCCAGGACAAGGACATCCAGGCCGGCAATCCGAAAAAGATCGCGAGCCTCGTCGAGGCGAAGATCCTGCCCCACTTCGATTTCGCGCATACGACCCGGATCGCGATGGGCGCCAACTGGCGGCGCGCCAGCCCCGAGCAGCGCGAGGAGCTTGTTCGGGAATTCAGGACGCTCCTCGTGCGCACGTATTCCAGCGCGCTCATGAACTACCGCGACCAAGTGCTCGAGTTCAAGCCCTTGCGCGCCCAGGCCGGCGACATGCAGGTCACGGTCAGGTCCGAAGTCAGGCAATCGGGGGCTCACGCGGTTTCTATCGATTACGAGATGGAGAAGACGCCGTCGGGATGGAAGGTATACGACGTCAAGATCAGCGGTGCGAGCCTCGCGGCCACCTATCGCGACACTTTCGCCGGAGAAGTCCGCAACCACGGCATCGAAGGCCTGATCGATTCTCTCTCGACCAAGAATCGGCAAAACGACGCGCGGCGCGCGCCGATCAATACCTAACGCACTCATACCCGCTCCAACTGAAAGGAAGCAAAATCATGAAACTCAGGGACTCCTACTTAACCGCCGCTGCGGCACTGTCTTCGGCCGCGGTTGCGGCGCTGCTATCGGGCTGCGAGCCCGCCAATTCGCAACCGCACGCAGGCATGCGGCCGCCGGAAGTCGCGGTGGTAACGGTGCAGCCGCAATCGGTGCCGGCGACCTTCGAATACATCGGCCAGACCGCGGGTTCGCGCGAGGTCGAGGTGCGCGCGCGCGTGACCGGCATCGTCCTGAAACGCAACTATCGTGAAGGCGCGCCGGTCGCGCAGGGGCAGTCGATGTTCACCATCGATCCGGCGCCCTTTGAAGTCGCCGCTGCACGAGCCGAAGCCGCGCTCGCCAGCGCCGAGGCGAAGCTTGCGCAGGCGAAGCGCAACAGCGCGCGCCTGAAGCCGCTGTTCGAAATCAAGGCCGCCAGCCAGAAGGATTTCGACGACGCGGCTTCGGCGGAGCAAGTCGCCGAGGCCGAGGTGAAGACCGCGCGTGCCAACCTGGCGGACGCACGCCTCAACCTCGGCTACACCCGGGTCGAGGCGCCGATTGCCGGCATCGCCAGCCGCGCGCAGCGCTCCGAGGGGAACTACGTGTCCGGCCCGGACGTCCTGCTCACCACGGTGTCGCAGATCGATCCGATCTACGTCCTGTTCAGCGTCTCCGACGAGGAGCGCGTCAGGCTCGCCCGCGAGGCCGACACCGGACGCCTCAAGCTGCCTCGCGACGGGCGGTTCGAGGTGACGGTGAAGCTCGCCGACGGGAGCGTATACAAGGAAGCCGGCAAACCCAACTTCACCGACGTGCGCGTCTCGGGCAGCACGAGCACGAGCGAGGCGCGCGCCGAGCTGCCCAATCCCGCGGGCTTCCTGCACCCCGGCCAGTTCGTGCGCGTCACCCTGAAAGGCGCGGAGCGGCCTGCCGCCATCCTGGTGCCGCAGCGCGCAGTGCTCGAAGGTCCGAAGGGCAAGTTCGTCTACCTTGTCAACGCCGAGAGCAAGGCCGAACCCCGGCCGGTCGAGGTGGGCGACTGGCAGGGCAGTGCCTGGATTGTCACGGCGGGTCTCAACGCCGGAGACAGGGTGATCGTGGACGGCGTGATGAAAATCGGCCCGGGCGCGCCCGTGGCCGTGGCGGAGTCACAGCCGCGGGAAACCAACCCCGTGAAGAATGGGACGGCCGAAGGCCGCGCTCCCGTCGTCGCGCAAAGATAAGGGAGCTCACATGTTCTCTCGTTTTTTCATAGATCGCCCGATCTTCGCGGCGGTGCTCTCGATCTTCATCGTGATCGCCGGCCTCGCCGCGATGCGCAACCTTCCGATCGCGCAGTATCCCGAGATCGCGCCGCCGGTCGTGACCATCACTGCGAACTACCCGGGTGCCTCGGCCGGCGTGATCGAGCAGACGGTGGCAGCGCCGCTGGAGAACCAGATCAACGGCGTCGAGCACATGATCTACATGAGCTCGACCTCCACCTCGAACGGCCAGGTGCAGATTCACGTGACCTTCGATATCGGCACCGACATCGACCAGGCTACGGTCAACATCAACAACCGCGTGAGGCAGGTCGAGCCGCGGCTGCCCGCAGACGTGCGCCGGCTCGGGGTCACGGTGGAAAAGAGTTCCTCCTCGTTCCTCCTGGTGGCCGCGTTCTACTCACCCGACGGACGCTACGACGATCTGTACATCAGCAACCACGTCACGATGAACGTGCTCGACGTGGTGAAGCGCATTCCCGGTACGACCAACGTGCAGATCTTCGGGGCCAAGGATTACGCGATGCGGATCTGGGTCAAGCCCGACCGCCTGACGCAGTTGCGGCTCACGACGGCCGATCTCATCGCGGCGCTGAACGAGCAAAACGCGCAGTTCGCCGCGGGCAAGGTCGGCCAAACGCCCGCAGGTGGCCCGCAAGAGCTCGTCTATACGATCACCACCCAGGGCCGGCTCGCCGATCCGGGCGAGTTCGAGAACATCATCGTGCGCGCCAATGCGGACGGCTCGACGCTGCGCCTGAAGGACGTCGCGCGCGTCGAGCTGGGCTCGAAGGACTATGATTTTATCGGCCGGGTCAACGGCAAGGAGGCGGTGCTGGTCGGCGTTTTCCTGCAGCCCGGGGCCAACGCGCTCGAGGTCTCGAACAACGTCAAGAAGACGGTGCAGGCGCTTTCCGCGCGCTTTCCCGACGGGCTCACCTACTCGATTCCGTACGATACGACCCGCTTCGTCGAGGTATCGATCCGTGAAGTGCTGAAGACGCTGGTCGAGGCGATGGCGTTGGTGTTCCTCGTCGTCTTCCTTTTCTTGCAGAACTGGCGCGCCACCCTCATCCCGTTCGCCGCGGTGCCGGTCTCGCTGATCGGCACCTTTGCGGGCCTCTATCTGCTCGGTTATTCGATCAACACGCTCACCTTGTTCGGCATGGTGCTCGCCATCGGCATCGTCGTGGACGACGCCATCGTGGTGCTCGAGAACGTCGAGCGCATCATGCACGAGGAGCACCTGAACGCGCGCGAAGCCGCCGTCAAGGCGATGACCGAGGTGACCAGTCCGATCATCGCCATCGTGCTGGTGCTGTGCGCGGTGTTCGTGCCCATCGCCTTCCTCGGCGGCCTCGCGGGCGAACTCTACCGCCAGTTCGCCGTCACCATCTCCATCGCGGTCGTGATCTCGGGAGCCGTGGCACTCACCGTCACGCCGGCCTTGTGCGTGCTCATTCTGAAGCGCGAGCACAAGCAGCCGGGGCGCTTTTTCAGCTGGTTCAACGACTGGTTCCACCGCGTGACCGGGCGCTACACCGATGGCGTCGCGTGGATGATCCGCCGCGGCGGGATCGGGGCGGCGCTGTTCGTGGGGATGGTTGCGCTCGCCGCC
>Ga0209239_1002720_pt1 | contig 10483 bp, 8 predicted proteins | sample GraSoi013_2_20cm_FD_185824 | JGI IMG/M metagenome (GOLD analysis project Ga0209239, IMG submission 185824) | Grasslands soil microbial communities from the Angelo Coastal Reserve, California, USA - Sample 10_02_2013_2_20cm (SPAdes) (version 2) | ecosystem: Environmental > Terrestrial > Soil >...
CGAGATGTCAGCTCGGATTTGTTGCAATTTGCAGCGCGCGACCCAGGTGTCCGCACAGGCCCCGCCGGTGCCGGCGGCATGCTCTCCGGACTGACCGCACTCGAACAAGAGTTGTTCAGTGCCGGTCGCGAGGCCTTCGAGGAAGTTCAGTCTGTCCAAGGTACGGTTCCGGACACGGAAGCAGGCCTCGGGCCACGCTTCAATTTGGACAATTGCGCAGGCTGTCACAAGCAGCCGGATGTGGGTGGGACCAGTCCGGCCATGAACCCGCAGGTGGACGTGGCTAAGAAAGAAGGTGCCACCAACCAAGTGCCGTTCTTTATCAAGCAGAACGGCCCGGTTCGTGAAGCGCGGTTCAAGTTCTATCCGGATGGCACGCCTGATGGCGGAGTGCATGCGCTGTTCACGATCACCGGTCGCAATGATGCGCCCGGCTGCTCTATTCCGCAGCCGGACTTTAGGACCGCGGCTACACGCAGCAACCTGATCTTCCGTATTCCGACTCCCACGTTTGGAGCTGGACTGATTGAAGCCATCGATGACGACACGATCCTCGCAAACATGCAGGCCAATAGTGCAACGAAGCAGTCGCTAGGCATTGGTGGGCGGCCCAACACCAGCGGTCGCCCCAACACCAGTGGAAATGATGGCACGATCACTCGCTTCGGCTGGAAAGCCCAGAACAAGTCACTCGAACTGTTCTCGGCTGAAGCCTACAACGTCGAGCAAGGCGTGACGAACGATGTCTTTCCACAGGAGCGGGATGAGACGGCTGCTTGCCGGTTCAACGCGACACCGGAGAGTCCGACCCATTTCGACAAGACGAACCCCATCGATGTTCCCAGTGATGTGGTGAAGTTTTCGGTGTTCATGCGCTTCCTGGCTCCGCCGATGCCGGTACCGGACAATCCGTCTATCGTCCAGGGCCGGAAATTGTTCGCCTACGTCGGCTGTGCCATGTGCCACACGCCGACGCTACATACAGGCAGGGTGGCCGTCGAAGCGTTGCGGGACAAGGACGTGACCCTGTTTTCCGATCTACTCCTGCACAACATGGGACCAGGGCTGGCCGACGATATCAACCAGGGCAATGCCCACGGCGATGAGTTTCGCACCCCGCCCTTGTGGGGCCTCGGGAAGCGAATATTTTTCTTACACGATGGGCGCACGAAGGACTTGATAGAAGCGATACAGGCCCACGAAAGCCTGGGTGACGAGCGCTATCTCGCGTCTGAAGCCAATCAGGTGATTGCTCAGTTCAATCGGCTCCCAGAACGCGACAAACAGAATATCCTGAACTTCCTGCGCGGGCTGTAAGACGCCATCATGTCCTGGGATCGGCTGATACCGCACGATCACGATATCAGCCTGCACAGGTCGGGAATGACAGAGATGGAGGACTACGCATGATCGTGAAGCCAAACCGGAAGTTGATTGTCGCAACGCTGGCTATTTTCATCCTAATCTTGGCCATCCCTGCCTGGGCAGGCGGGCCCGATCGTGGCGGTTTCAGTGACGCGTGGGGGCCACGCTACAACACCGACCGCGAAGTACCGAGGCATCCTCTTCGGCACGGGGTCGACTCGGTCCGTCGCTGGAACGAGATCGCGCTCAACGCGAGCGGGCTAGATCATACGCCCGTGATGCCCGGCGAGAACCGGGTCTTCGGGGAGCAATACGGCCCCACTCGAGCGAGCCGGGCGATGGCAATCGTCCACATCGCGATCTTCGATGCGGTGAACGCGATCGCCGGCGGCTACCAAAGCTACACCGGCCTTTCTCCCGCGCCCAACGACATCTCCATGAATGCCGCGATCGCCCAGGCGGCGCACGATACGTTGGTCGCCCTCTTCCCCTCCCAGACGGCGAGCTTCGAGGATCTGCTCGCCGAAGACCTCAGCCAGATCCGGGACAGTCACGCAAAGATCAATGGGATTGACCTTGGGCGCCGAGCGGCTGCCGCGATCCTCGCGCTCAGGGCGAACGATGGCTCGCAGCATGCCGAGCCTCGCGTCGGCATCGAGTTCATCACGAGTAACGAGCCGGGGAAATGGCGCCAGGACCCGATCAGCAAAATCCCGCTCGCTCTGGGTGCATACTGGGGTGGGGTCAGACCGTTTGTCCTGAAGTCAGCCGACCAGTTCCGCGCTCCGTCTCCGCCCGTCCTCGATAGTCCGGAGTACGCAGCCGCTTTCGACGAGGTGAAGGGCCTGGGCGGCTGTGGAAATGACCCCGCCGGCTGCATAGGCGGGAGCCCGACGCCGACGGTGCGCACCCTGGAGCAGACCGAAATCGGTATCTACTGGGCGTACGACGGAACGCCAAGTCTGTGCGCGCCGTCGCGGCTGTACAACCAGATTGCAGTGCAAATCGCAGACCAGAGGCGCTCGAATGCCGTCGGGCTCGCGCGGCTCTTGGCACTTGTAAACGTGGCCATGGCCGACGCCGGCATCGCGGTCTGGGAGTCGAAATACTTCTACCAGTTCTGGCGCCCGGTCACTGGGATCCGCGAGGCCGACGAGGGGACCGGCCCAACCGGCGCCGGCGATGGCAATCCTGCGACGGTCGGAGATCCGACCTTTTCGCCGCTCGGTGCGCCAGCCAGCAACCTCAACGGGCCAAACTTCACGCCGCCCTTCCCGGCATATCCGTCCGGGCATGCTGGGTTCGGGGGCGCCCTCTTCCAGTCCCTGCGCGACTTCTACCGGACCGACGACATCGCCTTCACCTTCGTGTCGGACGAGTTCAATGGGGTGACGCGGGACAACAACGGGAACGTGCGTCCGTTCGTCTCGCGCAGCTTCTCGTCGCTCTCCAAGGCCGAGGAAGAGAATGGCCAGAGCCGAATCTACCTCGGTATCCATTGGCTATTCGACAAGACCGAGGGTATCGCCCAGGGCCGGCGCGTGGCGGATTATGTGTTCAAGAACGCGTTCGTGCCGCTCCACCGACCGACGCCCCGCTCGAGTGAGCGGTGAGATTTCAACCGATTCCTCCATCTTTCTCCGGCGAATATCGAAAGACTGGGCTGCCAGCATAGGGCAGACCGTAGTTCAAGAATCGCTGCCGCGGCGCGCTACCCACTGAGCAAGGTCCGAGTGACGTTGAAATGTGTGATCACATGACCTGACCCTCAACCTGGCGAACGATCGGATGGATATCTGATTGCTGGGTGTGGTATGGCTGTGCGTGGAGGACCGGGACGCATGGCACTCCCCAAGCAGATCGTCCGTGGGCTGTTTCACTGGACGGCGAGGCATCCGGAGATTCGCATCCGCGTGAGCTCGTACTACCTTGCCCAAGAGCGCGTACTCATCGACCCGCTGTTGCCTTCTCCCAGCGGGTTAGAATGGCTGGAGCGGCATGGGCCGCCAGAGCACATCCTCCTCACCAACCGGTTGCACTCGCGGCACAGTGCCAGGCTCGTTGCCGTCTTTGGTTGCACCGTCTGGTGCCACCGCTCCGGGCTCTACGACGTGAGTCCGGAGCTCAAGGCTCGACCGTTCGCTACGGGCGACGCACTGCCAGGAGGCGTGCGCGCTTTCGAGATTGGTATCCTCTGCCCGGACGAGTCCGCGCTTCTCCTCCCCCACGTCCGGGCCGTGGCCGTTGCCGACGGAGTGATACGCGACGGCAACGGCCCTCTCTCCTTCGTCCCCGACGAGTTCCTCGTGGACGTTCCGTCTCAAGCCCAGCCGGTGAAGCGAGGACTGAAGTCTGCCTACAGACGGCTGGCGGAGGAGGAATTCGACCACCTCCTGATGGCCCACGGCAACCCGTGGCTCCACGACGGACGGGCCGCTCTCCGTGCCTGGGCGAAGGGGATGGTCAAGAAGAAGCGCCTCTAGTCATTTGTGGGGGAACGACGCCGCGAGCTTGTTCTGATTGAGGTCAAAGCCGCCGCGCGCGCCCCGCCCCGCTCCGCGACGTGTGATTGCAAGACTTGGATGCGATGGGGAATTGGACTTATCCCCATTTATTCGCCCCCGCCCGCCCCATTTCGCCCAACCATTTCCGGAGTAGCCCATGAGCAAGGACAGATCGAATTACAGGCTGCGCAGGAAATTGAAGATGTCCTGCGTGTCTGCTCCTCCAAGAGCATCGAAGATCTTGATCACCACGTTGGCTTCCGATGGACCAAACTGGAAATTCCCGAAACTCTTATGAGCATCGATGGCCTCCCGCAGGTCCGTCGTTCGTCCATCGTGCAGCAGGAAGATCCGCTGACCGAGCCCCCACAAGGGCGCGGTGCGAAACTCATCCCCTCTCGCGTTGCCCTGGACAATGTTGTCGGCCAGTCTCGGGCCCATGTTATGCAGCAGCACATCGGAATAGAGATTGACCGGCTTCCGGTCGAGCGTCGGCCTCGAGGACTTCCCCGTTGTGAGGGAGGGTGTGTGGCACAAGGCACAGCCGATCTTGTTGAACAACCTCCTGCCATTGCTGATCGACGGCGTTTCAGGGGCGGGGGTTGGGGGAGCCAGGAAGCTCATGAAGATCGCAAACTTCACCACGTCGCTGGGCACCTTGGTCGGCTCGTCCTCATCGACATTGGTGTGATTCTCAGGGGTTGCGTTGAAGCGGCACCCTATGGTCTCATCCCGCTCCTGCGGGAACAAATCATTGGTGACCCCCTGTTCCACGTTGTAGGCCTCGCCCGAGAAGATGTCCGGGGATTTGACCTGCGCCTTCCAACCGAATCGCGTGATCGTGCCGTCATTCGGGTTCCTATTGACACGACCAGAAATACCAAAGAATAGCTTTGCCGACACATTGGAATTTTTGTTCGCCAGGATCGTACTATCGTCGATGGCTTGGATCAGGCCCGCGCCGAACAGGGGAGTAGGGATACGGAAAATCAGGTTGTCGTTTGCCTCCGCGGCCTTGAAGTCAGGCTGGGCGATGTTGCATCCCACCGCATCCGTTCGTCCGGTGATGGTGAACAGGTCATGCACGCCGCCGTCGCGGGTGCCGTCCGGGTTGAACTTGAATCGCGCTTCCCGAACCGGCCCCTGTTTGATGATGAAATCCGGAACGACGTTGGTGGCGCCAGCTTTGTTGGCGACCTCAACTTGAGGATTCGTAAACGGGCTAGTTCCACCGACTGCGGGTTGCGCATGGCAGCCTGCGCAACTGTCCAAGTTGAACCGGGGCCCAAGGCCGGGTTCCGTCTCTTCGCCTTCGATCGTGCCGCCTTGGACGGACTGGACCTCCCGGAAAGCCTCCAGGCCCGCCTCGAAAAACTTTCGTTCATTCTCGCTGATTCCATCAATGTGGTCTCCAGCACCAGGGGGTCCACCACGGACTCCCGGATCCGTGGCAAAGAAGTCAGCATCAAGTCGAATCGCCAGGCCGAACAGCAGGAACGCAAGAAGAGGAAACATGATTTTCATCCTAGTGAACATAGGGACCTCCCTCTTGAAGTGAATGCAGTCGGATCAATCCTCAACTGATTTATGTCTTCCACTAATCCTTCAACGGGCATTTGACCGTTCGCAGCAGCCCAGCCGCGAACCGTTCATGCAGGAAAGGTCCGAGGAACAACCCAACCGGTTTCTCCAGGAACTAGATGATGGTGATAGGCCTTTGCCTTCGAGGGGGGCAGCTCGAACCCCCTCAAGGAGCCCCCAATAGAATTCATGTATTCTGAGCCAAGGCACCGTGCGCGCCCCGCCTCGCTCCAGAACTGTTAAGACTTCAAAGTCTGACCCCATTCCTGACATGATCATTTTCCTCCTTTTCCCATTCGAGCTAGCCTGGTCGAGGCTGTCCGCTCTGCACCGAGGACAGCAAACTCCGTACCGCTCCCCCCATCGCCTGAGACCTTCGAAAAGCCTAGAAACACGGGCAGGTTTTCAGGAGACAAATGAGTCCCCGCAGGCGAACTGTCGCACGGCTGCGACGCGACTCAGCGGGAATTAGAGATGACGCTGTGGTTCTGCGAAGTTCCGATGTCGCAGGGATGCGACGCTGAACACGGCTAGGAGGACAGGAGGTGGTGCTTTCGGAGAAGGCGGTACAGCGTGGAGCGGTGGATCCCAAAGGAGCGGGGACCTACCGAGGCTCCGGGTCAAACAGGTCGTCCGCCGCGCCCGCCCCGCTCCGTAATAAGTCATTGGGGATGCTTCATCGCGGACCTCATGACCGGAGTCTCTGTCAGGTGCCTCAGTCAAGTCTTGAGCCCGGTTTTCTGCCCCGCCAGCATTTGCGCCACGGCCCGATCGAACCCTCGTTGATCCATAGGCTCCCACCCTTCGGCTAGTCGAAGACCACGGTCTTCTTGCCGTACACCAGCACCCGCCGCTCAATGTGAAGACGCACGGCGCGCGCGAGTACGAGCTCTTCCAGATCGCGACCCTTCCGGACTAGATCCGCAACCGTATCCCGGTGGCCAACACGGACGACGTCCTGCTCGATGATTGGCCCTTCGTCCAGTTCCTCTGTCGCATAATGGGCGGTCGCGCCGATCAGCTTCACACCGCGCTCATAGGCCTGGCGGTAGGGATTGGCCCCGATGAATGCCGGCAGGAATGAATGGTGGATGTTGATCACGGGACAGCCGGCCCGTGCCAGGAAGGTCCCGCTGAGAATCTGCATGTACCGGGCAAGCACAACCAGCTCGACTGGCTGGCGCTTCAACAGGCTCAGGATCTCCTGTTCCTGCACGGGTTTACTCTCCTTCGTGACAGGGATGACTTCGAACGGGATCTCGAACAGCTTGGCCCACATGGCGCAGGTGTCATGATTGGAAATAATCACCGGGACTTCGATCTGCAACTCGCCGCGGCGCTGCCGTTGGAGCAAGTCCGCCAGGCAATGGTCTTGCTTGGACACTAGGATGGCTACGCGGGGTCGGGATGGCCGGTAATGCACCTCGTACCGCATCTCGAACGCTTTGGCGACGGGCGTGAAGGCAGACGCGATCTCGCCTGGAGGGATTTGGAAGTCTTCGAGGGCGAACTCCGTGCGCATCAGGAACTGACCGAGCTCGCGGTCGGTGTGATGGTCGGAATCCAGGATGTTGCCGCCGCAATCCTGGATGAACCCGGCGACGCGCGCCACGATGCCCTTGCGGTCCTTGCAATGGATCAGCAGCACGACCGACTGCGGGTTGTCCGGCATCTGGGTCATAGAAGGGCCGGTTTAACTTACCTGGGAACGGTGCTCTCCTTGGATTGTCAGTGGGAACGGAAAACCAGAGTAAGGCTACTGTCTCCACGGAAGGGTGTCAACAGGAAGGATTTGAAAAGATGCGTTGTCAGCCAAGCCGCCGCGCGCGCCCCGCTCCGCGATCTTCTAGAAGCGACCCCCGACCCTGTTTCTCCACGCACAAGCCCACAGCCGGAAAGTCCCCGTTCATCCCTGGCCGCCCAGCCCGATTCCGGACCGCTGCCAGACGGCAAAGTCAAGACATAACACTCCTCTCAACAGGGCAATGCGCTTATCTCAACCTGTACAGCTTCGTGATCGGCTGCGCTCCCCGGTTAAGATCGATCCGCACTTCTTCAAGGATAGGGTTCCGTATAATGATTTCCTGATAGGTCCAGTAGGCATCCACCGGACTGCTTACGGCGCGGCCGTTTATTCTGGTGATGGTGTCGCCTACATTCAGCCCAAGGCGCTGCGCGATCTTGATATTTGTCACGGTGAAGCCGGTTTGGCTCAGAGTCCCGTCCAGCACTTCCGTAGTCATTGGGAAGTTCATTCCAGTTTGGACAGCTGTAAGAGTAGCGAGCATCTCTACTGGATTGGATAGGACCTGACCAATATTCTCGATCGCCCGACGAGTAGCTGTCGCATCGACTTCATAGGTATTCGCGTCGATTTCTGTAGCGCGGATCCCCTCGAATAGCTCAGACACTAGGCCTGGCTTATTGCGAATGAAGAGGGACCTGTTCGGTTGGCTCGGTGCAGGCGTGGGATCTGGCCGAGGCGCGGTAGCCCGTCGAGCCCTGGAGGTCTCGTTGGGAACCTCCACTTCCAGGATGGCTCGGGTACCCTGAATCGACAGGACTACGGGATCGAAATGCATGACCTGATCGACAAACCTGGACCGATACTGCAGCTTGTCAACACTTACGGTCCCAATGAAGATCAAATTTGGAAAGTCGGGTACCTGCCTCCCCGATCGAACCGTCTGTGATGGGAGACCCGCACCTTTCCGAAGTAATAATGTATCAGGCTCCACCTGCTCGATCACTATAGATCGAATCGGATTCTTAGGGTCAGTGAGAACGCTGCCGCTGCCGTAGAGCATCCGTGTCTTGCCGGGCTCCTCGACAACTATCGCGTACAGTCTCGGGGCGGCGTACCTGATCTCAGCGCTACCCCCGCCGGCGCTAAAGTTTGATGCAGGCCCAGGCGCAGCACGCTCTATCGTGAGGCTCGCGAAAGCACAAGGGACTCCCGTGCTCAGGAGGAGCATCCCCTGCCAGAGATGGACCCCTCGAGGGAGGCTGCGCAAGCTATTTAGGAGTCGCTTTCCAAAGGACATCATCTCTCATCCAATAAACACTTGTGTCATCGACTGCAATGCCTCCACCTGAATCTTTTACAATCTGCTCATAGACAGATACACTGCCCCCATTTTTGGGAACTTTTCCGACTTCTGTCTGACTCGTCCAGTAAATATGTGAATCATCCTGGGTAAATGCTCCTGCCGCAGCCCCTGGCACCAACGTCGTTACCAATCCTCCGTTCACCGATACTTTCTTGATGTTTGAAAGCGCAGGCCCCCCTTGGACAAAGTAGACATAGTCTTGGTCCACGATCAGACTCCCCGCAGCTGACGAGACCGTTGCAACAGATCCACCTGCAGATGGCATCCGCACAATACCTTGCACATCAAGCCAATAGAGAAATCCATCAGCCACTGTAAGTGATGCCGGAGGTCCGGTAACAACGTTAGGTCTCACAAAGATAGTCGTGACTGCACCCCCTGCTTTTGGAGTTCTCCGGATCACGTCCGAAGTCGATTCCGACCAATACACGAAGGCATCATCAACGGCCATGCTATTGACCATTCCGAAGACTTGTTGCGAGAGAGCAATGGAGTGGAGCCTTTCTGGGAAACCGCCATTGATCGGAAGCTTCTTTATGGTCGATACGTCAGCAATATAGATAAATTGATCATCGGCGCGGAAGCTTGGTTTAGGGTTAAAGATACCGCTCGCAACGGTGGTGATGGCCCCCCCATTAAGAGAGGCTCGCGCAAGACGTCCTAAGCCTTCTCGTCCCAGTAAGGGTCCGCCTTCGGTCCAGAAAACATCCGTTCCATCTATGGTTAGAGATCCTCCAGGGGCCGCGAGATTGTCCAGGACGATTTCAACTATTCCACCTCCTACTGGGACTTTCTTGATACGGCCGGTCTGTTGGCTTGTGCAGCACAAGGTCTCAACCCAGAACACACTATCCGAGTTTAAGATGATCGAGAGCGGCTGATTCTGGCCGCTGGCGAGGACACTACGACTTCCACCATTGACCGGTAGAGCGTTAATACTGGTCTTATCGCTCCAATAGACATTGACATCGTCAGCGGTGATCCCTCGAACGGGTCCATCCATAGGGACGTCAATCAACGTCGTGAGGGCGCCTCCGGCGGACGGAACCTTTCTAATCGTATATCCTATAAAATGCGAGTCCGAGAAGAAGACCTGGCCATTAAGAATTGCAAGACCTCCACGGAACTGCTCAAAGGATCCTGTCGCTAGTGTCTGAGGTGAGCCTCCCGCTTTTGGAAGTCGCATTACTGTCTTAGTCGCTCCAGCTTCCTCCCAATAGAGATGTGTTCCATCACTACTGAGTGCCGAAACCGTCCCATTAATGGTGGCGAGGGTGGTGGGAAGGCCATCTGCCAGGGAGATCGCTTCAATCGTCGACGTGTTAGGACTGCACGTCGAAGTCGCCCAGTAGACATTCGTAGCATCCACCACCAGATCGGAAGTATTTCCAAAAACACACCCGGAGCCTTCGGCAAGAATTGTGACAGTTTCGTCAGGCGACACTTTCTTTAACCACCTTTCTCCAAAACCGCTGAGAGGCTTTTCCTCAATCCAGTACACCTCCTGGTCATGCACGACCACATTCAACGGCACGCCCATCCGCATGGCGAGGAGGGCTATAGGTCCTCCCGATCCCGAGACCTTCTTGACGTTGGCGACGTCATCATCATCTGTCCAGATGATCTCTCCATTCTGGGCTTGAAGACGGAATGCGTTTGGAGCCGGTGCAAGAGCCGATATAGTCGCCCCAGTACCACCACTTCCCCCACCACTCCCTCCCACGCCTCCGCTTCCACCACCGCTACCCCCTCCCGTACAGGCCGAGACGTAGATTGAAGAAACGGAGAGAACGATGCACCAGCACGTCTGCCTCATAATCCCTTAGGTGCGTCCTCTTGAAGGTTCATGGCTTACCTCAAATGATCGACTCGTCGATGCTGCGGCGGGGTCGTTTAGGACGGTTACGGAAGGCTAGACAGATT
>Ga0209239_1002723_pt1 | contig 10476 bp, 9 predicted proteins | sample GraSoi013_2_20cm_FD_185824 | JGI IMG/M metagenome (GOLD analysis project Ga0209239, IMG submission 185824) | Grasslands soil microbial communities from the Angelo Coastal Reserve, California, USA - Sample 10_02_2013_2_20cm (SPAdes) (version 2) | ecosystem: Environmental > Terrestrial > Soil >...
TTGGTTCTCGGAGGCGTCCACGATCACGCGAGTGTCGAGGATAGCCTCGCGGCTCGGATCCAAAACGGCATCCAGGTCGGCCACCCATTTTGGGTGGGGGGTCACCTGTACGGACATCGGGTCTCCTTCCAGGGCGCTCGAGCTATGGAAAAAGGCGTCTCGCGCGGGCTCCAAATGTAGCGCCGCGGCTCATCTGCACAAGTTCATGCGGTTTTACAACTTGTGAGATCGTGGCCCGGGTGGCTGTGAGCGTCATTACCGCACGGCGCCTTTGACGCATTGACACGATATATCGTCCAGCAATATCTTCGCGTTACATCGCACACAAGGAAGCAGCATGACTCGGCATTTCGGATGGAACGCATTCGCCTTCGGCTTTGGACCCCGGGGGTTTTGGGGAGGCCCACGAGGAGGGGGCCGCCGCCGCCAGTGGTTCGAATCGGGGGACATGAAGTACGTGATCCTCAAGCTCGTGAAGGACAAGCCGCGCCACGGCTACGAGGTGATGAAGGAGCTGGAAGACCAGATGCACGGCTGCTATTCGCCGTCGCCGGGGACGGTCTACCCGACCCTGCAGTGGCTCGAGGACGAGGGGCTCGTTGTCGCGAAGGACGTGGAGGGAAAGAAGGTCTACGAGATCACCGACGCGGGGCGCAAGTTTCTCGACGAGCACCGCGACATGGTGGACGACATCTTCGACCGCGTGCGCGAGGCGGTGGACCGCACGCTCGGCGGGGCGATGGGCGACGTGAATCGCTCGCTGGGACGGCTGGTGAAGGCGGTGTATCGGGCCGGCTGGAAGGCGCGTGACGAGGCCACGCGGCAGCGCCTGGTAGCGATCCTCGACCGGGTGGTGAGTGAGGTGGAAGGCGTAGTGAGCTGACGGGCTCACGCAGAGAGCTTCCTGCAGCGCTTTGACCAGCGCGTCATCCAACGTTACCCAACGCAGAAACTCTGCAGGGATCGTCAGGATCCACCTCAACCTGCGCCCAGGTCCGCTTGATGCTCGATGACCTGTCCGACCAAGCCGTAGCGTCGCGCTTCTTCGGCGGTCAGCCAGAAGTTGCGCCGGGTGTCCTCCTCGATCCGCTCGAGGGGCTGTCCGGTCTGCTGCGCGAACTCGCGGTTCAGCCGGTCGCGCATCTTGAGAATCTCACGTGCCTCGATCTCGATATCGCTGGCGGACCCGCCGGAGCCGCCTGCCGGTTGGTGCAGCAGGAAGCGCGTGTTCGGGAGGCAGTAGCGGTCTTCGCGCGGCACCGCGACGTAGATCAGGGCCGCGATGCTCGCCACCCAGCCCGTGCCGACCATGCGCACCCGTGGGCTCAGAAAGCGCACGAGGTCGTGAATCGTGTCCCCCGCCTCCACGTGGCCGCCCTGAGAGTTGATGAACACCGTGATCTCCTCACTCGACTCCCCGGCCAGGGCGAGCAGCTGTGCCATCACGCCCGCGGCGACGCGCTGGGTGATCTCGCCGCTGATGATCACGGTGCGCGCGCGAAACAGCCGCTCGGCGATGAGGTTGTAGGGCGGCGCGACAGACGGGTCGAGGGGAGTCAATTCTTCCATCGGCTCTCCGGAGTTTGTGGGCATCCTTGGCATCGGATCGTCTATTTCGCGGCCCGCCGGCGCTGCCGCAGCTCCGCAAGCGCCCGCGCGACGTACACCCGCGTCATCTGCTTTCGCCACGACAGATCGAAGTCGGTGTTGTCCATCGGCTTCGCGGGGCGGTATGCCGCGTCCGCCGCGGCCGCAATCGCCTCGTCCGACAGGTCGGTTCCGGCGAGCGCCGCGCCCGCCTCGGGGACCTCCTGCGGCCAGCTCGCGACCCCGCCGAGCACGATCCGCGCCTCCACCACCCGCTCCCCGCTCCCCGCTCCCTGCTCCCATTTCGTCCACGCCGCCACGCCCAGCACCGGGAAGTCGAACGAACCACGACGCCGCAGCTTGTGATACACCGCGTCCCAGCCATCGGGGGCGGGGAGCCGCACGGCGACGAGGACCTCGTCCGGCTGCTTCGTAAGGTAATTGATGCCGTCGTTGTGATAGAATCGCGCCGCGGGCACGACACGCTCGCCGCCGGGGCCGACCAGCACGTAATCCGCGCCCAAGGCTACCATCACCGGAGCCACATCAGACGAGCTGACGGCCCAACACCGCGGTGACGAGGGCGCCACCCAGCAGATGTGCCCGTCTTTCTTCATGCAGAAGTCGATCGCTTTGCGCCACTCGTACGACTGATTGTAGTAGTTGCAGCGCGTGTCGAGACAGAGATTCCCGCCCAGCGTGCCCATGTTGCGGAGCAGCGGCGTGGAGACGAGCTCGGCCGCGTGGGCGACGGCAGCGTAGTCACGGCGGATCGTGGGATGGTCGGCTAGCGCTGTGAGTGTCACACACGGCCCAATTCCGCATTCCGCATTCCGCACTCCGCATTCTGCGAGCTCCGGAACTCCCATGAGCGAGATGACCGTGCGCGGCTCCTGATGCCGCCGCTTCATGTTGGGGTAGAGATCTGTGCCCCCGGCCACGTACATCCCGTCGGGGCCCGCGTCGGCCTTCATAGAGACCGCTTCGGCCAGCGTCCGCGGCTGTCGGTAGGTGAAGGAAGGAAGCCTGAGCATCAGCGCCTTGCCGCCCCTGCCGCCTGTTGCCGCCCTTTGCCGCTTTCCACCGCCCTTCCATCTCCCCCCTCCCACGGCGGCGGGACCCGCGTCGGCTCGGGCCACGCGATGTCCGGGAAGGCCGTCGGTCCGAACCGTCCCGCTTCACCCTTTTCCTTGCGGCGCAGCGCCTTGAACACCTTTTCGGGGGTGATGGGCACTTCGTCGATCCGCACGCCGACCGCGTCGTACACGGCGTTCGCCACCGCGGGCGGCACGGGGAGCAGCGGACCCTGGCCACACTCCTTGGCCCCAAACGGGCCGTTCGGGTCGGGGTCTTCGACCACGTAGGTCACGACGTCGCACATCTCGAGGGTGGTCGGGCTCTTGTACTCGAGCAAGCTGGGAATCTTGTGGACGACGTTACGATTGCCGCGGTAGGCCATCTCCTCCATGAGCGCCTCGCCCAAACCCATGTACACGGAGCCTTCGATCTGGCCCATCACGGTGGCGGCATTGATCGCGCGCCCCACGTCATGGGCGATCCAGATCTTCGGCACGCGGACGATCCCGGTCGCGGGATCCACGTCCACCTCCGCGACGCAAGCGCTGTAGGAGTAGGCGGGCGAGGGACCCACGCCCGCGCCACGGTACTTGCCGGCGGACGGAGCCGGCGTGTAGGAGCCCACCGTGCCGATGGTCCCCTCCGCCGCCTCCGCGAGCTGCACCGCCTCGGCGAACGTGAGCCCGCGCTCGGGATCCTGCACGTCGAACACGCGCCCTGCGGCGAAGGTGACGCGCTCGAGCGGGGCGTCGAGCTTCTTCCCGGCGTGCAGCGCAATGACGTCGCGGGCGCGCTCGGCCGCCTGGATCGCCGCGTTGCCCGTCATGAGGGTGACCCGGCTCGAGTAGCTGCCCAGGTCCACCGGCGTGAGATCGGTGTCGCCGGTGACCACGGCGATGTCGAGCGGGTCGAGGCCGAGCACCTCCGCGACGATCGTGGCGAGGATCGAGTCCGAGCCCTGGCCGATCTCGGTCGAGCCGCAGAATACCGTGACCCCGCCGCCGCGATCGCACTTGAGCTGCACGCCCGAGTGCGGCATCGCGTTCCAGTAGATCGGCAGGCCCGCGCCGGTAATGTAGGACGAGCACGCCAACCCGATCCCCTTGCCATACGGAAGCTGTTTGAACCTCTGCTTCCACCCCGAGCCGCGAATCACTTTCTCGATACAGGGCCCGAGGCCCATCGTGCCGATGCGCAGCCAGTTGGCGGTGAGCGAGTTGGGGGGGACCAGATGCTTGAGGCGGAGCTCGGCCGGGTCCATGCCGAGCTGCTCGGCGATCTTGTCGAGGTGGACCTCGAGGGCGAAACGCGGCTGCGGAGTGCCGTGGCCGCGCTTGGGCCCGCAGGGCGGCTTGTTCGTGAACGCCCGTGCCCCCTGGAACCTGTAACGGGGAACGTGATACGTGACGGTTTGCAGCGCCCCCGTGTAATAGGTGCTCGCGACCCCGTAGGACCCGTAGCCGCCGCCGTCGAGCAGCGACTTGAAGTGCATGCCGGTGATGGCGCCGTCCCGCTTCACTCCGGTCTTCACCCACATGAGCGTGGGGTGACGCCCGCGGTGGCAGTAGAACACCTCTTCGCGCGTAAGGGTGGCTTTTACGGGTCGCCCCGTGATCATAGCCAGCTTCGCGACTACGATCTCATGACTGAAGGGATCGCTCTTCCCGCCGAAGCCCCCCCCGTTCGGGCACGCGATCACGCGGATGCGCGCCGGCGAGAGCTCCAGCACTTTGGCGAGCGCCCGGTGCACGTAGTGCGGCGTCTGGGTAGCGCTCCACAGCGTGAGCTTCCCATCGGCGGACCAGTCGGCCACCGCCGCGTGCTGCTCCATCGGCAGGTGGGTGCTTCCCTCGAAGAAGAACAGGTCCTCGCGTACGATGTCGGCCTGCGCCAGCGCCGCCTCGACGTCGCCGAATTCGAGATCGATCAGCTTGTGGATGTTCCCGGCGTCGGCATAGTCGTGGATCGCCGGCTCAGGGTGCTCGACCGCGTCGAGCGCATCGGGGAACGCACGCAGCACTTCGTACTCGACGGCGATCAGGTCGAGCGCCTGGGTGGCCGCTTCTTCGGTGGTGGCCGCCACCGCCGCCACGGGGTCGCCCACGAAGCGCACCTTGTCGAGCGCCAGGGCGTGCTCATCCTGGCTCACGGGGAGGATGCCGAACGGAATCGGGAGGTCCTTCCCCGTAAGGACCGCCTTTACGCCCGGTACGCTTGCGGCCCGGGACGGGTCGATCGAGAGGATACGAGCGTGGGGGTGGGGGCTGCGGAGCAGCTTGGCGAAGAGCATGCGGGGCAGGAATAGGTCGTCGGCGAACCGCGTGACGCCCGTGACTTTCGCGGTCGCATCCACCTTGCGGTGGGCCTTTCCTACCACTCGGAGCCCCGAGGGTTTCTTACCGGACGCCATACAGGGTCTCCGGCGCCGGCTTCGCGTCCTCTCCGCGCATGCGAGCCGCCGCCAGCTCGACGGCTTCGTAGATCTTGATGTAACCGGTGCAGCGGCAGAGGTTGCCCGAGAGCGCCTGCTTGATCGCGTCGCGCGTCGGACGCGGGCTCGACGCGAGGAGTGCCTCGGCGGCGAGGAGGAACGCCGGTGTGCAATAGCCGCACTGCGCGGCGCCGAGCTCGGCGAAGGCCTCCTGGAGCGGATGGAGCGTGCCGCCCGCCGCCATCCCCTCGACCGTCTTGACCCGGCGCCCGGCGCAGGCGAGGCCGAGCACCAGACAGGAGAGGACCGGCGTGGCGTCGAGCAACACGGTACAGGTGCCGCACTCGCCCAACTCGCAGCCGTGCTTGGTGCCCGTCAGCCCCGCATCTTCGCGGAGCACTTCGAGCAGCGTCTTGTGGGGTGCGAAGGCGACCTCGACGGCGTCGCCGTTCAGCTCCAGCGCGATCTTCACCTTGGTGTCGACCATGGTTCCGAAACGTAATCTTGATAACGGAGCGGTAGGGCGCCAGCTTTCGCGCTCCCCAAAGCCGACGGGCGTCACATGCGCGTGATCTGGAAGGTGGCGGTCGGGCTCGCGTTCTTCTTGAGTGCCAGTCCGCCCGACCCCCTGTCCGCGCAGGATTACCGCGCCCAGGCCCTGCGCATCCTCAAGACGGTCCCACTCATCGACGGCCACAACGACATCCCGGACGCGATCCGCGAGCGGGGTGGCCTCGATTCCGTGGATTTCGCCGTGCTCCAGCCGAAACTCATGAGCGACATCCCGAAACTCCGCGCGGGCGGGGTGGGGGCGCAGTTCTGGGCGGCCTACGTTCCCGTCACCACGATCGATTCCGGGCCACACCCGGCCGTGTACGCGCTCGAGCAGATCGACCTGATCAAGCGGCTGTGCGCGAAGTACCCTCGCGATCTCGCCATGGCCCGCACCGCGGCCGACGTCGAGCGGAACTTCAAAGCGGGGAAGATCTCCTGTCTGATCGGCATCGAGGGCGGGCACGCCATCGAGAACTCGCTCGGCGCGCTGCGGATGTTCGCAGCGCTCGGTGTTCGTTACATCACGCTCACCCATTGGCGGAGTCTCTCGTGGGCCACGGCCTCCACCGACACGGCCCGGCGCGGCCTCTCGGCGTTCGGGCGGGACGTGGTGCACGAGATGAACCGGCTGGGGATCGTCGTGGATCTCTCCCACGTCAACGACGCCACGATGTCGGACGCGCTCCACACCACGCGCGCTCCCATCATGTTTTCGCACTCCTCGGCCCGCGCGCTCACCGGCCACGCGCGGGACGTGCCGGATTCGATCCTCAGGCTCGTGCCGAGGAACGGCGGGATCGTCATGGTGAATTTCAACCCTGGCTTCGTCTCCGAGGCGGTGCGCCTGTACGACGACAGCATGGAAGCTCGGATCCGCTCGCTCCGCGCCACGGGAGCAGACCCGACGACTGTGGCCGATTCGACGAAGGCGTGGGCGGCGCGCGTCCCGCAGGCGACGCTCGCGCAGGTGGCGGACCACATCGAGCACATCCGCGACGTGGCCGGCATCGATGCCGTCGGGCTCGGCTCCGACTTCGACGGCATCACCGAAGTTCCCGTGGGGCTCGAGGACGTGTCGAAGTTTCCCGATCTGCTTGCGGAGCTCTTGAAACGCGGCTGGAGTGAGCAGGATGTGAGGAAGGTCGCGGGGCTCAACGCGCTGCGGGTGCTGCGAGCCGCCGAGCAGGTCGCGACGCCTCGGAAGATGTGAGGATATCAGGGCCGCGCGCGTCCTTGACACGCTCTGCCACGCGGTCTATTGTCGCTTCCCTCACACTCCGGCGCCGGCGACCGAGAGGGAGTGGGATATGGCCAGATCACCTGCTGTAGGTACCCCACCGGGGACGGTCAAGAGCGCCGATCGGGGCGCCAAGTGGCATGGCTCCCTCGATGCCGACATCATCATCGCCAACGCCCCCGACCCCGTCTTCGTCTCCGACCTCGAAGGCAAAATCCTGCAGGCCAACGACGCGGTTTCTCAGTTGCTCGGGTTTCGCCAAGACGAGGTGCTCGAGCAGTCGCTGTCGCGCTTCATCAGCCCCGAAGAAACGCGGGAGTTCACGGCTGCACTGCGCGAAGTTGTCGAACGCGGTGTGATGCGGAACGTGGTCCTGAACCCTCGCAGTGCGAGTGGCGAGGTCATCCCCACGAGCCTGAACGCCTCCGCCCTGCGCGATCCGGACGGTCGGGCGATCGGCGTGATCGGCATCTTGCGCGACATGCGGGAGCTCGACAAGGCCCGGGCCTACGCCGAAAGCTTGATCAAGAATGCGCCGGATGCCGTGTTCGTCTCCGATCTCGAGGGGAAGATCCTACAGGCCAACGACGCCGTCTTTGCCCTCCTGGGCTTCCGCCCGGACGAGCTGATCGAGCAGTCGCTCTCGCGCATCATCTCCCCCGATGAGACTCGGGAGTTCCTGGCCGCCCTCCGGGAGGTTGTGGAGCGCGGTGTAACGCGCAACGCCCGCCTCAACCCGCGCAGCGCCAGCGGGGAAGTGATCCCCACGACGCTCAACGCCTCGGCGCTGCGCGACCCGGACGGCAAGGTGATCGGCGCGATCGGTATCCTGCGCGACATGCGCGAGCTCGACAAGGCCCGCGCGTACGCCGAGAGCCTCATTAAGAACGCCCCCGACCCGGTCTTCGTCTCTGACCTCGAGGGCAAGATCCTGCAGTCCAACGACGCGGTGTCCGCGCTGCTCGGCTTCCGCCCCGACGAGCTGCTCGAGCAGTCGCTGTCCCGCTTCATCAGCCCCCAGGAGACACGCGAGTTCACGGCCGCCCTCCGTGAGGTCGTCGAGCGCGGCGTCACCCGCAACGCGCACTTGAACCCCCGGAGCGCCAGCGGGGAGGTGATTCCCACGACCCTCAACGCCTCGGCGCTGCGCGACCCGGGCGGCAGGGTGATCGGCGCCATCGGCATCCTGCGCGACATGCGCGAATACGAACAGGTGGTTCGCGACCTGGAAAAGTCCAAGGGGGAGCTCCAGGAAAAGATCTTGGATCTCGAGAAATTCGAAGAAGTAGTCGTCGGCCGCGAGCTGAAGATGATCGCCCTTGAAAAGGAGATCGAGAGCCTGCGGACCAAGTCGAAACGCTGAGGCTGCGGAGAGTGTAATCGCGATGCCAGAGACGGCGACGGAGCATCCTCAGACAGCGGTCGCGGACCCCGGCGCGGCCGTGACGGCCGAGCAGCGACTCCGCGCACATGTGGAGACGCTGGAGCGCCGCCTGCGGAAACGCGACGAGCAGCGCCGCGCCATGCTCCACATCATGGGCGATCTGAGCGAGTTCAACAAGCGCCTCGCCAACCAGCGGAAGGCCATGCTGCACGTCCTGGCCGACTACGAGCAGGACCGCCGGCGACTGGCCCACCAGACGGAGCGGCTCGACAGTTCGCGGCGGGCCTTGCTGCACATCCTCCAGGACTCTCACCAGGACAAGCTGCGTCTCGAGGCCAGCCGCAAGGCCATGATCCACATCATGGGGGACCTGCGCGAGACCACGGCTGAGATGCAGCGGCGGGAACAGGAGCTGCGCGACAAACAGGAGCAGCTCGTGCAGGCGGGCAAGCTCGCCACGCTCGGCGAGCTCACCACCGGCGTCGCCCACGAGCTCAACAATCCGCTCAACAACATCGGCTTGTTCGTGGGCAATGCCGTCGACTTGATCGAGCTCGCGGTGACGGAGAAGGGGCAGATCGTCCGCGAGCTGGGCCACGCCATGCAGCAGGTCAGCAAGGCCACGGAGATCATCTCGCACCTGCGCACTTTCGGGCGGGCGGCCCCTGTCAGCCGCGAGCCGACCTCCCTGCGGCAGGTGATCGAGCGGGCGCTTTCCCTCATGCGGGAGCAGCTCCGGCTGCGCGAGATCGAGGTCACGGTCGACCTGGGTCCGGAGGAGCCGGTGGTCCTAGGGAATGCGATTCAGCTCGAACAGGTCTTCATCAACTTGTTGACCAACGCGCGTGACGCGGTGGCCGAGGCGCCACGCAAGGCCATTCGCATTGCGGGCTCGACTGGCTCCGGGGCGGTGGAGGTCTCATTGGCGGATACCGGGCACGGGATTCCGTCGGGGCTCGAGCAGCGGATCTTCGATCCGTTCTTCACGACCAAAGAGGTCGGAAAGGGCACGGGCCTGGGCCTGTCCATCACCTACGGGATCATCAAGGAGCACGGCGGCACGATCTCGGTCATGAGCCCGCCGGGCGAAGGCGCCACGTTCCTCATACACCTGCCCCTCGCTCCTGCGGGTACGAAGGACCCCCCCCATGACGACGACGCTGAGCGTCCTCATCGTTGACGACGACCCGGCCCTGCTCCAGGCGCTTCCCCAGGCCCTCCGGCTGCGGATGGGCGGGGTGACGGTGGAGACGGCCGACTCCGCGGCAGCGGCGCTCGAGCGGATCGCCGTCCAGGATTACGACGCGATCGTCACCGACATCAAGATGCCGGGGATGGACGGGCTGGCGCTGTTGGCCGAGATCCGGACGCGCCGGCCCGACACGCCCACCCTTATCATCACCGGCCACGGCGAGAACGAACTGGTGGTTCGCGCTCTCCGGGGCGGGGCCTGCGACTTCATTCAGAAGCCCATCGACCGCGGTTACTTCGTGGCGGCGTTATACCGCGCGATTTGGGCGCACGTGCAGAATCGCCGGGTGAAGGACCGGCAAGTGGCCCTGGAGTGCTGCGCTGGCGAGCTGGAGCGGATCCTGGACGGGCTCGAGCGCGAACTCGGCGCGCTGCCCGGGAGGCGCGCACCATGATCCAGGGCGGCATCCTCATCGTGGACGACGACCCGGCCCTGCTAGAGGCGCTGCCTGAGGTCCTGCGGCTGCGGATGGGCGGGGTGACCGTGGAGACGGCGGACTCGGCGGGGGCCGCGCTCGACCGGATCATCGCCTGGGACTACGACGCGGTCGTCACCGACATCAAGATGCCGGGGATGGACGGCCTCGCCCTGTTGGCCGAGATCCGGACGCGCCGGCCGGACACGCCGACGCTGATCATCACCGGGCACGGAGAGAACGAGCTGGTCGTGGGCGCGCTGCGCGGCGGGGCCTGCGACTTCATCCACAAGCCGATCGATCGGGACTACCTCGTCACCGCCCTGCAGCGGGCGATGGCGGCGCGCAAGGCGAGTCGCCGGGTCAAGGAACAGCAGCTGGCGCTGGAGCACCATCTCGACACACTGGAGGTCGTCGTCGAGCACCGCGCGCAGGGACTGCGGGGGAGAAGAGAGGTCAGCGAGAGCCCGTTGAGCTGGTTGATGGGGTCCAGTGGGTCAATGGAGAAGGTCGTCCAGCAGATCGAGCAGGTGGCCGA
>Ga0209239_1002724_pt1 | contig 10473 bp, 9 predicted proteins | sample GraSoi013_2_20cm_FD_185824 | JGI IMG/M metagenome (GOLD analysis project Ga0209239, IMG submission 185824) | Grasslands soil microbial communities from the Angelo Coastal Reserve, California, USA - Sample 10_02_2013_2_20cm (SPAdes) (version 2) | ecosystem: Environmental > Terrestrial > Soil >...
GAGCTGAGCGGCGAGCGCTGCCTGAAAGTCGAACACGATGCGGTCCTCGCGCCGGCCGGCGAGGTAATGCAGCCGGATCCTCAGGTCCTGCAGCAGCGCTTCGTGGCGCTCGAGCTGGCGGGCTTCCTCGCGCTCGATCAGGTGGTGAGCCACCAGATCGCTCCAGCGACGGCCCATGCCGGAAGCGCGCGCGATCCACTGGATGACCTGCAGATCGCGCAGCCCGCCCGGCGCCTCCTTCAAATTGGGCTCGAGCGAGTAGGGGGAGTCCTGATGCTTCGCGTGGCGTTGTTCCTGCTCGAGCTTCTTGGCCTTCAGGAAAGACGCCGGATCCGCCACCCGGCCCAGCGCCGCCTGCATGTCGCCGAACAGCCGCCGGCTCCCGGCGAGGAAGCGGGATTCGAGCAGGGTCGTGTTGACGGTGATGTCGCTCGCCGCGGCCTGGACGCAATCGCGCACGGTACGCACGCTGTGGCCGATCTCGAGCCCGATGTCCCAGAAGCTGTGGATCAGCCGTTCCAGGCGCTCCTGCTCGGCGGCGCGCGGCTCGTCGGGCAGAAGAACCAGCAGGTCGATGTCCGAGCACGGATAAAGCTCGCCGCGCCCATAGCCGCCGGTCGCCACCAGCGCGGCATCGGCTGACATGCCGGCGTGCTGCCACAGCAGCTTCACCGTGCGGTCGATCAGCTGCGCGTGCTGCCGCAGCAGGGCGCGCGGGTTGGGCCGCTTCAGATACGCCTCGCGCAGCGCGGCGCGCTCGGCGAGCAGATCGTTTTTACTGGGCAATGGCCGGCGGCGGCTGGCTGCCCGCCGAGCGCGTCAGCACTTCGCGACCCGACGGCGTCACCAGCACGGTGTGCTCCCATTGCGCCGACAGGCTGTGGTCCTTGGTCACGATGGTCCAGCCGTCGGCCAGCTCGCGGATCCCCGGCTTGCCGGCATTGATCATCGGCTCGATGGTGAAGGTCATGCCCGGTTCCAACGGCAGCCCGGTCGCGGGCTTGCCGTAATGCAGGACCTGCGGCTCCTCATGGAACTTGCGGCCGATTCCATGGCCGCAGAACTCGCGCACCACCGAGTAGCCGTGCTGCTCCGCGTGCTGCTGGATCGCGGCCCCGACATCGCCAAGGCGGGCGCCGGGCCGCACCTGGCGGATGCCGATCCACATGCACTCGTACGTGACCTCCACCAGCCTGCGCGCCTGGATGCTCGGCTCGCCGACGAAGAACATGCGGCTGCAGTCGCCGTGAAAGCCGTCCTTGATGACGGTCACGTCGATGTTCAGGATGTCCCCCGGCTTCAGCAGCCGATCGCCCGGCACGCCGTGGCAAACCTGGTGGTTCACGGAGGTGCAGATCGACTTCGGAAACGGGCGGTAGCCCGGCGGCGCATAGTTGAGCGGCGCAGGGACGGTATGCTGCACGTCGACCATGTAGCCGTGGCACAGGTCGTTCAGCTTCCCGGTGGTGACGCCGGGACGCACGTGCGGCGCGATGAAATCGAGCACCTCGGAGGCGAGGCGACCGGCGACGCGCATCCGCTCGATCTCCTCGGCGGTCTTCAGCACAACAGGCATTGATGACTGATTATGCTAGAATTTTGGGCTGACTTGCGGGATTGCAAGTCAAAATTCCCGCCTGGTCGATTGGGGTGCCCGAAGCTGGCTGATCCGGGTTCTGGACGCAGGCGGCAGACCTTAACCCTAGGAGCGATATCGTGTCAGTAACGATGCGTCAAATGCTGGAGGCGGGCGTCCATTTCGGACATCAGACCCGGTACTGGAACCCGAAGATGGCGCCGTACATCTTCGGCCACCGCAACAAGATCCACATCATCAATCTCGAGCGCACCCTGGCGATGTACCAGGAAGCGCTCAGGTTCGCGCGCCAGCTGGCCGCCAACAGAGGAACACTTCTGTTCGTGGGCACCAAGCGGCAGGCGCGCGACATCCTGCGCGAGGAGGCCCAGCGCTGCGCGATGCCTTACGTCGACCATCGCTGGCTCGGCGGCATGCTGACCAACTTCAAGACGGTGAAGCAGTCCATCAAGCGCCTCAAGGAGATGGAACAGATGGCGCAGGACGGCAGCCTCGAGCGCATCTCGAAAAAGGAGGCGCTCGGGCTGCAGCGCGAGCTGGCGAAGTTGCAGCGCTCGCTCGGCGGCATCAAGGAGCTCGGCAGCCTGCCGGACGCCCTGTTCGTCATCGACGTCGGCTACCAGAAAGGCGCGGTGGCCGAAGCCAACAAGCTCGGCGTGCCGGTGATCGGCGTGGTCGACACGAACCACAACCCCGAGGGCATCAGCTACGTGATTCCGGGCAACGATGACTCGAGCCGCGCGATTCGGCTCTACGCGCGCGGCATCGCCGACGCCGTGCTCGAAGGGCGCACGCAATCGCTCGAGGAGGTCGTCGCCGCTTCGCGCGACGAGTTCGTCGAGGTGGAGGAAGGCGAGGGCGCCGAGTAGGCGCCCGCCATGTGAACGAAAAGGGGCCGAGCGCCCCTTTTTTTCAACCTGGATTCTGCAAGGAGCAAGGAATGACGGAAATCAGTGCCGGCAAGGTCAAGGAACTGCGTGAACTCACTGGCCTGCCCATGATGGATTGCAAGAAGGCGCTGTCCGAGACCGGCGGCGACCTGAGAAAAGCAGAGGAGCTGCTGCGCATCAAGAGTGGCGCGAAGGCAAGCAAGGCCGCGGGGCGCGTCGCCGCCGAAGGCGTGATCGGCGCGTGGTTGTCAGCTGACGGCAAAGTTGGCGCGCTCGTAGAGCTCAATTGCGAGACGGATTTCGTTGCCAAGAACGACGACTTCGCGGGGTTTGCGAAATCTCTTGCACAGATCGTTGCTGCGCGCAATCCGAAGGACGTACAAGAGCTTTCGTCTCTTGATCTGCTCGGCGCGAAGGTTGAGCAAAGGCGGCAAGCCCTGATCCAGAAAATCAGCGAAAACATTTCGATCCGGCACTTCCGGCGCCTGCAAGCAGTCGGCAAGCTTGCGTTGTATCTACACGGAACCAAGATCGGCGTGCTGGTGGATTTCGAAGGCCCGGATGAGCTAGGCAAGGATATCGCCATGCATGTCGCGTTCCACAAACCGGCTTACCTGACCAAAAGGGATGTTCCGGCCGACATCCTGACGCGCGAGCGCGACATCCAGACGGCGCGGGCGCGAGAATCCGGCAAGCCTGCCGAGATCGCCGCCAAGATGGTCGAGGGTGCGCTCAACAAGTTTCTCGCCGAAATCACCCTGCTCGGCCAGCCATTCGTCAAGGACGACAAGCAGTCCGTCGAGAAAGTGCTCGCCGGCAAGAAGGCCAAGGTCAACGGATACGCCTTCATCGTCGTTGGCGAAGGCATCGAGAAGAAGTCGGGTGACTTTGCGGCCGAGGTAATGGCCCAGGCGGGCAAGGCACGCTAAGCGGAGATATCTTGACGCCGAAGTACAAGCGCATCCTCCTCAAGCTGTCGGGCGAAGCCTTGATGGGGGACGATCCGTTCGGCATCAACCGGCAGACCATCGAGACCATCGTCGCCGAGGTGGCGCAGGTGGCGCGGCTGGGGGTCGAGATCGGCGTGGTGATCGGCGGCGGCAATATTTTTCGCGGCCTGGCGCCCGGCGCGGCCGGCATGGACCGCGCGACGGCCGACTACATGGGAATGCTCGCCACCGTCATGAACGCCCTCGCGCTGCAGGACGCCATGCGGCAGGCGGGAATTGCCAGCCGGGTGCAGTCGGCGCTCAACATCGAGCAGGTGGTCGAGCCGTATATCCGCGGCAAGGCAATCCGCTATCTGGAGGAGGGCAAGATCGTGATCTTCGCCGCCGGCACCGGCAACCCGTTCTTCACCACCGATACCGCGGCCGCCCTGCGCGGCAGCGAGGTCGGCGCCGAGATCGTGATCAAGGCGACCAAGGTCGACGGGGTCTACACGGCGGACCCGCAGCGCGACCCCCGCGCCCAGCGCTACTCCCGCATCAGCTTCGACGAGGCGATCCACCGCAACCTGAAGGTGATGGACGCCACCGCGCTCACGCTGTGCCGGGATCAGAAGCTGCCGATCAACGTGTTCAGCATCTTCAAGAAGGATGCCTTGCGGCGCGTGGTCCTCGGCGAGGACGAGGGCACCCTGGTTCACGTATGATTTGCAGCGGAGGCGGCCATGGTGATTGCCGAGGTTAGGAAAAGCACCGAGCAGAAGATGCACAAGAGCGTGGAGGCCTTCAAGGCGGACCTGGCGAAGGTGCGGACCGGACGCGCCCATACCGGCCTGCTCGACCACGTCATGGTCGACTACTACGGCACGCCGACCCCGCTCAACCAGATTGCGAAAGTGATCCTCATCGACGCCCGCACCATCGGCGTCACGCCCTTCGAGAAGAAAATGACCCAGGCGGTCGACAAGGCGATCCGCGAGGCGGATCTGGGCCTGAATCCCGCCACGACGGGCGATACCGTGCGAGTGCCGATGCCGCCGCTCACCGAGGAGCGCCGCAAGGAGCTGATCAAGGTGGTGAAGCACGAGGCCGAGAACGCGCGGGTGGCCGTGCGCAACCTGCGCCGCGATGCGATCCATTCGCTGAAAGAAGGGCTGAAGAAGAAGGAAGTCTCCGAGAATGACGAGCGCCGCGCCCAGGACGAGGTGCAGAAGATGACCGACCGGAATATCGCCGAGATAGACAAGCTGCTGCAGCAGAAAGAAACCGAGCTTTTGGCGGTATGACGCACTCGAGCTCGACGCAAGAAATCCCCGCGCACGGCGCAGTGCCACGCCATGTGGCGATCATCATGGACGGCAACGGGCGCTGGGCGAAAGGCCGGCGGCTGCCGCGCATCGCGGGGCACCGGCGCGGCGTGGAGGCGGTGCGCGAAACCGTGCGCGCCTGCGTCGAGCGGGGCGTCGAATACCTGACGCTGTTCGCATTCAGCTCCGAGAACTGGCGGCGTCCGGCCGACGAGGTGGCGCTGCTGATGCAGCTGTTCCAGGTCGCGCTCGCGAACGAGGTCGACAAGCTGCACCGCAACGGCGTGCGGCTGAAAGTGGTCGGCGATACCGGGCGCTTCGATCCCGCGATCCGGCGGCTGATCGAGCAGGGCGAGAGGCTCACCGCCGAAAATCGACGCCTGACTCTCACCGTCGCGGCCAACTACGGCGGCCGGTGGGACATTCTGCAGGCGCTGTCGCGGCTGCTGGCGCAGTCCCCCGCGCCGGCTGATCAGGTGCTCGACGAGTCGGCGCTCGCGCCCTACCTGGCGATGAGCTACGCGCCCGAGCCGGACCTGTTCATCCGCACCGGAGGGGAGCAGCGCATCAGCAATTTTCTCCTCTGGCAGCTGGCGTATGCGGAGCTCTATTTCACCGACACGCTGTGGCCCGACTTCGATGCTGCGGCGCTCGACGCGGCGTTTGCCTCTTACCGCCAGCGCGAGCGCCGCTTTGGACGCACCGGCGAGCAGGCCGCGGCAGCGAAACGCGCTGAGGTCGCCTGACGGCGTGCTGGCTACGCGGCTCGCGACGGCGGCGGTGCTCATCGCCGGCCTGCTGGGGGCGCTGTTCTACCTTCCATCGCTCTGGTTGAAGCTCGTGACCGGCGCGGTGGTCGCCCTCGCCGCGTTCGAATGGGGCCGCCTTTGCCGCCTCGATGCCTATCTGTATGCAGTACTGCTGGTTGGCGCCTACGGTATCGCCCTGTGGATCCGTTCTGATGTCGTATTCGCGCTGGCTGCGGCCTTCTGGGTGGCGGCGGTGCCGTTCTGGCTGTGGCGCGGCGTGGAAGCGCGGCACGCGGGGCCGCTCGCCGCGGCGGGACTCTTCGTGCTGATTCCCGCTGGCCTGGCGCTGGTAGCGCTGCCTGCGCAGCAGGTCCTGCTCGTGCTCGGGCTGACCTGGGTTGCCGATACGGCGGCTTACTTCGTCGGCAGCCGCTTCGGACGCCGCAAGCTCGCGCCGTCCATCAGCCCGTCAAAGACATGGGAGGGCGCTGCCGGCGGGCTGCTCGGGACCCTGAGCTACGCTATCATCTGCGCAGCATTCGTGCCGCAATGGGGTGCGAGCTTCACCGGCGCGCAGTGGGCCGTTTACCTAGCCGGCACCGCTCTGCTGTGCGCCGCGAGCATCGTCGGCGACCTGTTCGAGTCGGCGGCAAAGAGGCAGGCAGGAGTAAAGGACAGCGGAGAAGCCTTGCCCGGACATGGGGGCATTCTGGACCGTATTGACAGCGCAACTTCCACCTTGCCGCTCGCGGCGGCGCTCCTGCCCCTGATGGCCGGTCGTTGAACCCCGTGAATCTGACCGTTCTCGGCGCGACCGGCTCCATCGGCGCAAGCACGCTCGACGTGGTCGCGCGCCATCCCGACCGGTACCGGATCCTGGCGCTGACGGCGCACGCCGCCGCGGAGCCGCTGCTTGCGCTGTGCCGCAGCCACCGGCCGCGATACGCGGTGCTGTCGGGGGTCGGCGAGGATCGCGATTTGCAAAGAAGATTTTCTGAAACGGGAACCGAACTCCTGTTCGGGGCGGGCGCGCTCGAGGAGATCGTCACGCATGATGATTGCCAGGCGGTCATGGCGTCGATCGTCGGCGCCGCCGGCCTCCCGGCCACGCTGGCCGCCGCAGCGGCGGGAAAGCGCGTGCTCCTGGCGAACAAGGAAGCGCTGGTCATGGCCGGTCCGCTGTTCATGCGGGCGGCGCACGAAGCGGGCGCCAAGCTGCTGCCCATCGACAGCGAGCACAACGCCGTATTTCAGTGCCTGTCGGGCAACCCGCTGCGCTCGGTGCGGCGCATCGTGCTGACCGCCTCCGGCGGGCCGTTCCGCGCGCTTCCGCTCGACGGGCTCGACGGCGTGACCCCCGAGCAGGCCTGCGCGCACCCGAACTGGGTGATGGGACGCAAGATCTCCGTGGACTCGGCCACCATGATGAACAAGGGGCTGGAGGTGATCGAGGCGCGCTGGCTGTTCGACGTGCCTCCCGAGCGCATCGAGGTGGTGATCCACCCGCAAAGCATCGTTCATTCGCTGGTGGAGTACGTCGACGGCTCGGTCATCGCCCAGCTCTCCAACCCCGACATGCGAGTCCCCATCGCGCATGCGCTGGGATTTCCCGAGCGCATCGCCTCGGGCGCCACGCCGCTCGACCTCGGCGCGATCGGCCAGCTGTCCTTCGAGCGCCCCGACCACGCTCGTTTTCCCTGCCTGCAGCTTGCCTACGCCGCGTTGCGCGCCGGCGGCACGGCGCCGACGCTGCTGAACGCCGCCAACGAAGTGGCCGTCGCCGCTTTCCTCGCCGGCCGCCTGCCGTTCACCGGCATCGCGCGGGTGATCGACGAGACCTTGAACGACCTGGCCGCCGCTCCGGCCGACGACCTGGCTGCAGTGCTGGCGGCGGATGCACAGGCAAGGCGCGCAGCGAGCGCGCTGGTGATGGCCCGGGCGGCATGACTCTCCTGCAGACCGTCGTCGCATTCGTCGTCGCGCTCGGCGTGCTGATCGTGGTCCACGAGTATGGACACTACCTCGCCGCGCGCTTGTGCAACGTGAAGGTGTTGCGCTTTTCGGTGGGTTTCGGCCGCCCCATGATCGCATGGCGCCGCGGCGCGGACCGCACCGAATGGGTCATCGCCGCGGTTCCGCTCGGCGGCTACGTCAAGATGCTCGATGAAAGAGAGGGACCGGTGGAACCGCACGAAGCGGCGCGGGCCTTCAACCGCCAAAACGTGTGGCAGCGGTTCTGCATCGTGATGGCGGGCCCGCTTTTCAATTTCCTGTTCGCGGTCCTGGTGTATGCCGGACTGTTCATGTATGGCCTGCCGGAGGCGAGGCCGGTCCTCGCGGCACCGCCCTCCGGCACGCTCGCGGCGAGCGCCGGCCTGCGCGCGGGGGCTACGGTCCGGTCGATCGATGGAGAACCCGTTACGACCTGGCAGGAGCTGCGCTGGCGCTTGCTGCAGGCCGCGCTCCAGCGTTCGCCGGTCAGGCTCGAGACCGTGGACGAACGCGGCCATCTCGCGGTCGCGACGCTGGACTTGAGCGGATTCCCCGCCGCCGATGTCGAGAGCGACGTGCTCGAGCGGATCGGCCTGCGGCTGTACCGGCCGCCGCTCGAACCGGTCCTTGGCCAGGTCGTTGCCGGCGGGCCTGCCGAGCGCGCCGGCCTCGCGCCCGGCGACCGCATCGCTCGCGTCGACGGCAGGCCGATCGACTCGTGGGAGTCGCTGGTCGCGGCGGTGCGCTCGCGCCCCGGCACAGCGCTGCAGCTGACCGTCGAGCGCGGCGACACGACCCGCACGCTCGAAGTCGTGCCCGACAGCGTGAGCGCCGGCGAGATGCGCGTCGGGCGCATCGGCGCCGCGCCGTTCATCCCGCCCTCGCACGCCGAAAAAATGCTGGTGCGCGTGCAGTACGGCCCGCTCGAGAGCCTCGGCAAGGCGCTTGCGAAGACCGCCGACATCGCGCTCTTCAGCCTGCGCATGCTCGGCAAGATGCTGCTGGGCGAAGTGTCCTGGAGGAACCTGTCGGGCCCGGTCACGATCGCCGATTTCGCCGGCCAGTCGGCCCAGATGGGCTGGGTCTCTTATCTCACTTTCCTCGCGCTCATCAGCATCAGCCTTGGCGTGCTGAACCTGCTGCCGATTCCGCTGCTCGACGGCGGGCACCTGATGTACTATGCGATCGAGATCATCAAGGGCAGGCCGGTCTCCGAGCGCGCGATGGAGCTCGGGCAGCGTGTCGGTCTTGCGCTGCTTCTGGTCATGATGGCCTTCGCTTTCTACAACGACCTCAATCGCCTGCTGACCGGCTGAATGATTCGCAGACGGATCGCCGCGGTGCTCGCCGCGTTTCTGCTCGGGGCGACCGCAGGCGCCGCCGCGCAGTCGTTCAAGCCCTTCGTGGTGAAGGACATCCGCGCCGAGGGTCTGCAGCGCACCGAGCCCGGCACGGTGTTCAGCTACCTGCCGGTCAAGGTCGGCGAAACCATGAACGAGGAAAAGGCGCAGCAGGCGTTGCGCGCCCTGTACGCCACCGGCTTCTTCACTGACGTGCGCCTCGAGGTGGAGAACGACGTGCTCGTGGTCTACGTCCAGGAGCGGCCGGCGATTGCGCAAATCGATTTCTCCGGCATCAAGGAGTTCGAGAACGAGCAGTTGCGCAAGGCCTTGCGCGAGCTGGGCATGGCGGAAGCGCGCATCTTCGACCGCTCGATGCTCGACCTCGCCGAGCAGGAGATCAAGCGCCAGTACCTGTCGCACGGCTACTACGCAGCCGCGGTCCAGACCACCGTCACCCCGCTGGAGCGCAACCGCGTCGGCATCAACATCACGGTCACCGAGGGCGAGGTGGCGAAAATCGGCGGCATCAACATCGTCGGCGCGCAGGCGTTCCCGGAGCGCGAGCTGGTGGACCTTTTCGTGCTGCGCACTCCGGGCTGGCTCACCTGGTACACGAAGCACGACCGCTACGCGCGCGAGAAGCTCTCCGCGGATCTCGAAACGCTGCGCTCGTACTACCAGAACCGCGGCTACCTCGACTTCAACATCGAATCCACGCAGGTCTCGATCACGCCCGACCGGCGCCAGATCTACATCACCGTCAATGTCATCGAGGGCGAGAAATATACCGTCTCGGACGTCCAGCTGAGCGGGCAGATGCTGCTGCCCAGGGACCAGCTGGAAAAGCTGGTGCTGCTCAAGCCGGGGGACGTGTTCTCGCGCGAGAAGCTGGCCGCCAGCACCAAGGCGATCAGCGACCGGCTCGGCAACGAGGGCTATGCATTCGCCAACACCAACGCCATCCCCAACGTCGACAAGGAAAAGCGCAGCGTAGCGTTCAACATCGTGATCGACCCCGGGCGGCGGGTCTACGTGCGGCGCATCGAGGTCGCCGGCAACACCAAGACCCGCGACGAGGTGATCCGCAGGGAGATGCGGCAGCTCGAAGGCGCCTATTACGATGCCTCGAAGATCCAGCTTTCGCGCCGGCGCATCGAGCGCACCGGGTACTTCACCGAGGCGACGGTCGAAACGCGCCCGGTGGAGACAAGCAGCGACCAGGTCGACGTCCTGTACGGCGTAAAGGAGAGACCCACCGGCGCGCTGCTGGTCGGCGTCGGGTTCTCCAGCGTCGAGAAGCTCGCTTTCTCGACATCGATCCAGCAGTCGAACGCCTTCGGCACCGGGAAGTTCATCGCCGCGACGATCAACAGCGGCAGCGTCAACAAGGTCTACTCGCTGTCCTATCTCGATCCGTATTACACGATCGACGGCGTCAGCCAGGGCTTCGATGCCTACAAGCGCCGCACCGACGCCTCCAACCTGACGGTCGCCCCCTACGTCACCGATTCCATCGGCGGCGGCGTCAAATTCGGCTATCCCACTTCGGAGATCACCGCGATCGATTTCGGGGTGAACTTCGAATCGGTGAATCTGCAGACCTTCGACACCAGTCCGCTGCAATACATCAATTTTGTCAGCCAGTTCG
>Ga0209239_1002725_pt1 | contig 10471 bp, 9 predicted proteins | sample GraSoi013_2_20cm_FD_185824 | JGI IMG/M metagenome (GOLD analysis project Ga0209239, IMG submission 185824) | Grasslands soil microbial communities from the Angelo Coastal Reserve, California, USA - Sample 10_02_2013_2_20cm (SPAdes) (version 2) | ecosystem: Environmental > Terrestrial > Soil >...
TGAAACGAATGGCTAAGATCATCGGAATCGACCTCGGCACGACCAACTCCGAGGCCGCGTACATGGAAGGGGGAACGCCTCGGATTATCCCGAGCGCCGAGGGCAGCGCGTATGGCGGGAAGATGTTCCCGTCCGTCGTGGCCTTCACGAAGGACGGGATCCTCGTCGGCGAGCCGGCGAAGCGACAAGCGGTCCTGAACCCCGACAAAACCGTCATGCAAATCAAGCGGAAGATGGGGACGGACTACAAGGTGCGGATCGAGGGGAAGGACTACACACCCCAGGAGATCTCCGCGATGATTCTCCGGAAGATCAAGACGGACGCGGAGGCGTTCCTCGGCCAACCCGTCAATCAGGCCGTGATCACGGTGCCTGCGTACTTCAACGACAACCAGCGACAGGCCACGAAGGATGCGGGCAAGATCGCGGGCCTCGAGGTCCTCCGACTCGTCAACGAACCGACGGCGGCCGCGTTGGCGTACGGCCTCGAGAAGAAAGGAGAAGGCAAGATCGCCGTCCTCGACCTCGGTGGCGGCACCTTTGACGTGACGCTGATGGAGATGGGCGAAGGGGTCTTCGAGGTCATCGCGACGGCGGGGGACACCCAGCTCGGCGGCATGGACATGGACAACGCCATCGTTCAGTGGCTGGTGGCCGAGTTCCGCGCCGAGCACGGCGTGGACATCTCGAGCGACAAGCAGGCGATGCAGCGCCTCCGGGACGCGGGCGAAAAGGCCAAGATCGAGTTGACGAGCGCGACCGAGACGACGATCAACCTGCCGTTCATCGCCCAGAAGTCCGGGCAGCCGGTGCACCTGGAGAAGAAGGTCACCCGCGCGAAGCTCGAGCAGCTGATCGAGCCCACGCTGAATCGCCTCGACGCCCCGATTCGCCAGGCCTTCAAAGACGGCGGGTGGCAGTACCGGGACGTCAATCATGTCATCCTGGTCGGAGGGCCGACGCGCATGCCGGCCGTCCAATCCCGATTCGAGAAGATCCTCGGTCGGCCGGCAGAGCGGACGGTCGACCCGATGCAGTGCGTCGCGCTCGGCGCGGCGATCCAGGCCGCGGTCCTCAGCGGCGAGGTGAAGGACATCCTCTTGCTCGATGTGACCCCCCTGAGCCTGGGCGTCGAGACGAAGGGCGGCATCTTCACGAAGCTGATCGAGCGGAACACGACGATTCCCACACGGAAGAGCGAAATCTTCACGACCGCGGCGGACGGTCAGACGAGCGTCGAGGTCCACGTGCTCCAAGGCGAACGCGCCATGGCCGGGGACAACGTGAGCCTGGGTCGGTTCTACCTCACCGGCATCCCGCCGGCGCCCGCAGGCGTCCCGAAGATCGAGGTCACCTTCGACATCGACGCGAATGGAATCCTGAACGTCTCCGCGAAGGACATGGCGACCGGGAAGACGGAGAAGCTCACAATCGTGGCCCCCCAACGGATGGACAAGGGGAAGATCGACTCCGCGGTCCGGGATGCGGAGAGCCACGCGGAGGAGGACCGGCGCCGGCGCGAGTTCGTCGAGCTGCGGAACCACGCGGACCAGCTCGTCTACGCGACGGAGAAGCTCCTCAAGGAGCACGGCTCCACCGTTTCGGAGGCGACCCGCAAGGCCGTCGAGGAGAAGCTCGAAGCCCTTCGGAAAGTCCTCACGACGGATGATATCTCGCAGCTCCGAGCCGCGATCGACGCGCTGAACCAGGCGGCGCAGCAGATCGGGGTCGAGATGTACGGGAAGGGCGGGCCGACGGAAGCCCCACCGCCGGGTGCCGGCGATTCCGGTGGCTCGTCCGACCCGGGCGTCGTGGACGCGGACTTCGAGGACGTGGACAAGAAGTGAGCGGGGACCATCCCGCGGGAAGAGCGCCAGATGGCCGACGATGACTACTACGAGAGGCTCGGCGTCCCTCGCGGGGCGTCCAAGGACGAGATCAAGCGAGCGTACCGGCGGCTCGCGAAGCAACACCATCCGGACCTGAACAAGGACAACCCGAAGGCCGCCGAGGAGAAGTTCAAGCAGATCTCCGAGGCGTACGAGGTCCTGGCCGACGACGAGAAGCGCAAGATCTACGACCAGTTCGGCGCGGATGGCCTCAAACAGCAGGTGTGGGGTGGCGAGGGCTTCGACTGGTCGCGCTTCACCCACGCGGGAGACGTCGAGGACATCTTCGGACGAGACTTGTTCGAGTCGTTTTTCGGGCGCGGTGGCGGTCTCAGCGGGTCGCTATTCGAGCAGTTCTTCGGCGGGGTCGGCGGGCCGGTCGGCCGACGTCGGGGCCCGGCGGCCGGCCAAGACGCACGGCTGGAGGTCGAGTTGAGCCTCGAGGAGGTCGCTCGGGGGGGTCGGAAGGAGGTCACGGTCCACTACCCGATGACCTGTCCGGCGTGCCGCGGGACCGGGGCGGAAGGGGAGCGACTCGTCACCTGCCCGACGTGCAACGGCCGCGGCCAAATGAGCAACGCCCAGCGGCGAGGCTACAGCCAGTTCATCACGATCACGACGTGTCCGAAATGCAACGGCCGCGGACAGTGGCCGGAGCGCCCGTGTCCGCGATGTTCCGGAGAGGGGCGAATCGCGGAGCAGCGGACGATTGCCGTGGAAATCCCGCCGGGCGTCCCGGACGGTGTCCAGCTTCGAGTCCCGGGTCGCGGCCTCGCCGGGGACGCAGGCGCCGCACCGGGCGACCTCTACGTGGCCGTCCATGTCCGGCCGGACGAGCGGTTCGCCCGCGACGGAGACGATGTCATCTATGAGTTGCCGATCACGTTCGCCCAAGCCGCCTTGGGGGCGGAGGTCGAGGTCCCGACCCTCGATGGCACAAGCCGGCTGCGGATCCCGGCCGGGATCCAATCCGGCACGGCCCTTCGCCTGCGCGGGAAAGGCCTTCCTCGGTTCCAGGGGCCCGGGCGAGGCGATCAGTTCGTCCGGGTGATCGTCGTGACGCCGACGCGGTTGTCGGCGGAGGAGCGTCGACTGTTCGAACAACTCCGGGGGTCCCGGGATGACTCCGGCCACCGGGGGGCGTTCGATCGGTTCCGGAAACCCTAAGGCGAGGGGATTCCTGCCAGATAGGACACGAGCTTGATCATCCCGTAGAAGGCCACGAGGGCCCCCACGACCGTCACGATCGCCAACGCATCCCGAAGGAGCAAGCCCTTCGCATCGAGTTCCGCCCCGACCTGAGTCTGAGCGCCCTGATCTTGCAGAATATGTATCTCCTCCCCGCAGACATTGCGGAAGGTCAGTATGAATCGGTTCCGCCTTGGAAATCAGCCATGTGAATCATTTCTGGTAGCGTCTGAATCGGACAGGATTATGAGCCCGCCATCGGTTTCCCGGACGCCGATGCGCAAGGTCCTCGGGATCCTGACGGAGGATTTCCGCCTTTACCACGACCTCGTGGCGGCGCTGAAGGCGCGCGACGTGCCGTTCGCCAGCCTCTCGTTCGCGCGGCGCATCCCGGACACGGTCGGAGTGGTGCTGACGTCACCCGCGGAAGCCCATCGGATCCGCCGAGGTCGTGTCGTGCCTGTCGACGACATCGACTCGTCCATCGGCCAGGCGCTCCAGCTCCTGCGAGGGAAATCGGAATGGGAGGAGCTCCGGATCGGCGTCGACCCGGGGCGAGAGCCCGGGGTCGCGATCATCGGGGACGGCGAGGTCATCGATACGCGGATCGCCGCGAGCCCCGAGGCGGTCGCGTTCCACGTGCGGCAAGCGATTCGAACGTTCCCCGCGAAGGATGTCCGCGTGCGGATTGGGCATGGCGACCCGACGAACCGCGACCGAGTCCTGAACGCGCTCTCGAGGGACGGCCTTCGCGTCGAGATCGTCGACGAAGCGGGGACCACCCACCGCAGCCGGCAGCCCGACGTCGACGCAGCGATTGACATCGCGCGGACCTCCGGCCAACGCGTCGAACCGCCGTTCGAGATCCGACCGACGCCCGGCGAGGTCCGCGAGATCCAGCGCCGATCCCGCCTCGACAGCGGTGGTGTCGTCACGATTTCCTCCGAGCTCGCTGGGGCGGTGGCACGCGGGGACCTTTCCCTCGAAGACGCCATCGCCCGCGCTCGACGGAAGGAGCAACGGTCAAAGGGCTAGGCTGTAACGAGCCTCGAGTTCCTTTCGGCGCTTGAAGTACATCTCTTCCGCGATTTCGCCGGCGGCAAGCTTCGCCTCCAAGGTCTCGAGTTCCCGATCGAAGTCCGATTTGAAGGACGTCGTGTACTCCTTCACGACGCGTTCGAGGAGATCCAAGAGATCCTTCCCTCGTCGCGTCACCTGGTACACGATCCGCGGGCGTCCGTTGGGCGGAAAGATGGCAGCGCGGTCCACGAGCCCCCACCCGAACAGTTCCGCGAGTTGTTTGTCCACGGAAGTCCGTCGAATTTTCATCTTCTTCGCGAGGTCCTCGGGGTGGTCGAACCCTTGCAGGAGCAACCGGAGGATTTGTCGTCGGGTCTCCGACGACGCGATCCTCACCAGTTCGAGGGGCTCCGGCATGGTGTCGCGGCGAGTCTCCTCAGCATACTTCAACGTTCTTCCGCTGACTCGGATAGCTCATCTCCCTAGAAGGAGAAGGAGAATCCTCAGCGGCGGAGGTTGTCATTTTTATGCGCGAACTTTGTATAAATATCCAGGGGGACTTGCCACGGTTCATGTTCGGAAACAAGTCGGCTGGAATCGTTGGTGGAACGGCTCGCCTCCTCTCCTCGCGGAAGGAGAAGCGCACGTCCGCGGGTCTGCCTCCCCCGATTTCGCCGCTCCAGACGGAGCGAGCAATCCGGGCGCGGACGGAAAGGTATTTTGTGCAGATGCAATACCTATGGAGCAAGCAATAATGAAGCGTAGCGAAGTTCTGCAGAAACTGGAGGAACGTCTCGCCCGCGGGGAGATCTCCGAGAAGACGTACCTCGAGATCAAGGCCCGGTACGAAACGGAGCCAGAGGAGCCATCGGTGACGGAGGAGCCAGCCCCGTTCGGGCCGGGCTTGGAGTCATCCATCCAACAGGCCGTCGCTCGAGCGCAGCAGGAGGCTTCGCGTGCCGCGCAGGAAGCGATGCGCGTCGCAGGAGACGCGATGCGTTCCATTGACTTCGCGGGGTTTGGCGCGAAGGTTAGCGGGGAATCGATTCGGATCACGGGATCTGGGATGGTTTCAGGGAATCCTGTCAAGACCATCGAGTTCCGTGCTGCGGGAAGCGCACATGTCCGCGGAAACCTCGAGTGCGAGTCCGCACGGGTCTCCGGAGCGTGCGACTTCGACGGGGATGTGCGCTGCGTGGAGTTCCGTTCCGCGGGCTCGAGTCGGATCGCGGGTTCGCTCTTCGCTCAGGATGTCGATGTGAGCGGGTCCGCCGAGATTGCAAAGAGCATCGAAGCAGTCGACGTTTCGGCGAGCGGGTCATTCGACGTCGCCAGCGACGTCAAGTGCCAAGACTTCCATTCCTCAGGCAGCGTGAGGATCGACGGAGCCCTCAAGGCCGTCGATGTGAACATCGAGCTCGGCGGGGCATCCCGCGTGAAGTCAATCGAAGCGCAGGACATTTCGGTGCGGGCCACGGGAGGCTTCCTTCGCTCCCGCGGAGATCTCACCGCGGATTCGATCAAGGGCCAGGACATCGACCTTGAGGGCACGACCGCGGGCTATGTCGAAGGTCAGGATGTTCGCATCGGACCGCATTGCCGCGTGGACCTCGTCGTCGCGCAAGAGCTCGTCGTCCACGAGTCGAGCGAGGTCAAGGAACGGCGCGTGCAGACCGGCTGAAATCATCTTTGCGACGACCGATTTGCGCATCTGGGTATTCGGGCCATAACCTTGATATAAGCCCGGGGAGTTCGAACTGTCGTGCCGGAGCGGATTATTCTCAAGGTGGCCGAAGCGCCCCAGTCCGATGTGGGGCTCGGCCGCGCACGGGTTGACACGAAGACCCGCGTGGCACTCGGCGTGGACGTCGGGGAAATCATCCAAATCCTGGGCAAGAAGTCCACTGCGGCGAAGCTGTTCCGGGTCATGCAGGAGGACGAGGGCAAGGGGATCATCCGGATCGACGGCCTCGTGCGTCGGAACGTCGGCGTGAGCCTCGGCGACAAAGTCGAGGTCCGCAAGGCCGAGGTCCTGCCCGCGGAACGCATCACGATTGCGCCGATCATCAGCGAGGGCCACAAGATCTCCTTCGGTCAAGGGATCGAGAACTTCGTGAAGCGCGGTCTGCTGAAGCGTCCGCTGAACAAGGGCGACGTCGTCATCGTCCCGGGGATCGCCCTCATGGGCGGCGCGCTGCCCTTCATGGTAATTAGCACGGCCCCGAAAGGCGTTGTGCAGATCCAGGACGACACGATCATCGAGATGAAAGAGGAACCCGTCCGCGAGGGCGAGGTCCTCACGCCCACCGTCACGTACGAGGACATCGGCGGGCTCAAGGAGGAGCTGATGAAGGTCCGCGAGATGATCGAACTCCCGCTGAAGCACGCGGAGCTGTTCGAGCGCCTCGGGATCGATCCGCCGAAAGGGGTCCTCCTGTACGGCCCGCCCGGGACCGGCAAAACGCTCATCGCGAAGGCGGTCGCCAACGAAGCCGGCGCAAATTTCTATTCGATTCAAGGCCCCGAGATCATGTCGAAGTACTACGGACAAAGCGAGGAGCGCCTCCGCGAGAAGTTCGAGGAGGCCCAGAAGAACGCTCCCAGCGTCCTGTTCATCGATGAACTCGACTCGATCGCGCCGAAGCGGGAGGAAGTAACCGGCGAGGTCGAACGGCGCGTCGTCGCGCAGCTCCTCACCCTGATGGACGGCCTCTCGGGTCGCGGACAGGTCATCGTGATCGGCGCGACGAACCGCGATGAGGCGATTGATCCGGCGCTCCGCCGGCCGGGTCGGTTCGATCGTGAGATCGAAATCGGCGTCCCGGACCGAATGGGCCGCAAGGAGATCCTTCAGATTCACACCCGTGGCATGCCGATTGAGGGCGCCGAGGAAGAGCGGGACCGCCTTCAGTCCGAACTCGCGGACGTCTGCCACGGCTTCGTCGGCGCCGACCTCGCGGCGCTCGCTCGCGAGGCGGCGATGAAGGCGCTCCGGCGGTATCTCCCGGACATCGACCTCGACAAGCCGATCCCCGCAGAGACCCTCGAGAAGATGCGCGTCACGCCGGACGACTTCAAGCAGGCTCTCAAGGAGGTCGAGCCGAGCGCGATGCGCGAAGTCCTCGTCGAAGTGCCCCGTGTGAACTGGTCCGACGTTGGCGGCCTCGAGGAAGTCAAGATGAAACTGCGGGAGGCCGTCGAGATGCCCCTGAAAGACCCGGACGCGTTCAAGCGGATGGGCATCCGGCCGCCGCGGGGAATCCTGCTGTACGGACCCCCGGGATCCGGGAAGACCCTCCTCGCGAAGGCCGTCGCGACGGAGTCCGAGGCGAACTTCATTTCGATCAAGGGTCCCGAGGTCATGTCGAAGTGGGTCGGGGAGTCCGAGAAAGCGGTCCGCATGATCTTCAAGAAAGCGAAGCAGGTCGCCCCCTGCATCGTCTTCCTGGACGAGCTCGACGCGATCGCGCACGTCCGCGGGTTCGATACGGACAGCGGTGTCAGCGAACGGGTCGTGAACCAGCTCCTGACCTCGATGGACGGTCTCGAATCCCTCGAAGGCGTCTGCGTCGTCGGCGCAACGAACCGACCGGACCGGCTCGACCCGGCGATGCTCCGGACCGGCCGCTTCGACCGGATCCTCCTCGTGCCAACGCCGAACAGGGACGCGCGCCTTGCGATCCTGAAAGTGCACACGAAGACGATGCCGCTCGATGGCGTGGATCTGGAAGAGCTCGCCGTCGACCTCGACGGCTACTCCGGCGCCGACATCGAAGGCCTGTGCCGCGAAGCGGCGATGATCGCCCTTCGCGAGACGAAGCACGCGAAGAAGGTCGGCACGACGCACTTCCAAGAGGCGATGAAAGTCGTCCGTCCGAGCATCGACGCGGATACGATTAAGTTCTACGAGGAGTTCGACAAGAAGTTCCGGAAAAGCCTCGAGCGGAGACGGCCCGAGGAAAACATCCTCTACCGCTAACCGCCAGCGCCCTGGACCGACCGGTTTTTATCCGCCGGCTTCCTTGTCGGGGCCTGATGCCTGCCGCGGGCCCGTGGAGGGCGTGGGCTGCCCGGGTGATCGCCCTCAAGCCCCCACGTCTCGCCCTCGGCCTCGCAATCGTGCTCGTCCTCGTATCCCTCGCGCTGCCGTTGTGGTCCTTGGGCCGCGTGGCCGGCTCGGAACAGGACATCGGTTCGTTCTCGTGGACCGCGATTACGACGACCACCTACATTAGCGGGGTTTGGGACCGAACGACGATCTTGCCGTACACGTCCTCGCAGAGCCCGTTCCCTAGCCCGTTCCCTTCCCCTGCCTTTCGCGCGGTCGGGAGCGCACTCGCCACCGCATACCTGCTCAATGTCGTCCTCCTCGTCGTCCTCGCGGTCGTGTTTGGGCTCTTCTCGATCGGATATTCGCGCACGATGCCGACCCTCAGCCTCTTGATTGTGGGCCTGATCGTCTTGGGCGTCGCGCTTCTCGCGTTGTTCTATCCCATCGTGGCCGTGCCCGGCGCCGCCACGACGGACGTCGGCACGTTCACGATCGACGGGTTCTGGGGCTCCGACAGCGCCGCTTCCGGGGCGCTGTGGTCATGGAGCCCAGGGCTCGGATGGTGGGTGCTCCTTGTCGCGGTCATTCTCGGGACGGTCGGCGCCGTCCTGCCGTACGTGAAGAGCATTCGCGCGATGGTGCCCCCGGCTCCCGAGGACTGGCGCCCGCCCGCCTCTTGAACGAGTCGATGCCGTCGGAATCTTCAAATAGAATGCGTCAGATGTGTGTCAGACAAAGGGATGGGACCCGTCGCAGCGGTGCTGCGGTGGACCCTCGCCGATGCGGGTGATGGGATGAAGAAATTTGCCACGGAGCTCCGGGGCAAGACCGTGATGACGAATGACGGCCAGATCCTCGGGACGATTGAGAACTTCATCGTGAACACGAAAAGCGGGAAGCTGTCCGATGTCCTCGTGCTTCCCGCCGAGAACGTCCCGAAGAAGGGTTTGAAGACGGACCCCGAAGGTCGCCTCATCCTGCCCTTCCAGGGCATGCGCGCGGTGAAAGACGTCGTCGTGATGAATCTCTAGCCGGCGTCCCGCGTTCAGAGGAGGACGCGGCGTTCCTCTTTCACGACGTTCAGGACCACCTGAGTGTACGTGTTTTCCACGTACTCCATGGAGCCGAGTCGTTTGATGAACGCGTCGAGATCCCGTGTGTTTCGCAGACGCACGACCACGATTGAGTCCCACTCGCCCGTCACATCGTAGACATGGGTGACTCGGTCGTCCTTCGCGATCCGCCGCTGGACCTCGAGCAGCTTCCCCTTGTGGATCTTGACGCCAACGACCGCGAGGACGTCGAACCCTAATCTCGCCTCGTTCAGCACGGGGACATATCCGGAGATGACACCTTCCTCCTCGAGTTTCCGCACGCGGTTGGACACGGTGCTCAGGCTCGCATCCGCCTCCTTCGCGATGTCCCGATAGGACTTCCTCGCGTCCGCGTTCAGGAGCCGCAGGATGCGCAGGTCGAGTTCATCGAGGGCCGTCGGGGTCGTCATCGTATCCGCCTGGATCCCGCCGGCGTTCGAATGCACGCCTCGCTCGCGGGGCCAATCGGACATTGTTCCATTATCTATTAGCATTTCGGCCGTTTGTACGATTTCGTGTCGGAACACTTTATATATGTTCAGATTTCTCCCCAAAGCGACGGACACGACGGTGGGTCCGTCTAGGCGGGAAGGCGATGGCAATTTCTGCGAGTACCCCGGCGAAATCCAGGAAGATGACGGTGGCATCGGTGCTGAAGCAAATCGAAACGGATCGGATCCGCTGGGTCGATCTCCAGTTCGTGGACGTCCTGGGAGCCCTTCAGCACATCACGATCCCTTCGACGTCGCTGGGCCCCGAGGAATTCAAGCGGGGCGTCGGGAAGCTCGACGGCTCCTCGATCAAGGGGTTCAAGGAGATTCACGAGTCCGATATGGTCATGGATCCGGACCCGTCCACGTATGCGGTCCTCCCCTGGTACGACGACCTGCACAAGACGGCCCGCTTCCTCGTCGACGTCTACGAGGGCGGCAGCCATGAGCGGTTCACGCGCGACTCGCGGTACATGGCCCAGCGGGCGGTCCAGTTCGCCGCGGACCAGGGCTACGACATGACGTATTGGGGTCCGGAGATCGAATTCTTCGTGTTCGATGGGATCCGGTTGCTGCCGACGGCGGACCACGTACGGAACCCGTGGTCCGGGGCAGGGTACGAAATCATCTCGCGCGAGGCGCCGTGGCAGGCGACCGACGGAAAGAACTTCCCGATCCGCTTCAAGGAGGGATACTACCCCGCGCCGCCCGTCGACAGCCTTCAAGACTTCCGCAACG
>Ga0209239_1002728_pt1 | contig 10470 bp, 10 predicted proteins | sample GraSoi013_2_20cm_FD_185824 | JGI IMG/M metagenome (GOLD analysis project Ga0209239, IMG submission 185824) | Grasslands soil microbial communities from the Angelo Coastal Reserve, California, USA - Sample 10_02_2013_2_20cm (SPAdes) (version 2) | ecosystem: Environmental > Terrestrial > Soil >...
AAACCTGCCGCGCCGGCGCCCGTCGCGAAGGCGAAGGAGGCGATCGTCGAGGACGTCTTCCTGCTGAACCACCGAGACGGGATCTTGATCAAGCACGAGACACGCCGGCTCCGGCCCGACGTCGATACGGACATCCTGACCGGGATGCTCACCGCCGTGCAGCAGTTCGTGAAGGAGGCCCTTCGCGGCGACGACTACGCAGATCTGAATGAGATGACCGTCGGTCACATGCACATCCTGATCGGCCGCGGCAAGTGGCTCGTCCTGGCGGCCCGTATCGAAGGGGACGGCAGTGAGCCTTGGACCGTGCAGATCGAGCGGTGCATCAAGGACATGGAGGATCACCACTGGGACCAAATCGAGGATTGGGACGGGGACATGACCCTCGCGCGCGTCTTGACGCCGTACATCAAGAAACTGATTGACGGCGCGTATGCCCACTAAAATTCCAGTTCGGGGGAATGTCCCTCCCGACGCGGCAATCCTTCAACGTCCTTTCGCTACTACAAGTCCGACAAGTGTCGTTCCCGCGGGCTCGCATGTTCGAGGCGCGTTCGGAACACTTTCACTCCCGGTGGAATATTCCGATTGTTCCGGGGTCAATACCGATAACAAAAGCTTTAATTCTGGATGCCACTTTCTAACAAGGGATGGGACGAGACGGCATCTTGTTCCACAGACTTGCGTCGACAGAGCAGATGCCGTCCCGCCCTGACCGACACGCGGGCGCAGGCACGCGGTGATACACGGATGGCAAGCGACGAAAGCGACGGGAAGGCGGGGAAGTCGGCGGACGACGTCCGGGACGAGTTCGAGGAGAAGATGGACCGTCTCCGCCGGCAGTACGAGCGGGACCTCCACTCCTTCCGCTACGAGATCGAGGAACGGGAGTACCGCCTCAAGGCGTACGAGGACAAGTTCAACAAGATCAAGCAGCCCCCGCTCCTCTACGCCTACGTCGTGCGCAAGGAAGGCCCCGACCTCGACGGAAACCAGGTCGTCGTCGCGCGGGCCACGGAGCTCCTCAAGGTCTCGACCGGGCTCATGGACAAATCCCAGCTCGGGGTCGGCCAATATGTCTGGGTACACCCGCAGACGTACGCGATCGTCGAGGGCAGCGCCGTCCGGAACGAGGGCGTGATCGCGAAGGTCGCGGACATGATGGACGGCAAGCTCGTGATCTCGATCGAAGGCGACATGGAGAAACGCCTGATCAACACCGACAAGACCGTGTACAAGAAGCTCAAGCCGGGTTTCCAGATCAGCGTGCTCCCTCCGACCATGGAGGTGCTCGAGGTCCTCCCGAACCTCGAGGTCAAGTCCCTCTTGCTGGGCGAGAAACCGAACGTGAAGTACGGCCAGATCGGCGGCCTCATGGAGGCCATCGAGCGGATCAAGGACGTCGTCGTCCTACCGTATCAGGAAGCGAAGCTGTTCGCGCAGATCGCCCTCGAAGCGCCGCGCGGCATCCTGCTCTACGGGCCGCCGGGCTGCGGGAAGACGCTGCTCGTGAAGGCGATCGCGAAGGAGAACGACATGACCTTTTTCAACGTCAGCATCGCGGACGTCCTGTCGAAGTGGGTCGGGGAGAGCGAGCGGATCATCAAGGAGATCTTCCGGCAGGCCCACGAGAAGAAGCCGAGCATCGTCTTCTTCGATGAGATCGAAGCCCTGTTCACGGTCCGCGGGATGATGGACACGTCCGGCGTGCACAAGAACATCATCGCGCAGATCCTGAGCGAGATGGACGGGCTCGTCGAACTCCACGACGTGTTCGTGATCGGCGCGACGAACCGCGCGGACCTCGTCGATCCCGCCTTGCTCCGGCCGGGGCGGTTCGACGAGATCATCGAGATTCCTCGTCCCGACCGGCAGGCGGCCGAGGAGATCCTGCGGATCTACCTGAACGAGGAGCTCCCGGTCCAGGCGAGCTTCGAGGAGCAATCCGGCGGTCACAAGGAGGCGGTCGAGGCCCTCCGCCGCTTCGTCCTCGACGAATTGTATGGGGAGAACAAGTGGGTCAAGGTGAAGCTCGACGCGGAAGCGAAAGAGGCGATTAAGACCGTCAAGCGGAAGGACATCATCTCCGGCGCCATCATTGAGGCGATCGTGACGACCGCGAAGAAGAACTTCGTGAAGCGGGTCATCCTGTTGAAGAAGACGGAGCGGAAGAAGGAAGGCCTCACGATGAGGGACCTCGAGATGGCGATCGACGAAGAGAGCAAGGAGCACGCGATCACGGAGATGTACGTCTACGAGAAGCGCCAGCGGGAGGTCTTCCGGACCGGTGCGGACCCGATGGTCGGGTGACGCATGAGGAAGATGGTCCAGGGGACCGAACACGAGTACACGCTGTACTGCCGCAAGATGGGCACGATGGGCTTCGATCCGCACATGATGGCGCTCGACCTGCTGCGGGAATCGGACCTGCATCTGGCGGGCGAATTCATCACGAACGGGTCTCGCGTCTACTACGACGTCGGGCACTTCGAGGTGAGCACCGCGGAGACGACGAACTTCCACGACGTCGTCGTGTGGGAGAAGGCCGGCGAAAAGATCCTCGATTGGCTTCGCCGCGTGATGGAGGAGAAGTACACGGGCGACATGAAGATCCACGCGTTCAAGAACAACACGTCCCCGGACGGGACGTCGTACGGGTCGCACGAGAACTACTGCGTCTCCCGCGACGTCGCTTTCCCCGGACAATTCATCCGGGACCTCGTACCGCATCTCGCGACCCGCATCATCTACACGGGGGCGGGGGACATCGTCCGCGGGAAGTACGTGCTTTCGCCGATGGCCTTCCTCACGTCCCAGGTGATCAGCGGGGAGACGATGCACGATACCGGCATCCTGAACACGCGTGACGAACCGCACGCGGACGGTCGGCTGTGGCGACGCCTCCATGTGATCGTGGGGGACGCGCTCATGAACGAGACCGCGATCATGCTCCGGCACTTCGTGACGTCCGGCGTACTGCAACTCATGGAGGACGGGCGCCTGGACGACGTGCCCCGGCTCAAGGATCCGATCCGGGATCTGTGGCGCAACGTGGAGATCCGGAATCCGGAACAGTGGAAGGTCGAGCTCGAGGACGGTCGGACCGTTTCACCGATTGACATTCAACGGTATTACCTGGAAAAGGTGGAATCGATCGTGCAGGACGACTGGGAGAAACGCGCTCTGCGGACGTTCGAGGAGGTCTTGGACGGCCTCGAGAACCGACGTTCGAAGGAACTCGCGCATCGGATCGAATGGCTCGACCGATGGTTCGCGATCCAGGAGGCGGGCCAGAAAAAGGCCGGACCCGACGTCGAGATGATGGCGTGCAAGCAGTACTCGGAAATTGGTGCAGAACGATCATTGTTCTATAAGCGGCAACGCGCGGGCTTGGTCGATCGGATTACGGACGACGAAGCTATCAAAAAGGCGATTCAGGAGCCGCCGAAGGACACGCGTGCTGCGCTTCGGAGGGAGCTATGCGACACCTTCAATATCGAGATGATTGATTGGTCCATGTTAATCGTGAACGACGGAACGCGCAGGCGAATCGATCTCCTCGATCCTTACGCTACAAAGATGGAGGCACCTTATGCCACAGCAAGTTGAAGAGAAGCCGAAGAAACGGAAGAAGAGCGAGAAGAAACTGGAGTTCGAGGCCGGCAAGGTCTTCACTCCCGGCGAAGTGAAGGAAGAGGACTTCGAACTCGATCTTGAGTCGGCCCGCTTCAAAGCCCAGAAGGGGGAAGGCGGTGACCGGCGCTCATAGTACTTTCACGGACCCCTGGCCCGAACGCTGATTGCGGCCACCCCCCTCTCAAGTCCTTCATTCCCGTTTCTGTAGAGTACGTTGCTGGCTTTGTGGACGGGGAGGCCCAGGTCACTCTGGGCCGGATACCTCGCGGCCGTTCGTATGAATACTGCCTCAGGATTTCCATCTACAACACGGACCGTTCTGTCCTTGCGGAGATTCGCAAAGGCTGGGGAGGTGCGTTGATCAGCTCGCCTTCGCGCAATCCCCGATGGAAGCCCTCATATGCTTTGATTTGGACGAATGCCGCCGCGGCTAGATTTCTGGCGGAGATTTCCCCATATTTGAGAGTCAAATCGAGGCAAGCAGCGGTCTTGCATCAGTTCGTTCATCATCTTCAGAAATGTCGCCGTCGGAGGGATCGCCTCGGACACCTTCTCCCGTTGACCTCGCGACAGTTGGAAAAACGTGAGGGTTTCTATCGGCGTATCAAAGCGCTAAACAGAAGGGGGTCGATAGGTCACGAGCAGCAACCAAGGACTCTCGCCCCCTGGAAAAACCCTCTGACCATCTCTCCAAAATATCTTGCGGGTTTCATCGATGCAGAGGGTTGCTTGAGGCTTGCGAAAGAACATCACCCGGGCTGGAATCCTCAATATGCCCCGAGGGTTCAGGTCGGGAACACCAACCGAGCGATCTTGGAGGACTTGCGAAAATCTTTCGGAGGCATTCTCACCTACCACCCCCGGCGTGTCCCAGGTTGGAAAGACGGCTATCAGTTGCTTTGGACCGGCCGAGCTGTCACGCCACTATTGCTGGCGGTCAGGCCATTTCTCCAGGTCAAGGCGAGACAGGCGAGAATCCTGCTCCAATTTATCGGTCATCGAAAGAGGACCCACCAGAGGCGACTGGGGCGTGGGTTCGTCCGGTTGCCTGCCGGGGTGATTGCCTATCGGGAGGCCCTTTTCCTGAGGATGAGGAAACTAAACGTAAAGGGGCCGTCTGGCTCCAACGGATGGCACTAACCATCACGTGTGCCGTTCATTCGGTCCAAGTGGTGAGGTCCGATACAGGTTCATGTCGGGTCGGGCAACTCTATATCGCGCGCCCGCTTTTCGGCGGTGAATGCCCACCCATGTGGAGACGTTGGAAAACGGCCTGAAGGTCGTCCTCCGTCCGATCCCGGACACGAAGGCCCTGTCCACATGGGTCGTGTACCGCATCGGTTCCCGCAACGAGGTCCCCGGCATGACCGGCTCCACCCACTGGGTCGAGCACATGCTGTTCAAGGGGGGCGGGAAGCTCGGCAAGGGGGACATCGACAAGCTCATCTCGCGCCTCGGCGGGAAGATGAACGCCTTCACGGACACGGACTACACGATGTACTTCGAGACGATCCCCGCGTCGGCGATGGACACGGCGCTCATGATCGAATCCGAGCGGATGCGCAATGCCGCCTTCGATCCGAAGGAGGTCGAGGCCGAGCGGACGGTCGTGATCAGCGAGCGGGAGGGCGCGGAGAACCAGCCCGAGTTCCTCGTCGACGAGGAGCTGTGGGGGCTCGCGTTCCACGTGCATCCGTACCATTGGACGCCGATCGGGTACAAGCAGGACCTGGCCTCCCTTGACCGCGAACCCCTCTACCGGCACTACTTACGATACTATGCTCCGAACAACGCGTCCCTCATCCTCGTCGGCGGCTTCGATCCCGCCGTGGCGATGCAACATGTCCGCGAGGCCTTCTCTCCGTTGAAGCCTGAAGCCCCACCCGACCCGTTGCGGCTCTCGGAGCCGGAGCAGCGCGGAGAGCGGACCAGCGATCTCGTCCGCCCCGGCCCCGCCGACCTGCTGTCCATCGGATGGCACATCCCGTCCGCGGCCCATGACGACACGCCCGCTTTGATCCTGCTCTCCACGGTCCTCGGCGGATGGAGAGGCCTGATCTCCTTCGCCTCCGGGGACTGGCGCCCGCGATCGAACCGGCTGTATCGGGCCCTCGTGGAGTCGAAGCTCGCGACGGACGTCGGCGTGCGGCAAGAGATGAAGCTCGATCCGTCCCTCTTGATCACATCGGCGACCGCGGCGAAAGGCGTCTCCCTCGACCGCATCGAGCACGCGATCGATCGGGAGGTCGACAAGTTGCGTCGCACCCCGCCGAGCCGGACGGAGGTCGAGCGGGCGAAGCAACAGGTCCGCTCCTGGGCGCGGTACGAGCAGGACGGCGTCACGTTCCAGGGGATGCTGCTCAGCGCCGGAGAAGGCCTCACGTCCTGGGACTTCGGAGACCGGCTTCTCGCGAAGGTCGAGAAGGTCCGCGGCGAACGCATCCGGGACGTCGCTCGAACGTACCTCGTGGACGAACATCGGTCCCTCGTTCGATTCCACGCCCAGGAGGGAACGGGCTGAAGCTCCCCGACCGCACCGTTCTTGAGAACGGGGCCGTCCTGATCTCCAACGCCCTCCCGTCGAACCCGTTCGTCGCGTTCCGCGGGAGCGTCCCGGCCGGCGTGGCCGCGGAGGGCGATGCGCACGGGGTCGCCGAGTTCGCGTCGCGGCTCCTCCTGAGCGGCACCCGCCGTCTCGGGGCCGCGAAGCTCGCCGACCGACTGGAAGGGATCGGGGCGACCCTCGAGTTCCACAACGGCGAGGAACTCCTCGGCTTCAGCGGACGGTGCACGCGCGACTCCCTGCGGGAGACGATCCGGATCCTCGTCGACTGTCTCTCCCATCCGACGTTCCCGCAGCGCGAGATCGATCGAGTGCGGGGCGAACTCCTGAACGACCTGCGCATCGAGGCGGACGACACCCACTCCAGGGCGGCGCACGAGCTCGCGCGTTTCGTGTTCCCGAACGACCATCCGTACGGCCGCGACCCGAAGGGCGGGGCCGACCGCGTGCGCCGCATCCGGCGGCGCGACCTTGTCGACTTCCACGAATCCCGCGTCGGAGCGGAGGGCCTGATCCTCGCCGTCACCGGGGATGTGGACCGGGAGCTCGTCGAAGAGGCGATCGCGGGACCGCTGTCCCGCCTCGAATCCGACGCCGAAGGGATCCCGACGATCCCGCCGCCTCCCCCGCACAAGCCGCGTCGCGCGACGATCCCGATGCCGCACAAATCCCAGGCCGACATCGCGATCGGCGGCCCCGCGGTCCCCCGGCGTCACCCGGACTACTACGCCCTGAACCTCGCCAACCTCCTGTTCGGGCGGATCGGTTTGTACGGTCGTCTCGGGAGGAACTTGCGGGACGAGCAAGGCCTCGCCTACTACGCCTTCACCGGTCTCGATGCCCGCACCGCGGGAGGGATGTGGTCCATCTCCGCGGGCGTGAACCCCACGAACCTCCAGAAGGCCGTCCAATCGATCCGCGTCGAGCTGGACCGCTTGCAGACGGATCCCTTCCACACGGACGAGCTCCGGGACGGAAAGGACAACCAGATCGGCTCCCTAATCGTCTCCCTCGAACGGAACGCAGAGGTCGCGTATGAGCTCCATCGGATGGAGTACTACGGCCTCGGGATGAACTTCCTCGAGCGGTATGCGGACATCGTGCTGGAGCTCCCCGAGGATCGGGTCCGCGAGGTGGCGATGAAGTACTTCACGGCGAACGGGAGCTCGATGGTCGTCGCAGGCCCGGTCGGACGGACGCGACTCTCCCTGTGACGGACGACGCGCCCTTCAGAAGAGAGGCTCGTCGACGAGGCGCGCCGGTCCTCCGACCGTGCACGACATTGTTTCGATTCCCAGTTCCTCGATCGCATCGTGGACGCGGTCCGCGTGGTCCGGAAGTGTGTTCACGTAGACCGTGGCCCCCGTGTCGATCGAGAAGAAGGCGGGGACGCCCTCTTCTCGGAGCCGGCGGACCGCGAGGATCACCCGCAAGGTGTCGGGCTGCCACAGGACCATCTCGCCGCTCCCGGTCATCGTGATCCCATGCAGCATGAGCGTGTCCCGCTCGGCGAGGCCGCAGATCGAGCCGATGTCCCGTTTTCGGATCGCCAACTCCATCTCGGCGATGAGCCGCGGCATCTCCGCGAGACGCGCGTGGAAGAAGGGAGAGGTGAGCGCCTCGCGGTGCGCGTCCTCCGTCTGCTTGAACGCGGGGACGATCGCCACGACCATCCCGATCTGCAAGTCCTCTCCTGCGAGCTGCGTGGCATAGGAGTCCTCGTCCGTGAGGCCCATCTTCCACTTGCTGAAGCCTCCCGTCACCGATCGGGCCGCGGAACCGGCGCCGCGTCGGGCGAACCGGGAGATCTCTTCCGGGTTCAGGTGGAGTCCGGCCGCGTTCGCGGCGGCCATAGCGAGGGCCGCGAACCCGGACGCGCTGGCCCCCAATCCGATGTTCGACGGGAAGTCGTTCACGGACGCCATCCGAAACGGCGTGCGAAGGGACGCCTTGGCGCGGATTGCGTCGACGACAGAGCGGATACGTTCCATGTCCCGCGCCGTCACATCGCGCCCGTCGATCGTCGCCTGATCGCGGGAACCGTCGCCGAACTCGATCGTCGTGCGTGTCGTCAGCGGCGCGGTGCAGACGCTGATCGAATCGTGGAACGGGAGGCGAAGGATCGGGTCCGCGAGGCCATGGTACTTGATCAGTCCCTGGATCGGATGGGCCACGGCCGTCGCCTTCATCGCCATTTCTCCAGCAGCTGCGGAAGCTCGGGATGGCCGCGGATTTCTGCATCGGCCCGGTCCGTCTTCGCGTCTTGCCAGAATCCCGTGTTGAACCACACCGCTCGCATGCCGATGGACTTCGCTCCGGCGACATCCGCGACGACATCGTCCCCGACATGGACGACCTCGTGGGCGGCGAGCGAGAGTTCGTCAAGAGCCGCCTGAAAAATCGCCTGATCGGGTTTCCGGACCCCGACCTCGTCGGAGAAAATCCGGACGTCAAAAGATTCGCCGATCCCGAGGCGATCCTGGACCGGGCGAAGGAAACGGCCCCCGGTCCGGCCCGTGTTCGAGATGAGGCCCGTGCGGTATCCTCGGTCTCGGAGGGCGCGCAACGTCTCCCCGATTTCCGGATGGAGAGCCGGCAATCGGAACTCGATCGCGGAACCGAAGGCCTCCTGGAGCATTCGGAGGAGATCCTCTCGGCCCTCGTCCACTCCGAGAAACCGGAGATAGACCCGAGTCTGTTCCTCAACCGAGAGATCCCGGAGATCGTTCCACGTCCGAAGGAGGAGGTCCGTCTGGGCGTCGTATGCGCGAGACAGAAGCGTTCGATTCAACGGAAGACCCGCAGCCTCGAGCGCCTCCGCGGCCCGATCGACCCGGATCTCCCGCATCTGCTCGTCGTAGATGTCCCGGACTGCCGGAATCTCTACCACGGTCCCCCACCAATCAAATGTGACGCCCTTGATCGTCATGGATCGCCTAGATGTCGAAGATGACCTCGGCGATCCCTTTCTCCGGATCCACGGTGAGGCCGTGGCGCGTCACGGCCTTGATCACGAGCTTCAACTCGTGCCGATCCTTGTCGATCGCCTCCCCGTGTGCATGGCCTTCGAGCGTCCGCCCGACGACGTGCACGTCGAAGGACGAGAAGAGGAATCGCTGGGTCTCGTGGATGTACAGCAGTTCCCCAAGCCATCGGAGGAAGAGCGTCGGAAGGTCGTCGGCCTGGAGGCGCACCTCGATCTCACCGACGGGCTTCACCTCGGACAGGTCCGCGATGAGGCTGAACATCCCCTCCGCGGCATTCGCGAACAGTTCGTCCAGGGACTTCCCGTACGCGCGGATGCCGACGTCGGCGGTGTGCTCGATTTCTTCGTATCGCACGCGTAGGAGAAGGCGCAGAAAGGATGAATCTTCTGTCCGGCGGTCCTAGATGCGGCGATCCCGTCCAGGCCAGATGAGTTTGTGCAACTGGACCTGGAGACGGACCGGGAGGCGATCCTCGAGGATCCAGTCGGCCAATCGAGCCGAGTTCAACCCGGTCGGCACGTGGTGCGCCGCGACGACGGGGGAGAACAGCACGGTCTGCGCCTTGGTGCCGTACGAGGCGAGCACCCGCTTCGCGAACTCGTAGTCATCCCGGTTCTGCAAGACGAACTTGACCTCGTCCTGTTCTCGGAGGAGTCCGAGATTCGCGTACGCCTTCTCGGCCTTCTCCCGGATCCGGGGCATTTCACGTCCATCACGTACCGCAGCCGGCCGCTGTCCCGTTCGTCGGATGCGAGGGCATCGAACGCGCGCAGGTCGACCTCGCCGTCCGTCTCGAAGGAGTGGACGAAGGTGTCCGGGAGCCGACGAATCGCGGCCGCGATGGACTCTCCCTGGAGGAGCGGTTCGCCGCCGGTCCAGCAGATGTTCCGGATCCCTCCACCGTCGGAGGACGAGCCCGAGAGCTCGCGGATCTGGCGGACGACGTCGTCCACGAGGACCTTCTTGAACTCGCCCCCCTCCACGGCGTACATCGAGTCGCACCATCGGCAGCGGAGGTTGCAGGCGTACAAGCGGACGAACACGGTCGGTAGTCCGACGAGCGAGCTCTCCCCCTGGACGGAGACATACATCTCGTTGAGGAGCAACTCCTCACCCTTCCGGAGGGCGACAGCCCCTTGGGCCTGCATGTGCGGAGACGATGCGCGCGTCGGCACTTAAGCGTTCGTCGGCGGAGGCTTGGCGTACGGGAGCGGGTCCTCGATTCCGGCCTCGCGGAACCCCTTCCGTCGGAGTTGGCACGAGTCGCAGACGCCGCACGCCTTG
>Ga0209239_1002734_pt1 | contig 10453 bp, 11 predicted proteins | sample GraSoi013_2_20cm_FD_185824 | JGI IMG/M metagenome (GOLD analysis project Ga0209239, IMG submission 185824) | Grasslands soil microbial communities from the Angelo Coastal Reserve, California, USA - Sample 10_02_2013_2_20cm (SPAdes) (version 2) | ecosystem: Environmental > Terrestrial > Soil >...
GACGCGGTTGTTGTCTTCGTCCAACCGCCATGCGAGTAACTCGTCAGCGGCCTGCCGCTTCCGTACGAAGCGGGTTATCAGGTGGGGTTCAGGTAATCGCGGAGTCCGCTTCCTTGAGCAGGAATGCGATGTCCTGGACGAGCGTGTAGGAATGGGAACCCGCGACGACGTGTCCGACGACCGCTCCGGGGCTGTCGGCGAGGTAGACCGGGGCGCCGGAGTCGCCGGCGGCGGAGGCGGCCCGGTCGGTGATCAGCACCTCGCCCCACACGCCGACCTTCTGGCTGAGCGCGAACGAGGACACCACGCTGCGGATCCAGGCCTGCTCCGGCCCGGACTGGCCGTCGATAACCACGGCGTCGAACTGCCCGGCCCGGGCCTCGCCGGTGACCTTCCGCGGGTTGGTCACCTGCACTCCGGGATCGAGTTCGATGACGGCCACATCGGCCACCACCTCGCCGGGCCGGTGCAGCGCCAGGTAGTCCGTACGCACGGTCCAGCCGACGGCCTGTCCGCCCGCTGTCGCGCGTGCGCGGACCTGCTTCGCCACGTGTCCGGCGGTGAGTACGGCCGGCGCCGATCCGCTGCTCCGGACGGCTACGCCGCAGGTACCCCGTACCCCCGCGGCGGACAGCTCGCCACCCACCCGCACCGGCCCGGCCTGCTCGACCGGCGGCGACAGCGGTACGACCAGCAGCCCGGTCGGCAGGTGCCCGGCGTAATGGGCGATGACGGCCGCCGCCGGACTGTGCCGTACCGGCTCCGCGACCGGCGGCGGCCCCAGCGTCCGGGTGGCCAGCGACGGCACCACGAATACGGCGGGTACCACTTCGTCATCCGCCACGGTGGCACCGACGCCGTAAATTCCGGCCGGTGGCGTTTCCTCGGACATGATGTCGTCGATGGCCGTGTACGAAATGGCGTGGCCGCGCAGATAACTCGACCGGGGTTGGTAGCGGAATCGCTCGGCGAGATCCTCCGCCAAGATGTTGACCTGTTCCGCCACATCCGAATTCGAGCCGACGAAATGATCAAGTACGCCCGCCATCCGGATGTCCTCTCCAGTGTCGCTGGGTCGATTAGACCAAGGCGCCCGCGACTGCGGTATTGGGCCCGGAGATCCGTATTTCCATCCGTACGGACGGCGTTTTCACTGATCTGTCGATGCGGCCGACCGAAGCGCCCGGAGCCCGGCGGCCAATTGGCCGCCGGGCGTGGAGTGGGGCGATCTACCAGGCCAGCGAGAGGCTGAACCTGCCCTTGCCGTACCGGGCCACCTCGACCGACAGGTCGGTGCGGTTGCCGAGGGCCAGCAGCAGTGCCTGGGCGTCGGCCGGCAGCGGCTCCGGCGGCAGGTAGACCTTGTACAGCTTGATGTGCGGGCTGCCCTCCCGGTTGAGCAGGCTGGTCAGCACGTTGCACAGCTCGGTGACGTTCTCCGCCAGCACCGGAGACAGCGCGCCGTCCTCGATGCAGTCCTGCGCGCCGCCGGGCGGCATGAGGCCCAGCGCCGCACCGGCATAGGCCGCCAGCGGCAACTCCAGCCCGAGAACGGCGGCCATCTTGGTGGAGTTGTCGACGTACACCGCGCCGATCGTGCGGCGCAGGTCGGCGGCCACCAGCGGGTCCGCGACGTTGACGGTCACGTCCCGCCCCAGCAGGTCCTCCAGCAGGTTGCGGATGGCCAGCGAGGCGGGCAGAGCGATGGTGCTCATGAAGGAATCACCCCAGCACGGTGCTCAGCGCTTCCTTGAAGCGCTCCGGTGTGAACGGCTTGATGATGAAGAACAGGGCTCCGGCGGCCTGCGCGGCGTTCTGCATCTCCGCGGTGCACTCGGAGGTGACGAAGCCGAACGGCACGTTGTTGCCCGCCGCCCGCAGCGCACTGAGAACCTGGATTCCGGTCATTTCAGGCATGTTCCAGTCAGACACTACCAGGTCGGGCTTATGGGCCACCGCAGCGTCGTGGGCCTCCCGCCCGTCGGCCGCCTCAACCAGGTCGTGGCCGTCAAAACCGGCCTGACGGAGGGTACGGATGACGATCTGCCGCATCACGCGGCTGTCGTCAGCGATCAGGATCTTCATGCCGCCGGTACCTCCGCCAGCTCGCGGCTCTGCCACATGCTGATCGAGAACGGCTCGTCCAGCCAGGTACCGGCCAGCTCGCAGATCTGCCGGGTGGTGGGGAACCGGTTCGCGGCGCCGGTGACGACGTGCGGCAGGGAGACCGCGGTCGCCGCGGGCAGCATGCTCTTCACGTTGCCGCCGACGATGTTGGCGAGCTCGCCCATCACGTCGGTCATGTCCTCGTCGCTGACCTCGGTGGTCTCCATCGCGAGGAACGCGGCGGCGGCGTTGCGGGCCGCCTCGGACGAACAGGTGACCACGACGTGGCCGTGCCACGCGCCGGTCAGCGATACCGAGGCGCTGACGCCCGAACTGGCCTCGCTGGTCTCGCCCAGCATCAGCGGGCGGATGCCCTCCGGGTCGAGGTACGCCGACCACACCTGCTCGGCGATCTCGCGCAGGTTGTCAACGGTGGGGGTGGTCTGGTCGCTCATGTGTTCGCTCCGGTGGGTACCAGGCCCAACAGGGCCAACTTTTCGATCATTGCTTCGGACGTGAAGGGCTTGATGACGTACTCGTGGGCTCCGGCGGCGAGCGCCCGCACGATGTGGCTCTGCTCGCTCTCGGTGGTGACCATGACCAGCGTCATCTCGCGTAGCCTGGCGTCCTCGCGTGCCGCGGTGACAAACTCCAGTCCGTTCATGTTTGGCATGTTCCAGTCGACCAGCGCCAGGTCCGGCACGTTCTCCATGCCGGCCAGGAGGTCCAGCGCGGCGCGGCCGTCTTCGGCATCTGCCACTTCGAAGCCGAGCTGTCCTACGATCCGGCGCAGGATCAGTCGCATCGCGCGTGAGTCATCGATCACTATGGCGTGCACCGTGCATCACCCCTTTCCCAAGGTGCCGGCTGGCACCGTCGCTCGCGGTCGGTACGCCGAGGTGCGCCCGATGGCTACCCGTTCAAAGCTTTCGTCGACGCCGATCGTGGTCTCCGCCGCGCCGAGGAAGAGCCAGCCGTCCGGTCGGAGCAGCCGGCTGACGTTGCGCAGCACGGTCCGCTTGGTCTCGACATCGAAGTAGATGAGTACGTTTCGCAGGAAGATCACGTCGAAGGCGCCCATCGGCGGCAACGGAGCCGTGAGGTTCATCTGCTGGAAGGTGATGTTCTCGCGCAGCGCCGGGGTGACCTTCCAGCCGGTACCGGAGCGGGCGAAGTGGTGCACCAGAAGCTGCACGGGCAGGCCCCGGTTCACCTCGACCTGGCTGAACTCGCCGGCACTGGCCCGCTTGATCATCTCGGTCGAGATGTCCGTACCGGTGATCTGGTACCGCCACCCGGCCGGCAGGAACTGCTGCAGCGTCATGGCGAGGCTGTAGGGCTCCTGGCCGCTGGAGCACGCGGCGGACCAGACCCGCAGCGACCGGGTCGAGATCCGCGAGGTCACCAGCTCCGGCAGTACCACGTCGGTCAGCGCGGTGAACGGTTCGCGGTCGCGGAACCAGGACGTCTCGTTGGTGGTCAGCGCGTCGACGACCGAACGGTGTGCGTTCTGGTCGGGGCGGCGCTGGAGGATGCCGAGGAACTCGGCCACGCTGGCCACCCCCGCCTGCCGGGCCACCGGCAACAGCCGGGCCTCGACCAGGTACTCCTTGCCGGGGGTGAGGACGATCGCCGACTCCCGCCGGACGAGTCCGGCGACATAGGCGAAGTCCGATGGGGACAACGTCATGACAGCACCACCTTGGGTTGGGCCACCGTCTGGGTGGCAAGACGCGTCGTCAGGTACCCGCCGATCTCGGCCAGCGGAAGCACGGCGTGGGCGAGACCGGCGCCGACCACGGCGCCCGGCATGCCCCACACCACGGAACTGGCCTGGTCCTGGGCGATCACCTCGGCGCCGGCGGCGCGAAGCTGGTCGCAACCGCGCTTGCCGTCCTGACCCATGCCGGTCAGCACGACGGCCAGCGTGGCCGCGCCGTACACCTGGGCCACCGAGCGGAACAGGACATCCGCGGCGGGGCGACAGGAGTTCTCGGGTGCCGCCTGGGTCAACCGGGTGACGGCCGAGGGGCCGCGGCCGGTGACCGTCAGGTGGTAGTCGCCGGGGGCGATGTAGACGGTGCCGGGGGTGACCGGCATCCCCTCGCTCGCCTCGACGACGTGCAGCGCGCAGGCGCGGTCCAGCCGCTCGGCGAACATCTTGGTGAACACCGGCGGCATGTGCTGGACGACCAGGACCGGTACCGACAGGTTCCCCGGGATCGCGCTGAGTACCTTGGCCAGCGCGTCCGGGCCACCCGTCGAGGAGGCGATCGCGATCGCGCCGATCCGGGCCGACCGGGCGGGCGGGGGCGCCAGCCGGCGGACCGGGGCGACGTGCGCGGTCGGGGCCGAGCGGTGCTTGCCGCCCAGTGTCTGGATCTTCGGGATGAGCTGCGCGCGGATCATCCGCTGCGACTCCGCGATGCTGCCGACGTTGGCCGGCTTGGTGACGAAGTCCGTAGCGCCGGCGGCGAGCGCCTCCAGGGTGGCGGTGGCGCCCGCGACGCTGAGCGTGCTGAACATGATGACCGGCAGCGCGCGGTGCTTCTTGCGCAGCTCGCGCAGCGTACCCATGCCGTCCAGCTCGGGCATCTCGATGTCGAGGGTGATCACGTCGGGGTTCAGCTGCTCGATCTTCGTCAGCGCGATGCGGCCATTGGCCGCCGTCCCGACCACCTGGATGTCCGGCTCGCTGGCCAGCGCATCCACGATCAGGCGACGGACGACCACCGAGTCGTCGACCACCAGAACTGAGATCACGTCATCGCCTCCAGCATTGGCACGAGGCGGGTAGGCCGTCTCGTGTTCGCGCCTCCCATCGGTTGGGCGCGGCCGAGGCTGAGAAAGTCCGAGCGGAAGTGCGGCGGTTAACCGCGGAACACCGGGATGGCTACCGAAGCCCGCGCTGGCGGCGTTCGGGTGCGGCGCGGGGACCGGCGCGGGCAGCCGGCGCCGGCTAGCGGAGCCAGCTGGGGCGCGGGCTCAGATGCGGCGCGGCGGGGCCGGCGCGGCTAGCGGAGCCAGCTCGGGCGCGGGCTCAGATGCGGCGCGGCGGGGCCGGCGCGGCTAGCGGAGCCAGCTCGGGCGCGGGCTCAGATGCGGCGCGGCGGGGGCCGGCGCGGCTAGCGGAGCCAGCTCGGGCCGAGCGCCGCGAGGACGGGGGCGAGCAGGCGGTGGGCGGTCGAGCCGTCCAGCAGGTCGCGGACGACCAGCGCCTGTACCGCCCCGCTGAGCAGGTTCCAGACGCCACCGGCCCGGTCGGCCAGCGGTACGGCGCCGGTGTCGACCGCCTGGACGAGCAGCAGCTGCGCCGCGGCGGCGGTACGGATCCGGCCGGACAGGTAGCCGGCCCAGGATGCCGAGTGCACGGCCGTCGCCCACCCTGACGGGGCGCGGCGGCTGTCGTCGGAGGCGCGGACCATCCGGGCCACGTCGGCGCTGGAGAGGGTACGGACGCGGTCCAGCAGCGCGGTCACCGCGTAATGGTGCGGTCCAAGGTCGATCGGCGGGTTGCCGGGCAGCTGCCGTACCGCCGCCACCCAGCCCGCCGCCAGGCTCCGGCGTACCGGAGCGGGAAGATGGTCACGCAGGTACGCGCTGACCACGGCGTCGCACAGGACACCGGTCGCGCGTTCGGCGGTCTCGTCCTGCTGGGCGGTCAGCTCCCGGGTACGCCAGGTCCAGGCGAGCACATCGTGCCGGACACAGTGCAGAAGCGCGTCGAGGGTACCGATCGGCGCCCGTTGCACGAGTGCCATCGCCCGTACCGGATCGTCCTGGGCGGCCAGGCCGCGCAGCGTGGGTACCTGCCGGCCGGCGCTCTCCACCGCCAGCCACAACGGTCCCCGGACGTCCTCGTCGGGCAGCCGTTCGGCGAGGATCGGCAGGTCGGCGGCGGTCAGCAGGAGGGCGCGCAGCAGTACCTCCGCCGTGGCCGCACCGCCCGGCAACCGGGTCAGGTCGAACCCGAGGACCGGCGCGCTGACCAGGCTGTACATCCGGGGTCAGTAGCCCATGCGGCCGGTGTCCACCGCCTGCGCCACGTCCACCGCCAGCATCAGCCGTCCCTCCAGCTTCACCGTACTCACGACCAGCTCGCGGGTGGGGCCGGTGAGCGTCTCCGGGGGCGGCTCGAACTCGCTGTCGTCCAGGTCGATGACCTCGCCGATCCGGTCCACCAGCAGGCTGACCGGCTCGTCGTCGCCGCGCAGGATCACGTTCATCACCGGGCCGTCCAGGCTCTGCCGGGGAAGCCCGAGCTGGACCCGCAGGTCCACCGCGGCGATCACCTGCCCGCGCAGGTTGAACAGGCCGCCCACGGCCGGCGAAGCCAGGGGTACGGCGGTGTACTCGTGGAACGACAGGACCTCCTGTACCGCCTCCACCTCGACGCCGAAGAGCTGCCCGGCGACCTCGAACGTGGCGTATTGACGCGTGGGCATCTAGGCCTCCACGAGGTATTCGTCGTCGGACGTCTCGGCGTAGAAGTTCGGGTCAGCGGCGAGGATCGCCCGGCGTACGTCCAGCAGCTCGGTGACCCGTTGCTGGATCACGGCGGTACCAGCGAAGCCGTCCTCGTGCAGGTCCTTGCGCACCGCGGTGGCCTCCTCCACGATGTCGACGATCTTGTCGACCATCAGCCCGGCGCTGCGGCCCCGCTCGCTGTACACCACGACGGGTACGGTGTCGCCGGACTCGTCGGCCATCGCGCCGAGCAGGTCGGCGAGGCGTACCAGCGGAAGGATCTCGTCGCGGTACTGCACGACCTGGCGGCTGCCCGCCTGCTCGATGCGGCCGCGTTCGAACTCCTCCAGCCGGGTCACGGTGTCCAGCGGGATCGCCACCCGGCGCTCGCCGACGCCGGTGACCAGCAGGCGCTGGGCCGACTTGCCGGCGCTCGCGGACTCGTCGGTACCGGCGGCCCTGGTCCGCTCGGAGGTCGTCGAGGTGAGGTGCGAGCGGCGGGCCAGCGAGGCCACGTCCAGGATCAGCGCGACCTTGCCGTCGCCGAGGATCGTGGCACCGGCGTACATGCCGATGTCCTTGAACCGGGCGTTGAGCGCCTTGACCACGACCTCTTCGGTGTTGAGCACCCGGTCGACGATCATGCCGAAGCGCCGGCCGTCGGCCTGCAGGACGACCATGTACACGCCCTCGTCGCGGTTGTCGCCGGACAGGCCGAGCGTCTGGTCCAGGCGTACCAGCGGGAGCAGCTTGCCGCGCAGCCGGTACACGGGCGCGTCGGAGGCGTACTCGATCCTGGTGGACTTGCCGTCGATGTAGACCAGCTCGTGTACGGCCACCTGCGGGATCACGTACCGCTCCCCGGCGCACTCGACGGTCAGCGCCTGGATGATCGCCAGGGTCAACGGGATCGACAACCGCCAGGTGGTACCGACTCCGCGCTCGGAGTCCACGTCCACCGCGCCGCCGATGCGCTCGATGTTCGTCTTCACCACGTCCATGCCCACGCCGCGCCCCGACACGTTGGTGACCTGCTTGGCCGTGGAGAACCCGGGCTGGAAGACCAGCATCATGATCTCGCGCGGGCTCATCTGCGAAACCTGGCCCTGGCTGACCACGCCGCGGTCCACGCCGGTCTGCGCGACCCGGTCGACATCGATGCCCGACCCGTTGTCGGCGACCTCGACGGTGACGTGGCCACCTTCGTGGTACGCCCGCAGCGTCAAGGTCCCCTGGGGCTCCTTGCCGTTGGCGACGCGCTCGTCGGCGGTCTCGATACCGTGGTCGACGGCGTTGCGTACCAGGTGGGTCAGTGGATCTTTGACCGCCTCCAGCAGCGACCGGTCGAGCTCGGTCTCCTTGCCCTCCATCTCCAGGCGCACCTGCTTGCCGCACGCCTGGCTGAGGTCCCGGACGACCCGGGGCAGCTTCGACCAGATCTGGTCGATCGGCTGCATCCGGGTCTTCATGATCCCTTCCTGCAGCTCGCTGGTGATCAGGTTGAGGCGCTGCGTGGTCCGGCTCAGCGCCGGGTCGCGCGACTCCGACGAGCTGCGCATGAGCTGGTTGCGTACCAGCACCAGCTCGCCGACCAGGTTCATCAGCGCGTCGAGCAGGTCGACGTCGACCCGGATCGCGCTGTCGGCGATGCTGCGCTTGTTCTGCGCCTGCAGCGCGTCGTTGACGGCGGCGGGGTTCGTCTTGCCCTCCTCCAGCAGGATCGTGCCGAGGTGCCGTTCGTCGCCCTCGATCTGGCGCTGTAGCGCGGTGGCGACGTCGGACTGCTGGGCCGCGCCCTGCTCGACGAGCAGCTCACCGACCGGGCGGCGGGCCTCGTACCCGGCGGCGGGTTCGGCAGCGGCCGGCGCCGGGGCGTCCAGCTCCGCAGCGGGCGGCTTCGCCGGGGCTGGCCCGGCGGCGGGTGCCGACGCGTCGAGCGAGACCGGCTCGGGCTCGGCGGTAGCGGCCTTCCTGGGCGCCCGCTTCTTCGCCGGGGCACGCTTACGGGCCGGAGCGGCCTCGGCGGCGGGTACCTCGGCCGGGGTTTCGGCGGCGACGGTCACCTCGACCGTCACCTCGGTGGGCGCGGGCTCGGCGACGGCTTCTGCGGCGGCGGCTTCCGTGGCGGCCTCAGGCGCGGCGGCGGCGGCCTCGCCCTGCTCCATCTGCCGGTTGACCATCGCGACCACGCTGTCGATGCTGATGTCGCCCTCGGTGCTGGTCTCCTCGATGGTGCTCAGCAGGGCGCGTACGCAGTCGACCATCGCGAGCAGCGTGCTGATCGTGTCCGCGGTCACCGGCTGGGTACCGTCGCGCAGCCGGGCGAGCAGCGACTCACCCGCGTGGGTCACCGCCTCGAGGTTGGTGAAGGCGAGGAAGCCGCTGGTGCCCTTGATGGTGTGGATGGTGCGGAAGATACGGGAGACCAGGTCGCGGGACTGCGTCTCCTGCTCCAGTGACACCAGGTCCCGGTCGAGCTGGTCGAGGTTCTCGTGACTCTCGACCAGGAACTCCTGGATGATGTCGCCCAGGTCATCCACGGGTAACCCCTTCCCTCATCTACCTGTCCTTGATCGGCGCGTCCGGAGCCCACCTAAGGAAAGCCCGAACCGGTCGTAACCCCGCAACGTGTACGACCGGGTACGGGAGCGGGCCGGAGCGATTCGCTAATACCGGCCGCCCGTGCGGTCGATGAGGTTGGGGTCTGATCCACCGATAGAGGAGGTGCCATGGTGCCTGGGGTACTACTGCCGTTGCTGCTGGTCGTCCCTGACCTGACCGATCGGTGCGACAGCTGCGCAGCTGCCGCGAGGTTGACCGTAACGCTGCGGGCCGGCGGCTCGTTGGCGTTCTGCGGACACCACGCGAACCGGTACGCCGATGTCATCCTGCGCACCGCCGCGCAGGTGAGCACCGAGGACGGCTTCGTATGGCGAGGCATACCGCAGCCAAGCTGACCCACCTCGTCATGATCGCCGTTTCGGGGCGCATTCCGCAGTGAGACTGCGGTTTCTGCCCAGAAACGGCGATCTCTGTTTCCGGAATGCCCACGCGCCGCCCGCTCACGGACCGGGTTGGCCGTTGACCGTTCCCACGGCTTCCTGCGACCACGCCGTCGCCGACAGGTACGCCTGGCCCAGCCGGTCCAGCGGCATGCCCAGGCGGCGCAGCTCGGCGAGGTCGGCCTGGTCGTAGGCTGCCACCGCCCGGATCACCCGGCCCAGCGGCCCGTACCCGCGTACCAGCGCGTCGGCCAGCTCGTCGGCGACCGGCAACCCGGCCAGGAGCGCGTCGACCGGGGTACCCAGCAGGTCCGCCACGCCGGCCAGCAGCCCGGCGGTGAACGCCACGTCGCTCGGGACGGCGGCGTGCTCGGCGATGTGCTGGCACATCCGCGCCCGGGCCACCGCCGAGGCCAGTAGCGCCGCGTCCGCGTCGGGCGCCACGTCGCCGAGCAGCATCAGGGCCACCCATTCGCGGACCCGGCGTACGCCCAGCAGGACGACCGCCTCGTGTACCGACGACACCCGGCGGGCCAGCCCCGAACTCGCCGAGTTGCTGATCCGCAACAGGCGTACCGCCAGGGACGGCTCCCGCCCGACGAGCGCGATCACGCGGGCGAGGTCGACGTCGGCGCCGGACAGTTCGGCGAGCAGCTCGACCTGGCGTACCCGCGAGGCCGACAGCGTACGCACGGAGTGGACCGTCGGGCGGCCCAGCGCGTACCCCTGGAAAAGCTCGCAGCCCAACCGGCGCGCCGCCCGCACGTGCTCCGCGGTCTCCAGCCGCTCCCCCAGCAGGGTGATCCCCGGGTACCGGGCGCACGTGGCCGCGATCCGGGCCAGATCCTCCGGCGAGGTCGCCTGCAGGTCGAGCTTGG
>Ga0209239_1002735_pt1 | contig 10453 bp, 11 predicted proteins | sample GraSoi013_2_20cm_FD_185824 | JGI IMG/M metagenome (GOLD analysis project Ga0209239, IMG submission 185824) | Grasslands soil microbial communities from the Angelo Coastal Reserve, California, USA - Sample 10_02_2013_2_20cm (SPAdes) (version 2) | ecosystem: Environmental > Terrestrial > Soil >...
ACCCAAGGCGAAGATCAGGTTGGACGCAACGATCGCCGCCAGCAGGAGGAGACATCCGGTCTCGATGGGGACAAGGACTCGTCGGTCCATGGGTCGGGGTCGCACCTGGTAGGCGACGATCACGAAGGAAGCTTCGATCGGGGCGAACGCAATCAGGACCTCCAGCGTTGGCGCCCGCGCGATGCTCACGACCGCGACTCCGAGGAGGAAGACGGCGACGATCACAAAGATCACGAAATCTCGGAAGCGGCGCCTCTGGCTGTCGTCCATGGGGAATTCTCGATCCCTCCATGTCGGCATATGCCTGTCGCTCGCGAGAGGAGGCAACTCGGGCGTCACTCTGGCGCAGGAGATGCGGTCCTCTCCGCGAACTGAGTCTGCGTATGATGCCGCGGCTCGGCGCCCGAGAGTATTTATACGCTCGGAAGAATCTGATAATAATCTGAAGGCTTCCGGAGAGGGGCGGGCCGTGGGGACGGAGAGCGAGAAACGGATCGTTTTGCGGATCGACCCGAACGACGAGTCGATCACCCTCAAGGACATCATGCAGCGGATCCAGGAAATCCAACGGCAGAATCCCAATCTCGATGTGTTTTTCGATGGGGACGAGTACGCGGTCTGCTCGCGTCCGCGGGACAAAGCCCGGCCGATCGCGGAAGCGGTCGAGGGCAAGAAGAAAGCCTGAGAACCGAACCCTTTTGGCCGGAGCCCGTATTGCGGCGCCCATGGCCATGCGAAAGCCCACGAAGAAGGAACTGACGTCGGTTCCGATCGAGCATCTGGACCTCGAGAAGACCACGTCGGTCGCGGACCTGGTGGACGGCTACAAGCGGATCTCGTTCCAGGCCCGGACGCTCGGCATGTGCGCTTCCGTGCTCGAGAATGCGATGACCGATCCGCAGTGCACCGTCTTCTTCGGGGGTGCCGGCGCGCTCACGCCCGGCGGGTTGCGCAAGGTCATGCGGGACATGGTCGAGTTCGGCCTCGTCGACGTTGTCGTGACGACCGGGGCCATCGCATACCATGACTATTACGAGGCGCACGGACACCGGCATTATGCGACGACGCCGGAGACGGACGACATCGTGTTGCGGGAGCACTTCCTCGACCGCGTCTACGACACGCTCGCGGACGAGTCGTTGTTCCGAGAATGCGACGACGAAATCGCGAACCTGGCGGACGGCTTGGAACCGCGGCCGTACAGCTCGCGGGAATTCCTCTGGGAGATGGGCAAGATTGCCGCGAAGGACCCGCAATCCCTCGTCGGGACGTGCTATCGCAAAGGCATCCCGTACTTCGTCCCAGCGCTGAACGACTCGTCCATCGGAATCGCCCTGGCGAAACACCACCACGACCGCGTGAAGGCGAAGAAGACCCCGATCGCGATCGATTCGATCAAGGACAACTATGAGATCGCGCAGGTGAAGCTCAAGTCGCCGCGGACCGGCGTCTTCTACGTCGGCGGCGGGACTCCGAAGAACTACATCTCGCAGGTCGAGGTGATCCAGGAGGTCATGGGGTACGCGGAGAACCCCCACATGTATGCCGCCCAGATCACGGTCGACGTGCCACAATGGGGCGGCCTGAGCGGCTGCACGTTCGAGGAGAGTCAGTCCTGGGGCAAGTTCCACAAGGACGCGAAGATGGCGCAGAGCCTGGTCGACGCGACGATCGGATTGCCGCTCCTGATCGGCTACCTGTTACAGAAAGGAGTCCACAAGAAACGGAAACAGAAGAAGTACCGGTGGAAGGGCGAGGAACTCCTCGAACTGAAGTGAGTCCCGCGATCACGAGCGATTGGTGCGCCGCGAATATTGATGCAGGGTCTCTTCCTGCTCCGGTTCAATCACGCCCCGCGTGGTGCCGTACGCCTCCCCGGCGCGCTCCCGGATCTCCCGGATCGCGGCATCGGATGACATCCCGCGGTGGATGAGGAACGCGGCGAGCATCGTCCCGGTCCTCCCACGACCGGCGTAGCAGTGGACGAGGACCTTCTTGCCCTCCGAGAACTTCGCCTCGACGAAGGCCACGAACTCGTCGATCTGATCGAAGGTCGGCGGCGTGAAGTCCTCCACGCAGATCTTCTTGTGCTCGAAGCCGGCGTCCTCGATCTCGAACGTGTTCAGACGGTCGCACTCGAGGCTCACGACGACGGAATATCCCATCTTCCGGAGACGCGCGAAGTCCCATTCCATGAAGGCCGGGCCCGGGAGCCCCGCGAGGCGGCCTCCGTCGATCGTGTAGTAGAACATCCGCACGGTGCGACGTCCATGACGCCAGAGTAATTCAAAATAGCGCCAGGTCCATGGAGACGAGCGATGGCCCGCGGACGCATGACCCTTGGCCTCTACAATTCGTACGACCCGGTGAAATTCGCGGAGGCTCACCGGCGCGCCATCGCCCGCGCCGCCCCCGTCGCGCTCGCCTTCGACGCGAACGTAGCGACCTTCGGCTTTCCGTTCGACCGGGAGCTTCGGACTCCGCAGCAGATGGCCGCGTGGCTCTCGGGGACGACGAGCATTGGCGAGGAAGGAAAATACTTGCGCGAACTCGCCGAAGCAGGCCGACTCCTGACCTTCGACTTCCCACGCCGCGGCTTTCCGCCTCAGCTAGGCGACGTCGTGGTCACCACGAATCGGCCGGATGCGAAGAAGGGGGTGGACGCCGTGTTCCTCGCGAGGTTGTTGGACCAAGGCACTTCGTTCGTGCTCGTGTTCGGCCTCGGCCCCCACGGACTCGACGACCGCGATGTCCTTCCCCTGGGCCTCTACCACTTTGACCTCACGGGTCGCGGCATCATGTTGGAGACCGCCACGGCGATCGGGGCCGCGCCCGCTCTCATTGCGGCACACCTCTCTCCCTGACGGGCAAGCGTATGGGTCTCCGCCGAATTCTTATATAGCCCGCTTCGTTGCGAAGCCCTACGCATGATCCGAGAGTCCCTGGAACTATGCGATAACATCCTGCTCGTGGGGCCGGCCCGGCTCCCGACCCGGTACGGACCGTTCCGCATCTACGCGTTCCAGTGCCCCTTCACCGGCGAGGACCACGTGGCCCTCGTCAAGGGACAAATCGCCCGACGGGAGGACGTCCTCGTGCGCCTCCATTCGGAATGCGTCACGGGGGACGTGTTCGGCTCCGAGCGCTGCGACTGCGGCGCCCAGCTGGACGCCGCGCTGACGAAACTCGGCAAGGCGCCCCGCGGCGCCCTCCTCTACCTGGCCCAGGAAGGCCGGGGGATCGGCATCGCGAACAAGGTCGCGGCTTACCATCTTCAGGACCACGGCCTCGACACGGTGGACGCGAACCGCGTCCTGGGCTTCCCCGCCGACCTCCGGACGTACAAGTGCGCAGCCTGCGTCCTGCGGGTCCTCGGGGTGAAGTCGATCCGGCTCATGACGAACAACCCCGCGAAGATCGAGCAACTCGAATCCTACGGGGTGCGCGTGTCAAGCCGCATCCCGCTCCAAATCCCTGCGACTTCGAAGAGCTTGCGGTATCTGCAGACGAAGAAGGACCGCCTCGCGCACCTGCTCGACACGCCTCGGGTCAGCGGGCCTCAAGGACGGCGACGACCCGGTCCGCGGTGATCGACTCGCCTTCGACGACGGCGACCTCCCGCACGATCCCGTCGCGTGGGGCCGGGATCTCGTTCTGCATCTTCATCGCCTCGAGGACGACCAAGGTCTGTCCCCTCTTCACGCGGGCCCCCGGCTCGACGAGGACGCGGACCACCCGGCCGGGCATCGCGGCGCGGACCTGGAGGATCGCCCTTCGACCCGACGCAGCGGTCTCGGATCGCGACCCAGGTTCGTCTTGAATCCCTGAAATCGAAATCGGGTATCGAGCCTCGTCGATCCAGGCGTCTCGACCTGAGAATCGAACCCGGTGACGGTCCGCCCCGATCCGGATCAGGAACACGTCGCCTTTTCGGCGGACTTGACCGCGATACTCCGCTCCGTCCACCCGCACACGGATTCCCTTGGCCGCGGGGTCCGTTTCGATCTCGTGGGGCTCACCATCGACGACGAGTCGGAACCGCATGGCCACCTCCCGCGAACCGTTCCTTTCGTCCGGCATTCGACCACGCAGAGGATCGCGGTTTCTCGAGCGCGTACGTCGGGCCGGCCACCAAGCGATCGCTCTCGACCACCGCGGCAGCCAGGGAGGCCACGCGCTCCTCCCATGGTCCTCGGCTCCGGAGTCGTTCCGCGATCCGCAGGTCCGCGACCATCGTGGTCCACAGCTGCCCGCGGACGAAGTGGGGCTCCGACAAGAGGGCTCTGTGGAACGGGAGATTCGTGTGGATGCCGCGGACCTCGAACGCGTCGACGCTCCCCCGCATGCGGCGCACCGCGTCCGGTCGCGTTCGACCGTGCACAATCAATTTCGCAATGAGTGGATCGTAGAAGGGAGGCACAACGGACCCCGCCGAGACGCCCGCGTCGACGCGAATCTCGGGGCCTGAGGGCGGCAGGAAGGCGACGATCCGACCGGGAGACGGCAAGAATTGTCGAAGGGGATCTTCCGCGTTGAGCCGGCATTCGATCGCGTGGCCCCGACGACGTAGCTCGTTCGACGAGACCTCGAGTCCGTCGCCCGCCGCAATCCGGAACTGTTGTCGGACCAAGTCGACGCCCGTGACCATTTCCGTGATCGGGTGTTCCACCTGGAGGCGGGCATTCACTTCGTTGAAGGTGAAGCGTCCCTTGTGGAACAGGAATTCGACGGTCCCGGCGTTGCGGTACCCAACGGCCCGGAGGCCCCGGACGGCCACGTCGATCAGCCGCTTCCGAAGGTTCGGCTCGATGGCGGGGGACGGGGTCTCTTCGACGAGTTTTTGATGGCGCCGCTGAACGCTGCACTCCCGCTCGACGAAGCCGACACCGGTACCGCGGTCTCCGAGCAGCACTTGCACCTCGACATGCCGTGCCTTTCGCAGAAACTTCTCGAGGAAGAGATCCGGATTCCCGAAGTTCGCTCGCGCGACGGACCGCGACGTCTCGAAGGCTTTCGCGAGTTCCGAAGGGCGATCGACTCTCGACATGCCGATCCCTCCGCCCCCCGCGGTCGCTTTGATCAGGACCGGATAGCCGAGTTCGGACGCGACTTCGCGGGCTGCCTGGACGTCCCGCAGGACCCGGTCGACGCCCGCGGTCACCGGGACGCCCGCTTCCTTCATCGCCCGACGGGCCGCGACCTTGTCGCCGGTCAAGGCCATGGCGTCGGGGGACGGGCCGACGAACACGATGCCGGCTTCCGCGCACCGGGTCGCGAATTCCGGGTTCTCCGAGAGGAACCCGTACCCGGGATGAACCGCGTCCGCGTGCGATTCGATCGCGGCGTGGAGGATCGCGTCGACGTTCAGGTAGCTCTGTGCGGGAAGCGGTCCGCCGATCTCGAAGCTCTCGTCCATCGCCGTCCGATGGAGGGCCCCGCGGTCCGCTTCCGAGTACACGCCCACGCAATGAATCCCCATGGCTCGGGCCGTGCGGGCCACACGGATCGCGATCTCGCCGCGGTTCGCGATCAGCACCCGGCGGAACATGCGCCTCCGACGTTCAGAGCGGGATGTTGCCGTGCTTCTTCGGCGGTCGCGCCTCGCGTTTCGTGCGCAACACGGTGAACGCATCGATGACCCGCGGTCGTGTTTCTCCCGGCTCGATCACGTCGTCGAGGTACCCCATCCGGGCCGCGATGTACGGGTTCGCGAAGCGGTCCCGGTATTCCTTGACCAGTTCCTTCTCCCGCTTCGCGGGTTCCTTCGACCCCTCGATCTCCTTCTTGAAGACGATCTGGACCGCGCCCTCGGGCCCCATGACGGCGAGTTCCGCCGAGGGCCAAGCGAAATTGAAGTCCCCGCGGATGTGTTTCGAGCACATGACGTCGTAGGCTCCGCCGTAGGCCTTTCGCGTGATGACCGTGACCTTCGGCACGGTCGCCTCGCTGAAGGCGAACAGAAGCTTCGCGCCGTTCCGGATGATCCCGCCGAACTCCTGCTCCGTCCCAGGGAGGAACCCGGGCACATCGACGAACGTGAGGAGGGGAATGTTGAAGCAGTCGCAGAACCGGACGAACCGCGCCGCCTTGATCGAGGAGTTGATGTCAAGGGTCCCCGCGAGCACCTTGGGCTGGTTCCCGACGACTCCGACCGGATGACCTTCGAGGCGCGCAAGGCCGACCACGATGTTCCGCGCCCACTGCTCGTGCACCTCGAACCAGGAGTCGCGGTCCACGACCCGCGAGATCACGTCGCGCATGTCGTATGGCTTGTCAGATTCCCGCGGGACGATTGTCGCGAGATCGGAATCCATGCGCTTCGGATCGTCGTCCGCCGCGAGGACGGGCGGATCGTCGACGTTGTTCGACGGCAGATAGCTGAGGAGACGACGCACGATGCGGAGTGCTTCCGCTTCATCATCCGCGGCGAAGTGCGCGACGCCACTCTTCTCCGCGTGCGTCATCGCCCCCCCGAGCGCTTCGAATGTCACCGCCTCGCCGGTCACCGTCTTGATCACCTCCGGGCCGGTGATGAACATGTTCGACGTTCCCTTCGCCATCACGATGAAGTCCGTCATCGCAGGGCTGTACACCGCGCCGCCGGCGCAGGGTCCCAAGATTGCGCTGATCTGCGGCACGACCCCGGAGGCGAGGACGTTCCGGAAAAAGATCTCCGCATAGCCGCCGAGGCTGATCACGCCCTCCTGAATCCGGGCTCCGCCGCTATCGTTCAGGCCGATCACGGGCGCGCCGACCTTCATCGCGGTGTCCATGATCTTCACGATCTTGTTCGCGTGCATCTCCCCCAGGCTCCCGCCGAAGACGGTGAAATCCTGGGAGAACACGAAGACGGTCCGGCCGTCAATCGTCCCATGGCCGGTGACGACGCCGTCGCCGGGGACCCGCTTCTTGTCCATCCCGAACTCGGTCGTCCGGTGCTCCACGAACGCGTCCAATTCGACGAACGATCCCGGGTCCAAGAGGAGCTCGACCCGCTCCCGAGCGGTCCGCTTGCCCTTCGCGCGTTGGGCGTCCGTGCGCTCCTTCCCGCCGCCCAGTTTCGCGAGGGCCTTCCGCCGGCGCAGCTCGTCCACGCGCTCATCGCCCGCCATGGACGCGCCGAACGCGGAGGCGTGTCATTAAGCCTTCGCGCTTCACCCGGCAGGTTGCCGGAAGGCCACCATCTCAGGGGACGACCTTGAGACTCCCTTCCACGAACTCGTGTTTCGCGTTCGCGTCGTCCATGATGATCAAGGCACCGTTCGGGGCGATGTCGTACGCCCGGCCCGTGATGGACCCTTTCGACGTCGTCGCGGTGACCCGTTTGCCGATCGTCGTGCACTGCCCGCGGTAATCCTTGATCAGGAACTCGATCCGCGTGTTCCTGTATCGGGAATAGAGGTCATCGATCTGGTTCAGCAGGTAGTCGAGAAACTCGTCGTTCGCGACGAACAAGTTCACTTCTCTCTTGAGCGTCGTCGCGGTCGGTTGCACATCTGGCGGTAGCCGATCGAGATCGACGTTCGTGTTCACGCCGATCCCGATGATCACGTGATACGTGTCCCGCCGGTATACGCCTTCCGACAAGATCCCGGCGATCTTGCGGTCCTGGTAGACCGCGTCATTCGGATACTTCAGCCCCGCGAAGACGCCGAAGTGCCGGAGCGCCTTCACGACCGGCATGCCCACCAGAAGGCCGAGGATCCACGCGTGCGTCTCCTTCGGACGGAGAATCACGGAAAAATAGAGGCCGCCGAGAGGCGAGGCCCAGGCCCGACCCTGCCGACCCCGCCCGGCCGCCTGGCGGTCGGCCCAGAGGACGAGTCCTTCTTCGAGGTCTTCCTCGAGCAGCTCCTTCGCGGTTTCGTTCGTCGACTCGACGTGGTCATAGTGCCACACGGTGCGGCCCACGAGCTTCCGATTCGGTTCGTGCACTTCGGCAATCTTCAACATCGAGCCGACGCGCGGGCCGCTATTTCAACGTTCCTCGCTCAGGAGGGAATGTGCGCCGCCGCAGGCGCTTTCGCCTTCGCTAGGTCCTGGCTCGCGAGGAATCCCCAGAACATGATCGCGATCCCGACCAACTCCCCGATGTACAGGGCCCACGAAATTCCGTATCGCGCGAGGGACGCGCCACCCGCGATGACCAGCGCCCCAATCCCGATCCAGAGGTTGAAGGAGAGTCGGGACCTCCAGTACGAGTACGCCGCGACCCCGATCAAGGCGATGCTGCCGGGAATCGTGAAGAAGAACGAAAAGACCCGCACGTTGTCCGGCATCCCGGCCCCGGCGACGGGAATCGGGGCGGCCAAGGCCGCAGTACTGACGGTCGCACCGGCGACGGCCACCGCGAACCCCGCGAACACGACGATCGTGTAAAGGGCGAACCCGATCCCGGCGCGGCGGTGCACCAGGAGGACCGAGCCGATGCCGAGGACGGCCACGAGGAGGGCCGCGACGAGGTAGTACACCTTGTACGTCGAAGCGGTCCAACCGTAGGCCTCGGCGAGGAACTGGGTGAAGGACGCGAGCGCGTAGAGGCCGAGGCCCAGGGACCACGCGAATTGGAACGGCTTCCGTCGGGAGATCCACTGGTTGAAGACGAGGGCCGCGAAGACCAGACTCACAATCGTCGCACCCAAGGAGACGGCGGCGCCTTCCAGACTCATCGAACGCCGCGCACCGAAGGCGCCGCCATAAACCTTCGCGCCGGGATTCAGCCTAACCCTGCTGAGTCGGTGCGATGCCCGATCCCGCCGACTCCTGGACCAGTTCGAGGAGCACGCCGTGCGCGGACCGGGGGTGGATGAAGGCGACGAGCCGACCGCGGGCACCGGGGCGCGGCTCCGCGTCCACGAGTTTGAGGCCCTTTTCTCGGAGGCGACGCATCTCGGCCCGGATGTCCTGCACGGCGAACGCCAGATGGTGGAGACCTTCCCCGCTCCGGTCGACGAACCGCGCGATCACGCCATCCGGCCGAAGGGATTCGAGGAGCTCGATCCGCACCGGGCCCTTCCCGAGGAAGGCCACGCGCACCCCCTGCGCCGGCACGTCCTCGATCGATTCCGGGTCGAAACCCAAGGTCCGATAGTCCGCGAGGGCCGCATCGAGACTCCGGACCGCGATCCCGACGTGGTGGGCCGGGCCGATCATACGTCCTGCCTCGGCCGGTATGTCCCGAAGACGGACCGAAGCACGTCGCTGATCTCCCCGAGCGTCGCCTTGGCCCGCACGGCTTCCAGGATTGCGGGCATCGTGTTCGCGTCCCCGCGGGCGACCGCTTCCAGACGACCCAGGCTTCGCGCGACCGCTTTCCGGTCTCGGCTCTTCCGGAATCCGGCGAGGGCACGGGCCCGCTCGGCGGCCAACTTCGGATTCGTCTTGGGCACCGGGATGGCCTCGCCCTCTTCCGTGTACGCGTTCACGCCCACGACGGTCCTCTCGCCGCGCTCGAGCTCCAACTGATATCGGTATGAGGAGTCCGCGACCTGGCCCTGCACCCAGCCCGAGTCGATCGCCTTCAGCATGCCACCGTGCCGATCGACTTGCCGGATCAAAGAGGCGGCCTCCGACTCGAGGCGGTCCGTGAGGGACTCGATCACGAACGACCCTCCCGCGGGATCGACCGTGTTCGCGACGCCGCTTTCGTGGGCGAGGATCTGCTGGGTCCGCAGGGCGAGGCGCACGGCCTTCTCCGACGGAAGGGAAAGGGCCTCGTCCATGCTGTTCGTATGGAGGGACTGGGCGCCTCCGAGGACCGCCGCGAGGGCTTGCACCGCCACGCGGACCGCGTTGCTCTCCGGCTGCTGGGCGGTCAGCGTGACGCCCGCGGTCTGCGCGTGGAATCGCAGGGCCATGGACTCCGGCTGCTTCGCGTGGAACCGGTCCCGCATCAACGAGGCCCAGAGACGGCGGGCCGCCCGGAACTTCGCGACCTCCTCCAAGAGGTCGATGTGGGCGTTGAAGAAGAACGAGATCTGCGGGGCGATCGCATCGACGTCGAGGCCCCGCGCCACCGCCGCATCGAGATAGGCGATGCCATTCGCCAGGGTGAATGCGATCTCCTGGACGGCCGTCGCGCCCGCCTCCCGGATGTGGTACCCGCTCACGCTGATCGCGTTCCAGCGAGGGACCTCTTTCGCGCAAAACTCGATCACGTCGAGGGCGAGTCGCATGGAGGGCGCGGGCGGATAGATGTACGTGGAGCGTGCGATATATTCCTTCAAGATGTCGTTCTGGACCGTCCCGCGCAGCACGCCCCGACGGATTCTGCGACCTTCCGCCACCGCGATGTACAGGGCGAGCAAGATCGGGGCGGTCGCGTTGATCGTCATGCTCGTGCTCACTCGATCGAGCGGCAGTCCGTCGAAGAGGAGGCCCATGTCGTCGAGGGTCGAGATCGCGACCCCAACGCGGCCGACCTCGCCCCGCGCGAGCGGCGCGTCACTGTCGT
>Ga0209239_1002736_pt1 | contig 10450 bp, 6 predicted proteins | sample GraSoi013_2_20cm_FD_185824 | JGI IMG/M metagenome (GOLD analysis project Ga0209239, IMG submission 185824) | Grasslands soil microbial communities from the Angelo Coastal Reserve, California, USA - Sample 10_02_2013_2_20cm (SPAdes) (version 2) | ecosystem: Environmental > Terrestrial > Soil >...
GTCTACAGGAACTGTTGGAAAATTGCTTTTTAGCGACGTCCAGTTTGCTCCGCGATCCCAGGATACCCACAGCCCGAACTCGGTTCCCGCAAACAAGAGGTTGGTGTTCCGCGGATGCTCGCGCACCACGTGAACGCTTCCGGCCGAATCTGGAATGCCATTGCGGATGGCTTTCCAGTTCTCGCCATAGTCGTTCGTCGCAAAAATATAGACGTTGTTATCGCCGCCCCGATGGCCGTCGAACGCGAGAAACGCGGCGCTGTCGCCGGTCTTCGACGCAACCACACGGCTCACGTAGGTTCCCTTCGGCACTCCAGGTGCCTTCGATGCGACGTTTTTCCAAGTCTTGCCTCCGTCGCGAGTTACTTGTACATTGCCGTCATCGGTGCCTACCCACAGCACGTTGGGCGTAAGCGGCGACTCACTCAGCGTTGTGATGGTGGGATATTCCTGCACGCCGTCGTGGCGCGAGAGGGTGTTCTTGTCTGGTGTCTTCCCGAAAATTTGCAGCTTGTTGCGGTCGACGCCAGTCGTCAAGTCACCCCCCAGGCGAGTCCAGTTATCCCCGCGGTCCGTCGACTTGAAGAGATAATTTCCGCCGTAGTAGACCGTAGTGTGCTCGTGAACAGAAACGGCTACGGGCGAATTCCACTGGAAGCGAAAGTGCGGCTCTCCGGCTTTGGCCTCCGGCCGGATTGAACGCTGCTGTGCGGTGCGCATGTCGCGGCGGTCGATGTAGCCATCCTGCGATTCCGTATAGACAATCCACGGTTCGACATTATCGATGGCAGCATAAAAGCCGTCGCCGCCGTGAATCACCTGCCAGTCCTCATTGACGATCCCGTCTCGCGTTAGCGTCTGGCTTGGCCCGCACCAACTTCCGTTGTCCTGCAAGCCACCGCAGATGTGGTACGGCTTTTCATTGTCGAGTGCTATTTCATAAAACTGACCGATGGCGATGGTGTTGACAAAGTCCCAGGTCTTCCCGGCATCGTAGCTCCAATGGATGCCGCCGTCGGATCCGGCAAGCATATGATTCGAGTCGCCTGGATCGATCCACATCGCGTGATAATCTCCGTGAATGCCCCGGATGCGCTGTGTTGAAAACGTCTTTCCGCCGTCCTCGGAATAGAACATCGGCGCGCCGAGCTCCCAGATGCGAAGATCGTTGTTGGGGTCGATACGAATCTGGCTGTAATACGACGGCCGCGGATTCGTATCGCCCATCTTCTTCCAGGTCTCGCCTTTATCCTCGCTGCGATACGTCCCGCCCTTCTCGTGCTGCACGATGGCGTATACGATGTTGGGGTCCTTGCGATAAATATCCAGGCCGATGCGGCCGGTGTCTCCGCCGTTTTCGTAGGGCAGTCCCTTGGTCAATTTTTTCCAATTTGCGCCGCCATCCGTCGTTTTGTAGATCGCGCTATCCGGACCACCACCATTGAAACCGAAGGGCGTCCGTCGCCGCTCGTACGCCGCGGCATATAAAGTGTCCGGACTCTCCGGGTCCATGGCGACGTCGCTTACACCGGTGTCGTCGTTGATCTTCAGCACTTGCGACCAGGTCTTGCCCCCATCCGCCGTCTTGTACACTCCGCGTTCGGGATTCGCGCCCCACAAATGCCCCAGCGCGGCCACGTACACAACATCAGGATTTTTCGGATGGATCACAATACGCCCGATGTGCCGCGTGGCCTCGAGCCCCATCTTCTTCCAGGTTTTCCCGCCGTCGAGGGACTTGTACGCTCCGTCGCCCCAGGAGGAGCTTTGGCGGTTGTTCGGCTCGCCCGTTCCGACCCACACGATCGAAGGGTCCGACGGCGCAATTGCGATGTCGCCAATTGTCGATACGTCTTCCCTATCGAATATCGGCTCCCATGTCGTGCCGTTATTGGTTGTTTTCCAAACGCCCCCCGAAGCCGTGCCCACATACACAATGTTCGGATTGCTCTCCACCACAGCGAAATCATCGATGCGCCCGCCCATGGTCGCGGGGCCAATCTCCCGGAATTCCAGGCTCTTGAATTTATCGGTGGGATTCGGCTGGTCGGCAGGTGTCACCTGCGCAATCGTCGCCAACGCTCCGAGAGACGCCGCGCAAACCAGAATCGCTCGAAGAGTACTCCAAACATGCTTCATTTCAACCCCCTGAAGGCAAGGCCCGGCATGTTACTCCGGCTGGACCGTTCCATGCATCAACTGTTTTGAAAAGGGCAAACCAACCCGGCGCAAAGAAAGACGCGCGGCGCCGCTGCTTCGTTTCACGCGAAGGGGTTCATCACTGCTGCCATACTATCTCTGCATGCAACTCGTGGACTTCCTTCAAATCCCTACGACTGCATGCTAGGCTATCCAACGGTTTTCACTGACTGCATGTTCCGAGTGAATCGCTATCCTTATGCCCGGTTTCCTGCCGCGCTCCGTGCTCTTCTTTTTCCGGCTGGACTGACCTTCCTACTCATCGCTGCCGCACCACACGTCGCGTCAGCGCAACAAGCTCGCTTGCCTTCCACCAAAGGTGGAATCGCCAATCTGGAGGCGAAAACGCAGGGCCGCAAAGGCGACGTCACGACCGCCGACGGCGACGTGGACATTCACTACGCAGACACTCGTCTTCGCGCCGACCACGTCGAATACAATGGCAAGACCTACGAAGCCACAGCAACCGGGCACGTTCAGCTCGATTACGGCAACGAACATCTCGAAGCCGACGAAGCTCACTACAACGTCAGCACCGGGCACGGCCTGTTTCACAACGTGCGGGGAGACGTCAAGATCGAGCGGCGGCCCAACCCGGTGCTCTTGATTTCGGACAATCCGCTGTACTTCGAGGCACGGGACGTCGAGCGTTTTCCTGGAGACGTATACGTCATTCATCGCGCCTGGATCACCATCTGCGACCCCGCGCACCCCAAGTGGCAGTTCTATGCGCCCAACGCGCGCATTCGTGTCGATAAGACTGTCGCGCTCGTCAACGCCAACTTCCGTCTTTTCCGCGTGCCTCTCATCTGGCTTCCTTACGCTACCGCTCCCGCGGGCCGCAAAGTGCGGGCAACAGGTTTCCTGATTCCCGATATCGGCCAAAGCTCGCGCAAGGGCTTTATTCTTGGTGACGCTTTCTATCTGGCTCCCAATCCGTGGATGGACGCTACGGTGGGCGCGCAATTCATGAGCCGCCGTGGCGTCCTCGAGCGCGGAACATTCCGCGCCAAGCCCTTTGAAAACACGTCGATTGAGTACACCTATTTTGGCGTTGAGGACCGCGGCCTCCCCAACGCGGATGGCACACGCAGTCCGCAGGGCGGCGAGCAGCAGAAGCTGGAAATTCAATCCTTGCTGCCCGGGGGCTGGCGCTTCGTGACGGACTACAATCATCTTTCTTCGCTTACTTTTCGTCTGGCCTTTGCTGACTCTTTCGGCGAAGCCATCAACTCCGAGGTCCGCAGCGCCACTTTCCTATCGAACAATTTTCGCGGCTTCAGCGTGAATTTTGCAGGCCTCAGCGACAAGAGTTTCCTCACTCTGCCGGTCGCCGCAACGTCCACTACACCCGCGGTTCCAGCCACCAGTGTTACCCTGCGCAACTTGCCGGAAGTACGCTTCGGCTCGGTCGAGCAAGCCCCCTTGCGCAGCGTCCCCGTCTACTTCGGCTTCGATGCGTTTGCAGGCGTCGTATTCCGAAGCGATGAAAATGTTCAAACTTCTAATTTCGTCGATCGCTACGAATTGGCGCCCCGTGTTACCGTGCCGCTGCACTTCGGACGATGGCTCGGCGTGACTACTTCCGCTGCATTTCGCACCACGCGCTATGGCGATTCGTTTGATTCCGCCGGCCAGATCAGTCCAATCGCCATTTCCCGCAACACCGGCGAGTTCACGGTCGAACTCTTCCTTGGACAAGGACAAGACCCGGCGGCGGTACAAGCATACCGTTGAACCCGCTGTCACTTATCGGTACGTAACTGGAGTGAATCGCTTCGCGCAGTTTGTGCGTTTCGATTCCGATACGACGCTGACCAACACCAGCGAAGTCGAGTATGGCTTTACGCAGCGGCTTTTTCGGAAGGACGGCGACGGGCAGCCTCAGGAGCTGATTTCTTGGCGCATTGTCCAGAAGCATTACTTTGATCCGACGTTTGGCGGCGCCATCGTCAATGGTCAACGCAACGTCTTTCAGGCGCTCGATTCCATCTCGCCTTTCGCTTTTGCGTTTGGCCCCCGCAACTGGTCGCCGATTGTCAGCGATTTCAAGATCACGCCAGGCGGCCCGTATGACCTGGAACAAATTCTCCAGTACGATCCACAGATCCAGAGACTCGTTACCATCGGCACGCTTCTGAAGGTGAAGCCATATCGGGAATTCTTTGCCACGACCGCTTTCTTCCGTATGGATGACAATCCCATGCTCAGTGATCTTCCTCCTCAGCCTCCTCCGGTGCTGCCAATTTTTCAGCAGCCGCTCTCGAACCAGGTTCGCGGGTTGGTCGGGTACGGCAGCGAATCACGCAGGGGCTTTAATCTCATCACCGGTCTCGGCTACGATTTCGAAAACAAGACGCTGCAAAACCAGATCGTTCAGATGAGTTACAACGGAAGCTGCTGCGGGCTCGCCGTCGAGTATCGGCGCATCAATCTCGGGCAGGTGCGCGCGGAGAATCAGTTCCGCATCGCATTCATTATCGCGAACATCGGCGCTTTCGGGAATTTGCGCCACCAGGAGAAGATTTTTTAGCGAGGGCCTTGTGTCTCCCAGGAAATCCAGTCCGGTATCTTCGGTTGTGATTTAATGTGGTACGCATGGACGACGCCGAGCTTGCCTTCGCATCCATCGAGGAAGTCGGAAAACTTTTCCGCAACCGCAAACTTTCGCCCGTCGAGCTCGCCAAGCTGATGCTCGCCCGCATCGAGCGGCTCAATCCAAAACTGAACGCGTATATCACCGCCACGGCGGAGCGTGCTCTTACGCAGGCCAAAAAAGCTGAATCGGAACTCTTTGCGCCGCGCGGCCGCAAAGGACATCGCGACCGCGGTCCTCTCCACGGCATCCCCATCTCCCTCAAGGACAACATCTACACAGCAGGCATTCGCACCACCGCTGGTTCGAAGATTCTGAAAGATTTCGTACCCCCGAACGACGCCAGCGTCGTCGCCCAGCTCAAAAATGCCGGTGCAGTGCTCCTCGGCAAGACCAACATGCACGAGTTCGCTTACGGCGTGACGTCCAACAATCCTCACTACGGTCCGGTGCGAAATCCCTGGGACCTCTCGCGCATCCCCGGAGGCTCCAGCGGCGGTTCCGCAGCGGCAGTTGCAGCAGGCCTTTGCTATGGCAGCATTGGAACGGACACCGGCGGCTCCATCCGCATTCCTGCATCCCTTTGCGGCATCGTCGGACTGAAGCCGACGTGGGGCCGCATTTCTTGCGAGGGCATTGTCCCGCTGTCTCCTGCTCTGGATTGCGCTGGGCCACTGGCTCGGACCGTCGGTGATGTCGCCACTCTGACGGGAATTCTGTACTCGCGCGTGGGCCGGGAGCCGAACATGGCAAGAGCTTCGACTTTGCTGGCTGACGCAAGAAAGTTTTGCCTAGGAATTCCGCGTCAACTATTCTTCGATGCTCTTTCAAGCGAAGTTCGGAGCGCATTTGACACCGCGATGCGCGAGCTTTGCCGGGCAGGCGTGGCCACGAAGGATATTTCCGTTCCACTGCTCGATGAAACCGAAGATGCGGGAAATAATATTGCCTGGACGGAAGCCGCCCTCTACCACCAGCAACAGGGATATTCCCCGGCACGAGCAGCGGAGTATGGCGAAGACGTGCGTTCGAGGCTAGAGATGGGTGGCAAGGTAGCGGCAGTCGACTACTTGCGAGCGCTGGAGATTCAAACTCAATTCATCCAACAGCTGCATTTGGTGCTGGCGGAAGCGGATGTGGATGCGATGGTCTTTCCCTCAACCGCAATTGAGGCTCCGCGATTCGATCAGGAAACCATCCGCATCGGAACGCACGAATATCCGGCGCGCGCTTTGCTGCTGCGGCACAATCGTCCGGCCAATCTCGCAGGTGTTCCGGCCGTTTCCATCCCCTGCGGATTTACGCGCTCCGGATTGCCCATCGGCTTGCAAATCATGGCCGGTGTTTCGAGCGAACTCGTCCTGCTCCGCATCGCCAAAGTCTTTGAGCGTTCTCAGCCTCAACATCGCAGGCCGCCGATTTAGCGCGCTCCCGTTACAACTGCGCCTCGCGTCTTCATGATCCAAGTGCCGATCATATATCCTAGCGTCCCTGTCACTATTCCGCCGATGACATCTGCCACATAATGGTTTCGCACGTAAACTGTCGAAACACACATGCACAGGACAAACGGAAGGAATATCCAAAAGAGCCACCGTCTGTGCCGCCGCGCTCCCCAAAGAGCCGCTACCGCTCCTGCCACGTGCTGTGAAGGAAATGCCGCCCCGTGTACTCGCCCGTACCTCTCGATGAAACCGATCAACGCGGTAAACGGTCCGCCCATCAGCTCGCCATGCCATTGCCCTGCCAGTGTGAACCATGGGCTCTGCACGGGAAAAAATATCGAAATCACGTAGCCGAACACATAGGCAACGGCCGAATACGTAATCGCTGCCCAGTAATTCTTCAAATCGCGCTGGTAATAGAGAATCGCGCCGAGAACCAACAGGTAAACAAAGTACGTGAAATAGGCGAACTGCATGAATTCATTCAGCGCTGGATGCACAAACCGCTCCAGCCACAGGGAAGGATTCACACCCGTGAGCCATTGGTCGAACTCGAGGAGCTTCGCGTCCTCCCATCGTGGATTCACCAGGTGTACCAGTTTCGCTAGTTCTTCGAAGCAGAAAAGAAAAAACAGGTGCGGATACCAGTGTCGCCAGAAGTGCCAGAATTTTGTGGAGACTATTTCGCCCGTTCGCGTTGCCTCGTCCACGTAACTCGCGCCAATCCGGCACAAAGCCAAAATGATAAGCGCGGCCAGCGCTTGCACGCCGATCAGCTTTGCAGGATGCGCCAGGTTTTCCGCAAATGTCGCAATGAGGGCGCTCGAAAGTCCCAGGTATCCAAGTGCGATCCACTCAAATGCGCCGCACGCCGCCCACACGGCTGCTGCTTCACGACTGAACCATGGGGCGATCTCCTGCTTCTCCACTTCAAAACCGGCCGCTCTTTCTCTAACTTCCGGAGGACGCGCCTCATCATGCCAGGCGAACACTGCTTCATTTCCTCGATAGTTCTGTCGCTGTGTGTCGTTCATTCGGCGTTCTCCGGACTCGCCAGTTCCATCCGGCATTGTCGCTGTGCTTTGGACTCTTTGCCGTGCGGCGAACGATTTCCCTTTCCGTTCCAATGCAACACCGGCCATCCGCACGCTTGTGCAATTCGCAAAAGGTCTTTCGACGGATTCACCGCCGCTGGTTTGCCAACTGCCGCCAGCAGCCACCGGTCATTCGAGCTGTCGGCGTACGCGCAGCACAGCTCCAAGTCGAGATTCATCTCCCCGGCCAGCTGCTTTGCCGCGCGGGCTTTCGCCTCCCCAAACATCGCTTCTCCCAAGATTCTTCCCGTCCACTTGCCGCCCATTTCTTCCAGGAGCGTGGCACACACGTGAATCTTCGCGGTAATTCCGCGCGTGGCAAGCTTGTCTTCCATGGCGCGCCCGGCTTCTAAGGCCAACGGCCCAAGGGTGCCGCTCAGCAGCACGATTTCATGGCCGTGTTTCGCGTGCCATGCCATTCTCTCGATGGCTTGCTCAAAAAAGGCGGGGACAGGCAATCGTGGATTGCGCCGCCGAGGAGCCGATGCCTGACCGTCGGCCTGGTGGCCGCCTTTGTACCAAGGGGAGACACCTCTGTCTCCCTCGCCACGCTCTTCAAGAATATCCACGGCACGCAGATACATTTTGTTCGCCTGCAAAGCCTCTCCGATCCCTCGCGGCAAAAGCCGCAGTGCCTCCCTCAGCCACAGAAGATAATTTCGTGTAGGGATTTCTCCCCGGTATCTCAACATCCGGAAAAACCTTCGCTCCAGCGACGGCAGGGTCATGAGCGTTCCGTCTAAGTCAAAAAACGCCGCGATTTTTCTTTCGTCTTCCTTTACTTCGTTTATCTCCTGGACCGCTTTTCGCACTCTCATGCCGCCTCCTGCGCCGCATCTTTAGCTCCGCGCACCGGTCCCGCGCTCCCTGCTAGATATTTCCACCCTTCCACTAGGACCGGCAGCCCACGCAGCAGGCAGAATGCCGCCGTCATCCAAGTCAGCACATGCGCCCCGACGCGAATCATGGCGTGCGCATCCGCCGCCAGGTCACCCACGAGCGCGACCGGCCCGCGCATCAGCGCCAACTCCAAACCCAAGTAGCAGAAGCACAGACACTTCATCGCCGCATACAGTCCCCGGCTCCAGCGCGAGGCCACTAGCGCCTGGCCCCACCAGGTGCGCAGCATCGCGTTTGCGCCCCCGCCGGAGTGTCCCGCTTTCATCGCCAGCCCACGCAGAAAATCCGTCGCCGCTCCACGCGCAAAAAACAAAACCGGTAGCCACAGTGACACCATCCCCACGACGGCAAAATACGTGAAATACACGTTTTCGATCATGCGGTCGCCGAGGATGTCCAGTTGCGCGCCCACGGGCGTGGCCATTTTTTTCTCCCGAGCGAGATGCCCGTCAAGTGCATCCAGCGCGATCGCCGCTACAGTGAGTCCCACAGCCGTCAGGTTCGCCCACGCTCTATGCCCGAACAGGCTCACCGCCGCGAACCCCACCAAGACCCGCAATAGCGTCACTTTGTTTGGCGTCCACCGCATACTCACCTGCCAGACGCGGTAACAGCGTCCAATCTGGCCATGGCAAACCTCATGCCACTCCCTACTCCAGGAAGACGAACCTCTTCAATCATTTACGGACACCCTCACGCAGTTAGTCTCCATTCGACGCCAGACAAATCCATCATCTGTCGCGTATTGGCTCCCTCGCCCACTTGTTTCCCTTTTCATCTTTTCTGCGTCTAATCGTCTAATAGATGAGCAGGAGTGTTCTTTCCCGATTGACCCACCTGCGCGATGGGCATCCTGGAGCGGATCAGCAAGGTTCACTAACCGCGGATTCCCGCCCTGTCAGCGAGATCTCGGCTCAGGCACGAGTGCAAACGGGATTTGTGGGAGAATAAGAAGCAGGGTTTTCGAGTTATTCTGATGGGATGCAGCCTATGCCGAGGATTGAATTGAGATGACCGCTGACGTTCCTCTAGCAGGAGCTTTTCTCGCCGGGCTCGTTTCGTTTCTCTCACCCTGCGTTTTGCCGCTGGTACCGGGCTACATCTCCATGCTTTCCGGGATTGGGATGGAGCAACTCCGTCAGGGCGAAGCTCCCAGCTCAGGCCTATTCGCTTCCGCCCTCACCTTTGTTGGCGGCTTTTCTGTTGTTTTTATTTCTTTCGGAGCCTCCGCCAGCGCCGTAGGTTCTTTCCTTCTCCGGAACCGTTCGCTGCTCGCCCCTGTCGCTGGCGCTTTGATCCTTCTCTTTGGCCTGCATCTCATTGGCGCTCTGATCAAGTTGAATCTCCGAGCTGGAATTATTCTCGGCCTCATCCTCGTCGCTCTGGGAACCGCCGCCTATTTTCACCGCGCGCCGCTCTTTGCCGGCTTGGGTGCGGCTCATTTTTTTTCGCTTTCTCTGGTGGGTTTTTTCGGCCCATCGATGGCCCGCTGGCTTAACCGCGATGTCCACCTTCGCACCAAAACAACGCAGCCCGGAATCTGGAGCGGTTTCCTGCTTGGCTTCGCGTTCGCTTTCGGCTGGACTCCTTGTATCGGCCCGATCCTCAGTGCAGTGCTCATACTTGCTGCCCGCAGCGACACGATTGCGCGCGGTGTCTTGCTCCTGGCCGTCTATTCCGCAGGATTGGCCATTCCCTTCCTGCTTACGGCTCTGGGCATCAGTAAATTCATGGTTTTCTACAAAAACTTTCGAAAATATCTCCACGCCGTCGAGCTTTTCAGCGGCGCTTTGTTATTGTTCGTGGGGGGATTGGTTTTCGTAAACAAATTGACCTGGCTCTCGACTAAACTGACTTTTCTAAATCGCTTTTCACTCTAGAGGAGTGCGCCTGACAAACTCAGGGAAACCATAATGAAGAAAATTGTTCTAATCGTCTCCACGGTGCTGGTGCTCATCGTCGGGACTTATTTTGCCGACAAAGCCACGCGCGTCAAGGATATGAGCTCGGTAAAGAACACCGTGCGGGCCAACGACGCACCCGACGCCAAGTCCGCTCCTGAAGTCACCTTCAAGGATCTTAACGGCAAAGATGCCACGCTTGCCCAGTACAAAGGAAAAGTTGTCCTGGTCAATTTCTGGGCCACCTGGTGCGATCCCTGCTACATCGAAATTCCCTGGCTCATCGAAATGCAACAGAAGTACGAAGCGAAGGGT
>Ga0209239_1002737_pt1 | contig 10446 bp, 10 predicted proteins | sample GraSoi013_2_20cm_FD_185824 | JGI IMG/M metagenome (GOLD analysis project Ga0209239, IMG submission 185824) | Grasslands soil microbial communities from the Angelo Coastal Reserve, California, USA - Sample 10_02_2013_2_20cm (SPAdes) (version 2) | ecosystem: Environmental > Terrestrial > Soil >...
CCCAGGCTGACCGCCTTCAGCATGAAGGCCAGCTCCGCCGCCTCTCCCTTCTTCTTTGTCCCCTGCTGCGCCAGACACACCCGTCCGGCCCCGCCATGGTTTTCATCGCCCAAAAACACAAATGGCGCAGGCCCGGAGGCTTGCGCCAATCTTTTCACCCTATACTTCAAGCATAGCAAATTGGACGGGGTAAATGGGGACATGAGTCCAAAGTTTATTTCTGGATTGCAATCAGCCGCTTGCCGGGAAATCCACAGTTTTATCCTCTTGACAAGATTTTGCTGAGCTTAGTGAAACAGCCCCTTTTGGGCAAGTGTGGTCGTTGCAGGTGTGGCGCGGGCGCCCCCACCCGCGTGGGTTGACGATGAGTGATTGTAATCGAGCGCCCCTCAAGTACCCGTTACCCTGTGGAACGCCCCATGGTGACTTCGATTGTGCTCTGCCTGACAGACTGGTTAAACCAAATATGATAGCGTTCCAAGTATGGTGGAAAGTTGGCAAGAACTCGCCGCTGCCGCAGCCCAAGAGAAAGATTCCGAGAAACTCCGCTTACTCGTCAACAAGCTGATCCAGGCGCTCGGACAAGAGCAGAAACACGTCCGCGACGAAATCCAGACCCGCATAAAGCGTCACGTGCGAGATATGGAAAAACAGGGTTTAGACCCTTCCATCCCGTAACACTATTCACCAAAATTGAGCTTATCTGGGCTTCAACCTGTCGAGGCGCTTCATCTCGATTTCGAGTGCTTGCATAATTTTGTCTGAGTTGCGTTCGCCATAACCGACACGGAAGACGTAAGACGGGTCAACACGGAGTTGCCTCGCGATGCGAACGTGAATGCCATCGAACAGGCGATGCCAGTGGAGCCGCGCTCGCATTGTTGACTTCGTAAGCTTGGTATGCATTGCCTAATGATCCGACTCGGACAAATGGAAAGCTGTGCACTTTTGAACAGGCAGGCACCCAGCCTGTTATGCGGCATGCCTTTGGATGAGACTTTTGATGATGGAGAGAAAATTTGGGACAGTCTCATCCTTGCTGATGAAACAATCTACATTGCCCATGACCTCTGGCGCCGTCCCGGAATAGAGGACAAAGGGCACATGCGGCTTGATGGCTTTCAACTGTTGGGCGAGTGCCACGCCCGTGGTTCCGCGTAGCATGTGATCAGAAAGAACCAGGGACACTGGCACACGTTGCATAACTGCAACGGCTCTAGAGCCAGTAGTTGCCGTGAGAACTAAATAGCCTTCCTTCTCAAGCAGAGCCTTGCGAAGCTGGAGATAAGCCGCATTGTCCTCTACACACAGGATGGTGGCCTGGTTCGATTGACTACGGGCGGGACGCGCGACTGTCACGTTGTATGCCATGCAGCTTCTCACTTTTGGACAAAAGTCATGATACGTGACAAGCAGAGCTGGAGCAACCCGTCGGAACAATTTCTACGGTATGACAACGAACTGACATTATCCGTGACACGGGAGTAGTGTGAAGGCGTCTCTTCAACGCATCCTTCCGCCGTACCCGTTCTCGGAGACGGTTTCTTGCGACATCTGACAGCTATGCGCTGCGCAAGGAACCGTTATGGCAAAGAAATCGTCTCCTCCACATACCGAATCAGAAAGCACAAACTGGCGGGAACTCTACCGAGACGCCATTCTTGAGTTGGACCCAGCAAAACTATCCGTGCACATCGCTGAAGCGGAGAAAGCGCTTGTCCAACGTGGGCGGGAATTGGCTCAGGAAACTGGAGACAACAGGGAAGAGGAACAGTCTTTGGACGACGCCATGCACTTGTTGCGCGCTCTACACAGCTTCTCGCAGTCCAACGCCTAAGACGTTTCTGCAATGGGGAAAACTGACCGTGTAAGAATGGCGTGAACTATTACGACTGCATCGTGGGGGTGCCCCATTTCTCGTGGTTTTCGAGAAGTGGGCTGGCTACGTCCGCTGCCGGACACACCGATGTTCTGCGACGAAGGATGGGCCACCCGCCGAGCCTATGCACCGGCTGCCGACGCTCGCTGTCCTGACTGCTTTGCCGGAGCCAGCACGATCAACGCGACGCCGATGATAATCAGGGCAGCCACGCCCAGCAGTTCTCCGCGTGCGATCACATTAAGGTATGCCTGCACCGCCATAACAGCGGCGTGAGCAAAGCTCGACCACGCGGTGAAGGCGATCAGGCTACGATTCGCCGACGGGTTCCGCACCGCGATTAACAAGAAAATTCCGAGAGTGACATAGAGGCTGAGCATCATCGCGGCCGAGGCTTCGGACCGTAAAAACATCATCAATGGATAAATCCCAGCCGAAAAGAGCAGGCCCACCAATACCAACAGAATCTTCAGCGCTCGCTCTCGAATCATTGTGCCCTCCTGCTGATCACATAACGTGCAAAAGACATATTACAGGCGGATGGCCCACACTTCAGCTACCCGGTATCCAAAACGACTGAGAGGCACCCTCAGTTCGTGTGGATAATCTCCCGCGAAGGGTGGGCCACCCGCCCGTTTTTGAGAGTGTGTCCTTGCCAGTGTGGCGCGGGCGCCCCCGCCCGCCTGTCTGCGCGATGAATAACGTGGAAGGCTCCGTGGAAGAGCGGCCCTTCAGGGCCGCGTTAAGGCAACAAAAGGGCTTTAGCCCCCGGGCCTAACTGCGTTGCTCGCGTGCCGTCTTCGCCCGCAAGTTGCGGATCAACGAAAGAACTCTCGAGAAATGGGAACAGGGCCGAGCCAAACCCAACCCGCAAGCCGCCGCCCTGGTACTGCTGGTCCGCAAATATCCCGATACGCTCGAACGTCTTGATCAAGTGCCGTCGGGTGATTCTCTTGCCAGGTTCTGCGATTTCTGGAAAAGATGGGCCACTCGCCTTCCCAAGTAGTTCCGCCAGCGCGATCACCGCGGACAATCAGCTCTGTTCACAACGTGGGACTGAACGTGGCACCTTCGTAACTCTGAGTAATCAGGCCGCAGTGCCATTCCGAATTCGATCGATAGCCGTTACTCTGCAATTCAACCGAGAACCGGCCTGCGCCAAAACCAAATTGGCAAGAAACAAAATGGGTACAAAAGCGTTGGAGAAGCGTACTGTCAAGCGAACGAAAATGGTCGTCGGGCTCAGGTTTCCCAAGCCGCAACCGCACGCCCCGGACCTGCTCGTCCACACTTTAGACATCAGCTCTGTGGGGGCGAAGATCGGCGCCCTGCGGGAGTGGGTCCAGCCCGGCAGCGTGCTTCTTATCCAACGCCGTCACACCCGTGCTCGATGCCGGGTCACGTGGTCCCGTAGAATCGGACCGCAAGAAGTCCAAATTGGCATTGAGTTCTTGGGCCGGGACCCTGGTTTCTGGGGTTTGGATCTGGACGATTACTGCGCCGGACTCTGGATATCGCAGTCCGAGCGATGATTCCCGTCACCCGCCCCGTCGGGTAATTACCTTCCACAGACTGAGGTTTCCAGAAAGGCAGGCCGCCCCGCGGAGATTGGGCCACTCGCCAAGTGTGGCACTTTTGCAAGTGTGGCGCGGGCGCCCCCGCCCGCGTGTCTTGAAGATGGCGTAATGGAAACGTGTGGAAGAGCTCCGTGGAAGAGCGGCCCTTCACGGCCGCGTTAAGACAACAAAGAACCGGGCTTTAGCCCCTGGGGTTCATTGCGCTGCTCGCGTGCCGTCTTCGCCCGCAGTGTTGCGGATCAACGAAAGAACTCTGGAGAAATGGGAACAGGGCCGAGCCAAAAGCTGCTGTTGTTCTGCGACTAGGTGTGCCTACTCCCTTTACACCCCCCACCCTCCCCAATTATCCTGCCACCCCATGGACCGACGAACCTTCCTCCAAGGCGCCGCTGCCGGCGCGGCCACACTCGCTCTCTCACAAAATGAACTAGCTGACAACACCAATCCAAGCAGTAGCGACCTCAACCTCATCCAGAAAGAAATCGAAAAGCGCCACGACGAATCCGTGCAGCGCTTGCAGCATTGGATTCGCCAGCCTTCGATTGCGGCTGAGAAGCGCGGCGTGAGCGAAGGCTGCGACCTCACTATGAGTATGCTGGGCGACGCCGGATTTAGCGGGGTCACAAAAATCCCTACCGACGGGCAGCCTGGCATCTTTGCCACGCTCGATGCCGGCGCGCCGCGCACCATCGGACTTTATTTTATGTACGACGTGAAGCAGGCCGATCCCGCCGAGTGGTCGTCGCCGCCATTCGACGCCGCGCTGGTGGATAAACCCGGCCTGGGCAAAGTTGTGATGGGCCGGGGCGCGGTAAATCAGAAAGGTCCGGAGGCGTCGTTTATCGCGGCGCTGCATGCTATTCGCGGCGCGGGCAAAGAGCCTCCGGTGAACCTGGTGATGGTGGCCGAAGGCGAAGAGGAAATCGGCTCACCGCACTTTCCGCAGATCGTGCGCCGGCCGGAGGTGATTGCCGCGCTGCGCAAATGCAGTGGGATTTTCATGCCCTCCGCGGAGCAGGACCTCGACGGCAAAGTGACGATGACGCTCGGCGCCAAAGGCGTGATCGAGTGCGAACTGGTCTCGAGCGGCGAAAAGTGGGGACGCGGTCCGCGCAAAGACGTTCATTCCAGCACCAAAGCGATGCTCGATAGTCCGGCGTGGCATTTGGTGGAAGCGCTTGTGACTCTCGTCTCGCCCGATGGCAACACTCCCGCCATCGATGGCTTTGCCGACAAAGCGCGTCCGCTGTCTGACACAGAAAAAAAGATGATTGCCGAGGCGGCACGGCGTCTCGATGAGAACGTTGCCAAGAAGCAGCTCAGCGTCGATCACTGGATGCACGACGTCAGTTATCAGGAAGCGCTCAAACTACTCCAGTCGCGGCCTACGGTGAATATCGAAGGCCTGGTCGGCGGCTACACCGGCCCAGGCGGCAAAACGATTCTCCCGCACCGCGCCATCGCCAAACTGGATTTGCGCCTGGTGCCGGATATGAAAGCCGACGAAGCTCTCGCAGCCCTGAAGGCTCACTTGGCAAAACGCGGCTTCGGCGACATCGAAGTGAACATGACCGGAGGCTACGATCCAAACAGCACGTCCGCCGACGCTCCGCTGATCCGCGCCCAGGTTGCCTATTATCGCAGCAAGGGAATCGATCCCATCATCCTGCCGCGCAGCGCCGGATCGTGGCCCGGATACGTCTTTACCGGCGATCCTCTGCACCTCGCCGCCGGTCATTTCGGCATGGGCCACGGAAATGGCGCGCACGCCCCCGATGAATATTACGTAATCGAATCCACGAATCCGAACGTGCAGGGAATCGATGGCGCAGTCCGCTCGTATGTAGAGTATTTATATCAACTAGCAAAGTAGGATGAAGAAAGGCCGCGGGCGGGGGCGCCCGCGCCACACAAACTCTTCCAGATTTTCAAATTGTACTCTGCTTTTTTGTATCTCCTTGCAAAGCCGTGCGGCTGGCGGGATACAGCATATTCCGCTACTTGGGAAAGCAACCCTGCCGCGTGATGTCTAATCCTAATCACGAATCTCCAAGCCCACCGCACTGCGGGCTAGGAGGCCCGATCTTTGTGACCAAGCAAGCCCTTCGAATCGTCCTCTCCTGCATTACGCTTCTTAGCGCGATGTACGCTCAAACCGTTACCAACGGCGCTTTTAAGTTCACTTCTGTAAACTTTCCCGGCGCATTCGGAACAAACGCAAACGGAGTCAACGTCAACGGTGAGATTGTCGGATCGTACCTTCCGACGAGTAGCGGTCCAACCCGCGGTTTCATGTACCTCAACGGAAAATTCACTAAGGTCAACATCGCTGGATCGACCAGCACCTCGGTGAACGGAGTGAATGACTTTGGCGACATGGTGGGTACCTACACTAAGAGCGATAACTCCATTCACGGTTTTCTGATCAAGCACACCGGTAGCACGCTGGCGCTCGACTTCAATGGGGCCGGCGCACCGAATTTTCCCCACGCCACACTGCCCTACGGAATAAACGATCAGCTCACTATCTGCGGATCGATACTGGCTACCGGAACCAACTACTCCCCGTCGGGAGGATTTGTCTGGGCAAACGGAAAATTCACTTATTTCCCCACTATCCTGGGCAATCCGGCTGGGCTTTTCGGCATTTCCAATAACGGTGTTTTAGTTGGCCAGGTTTTTTTCCAGGACTTCTGGCACCCGGCTCTCAAGGCAGGAACTGACTCTGATATATACCCCACCTATCAGGCTCGGGACAGCGTGGCCAGCGGAGTGAACCGCGCCACCGATATTGTGGGCTCTGCGATATTCAGCCAGGGCTTTTTCGCTCGGCACGTGGAGCTGAATGAAGGATCCAATGACCAGGAAGTTACTCCTGGATACCTTCTTGTGCAGTATCCCGGAGCTTCGGCGACCACGCCCAATGGCATCAGCGATAACCAGTCAATCGTGGGTACCTACGGAGATTCCACGGGGACCCACGGATTTCTGGCCGTGCTGCAGTAATCCTCCTCGTCAGCCGGGATGATTTCGGTCCACCGGTTGGCGAAGGCGGTATTTCGATCACTGCTGGTTTTCCAAAATCCACCCGATGGATTCCAGGGCACGTTCGTAGAGTGAACGTTTATTCCAAGCCTCCAGGGTCTGACGCTCGGAGTGGGAGAGATCCTGCTCGAAATCCTGAGTCAACCGGGAGGCCACCGCGGAATCGAGAGCGGCAAGATTCACTTCGTCATTGATCCCAAACGACCGGTTATCAAGATTCGTTGACCCTACCACAGACCAAACTCCATCGATGATCATGATCTTGCAGTGAATCATCGAGGCATCGTATTCGTAAATCCCGGCGCCGGCTTTGAGCAAATCGCCGTAAGCGGCTCGTCCCGAACTGCGGGTCAGGGAATGGTCGCTGTGTTTGCCTGGAACAATGATCTTCACTGTTACGCCGCGCTTGACGGCGCTGACTAACTCCTGTTGCATGCCGCGGTCGGGCAGGAAGTATGGAGTATTGATGTAAATGGATTTCCGTGCCGCCCCAATCAGAGTTTCGAACAGAATGCGTGAGCGCGTGGAGCCTCCAGGAGACGGAGTGCTGACCACCACCATTGCCGGCGTGCGGCCGGGATCACGGGACGAGAGAGGAAAGTAATCGTCGCCATTCAGGATTTCTCCGGAAGCTTCCAGCCAGTTCTCAACAAAAGTTCCCTGAACGTGCAGGGCGGCGTCTCCCTGAACTCGAAACATAGTGTCACGCCAACGGGGATGGCTACCCTTTGGAAAGCGCCACCAATCGGCAAATCCAGCACCACCGACGTAGGCGGTCGAACCGTCGACCACGATCATTTCGCGATGGGTGCGATTATTCGACCGAAACCAGTTGTTCCATCGCAATGGGTGATACCACTCGATGTGTCCGCCGGCCTGGGTTAGAGATTTGAAATAACGCTTGGAAGTGGAGAGGCTGCCGAGGGCGTCCACCACTAGCCGCACTTTCACTCCGGCGCGAGCGCGTTCTGCCAGAACTTCGATCAGCCGCCGTGTGACTTGGCCTCGATGAAAAATGTAGGCTTCGATATTGATACTGCGCTGTGCCAGGCGCAGACTCGCTATCTCCGCTTCGTAGAAATTCTCACCGTTGGGAAAGACTTCAATCTGATTGTTGGCGGTGACCTTCGAATTGAGTAGTGGCTCAACCTGTTTCAAAAATGTCTCAGACTCGACCGGAACGCGAGAGGGAGCTACGAGCGAATACTCGGGACCATGAGAGAACAACGCCGCCAGAATCCATGTGGTGATTGCCAGGATCGCAATTACGGCCACGATCCGGAGCGCTCGCGACTTTTCAAACTCCATGGCCAGCAGAGTTTCTTTTTTACCGCCGCTACGGGCCGTTTTGGCTTTGGTAGGCAAACACACCCTCAATTCCGAGACTCTGATGCAGATTGCTCAAATCGGGATGGCAAAAGCGCAGACGCCCTTGTTTATGCGGGAAGCACTCGTCCAAATGCGCCTTCCGCTATACTAGGTATGTATGCCGATCCTGAAGAACATTGCCGCCATTGCCAAAGGCATGTCCATTACCTTCAGGGAGATGTTCGCTCCGACGATTGTGGAGAATTATCCGGACGGCCCCGGCCCCTTGAAAGGCGCCAAATTCCAGGAGCGATATCGGGGTATCCACGTCCTGCAACGCGATGAAAATGGCCTGGAGAAATGTGTCGCCTGTTTCCTATGCGCAGCGGCCTGCCCCTCCAACTGCATCTACATCGAAGCCGCCGAAAACACCGCCGAACACCGAGTAAGCGGCGCCGAACGCTACGCCAAAGTCTACAATATTGACTATAACCGATGTATTTTTTGTGGGTATTGTGTGGAGGCTTGTCCGACCGATGCGATTACGCATGGGCACGGGTTCGAGATTGCGACGTTCAATGCGGGGGATTTGATCTATCGCAAGGAACAGATGCTGGCGACTATGCCCGCGCATATGGGGGCGAACGCGGTTTTCAACCGCGCTGAAGTGGCTGCGGGAGCGCCGGCGGCTCCCGTGCCAGGGAGTTGAGATTCAAGAAACCTAAGCTCGATAACGAGACGCCGGCCCTCTTGGGTCGGCGTTTGTGTATGGAAATCAGCACTTGGCACTTGGCATTTAGCACTTAGCCCTAGATACGAAGAATGAGCAAGTTTTTACAAACCGTGAACGAGCGCGTTGTGATTTACGACGGCGCTATGGGGACTAGTATCCAGGCGCGAAACCCGAGTGTGGACGATTTCTGCGGGAAGGAAGGATGCAATGAGCTGCTGGTTCTGAGCCGACCTGACATCATCCAGGATATTCATGACAGCTTCTTGAAGGTTGGTTGCGATGTGGTGGAGACCGATACTTTCGGGGCTACGCGGGTGGTGCTCGCAGAATACGATTTGCAGGACAAGACGGCGGAGATCAACATTGCTGCGGCTAAATTGGCCAAAGAAGTTGCGCAGCAGTTTTCTACCAAAGACAAGCCGCGCTTTGTCGCGGGATCGATTGGTCCGACCACCAAGCTGCCGTCACTTGGGCATATAAGGTTCGACGACATGGTTGCGGGGTATGTGGAGCAGGCGAGCGCGTTGATCGAAGGCGGGGTGGATGTTCTGCTGGTGGAGACATCTCAGGATTTGCTGCAAGCCAAGGCAGCGTTGGTAGGGGTGTTTGAGGCCATGCAGCAAGCGGCGAAGCGGCTGCCGGTCACAGTTCAAGTGACGCTTGAAGCTACTGGAACGATGCTTCTGGGGACGGAGATCGGCGCGGCGCTGACTGCGCTCGAACCGTTCGACGTTGACATTATCGGTCTCAATTGCGCGACCGGGCCGAAAGAAATGAACGACGCTGTGCGCTATCTGGGCGTCAATTCGACGAAATATATTTCTGTCCTGCCCAATGCGGGGCTTCCGCAGAATGACGGCGGGCGGGCGGTTTACAAACTTAAGCCGGAGGAGTTGGCTCAGTATCACAAGCATTTCATCACAGATTTTGGGGTGCGCATCGTGGGCGGATGCTGCGGAACTACGCCGGAGCACCTGAAAGCGGTGGTGGACGCGGTGTCTGGCGTGGAGCCAGCCACACGGGAAGTGAAACCGACGGCGGCTGCGTCGAGCGCATATACCTCGGTCCCCCTTGATCTTGATCCCAAGCCGCTGATTGTGGCGGAGGAGCTGAACACCACCACGCGGGTGGAACACTTCAAGAACTTGGTCCGCGGCAAGAAGTATGACGACATTCTGGCGCTGGCGAAGAAATTAGTGAACGACGGGTCGCACATGCTCGACCTATGCTGTGCGATTGTGGGCGAAGATGAGAAAGGTTACATCACGTCGATTTTGGAGAAGGTGGCGACGCGAGTGCCGGCGCCCATCCTGGTCGATAGCACTGAGGCCGATGTGGTCGAGGAAGCGCTGAAGCGTATTCCGGGCAAGGCCATCATCAATTCGATCAATCTGGAAGATGGAGAGAAACGCACTTCAAAAGTACTGCCCATGGCCAAACGCTTCGGCGCGGCTGTGATTGCACTCACCATTGATGAAGACGGGATGGCGCTGACCGCAGACAAAAAAGTTGCCGTTGCCAAACGTATTTTCGATCTGGCTACCCAGAAATATGGGATCCGGCCGGTGGATTTGATTTTTGACGCGCTTACCTTGCCAATTACAACCGGGCAGGAAGACTACCGCATGGCCGGCGTCGAAACTCTAAAGGCGGTAAAACGCATCAAGCAGGAACTGCCGGAAGTGAAGACAATCCTTGGGGTCAGCAACATTTCTTTTGGTCTGGATGTTTATCCACGGCGGGTGCTGAATAGCGTGTTCATGCACGAGGCGGTCGACAATGGCTTGGACATGGCTATTGTCAATTACACTAAGATCTATCCGTTGTACAAGATTCCTCATGAAGAGGTTGAGCTTGCCCGCAAGCTGATTTATCGCGATGAAACCGACGGCGACCCGCTGCAG
>Ga0209239_1002741_pt1 | contig 10443 bp, 9 predicted proteins | sample GraSoi013_2_20cm_FD_185824 | JGI IMG/M metagenome (GOLD analysis project Ga0209239, IMG submission 185824) | Grasslands soil microbial communities from the Angelo Coastal Reserve, California, USA - Sample 10_02_2013_2_20cm (SPAdes) (version 2) | ecosystem: Environmental > Terrestrial > Soil >...
CCGCCAGCTACAAGGACGCGACGGAGATCGCACGATTGGCCAAACAAACTGGCGTACCTTGGTTCAGCTCCTCCTCCTTGCGTTTTTGGGAGGAAACCCAGCGGTTGAAAAGTCCTGGAGATGTGGTGGGGCATATCATCGGGTACAGCGTTTACGGTCCTTCTCCCATCGAACCACACCACCCTGATTTGATGTGGTATGGCATTCATAGCGTGGAGATGCTTTTCACGCTCATGGGTCGGGGATGCGAGTCAGTAAGTCGAGCGAGCACTGCGAACGAGGACGTTGTGGTAGGCAGGTGGAAAGACGGTCGCTTGGGAGTGATGCGAGGGTTCCGGAATGGACTAAAGAAATATGGGATAACCTTGTTTAGCGACAAAAACGTTCTCTACTCCGAGCCTCGTCCCGAGGGCTATGGTCCCTTACTTGGGGAAATCGCCAAGTTCTTCCGAACGGGAATACCTCCCGTCAGTCCCGACGAAACTCTGGAAATGATAGCTTTCATGGAGGCTGCCGACATGAGCAAGGCTCGAGGCGGAGCCTCCGTGCCACTCAGGGAAGTGACCAGGTAAATGGTTTTTGACGGAGGGTGGTCGTCCGTGCCAGCCGAGATATGGCCGAGGCCTCTTCTATCGCGAAGCCTTCTTGGGCTCTGGAGGTGGCCTCCAGACGATCGAGTGCACCTTCCGTTCGCTACACACCAGCGAATCCGCCTCTGGGGAGTTTGCGTGAGCTGTCATCTCTATGCAAATTTGCCATGCCCGGGAGCCCGGCCTTTGAGATCTAATTGTTCGTCTCGCCCTGTTTCCGAATATACCTGCCAATCTTTTGCACCGTGCCGAGCCAAATCTCGTTCATCTCGTTCGCCGGGTCGTTCAGGTAGTCACACAGGCGCTCGAGAGCATTGATGTCTGTCGTTTGGTAATGTCGTTCACCGATTTCGTGACCAACAAAAATAACCCACTTGCCTTCCTTGACGGCGTCTTCGACGATTTTTTCATTTGGGTGAAATCCAGGTCATCGAACGGCGTGCCCATCGCTTGCGAAAGGTCGCAGACTGCGGGGTTGTTCGGAGACTCGTCAAGATAGCCCCGTCCGACAATGAACCGTTCGGCTACCAGCGGCACGTAACTTCTCACGTCCAGTCCTCTTCCCACGAACTTCAGGCCGCAAGGGTAGGCAAAGGGGGTGGGCTTCACCCCCAGCAGTTTCTGGATTTGATCGTTAGCCCCATCCAGTTCATGTGCCATCATTCGAAGGTCGTAGTTCTCCAGCGCGTTCTGCAAGAAGGCGGGATAGTTGCCCGTGCAAGGATGCGCCAGCGAATGATTGCCGATCTCGTGGCCGTCGGCAACGGCTTGCTTCCAACCTGCCAAGCGTTTTTTTACATGCTCGGGGTTAACGAAAAAAGTGACCCTCACACCCTCCTTTTCAACAGAACGAGTCCCCGTTCCACCTGGCTCGTCCGGGCGTCGTCAAAGCTGAGGCTCACAGCCGCGCGCTTCCCCTTTGGCCGATGGAAGGACTTTGATCCTTCCTCCACAAGGGGATTAGGATCCCTCTGCCCTGCCAACGCTGCACCCATACAGACGGCGCAGTAAACTCCGACTCCGATCACCCTTCGTAATCCCGTCATGCTAATCTTCCCCCAATGATTCCGGGCATTAGCCTGCGCGCAGAAATTCAGGAAAATGACTGTGACGACTAGGGCCAATCAACGAAACCCGACATCATGACGCAATGCAAGCGAAATCGCTTGATGTATTCCAGGAATTGTTTGGGCGTGCCGTCAAGATTTATGTCCGCTCTTTTGCTCCTCCTGTCTAATGGCGGAAGCGAGTTGTTGAAATGAAATAGGTAGTGATGGCGCCCAAGATACCTCCGGAGGTAACGATGCCCCAGGCGAGATCGTAGTTGTGATGGATATCGAAGATGTGCCCGGCCATCACGGGGCCATAAGTCTGGCCCAGCGAGTCGGCCATAATGATGAGTGCGAGCAATTTCCCGAGTGACGTGAGTCCGAAACAGTCCGCGGCCACCAGCGGGATAAGCATGTAGTCCGCGCCCATCGCGAAACCAAACACCACTGCGAATCCATAGACTGCCGCGGAATTGTGACCGATAAACAATAACGAAATGGCAAGCGCCAGAACCAAATAGAATAAGGCCATCACGTTTTTTCGAGTAAAACGGTCTGCAACGTAACCCACCGTAACCCTTCCCGCCAGGCTGGAAACAAGCAGAATGCTCAAAGCACGAGAAGCCCAGCCTCTGGAATAGCCGTTGTCGTTCAGGAAAAGGATGAAGTGCGAAGTGACGGTGCCAATGGCGCCGATTGTGAGCGTGCTGCCCACAAGCAGAAGCCAGAAGTTCGACGTTCGAATCGCCATCCGGACGGGAACCGGGTGTACCTCAATGCCATCCCCTGCGGCTTCATCGGACGCGGCCCCATCAGGGAGCAGACCCATTTCCCGCGGTGTCGAGCGTGTGATCCATATTCCCACCGGAAAGAGAACTGCAAGGATTGAAACGCCGATGGCTTCGAACGCCCGTCGCCAGCCAAAGTTTTCGATTAAGGAATGGATCAGGATTGGAGAAACCGCGCCCCCCAGACCGAGTCCCAAGTAAGCATAGCCCATGGACCTTCCACGCGAGGTGCGAAACCAGTTGGCAATCAGTACCTGGTTGGGGATGGGCCCGGCCAACACATAACCCACCACCTCCGTGATGCAGAGCAGGTAGTATTGCCGGGGCGTTTCAATGATCCCCATAAAAACGAGTGAGAGGCCAACGAAAGCGATTCCACAAAGGATCACAGCTCGAGCCCCAACCCGATCGATCAACGCCCCAGCGAGTAAGCCGAACAACGGAGCCATGACCACAAAGCCGAAAAAAATACCGGCAGTTGCCTGCTGCCGACTGAATCCCAAGGAATCAATTAATGATGGATAAAAAACCGGGAAACCATAATAAACGATTCCCGTGGTGAAGAATAAATTGAGGAATGCCGCAACAACAATCCACCACCCATAGAAAGATTTCCCCTGCAGTATTTTACTCATTGCATTACTCTGCTTGCCGACAGCACCGCGGCGTCGGTCTTTCGGTCAAGAGGCTGCGGGCCTTACGGAGCACTCCGCACTGGTCTCGAATGCCGTCATCCAAACTCAGGGCCGACAATGCCACAGACGATGTCCGGACGTCCAGGGAATATGTTGTCGCCTCGATACATCCGCGTCAGTGGACGCCCGAATTCGAAACCTCGCGCACGAACCAAGCCGATAGCCCACGAATTAGATTTTAGACAATCGACGAATACAAGCTCTCTCGAAGACCGCGCCAGAAAGGAGTCCAGTAACTCTGCGGCCGCGCGTTCTTCGTAGGCAATCCACGGGCCGAGCTCGTCAGCCAGTGAGCCGCGACGGCCGAAAGTGTACCCAGTTACACCGGTGTGTGGCCTGAGAACCTGGACGAAGTCCGGCGCCGACTCCGACAGCGACCGCAAAAGTGCGCTGCGATCGGCCCCGAAAACTTCGCGATCCACCTGTAAAACTTCGTGGAGCTCGGGACTTAACCCTTCCCAGTTCACCCGAGCCGGCGGCCTTTTCAGCGTCCACCGCTCGATTTCGTATTCGCTCACAAAGTTGAGCTTCTCGTAGATCGACTTCCCCTGCGGCGTGGCATCGAGCTTCATGCAAGCGATGCTTCGCGATTCGAGATGTTCGATGGCCCTTTGAAGTAGTGCGCTGCCTATTCCGCGGTTTCGAAAACCTGGATCGACCAAGACCATCCCTATCCAGGCGAAATGATCTTCATAGATAATGGTCGCAGCCGTTCCGACCACCCGGCAGTCAATTTCGGCTACGAAACATCCCTCGGGGCTGGCGAAGAGAAAGCGCTCCCAATCTGCCTCGGTCTGGTTCCACTGGGCGAGGTCTTTCAAGCGCATCCCATCCGCAATGTCCTGCCTGGTCATCTGTCGCATTCGCATGATGAAACGCTCTGCGGGAATGCCGCCGGCAAGTTTGCGCGGCCGATTGTGAGGGTGCGATTGTAACACGTCGCCGAAACCTCGGGATCTCTGTCGGTCATAAAAAGCTTTCTGATATCACGTATTCGCAGAATGGATTACGTCCGTTCCGTTGACCTGATCACTTCGGGAACAAGGGCGGCTAATGGACGGCTGTCTAATCGAAGCTTTCGCCCTAATGCGCGGTCTGGTCGTCGACCCCAGGTCGGACAAACTATGAGATAATTTCGCTGGGATTTCGAGTGCTCAAGAGTTGCACTTTAAATAATTGAAGCGCGCGGTAAAATTGCAGACGATAACCGCGGAACGTACAATTCATGAATTTTATCGAGTCGGTGGAAAGCCTTGAAGAGCAGATGGCCACACCGAGTGCGCTCGACCGGGAGTCGGTTCGGCGGCTGAAGGGCGATTTCATTGTCTTGGGGGCCGGTGGGAAAATGGGCCCCTCGCTGGCACGCAGAATCAGGCGCGCAGCGAACGCCGAAGGAGTACGTCGCAAGGTCATTGCCGTATCCCGGTTCTCGTCACTGGCTCTGGTCAATGAACTGAATCGGGACGGCATTGAGACGATCACCTGCGATCTCTTGAACCGTGATGAGGTCGCAAAACTGCCTGCCTGCGCAAACGTCCTTTTTCTTTCCGGACGGAAATTTGGGTCAACGGACCGGCCCGACCTTACCTGGGCCACGAATACCGTCGTCCCCGCCCACGTCGCCTGCCACTTTCGAACCTCTCGAATCGTCGTTTTTTCAACAGGAAATGTATACCCTCTCGTTAAGCTGAATTCTGGGGGATCTGTTGAGAGCGATCCACCAGGTCCGGTCGGTGAATACGCGCAATCCTGCTTGGGGCGGGAGCGTGTTTTTGAATACTACTCACAAGAGCGTGGCACTCCCTGCTTGCTCTTCCGATTGAACTACGCCGTGGATCTGCGCTACGGTGTGTTGGTGGATATCGCACGGAAAGTTTTTGCTGGCCAACCTATCGATTTGACAGTTCCTGCTCTAAATGCCATATGGCAGGGCGACGCCAATTCCTACGCTTTGCGCTGCCTCGAGCAATGTTCGTCACCGGCACGCATTCTGAACGTGACCGGCCCGGAGATCATTTCCGTCCGACGCGCGGCAGAATCCTTTGCACGTTTGTTACACCGTGAGCCGCTCTTTAAGGGGGAAGAAGGAGACTTCGCGCTCTTGAGCAATGCCGCACTGTGTCATTCCCTGCTTGGACGACCCGAAGTCACACTTGAAGGGCTGCTCGAGTGGGTTGCCCATTGGGTCGAGCGCGGCGGTGTGAGCCTCGGCAAACCCACGAGATTTGAAGTCGCTGACGGTAGGTTCTGAACCCCATGCCTGCAGCTGCCCCGATGGATCCCGAAGCGCGACGGATTCTACTTCAGGGTGTAGTGATCCCGGCGCATCCCCTTGCCTTAAACTCCCATCGGAAGCTGGATGAGCGACGCCAGCGCGCTCTCACGCGCTACTACTGCGAGTCCGGCGCGGGCGGTCTCGCCGTCGGGGTACACACCACGCAGTTTGCCATCCGCGATCCCCGGATCGGCCTTTTTGATCCAGTTCTGAAGCTTGCCGTCGAGACCGCCCGCGAATGCGAGCAAGCGCTCGGAAAGCGCTTCCTAAAGATCGCGGGCATCTGCGGACAAACTTCGCAAGCGATTCGAGAGGCTGGATTGGCGCGGCAATTTGGCTACGACGCGGGCTTATTAAGCCTGAGCGCGCTAGGGTCAGCTTCCATACCAAAGCTAATCGATCACTGTCGCGAGGTTGCTGAAGTCACTCCCATTGTTGGATTTTACCTACAGCACGCGGTTGGCGGTCGCGTCTTGGAATTACAATTCTGGCGACAGCTTTTGGAGGTGGAGAACGTGGTGGCGATTAAGGTGGCCCCCTTCAACCGCTACCACACCCTTGATGTCGTTCGCGCCCTGGCCGAGAGCGGCAGAGAATCCGAAGTCGCCCTTTATACCGGCAATGACGACAACATCGTTGGCGATCTGCTCACAGACTTCCGTATGCGGACAAAGGATCGCACCGTCAGCATTAATTTCGTTGGGGGCCTGCTGGGGCATTGGGCCGTGTGGACCAAGCATGCGGTTGAATTGTTGGAGAAAGTTCGGCAATGTCGCGAACATCGGGAGCTGACAGCGGACTTGCTTGCCCGCTCCGCTGAAGTCACCGACTCAAACGCCGCCCTCTTCGACGCTCGAAACAATTTTGCGGGTTGCATCGCAGGCCTGCACGAAATTCTACGCCGCCAAGGATTCCTGGAAGGCCGCTGGTGCTTGGATCCTAACGAAGATGTCTCTCCGGGACAGATCGAAGAGATTGACCGGGTCTGCACATGCTACCCGCATCTCAGCGATGATGCTTTTGTTTCGAATAATCTAGAGCGTTGGCTCCGCTGAATGCGTATCCACGACGCCTGAAATGCTTTTTCGGTGCTTTCGAGTACGCAAAGGCCCTGAATCCGCACGTAGGCGAGGCGTGATCCGCAGGATGAAGCATAATGGACCGTCACTTGATGAACTCGGTGATGAACATGTTGTCTTGCTCATCTTGGAGATCCGTGGTGTCGCCGATCACATAGCGATACTGGTAGGATGGGCCGGCAGCAACGGTCCTCCCCATCCAATTCGTCGGGTCAGTCCATAGGATCGACCGGTTCCCCATGGCCTTGGTAAGATCACCCAGGTCCCATTGGAGCGCAAAGCTGGGAATCACGGCATCAAACAAGTCGGTGTTCATGGAGTTTTCCAGAGCAGCCCGGAGGCTGTAGGGTGTGCGATCCAACCAGACTTTGCTTATTCGGGGGTCGATCGCTGCCGCCAACAAAAGCCAGATTCCCCTCACACCTCGGGCGGCGCCGCGAATGGAGGTCGGGTCCACGTCACTGCGAGCGGCGAGAACATCCACACCTCGTAAAATGTCATGGGCGCGCATCGCCGGCAGATTTCGCCCGATCTGGTCAGCCCGTGAGTTGGTCAGCCAATTCCCGAGATATGGCCGCCGCGCACTTTCTCCAGGAGAGTCACGGGGTTCCAGAAGGAGCACAACTCGTCCCGTGGCAGAGATTCTTTCCGCCAACATACCCGTCGATAAGATCCAGTGGCTGGTCATCCCATCCGCCACGAGCAGCACGGCTGGTTTTCGGACAGGGGAAGGCGGAATGTACAACCTTCCATCAATTTCGACTCCCGGTTCACTCGCAAATCGAATGTGCTGTCGCTGGCCCTGCTGGCCGCTCGACTCGTCCAGAACCTTCACAGCCGGAGAGGAACCGTCCGTGGGAACTTGCAGCCTGTGCAATTCCTCTTGAAGTTCTAGTATTGTTCCCGGCCTTTGTTTCGCGTGAAAATCGTCCAAAATCAACTGGTAGACCTTCCGGCTTCCCGGCTCATCCTCCACGTGGCCGCTTTGTGTTACCAGAAGTTCATCATTGGCATAGAGGTGCACCGGCTGTTCGTGAAAATCGCCCTTGCCATCTTTAAGCCAGCGGATCAACCACTTATTGACAGCCTCTCGACTTTCGAGCGGAGTGCCGTGAGGGCCCGGACCCACGAAGAAACCCACCTTGTCATCAGCGCCGTAAAGTCCAAACCAGCGTCGCGCTTCGTCGTAGACAAGCTTTGCCCCGGGGGGCGTGAAATAATCATTTTCGGTTGCTTGAATTAACCATGGCGTTGGGGCAGACAATTCCACAAAATCCACCGTGTCCAGCCCGTGCGCAAGCAATTCGGGAAAACTCATTTCGGAACCGGGATCTGGCCCCGCAAATAGGAGCCGATATGAATTGGGAAAGCAGGCAGGGACGACCGCTTTGAGCCTCGGGTCAAGAGCCCCAATGAACATAGTCAATGCTCCGCCTCCCGAGCAACCCGCAGCTCCCACGTTTGCAGCATCCACTTCAGGCCGGCTGAGCAGGTAGTCGAGAGCTCGTTTCGCGTCCCAAATAAAGTAGCGGGCCACGCTCTGGCCAACGAGGATGCCCTGGGCTCCCGCCTGTATATGCTCGTTGACTGACCAACCGGCCGCAGGCGCCTTGAGTTGGGGGTCGTAAGTCTGCTCCCTTTCGCCTTGTCCGATAGGGTCGAAACACAGCACCACGAAACCCTTCAATGCCAGGTTGGCTGCCGCCCTCTGCGGCTCCGGCTTCCCCTCTTGGGTGTGGCCGGACTGAAATAGAACCGCGGGATAGCGACCCGGTTGATTGGGCCGGTAAAGATTGGCGGTGACAAAAAAGCCGGGCAGGCTCTCGAAAATAACCTTTTCGATGGCGTAGCCCTCAGCTGGATGCGGCCCGCAATTCTTGCATGGAGCGGCCCGTTGTAATCCGGCAGACCGCCCAATATCTGGAGGATTTCCTCGCGCACCACTTGCTTCCGGCGTTCCGCGTCGGCCACCGTGCGAATCTGGGCGATGGCGTTCTCCCGCGCCTGAAGTTCCTGCTGTGCGATCTTGTTCATCCATCGGAGAAGCGGGTCATCGGCCGGCTGCTGCACACTTTGGTCCTTCCATCGGCTAAGGCCGTCTTCCGGAGACCCTTGAACGCAAAGAGACGAGAGAGTAAGAAAGGTGGCAACGAGCACTAGCGTTATCAGTTTCATAGGGATTTAAGGGCATAGCCTTCGCGACCCGTGGGCGCAAGGAGTAGCCGTCCGTTTTCCTCGAAGAGAGCATTTTTCTGCGCTTCGATTAGGCCCGATTCCTGCATTTTTAGGAGAGCCGACTCGAAATAGAACAAGGGATAATTGGAGCCAAACAAGACTCGCTCGAGAGAGACCTGCTCGACCAGGTGAGCGACTCCTCCTACTCCTTCAACCGTGGAGATATCAAAATAGACGTGTCCAGTGGGCGCCAACACCGTTTGCAATTCCCCCGACTGGAGTCCGGGAGTCCAATTTAGGACGACCAGCCGCAATCCATGTTGATGTTTGACCAGCTCAGCCAGCGGCGCAACATCGACCGGCGGTACGCGCATGAGTGGATGCTGAGTACGCACGTCTTCCATGCTTAGGACAAGCTGTACGATCATCCGGCAAGTAAGGGCCAACTTTAATAACTCCTCAAACGCCGGATCGTCCAAAGTATATCCGTGATAATTAGGATGCAGCCGGATTCCCGGCATCTTGTGCTCTTCCTGGCAGCGCCGAACATCTTCTTGGCAGTCCGGAAACTTGGGATTTATCGATCCGAAGGGCACGAGCATGCCGTGACCGAACGCGCGGCAGTCCTTCGTGAGCCTGGTATTTACGCCGGTAATGTCCTTATGGAGAATTCCGTCGAAACTCCCTGCCCCAGCTTGCCCGACGTTCTGCTTCCGCAGCCTGGCAACCAGTTCGGCAGGCTCGTCCCTACCAAACGTCGAAAGGGCCAACGGGAGAGACTCACGTTCGTGTCGACTATCACACCCGGTATCCTTTCTTTTGCGGGATGGGTGTTAATAGGCGGCGTATGTTTCCGCCTAGAATCAATCTTTTTGCCGATTCAGGGATGTCGGCTCCCCGCCACATTTCTCGCCTGGCGGATAATGCGGATCCCTTGTTCCCAGTCTCCTCCCGTGTGGGCGCGTATAAAGGACGCTTCGGGATGTCGCTCAGCGAGTTCGACCAAGTCATAAGGAGTGGACTCGCCAGGCTCATTGCCGCCGACTTTGAGCCAGGTGTGTTGCAGGATAGGCGCCTTCATGGAGACCGCTTGCTCGACGATAGGATCCAGTTCAGGAGCGTTGCAGCGCTTATCAGCCTCCAGCTCTCCAACGCTGACCATGGGGCCGTCCCGCACGCAGCGATCGAACTCCTCTAGACTGAAATCGAGATAGCTTGGGCTCAAATACACGGAGCCATAAGCGCGGTTGGGAAAACGTCGCACGGCCCGCATGACGCGATCGTTTTCCTCACTCAATGCCCGGCGCTGTGACAGCGGTCGCAAGAAACAGAGGTTCTTTCGGAGCTTGTGGCCATTAACACAGGCGACCATGAAAATGTCTTTTTCCTGCCGCAAGGCATGCCGCTCCTGACCGGACCGTTGCATACCTGGCACTCCCGCTTTGCCATTTAGGCGCTTCTGAAGCTCGGCAATGGGGGTGTTTCTCGTTTTTCATCAGCCTGCTGCTCTGAAAATACCCCCATCTTATGCTGCTTTCTGTTGTAAGGTGACCCTCGAGCCTAAACGTTCGCAGTGATGAACCAGGTTGCGGGTGAGCCAGTATCTGTTGCATCTCTCTAGGTAAGCATCTCCCAATTCGTTGTAGCAAACTTGGTGGGAAGGCGTAGCTAGGTTTGCGATACACTCCTGTGCTCTCCATGGCCTCACACCTCCTGAGCGGAGGCGATTGCTGCGCCCAGGGCTGTTCGAGGCATTGCTCGGCGCCCTTCCCGTTTTCCCGGTGCCACAAAA
>Ga0209239_1002747_pt1 | contig 10435 bp, 12 predicted proteins | sample GraSoi013_2_20cm_FD_185824 | JGI IMG/M metagenome (GOLD analysis project Ga0209239, IMG submission 185824) | Grasslands soil microbial communities from the Angelo Coastal Reserve, California, USA - Sample 10_02_2013_2_20cm (SPAdes) (version 2) | ecosystem: Environmental > Terrestrial > Soil >...
AGCTTCAACAGCACATAGCCGGCCACGCCGAATCCGAGCATGACCCACAGGTCGAACACATTCTTGTTGGCCGAATAGACGCCTACTATCGAGAGAAGCAGCACGACCGGAAATAGCACGCGATAGGGGATCCGGAGGAACTGCACCCACAGCCCGACCAGCGGCAGGTTCAGCAACAGCAGCAACACATTTCCCACATACATGCTGGCGACGATTCCCCAGAACAGATCGGGCCGCTGGGTAATGAACAGCGGGCCCGGCTGGACGCCGTGAATGACCAAGGCGCCGAGCAGCAATGCCGTCACCGCGTTGCTTGGAATGCCGAGCGAAAGCACGGGGATGATGCTGCCCGCAACGGCGGCGTTGTTGGCCGATTCCGGGCCCGCCACGCCTTCGATGGCGCCTTTACCAAAGCCGTCGGGGTGTGCGGATAACCGCTTCTCCAGGGCGTAGGACATGAACGACGCGGTCACCGGCCCGCCCCCGGGGACCAGACCCAAGAGGAATCCCAATCCGCTGCCGCGAAGCATGGGCCGCCACGAGGCCCTCCAGTCCGCCAACGTTGGCCACAAGCCGCGGATGCGCTCGGCGACGAGGGTGCTTTTGACGACCCTCTCGACGTTGCTCAACACCTCCGTCACTCCGAACAGCCCGATGACAACGGCCAGAAGCTCAATGCCGGCGGAAAGATCGACCGACCCGAAGGTGAAGCGCTCGCGGCCGTTGACGACGTCGATGCCAACCGCGGCAGTGAGAAATCCGAGCGCCACCATCAGAGCGCCCTTCACCGGCGAGCCGGTGATCATGAAAAGCGTGCAAACGATGCCGAGCACCATCAGGGCGAAATTCTCAGGCGGTCCGAAACGAATGGCGACCGTCGCGATCGTCGGCGCAAAGAACGTCATCACGATCACGCCGAGTGTGCCGGCCACGAAGGAGCCGATCGCCGCGATACCCAGTGCCACGCCGGCGCGCCCCTGCTTCGCCATCTGGTGACCGTCGAGACAGGTCACGACCGACGCGGCCTCGCCTGGGATGTTCAGAAGGATTGAGGTCGTCGAGCCGCCATACATGGCGCCGTAAAAGATCGAGGCGAGCATCACCATTCCGCCGACAGGCGTCATGGTGAACGTGATCGGCAACAGCAAGGCGAGCGCCGCTAGCGGGCCCACGCCAGGGAGCACGCCGACCAGCGTCCCGATCAGGCTGCCGAGAAAGCAGAGAAAAAGATTATCGAGTGTCAGGATGATGCCGAAACCGGTGAGCAGCCCCCCGATGGCCTCCATGCCTCACCAACCCCACGGACCTCGCGGCAGTGCCATGCCCAGTATCCGGCCGAATAACCAAACCACAACGACGATGGCAACCAAGGCAAGCGCGAGCGAGAACCACCAACTGGATTTTTCCACGGTGCGCAGCAGGATGACCATCGTTATGAAACCGGCAACCGCAAATCCCAGAAACGGAATGCTGATCGCCATGAAAGCAAGCCCGGCGATGACGCCAAGAACGCGCCACAGCGCATCGCCGCGCGGGAAGTCCGGAGCAATATTCTCGCTCGACGACCGCAACAGCAGCACAACGCCCGCACCCATGATGATCAAGCCGGCAAGAAAGGGGAACAAACCGCTTTCGGGACCGGACGCGCCGATCAAGCCGAGCGTCCACGCATAGGCTGCCGCGGCAGCCCCGAGCAAAATCCAGAATGCGTTGAGCGCGCGCTCGAACATGGCAGGCGGCCTAAGCAAGGCGGCCATCGCGGCCTCGCGCATGGCGCTATGCCGCGGGGGGCGACGCCGGGACTTCAGTACTGCCGCGGTCTCAGCAGTTGCGGCGGGTGCCACATTACCGTCTGCCTTCCATGCTTGAATACCGCGAGCGGCTGGGCGATTTCTGCAATCGCCTGTTCAGGGCTTTCAGCATTGACGATGACAATGTCAGCCGAGCGGCCGACGGCAAAGCCATAGTCGGTAAGATTGAGCAGCCGCGCTGACCGATCCGTGAGCATTCCGAAACATTCGCGCGGCCGCTCGGGACGATCAACCTGTAGAACGTTGGCGTAGAGATTGGCCATGCGGATGAGCGAGCAGTCGCCATAGGGGGTGGCGGGATTGAGGATGTTGTTCGAGGAGAGCGAACAATTCACCCCGTGCTACGTGAGGTTACTCGCGTCCCTACCCGCGACCAATGGCCATTCTGATTTGATCCGATCAACGACTGTTATGTCTCCTCTTGGCACTGAGCGGACATATCGAGGCAAGCTCGCGCATGTCCGCTTTGAGGGGGATTGTGTTGCAAAACTCTCGTTGAGACGATCGACGAACCGTGATTCCGTCGGATTGAGACGGTGATTCGCGGGAGCGATCCATGATGGGGCAGCGAGAGGACGGACAAGGGCAATTCTTTTACGCGTTTGATCTCGACAAGGTGGTGCCTCCTGATCATTTGGTCCGGCAGATCGATGCGGTGCTTGACCTGAATTGGGTGCACAAGGAGCTTGCACCGTATTACTCACACACAGGGCGACCCTCGATCGATCCGGTACTCATGATCCGGATGCTGATCGTTGGCTACGTGTTTGCGATCCGCTCGGAGCGGCGTATCTGCGCCGAGGTGCAGGTGAACCTTGCCTATCGTTGGTTCTGCAAGCTCGGGATCGAGGACAGTATCCCCGACCATTCGGTGTTCTGCCGCGCCCGGTACGAACGCTTTCGCGAGAGCGACGCTCTGCGGCAGGTTTTTGAGAGTGTGGTGGCGAAGTGCATCACTGCTGGGCTGGTTGGCGGCGAGGGGTTTTCGATCGATGCGAGCCTGATCAAAGCAGACGTGGACAAGAAGAAGCGGTTGCCCGGCGAGCAGCCGATTGCCTGGCCGAAGGCCGAGGAGGCATCCCGTGCGGTTCGCGAGTACCTCGCGGTCCTCGATGCCGCCCGCAGCGGTGAGGAGAGTGGCAGCGGAGATGACAGTGATGCGAGCGGTGGCGGCAGCCGACGCAAGCCTCCGAAAGAAGTCTCGCTGACGGATCCACAGGCGGCATGGGTCGCAAGGAAGGGCACCGACCCATGCTTTGCTTACGATGCAAACTACCTCATCGACAACAAGGCCGGGATCATCGTCGATGCCGAGGGCACGCGCGCTAACCGCGCCGCTGAGATTGCCATCACCGAGACCATGGTCGACCGCATCAAACGCCGTTTCGACCTTTGGCCCCAGAGGCTCGCAGGCGACAGTGTTTATGGCGCGGTCAGGCTGCTCAAGGCGCTGGTGGATCGCGAGATCACGCCACATGTTCCGGTGTGGGATAAGTCGGCTCGCCACGATGGCACCTTCAGCCGAGCCGACTTCGTCTTCGACCAGGAACGCAACGTCTACATTTGTCCGGGCGGCGCAGAGCTCACCAGCACTGGCAATATCGATCAGGGCCACATCGTCCACTACAGAGCCAACAAGCATGATTGCTCAGCCTGCTTGTTGAAGCCGAAGTGCACGACGGCGCCGATGCGCAAGGTCACACGAGACGTGAACGAGGATGTGCGCGATCGGGTCCGCGCGCTCGCCAACACCGAACCCTTCCGGCAGTCACGCCGCGAACGAAAGAAGGTCGAGATGCTGTTTGCGCATATGAAGCGCATTCTGAAATTCGACCGGCTGCGGCTGCGGGGCTTGAGCGGTGCCAAAGATGAGGTGCTACTCACCGCAACCGCGCAGAACCTCAGGCGGCTTGCCAAGCTGCTCTGCCGTGCCCCGCCACCGCTGGCGGTTGCTTGCCCGGCGTAAGCGTCGCGTCAGGCATTCCTAACGATGCCGCAGCTCCCTCGAACGGAGCGCGGGACAAACGGACGAGCAAAACTCACAGGCCGCCCCACTCGCAAAGAACAGCCGAGTTTTGCAACACAATCCCCCCGAAAGCGGACATTGCTCAGCGACATTGGCATGTCCGCTTAGTGCCACTCGCGACTTAATGCAGCGCAGTAAGGAACCGACTATTCGATCACCTCGTCGGCGCGCGCGAGCAGCGTCGGCGGCACGTCGAGACCGAGCGCCTTGGCGGTCTTGAGGTTGATGACTAGGTCGAACTTCGTCGGCTGCTGGACCGGAAGGTCGCTAACTTTGGCTCCCTTCAAAATACGGTCGACGTAAGCAGCAGCGTTGCGATAAAGTTCAGGAGCGTGCACAGCATAAGCCATTAAACCCCCGGCGTCGGTAACGGGCAAAATGAATGGGTATACCGCAGGCAGCTTATACCGAGCAGCAAATTCGGTCAGCCGAGCGCGATGTACAATGAACATGCTCTCTTCGGTTACGAGAACACCTTCGATACGCGCCCGGCGTCCTGCCTCGTATGCCGCCGGAATGTCATCGGCTGCCCGTATGTCTCGGACTTGAAGAGTGAGGCCAAGGCTACGGGCTGCCTCTTCCATCGCTTTCACCTGTATCGGAGCAATCGGGTCGGCGAGAAACGACAGCACGAGTACCCGCGAAATTCCGGGTACGAGTTCTCTAAGTAGCTCAAGTCGCTTGACCGCCATCTCAGGCACCATCAGCGACATCCCGGTGATGTTTTCTGAAGGTCTTGAAAGGCTATCGACTAGCCCGGTCCCGAGAGGGTCGCCCAGAGCTACCATGACAATGGGGATGTCGCGGGTTGCCTTCTTCAAGAGATGCGCCGCTGGCGTGGTCGTGACAGCGATAATGTCCGGCCTGAGACTTAAGCATTCGTCAATCAACGCGGGAAAACGATCGCCGTTATTATCTGCGGAAAGGTAACTGATTTCGATGTTGCGTGCGTTCACGTACCCGAGTTCTTGAAGACCTTGGAAGAATCCATCAAATCGCGGCGATCGCGTCCGCAACGTACCCGGATCGAACGTCAAAAAACAGAGTCGCGGTATCCGCTTTTGCTGCGCGCGCGCCCTCATCGGCAATGCCAGTACTGCCCCGCCGAGCAGCGTGATGAACTTGCGTCGCCTCATTCGATCACCTCGTCGGCGGCAACGAGCAGCTTGTCCGGCACAGTGAGGCCGAGCATCCGGGCGGTCGGCAGATTGATAACAAGCTCGAACTTGGTCGATTGCATGACTGGTAACTCCGCAGGCTTCGCGCCCTTTAGGATGCGACCGGCATAGACGCCGATTTGACGATAGGCATCCATGATGCTGGTTCCGTAGCTCATCAGCCCGCCGGCTTCGGCAAACTCACGCTGTGAATAGGTCGCGACGAGCGTGTGGCGCGTGGCCAGGTGGGTCAATTGGACACGCCGAGTGTAGAAATATGCGTCGTTGCCAACGAAGAGGGCGTCGGGCCGCTCGCGCATAAAACTTGCGAACGCCGCCTCGATCTCCAGGCTGGTGCTGGCGTTGAGGACCTTGATTTGCAACCCGATGGTGTGAGTAGCCGCTGCCATATCTCTCAACGTCGACTCGGTGCTCGTCGCATTGGCCGGATTGACGAGCACCCCCACACGAGCCGCTCCGGGCACCAGGTCGCGCAAAAGGTCCAGCCGCTTTGCCGTCAGCTCGGAGGCGAAAATATTGATCCCTGTTACATTGCCGCCCGGCCGCGCGAGGCTGGCGACAAGACCAAGCCTGACCGGGTCTTCGTTGACGAGGAAGACGATGGGGATCGTTGTGGTTGCGGCTTTGGCCGCGAGCGCCACAACGGGGGTGGATACGGCGATGACGGAAACTCGCCGGCGAGCCAATTCGGCCGCCAGCCCCGGCAATCGATCCAATTCATTATCGGCCCAGCGGTATTCGAGCGCCACGTTCTCGCCCTCGACATAGCCGGTGTCTTTCAGGCCCTGGCGGAATGCGCGCAGAAGGCTCTCGGTCGTGCCGGGCGATCTTGCATCGAGCACCCCGATCACCGGCATAGCCGGCTGCTGCGCGCGCGCCGCGAGCGGCCACGCAGCGGCCGCGCCGAGAAGCGTGATGAACTCGCGCCGCTTCACTCGATCACCTCGTCGGCAATGGCAACGAGCGACGGCGGCACGGTGAGGCCGAGTATCCGCGCAGTCTCGGCGTTGATGACCAGCTCGAACTTCGACGACTGCACAACGGGCAGGTCAGCCGGCTTCTCGCCCTTGAGGATGCGGCCGACATAGACGCCCATTTGATGGTAGGCACCCGCAATATTGGCCCCGTAGCTCATCAGTCCGCCGGTTTCGGTAATTTGACGGTAGCCAGATGTCATAGGAACCATGTGGCGTGCCGCTAGGGTGGCAAGTTGCACCCGCCGCGCAGTGAACAAAGGCCCAATGCTGACGAAAAGCGCGTCGGGCCGCTCCCGTACGAACGTTGCGAAGGCTTGTCCTTCCCGAAAATCATATCCGCGCGCAGCGATGATGCAACCCGGACAAAATTGGTATGGTGACCCCAGATCGTCGTGGCGAGTTGCTCAAGCTTGGCTTTTGCGGTCGCGCAGTCGACTGTGGCCAAGTACATGGCCAGCACAGACGGCCGCCCGTCTGGTCAGAGCTGGGCACATTCCTGCGCAACCACCTGCCGCAGATCGCAGCCATGGACCTGTTCGTGGTCCCGACCAGGCGCGCGATGCCATCGCACCAGCGTCTCGGACCGGACGGTCGTCATTGCCTTCACGATAGATGGAAACCACCGATACAATTGGAGGAAGAACAGGCGATCGCTGTTCGTGAACTGGACCCGACCGCGCACCTGTCGTTGAAGCACGATCAGCTCATGTCGGAGCGCAGCATTCTCAGCCTCAAGTCGGCTGATCGACCTGAGCGGCGAAACCAACAGCCTCAAAAGGAAGAAGAGCAGCACTACCATCGTCGCCGACGGTACGTGATTCCTCTACCAGATCAAACGGACGAGGTTTTCGGCACGCACAGGTAGCAGAATGCCATGGTGGTCTCCACTGCATTGTCGCATTCGCGACGCACTCGAGCCGGAATTAAGAGTCAAACGGGTCACCTGGCAAGGGCACAGCGACGGGGGGATCCATGCCAAGGCCAATGATGTTCTTCGTGTCGGCCATTCTCTTCATGCCGCTCGGAACTGTTCTGGTGACCGCTCAAACGAGCCTTGCCGAGCCTGCAGCCGACGAATGCAAGACGAAGCCGGGTTCATCGGCGCCACCCGGCAGCCATTGGTATTACCGCATTAACCGCGCGGATCAGCGGCGCTGTTGGTTCCTCGGACCTGAAGGTGCGTACGGGCGTTCGCAAGCACGCGAAACAGCGCCGAAGGTGTCATCACCAACGCGGACGTCGCCGCGCGAGAATGCTGTTGAAACGGCTCGCGCAATACCTGTGCCCATGGAACCCGCACAAAGGACGCCCCTCGAAGTCGCATCTACCGAATCACACAGAGTAGCGGCGGCAGATTTCGCCGCGCCCTCGTCCGATCTGCCAAAAATCCCCGATTTGGACGCGCGCGAGCCGACGACAATCAGCAATAACTCTACGAAGGCGCGTGAGCAGACGGAGGCGAGAGAGGAAATGCCATTGAAGAGGCCCGTCCTCACCGAAGCCAATCACGCTGGACTGGAGGATCCTGCGCCCGAAATTACACCCATGGCGGTATTTATCGTTGGTGCTCTGATGGTGCTGCTGTGTGCCGGCGCGATTTTCAAGCTGGCTCGCCGGAAGACTCATTTGTATCGCCGCGGTCGCCGCGTGGTTTCAAGCCGTCCACGCCGGCTGCACCCTGCCCAGAAGATGCGCGTTAATATGAGCGAGACGACCGCCCACTCAAATGACTTCGCTCGAAGATCAGTGGCAGAGGCGCGGCAGAGACCGAGGCCAGTTGATCCGGCTCATGATATCAAGGCAAGCCTGCGAAAGATCATGGATGACTTACAGCGGGTCGCCGCATAAAGCGCGCCGCCCTGTTGCTGCGCGCGCGCCGCAATCGGCCACGCCGCCGCCGCGCCGCCGAGCAGCGTGATGAACTCGCGGCGTCCGACGGCCGCAGTCATTCGATCACCTCGTCGGCGCGGGCGAGTACCGATGACGGAATTTCGATCCCAAGCGCTCTGGCAGTCTTGAGGTTAATGACGAGTTCGTACTTGGTCGGCGCCTGCACCGGCAGGTCTGCCGGTTTCTCGCCCTTGAGGATGCGGTCGACGTAGCCGGCGGCGCGGCGGCATTGGTCGAGGAAATCAGGCCCATAAGAGATCAGGCCGCCGTCTGTGACGAAGTAGTTCGCGAAGTAGACCGCTGGGAGCTGGTGCCGGGCCGCCAGCGTAACGCGACGACGCCTTGGGCCAAGCCTTTGGCCGCCCCAATTAGGCCGCGCTCCCCTGCGACTTGGAGGCCATGGGGCGGGGCCGAGCCGCTGGGGCTTTTATGGCAGTGCTGATTTCGGGCGCAACGATGGCGCCCAGCGCGAGCAAGCGTCGCGTGGGTTGTGATCATTGAAATTTCTCCCTGGGCCGCCAAGTCGGACGCGCAGCTTTGGCCGGGGACGTGGACGGCCTCGGACCGATGAACCCGCCCCGGAAGTCCTAAAAGCGGCCACATTGCTCGTTGAGCTTCGGGGTACGGGGGCACGCAAAGATTCAAATCACGAAACTCTCCTCCGCTAGTTCTGGCTCGAAGCTGCCGTTATCGCGTGACCGACACTTATCGTTGGAGGATGCCACCATGCGGACCAGACCTGTTTTTGAAGAAGGCAGCGTGGAGGCTCTCGCCAGTCTCCGGGAACAGGACGACGAGTTTTGCCGAAGGCTTCGGATAGCTATTGAGATGGGCAGCGAATTTTGCCCCACCACAGTTAGCACAAAGCCCTGCACGAGCCGTCCTACCTTGAACTATATACGACCGGACTAATTCCCGCGGAGACAATCCCGCGACTCAAGCTGAATTGTGGTGATCCCGCCGGTTCCGATCGAGAGGTTTGCGGAAGGCAAATGAAACGTATGCTATTTGCGGCGGCAGCGCTTGCCGCTCTGTTTAACGGCGCCAACGCGCGCGACGATCGCTTGCCGACAAAATTCGTCGGCGACTGGTGCATGGCCGAGCATACCGCCGACCATCTGGCATTCTATCGCCGCGGTCGCTGCGCGAATCCCGACAACGGTGATGATTGGCTGACAATCAGTCCCGATAGCTTCGACGCACCCGAGATGCAATGCAAGGTGCTCGTCGCTCGCGCGAACAAACGTGGCGACTACCTCGCCAAGTTTTGGTGCGACGAAGATCTGATTCAAAATTATTGGTTCTCGCTATTCAACGACCGGCTTTACGTATCGCTGACCGACAAAGAGCCATGACCATGTTCATAGCAGCAAGCTTGCATCGAGGCGGTCAGATCACGTAAATTATGCGGGAATTGTGCTCGTAAACGGGGGGCACTCATGGCACTGAGCTTACGCGACGTTCAGCGCGATCCGATTGCGAACCGCGCTCTCAACGAGCTTATGCATCACTATACTGTAGCAGAAGAGAAGAGCCGGTTGGTTCTGACCAAAACGGCAGGGGACATGAAGCTCTTCTTGTATGACCTCGACGACCTTCATCAAATGGACTTCGCCCGTAACCAGCAGATGATGAGGGAGATCGAGCGATTGCGCGTGCGATCGTCCACGAGCGACCAGCAGCGGGAGAGCTGGAAGGTCCGCGCCTTGATGGCAGAGGCGCAGCTACTCGAAGCTACCGCCAAAACCAGCAACAATGGTGGCTCTCAGAAAGTCAATGACCTCAGGTATGCGTCGCTCAAGCGCTATCTGGCAAAGCGGTTCCACCCTGATTACGCCCCTGGACAAGGCATCGAGAAGATTGTCCGAAACGAGATCTTCAAGGAAATCTGGAACGAGATTGAGCGTCTCGATCAAGGAGTCTCGGCCACTCGTTTCGCGACGGCGCAATCATCTACGGCTGCCTGAGATCGCGCGATTTCCGCTTCCCGCCGCATCTAGGGGCGAGGTGGACAACCTTCGTGAGCGTCTGGAAAATAGCCGAGACTCGATCTGACAGATGTTGCCTGGTTGAGCGATCGGGTTTTGGTGTCCGACGTGGCTAGCCTGCGATCATTTTCTCCTTCGTCATCGGCATTGCGGCAAGGAAGGTCTGCATCGGCGTTTTGCCGAAGCACCAGCGTCCCTGATGCAGCCTTCGTTCATTGTACTCGCCAATCCACGCATCCAGATCGGCCTGCAGCTCGTCGATTGGGAACAAGGCGCGCGTTTCAGGCATGGCATAAGGTGTCATGGGCCATCCGACGAGAAAAGCTGCAAGAATGTCGGAATGGTGCTGCATTGTGAAGTCAAGCAGCGCCACATAAGACGGAGTCAACCTACCAGAGACGCAGCCCTAAAGGATGCTTGTTCGCAGTTGCTTCAAGATTACTCCGTTAATCGCATCGTTGGTCCGAACGAGACTATTAGTGCGCAGCGAGTAAAGAGCTGGTGCGAAGAGCACCGATTTCTAACGCATCACACAATCCCCCAAACTCGGATTTCGAAATCGTGA
>Ga0209239_1002748_pt1 | contig 10435 bp, 10 predicted proteins | sample GraSoi013_2_20cm_FD_185824 | JGI IMG/M metagenome (GOLD analysis project Ga0209239, IMG submission 185824) | Grasslands soil microbial communities from the Angelo Coastal Reserve, California, USA - Sample 10_02_2013_2_20cm (SPAdes) (version 2) | ecosystem: Environmental > Terrestrial > Soil >...
CCGGGACAATCGTGAGACACGTGCTCGTAGGATTGCTGGTGCTTCTGGCCGGAACGCTCCCGGCCGCAGCGGCGACAGCGCAACTATCTGTGTCGCGGGGGACTCAGCCCGCGCTGATCGCCATACATTGGGTGCGGCCTGGCGACACGCTGTTGGGTATCGCGTGGCGATACCGGGTAACGGTGGACATGATCAAACGGGCGAACGGCCTGTGGACCGACATCATTCTCCCCGGGCAGCGGCTGGACATTCCCACCCGCGGGTCAGTCGCCGTGCTGGCGCGGCGGTACACGCCGGCGCCACAGCCCATTCCCGTGCCGAGAGTGGCCTTCCAGCGGACGGCCAGGGAGGGCTCTCAGGGCGCCAGGTTGGTTCAGGAGGCCAAGCGCTACCTGGGGGTCCGCTATGTGTGGGGTGGGACCTCCGCCCACGCCCTGGACTGCTCCGGCCTCATCTTCAGGGTGTTCTCCTCCTACGTGCCGTCGCTGGGCCGGCTGCGATCCTACGACTACTTCCGGATGAGCAAAATTGTGGCCCCGGAAACCCTGCTCCCGGGCGATCTGGTGTTCTTCACCACCGACGACCCTGGACCGTCGCACATGGGGATTTTCATTGGTGACGGCAAGTTTATCCACGCGTCCTCGACAGCCGGCGGCGTCACCATTACATCACTGGACGATCCCTTCTACGGGCAACGCTTCCTCGGCGTACGAAGGCTTCTCAACCCCTAACTGCGTCTACTTAGTCTCCTTGGTCTCCTTGGTCTACTTAGTCTGCATGCCGACTGCCTGGTGGCGCCTCATCCCGCCTGTCGTTTAAGCAAGAACGAAATCAGACTGGATAGTTGTTTTGCGCAGCCTGCAGCGAGGGAGTAAAGATGTCGAAATTCGATTTCTGTCAAGTACCCTTGATCGAGAGCTGCGTAGAGATGACTTTGGACTTCTAGGGCGGACGCTTTCGCTATCAACAGAAACTTTGCGAATTCTTTGTCTGACCTGTAAGAGAATCCTTCCGCGATATTTGCCATGACTGAAAGGGCTGCTCGGCGTATCTGGTTCCGCCCAGTCCGAAGTCCCGAGCAAATTCCCCCTCTTTTGACACTCTATAGATCGCCGCCACAAGTTTGCGGGCGGATTGCCAGGCCGAGATCTCTTCGAATGATCGAAAAGTCATCCACGGCGATTCTCATCTTCCTGCCCGACGGCGGCAATAGCCCAGATGAGTCATTGTTCTGCAGGTAGACCAAGTAGACTAAGTAGACCAAGAAGACCAAGGAGACGTTGTTGACTCTTTCTACTCGGCGGGATAAGATATGCTGGCTTGTCTGGAGAGCGATATCGATGAAGACGTTCTTGCCGAATGCGGAAAACCGGAAGCGGGGTTGGTTTGTGATCGACGCCGATGGGATCGTGTTGGGGCGGCTGGCGACGCGGGTGGCCTCGCTCCTGCGAGGCAAGCACAAGGCCGAGTTCACGCCGCACATCGACACAGGCGACGGCGTCATCGTGGTCAACGCCGCCAAGGTGCGGCTGACCGGGCGCAAGGCGCAGCGTGACTTCGTCTACCGCCACTCGGGGTATGCCGGCGGGTTTAGAGCCGTCTCCCTCGGGGACATGCTCAAGAACAAGCCAGAGGAGCTCGTCGCCGACGCCGTGCGGGGCATGTTGCCCAAGAATTCGCTTGGCCGGACACTGATCAAACACTTGAGGGTCTACCGCGGGGCGGAGCATCCGCACTTCGCGCAGAAGCCTGAGAAGCTGGAAGTGGGGAGGTAACGGCGTGGCCGTGCAGGCAATCTCCATCGGGACGGGACGGCGCAAAAATGCCGTGGCCCGCGTCCGGCTGGTCCAGGGCAGCGGCAAGATTCTCGTGAACGGGCTGCCGTTTGAGCAGTACTTCCCCCGGCTCCCCCTGCAGACGATAATCAGGCAGCCCTTCAAGACCGCGAACGTAGAGGGGCGGTTTGACGTGCTGGCCTCCGTCGGTGGCGGCGGCATCTCCGGCCAGGCCGGCGCGGTCCGGCACGGCATCGCCCGGGCCCTGGCCCGCAGCGACGAGGCGCTTCGCCCGGCGCTTCACAAGGATGGGCTGCTGACCCGCGATCCGCGCATGAAGGAACGCAAGAAGTACGGCCACAAACGGGCCAGGAAGGGGTTCCAGTACTCGAAGCGCTAGCCAAAAGGGGCGTCTTCTTAGTCTCCTTGGTCTACTTGGTCTCCTTAGTCTAATTGACCTAGCTCATGTGCTGGGAGACCAAGAAGACTAAGTAGACTAAGAAGACTAGGTAGACGCAGTTTCGTTTAGTAAGGGAGGCGGTGATCCGAAAGGGTGTCGCCTCCTTGCGCTTTCGTGTGTCTAGAGCGATGGATGGGGCGGGCATGGTCGTAGTACCATGCGCCGGGTCTTCACTGCAGCGTTTGTGCTTGCCGCCATCGGACTCTTCGTGCTTGGCGCATCGGAACGGGTAGAGGCCGGTGGCACCCACATCGTTCAGCAAGGCGAAACTCTCTACCGCATTGCCCTGCGCTACGGCATCACCGTCGGCGCGCTGGCCGCGTACAACGGCTTGAGCGATCCGACACGCATCCATCCCGGGCAGGTCTTGAGAATTCCAACAACGGGAACGGGGGAACCCCCACGCGGACTCCGGGCGGAGCGAGGGAATGCGGGAACACGAACTCAATCCGCCAAGCAGACGAGCGGCAAACCAGCAAGCCAGAGCGCTGTTGTTACCAGAAAAGTCACATACCGATATGTAGTCAGCCGTGGGGATACGTTGTACTCGATTGCCCGGCGATTTGGAATCACCGTAGCAATCCTTAAGCAGGCAAATGGACTCACATCCGATTTGATTCATCCAGGCCAGCCGTTGGTGATTCCTGGCGCGAAAGTCTCCATCCGAACTCCGCCTCCGGGCCCCACGATTCAAATGAAGGTTCCGCCGGCGACCGAAACGTCCCCGCAGCCTGCGCCGGCCGGCTCTGCTCCCGTCCTCGTGAGTATCGGTGACACGGTCACGGTCCAGCGGCCGCTCCGGGTCCGTCGCGGCCCGGGTTCCTACTTCACGATGCTGGCCTTGGTCGCTCCGCAGACGCAGTTGGTGGTGACGTCGTCGTCGGAAGGCTGGTATGAGGTGCAACTCCCCGGGGGCGATTCGGGCTGGGTACGGCAAGAAGACCTGCGGGAGGCTCCCATCACGCGGCCACGGGACAAGAACACTCAGGCCACCGGCGACATGGTTGTCCGCGAGGCGATGCAGTACCTGGGCGTCCGCTACGTCTGGGGTGGGGTGTCCAACCAGGGGTTGGACTGTTCCGGTTTCATTTATGTCGTCTTCTCCGCGTTTGCTCCGGATCTGCTGCGGATGGCCTCATACGATTACTTCCGGATGGGGCTCCCGGTCAACCAGGCCGAGCTGCAGCCGGGCGATCTGGTGTTCTTTACGACGTACGCGCCTGGTGCGTCGCACGTAGGCATCTACGTCGGTGAACGGCACTTCCTGCATGCGTCCAGTAGCGCCAGCGCCGTGGCGATCTCATCGCTGGACGAGGCGTACTACACGGCCCGTTACGTGGGCGCACGCAGGCTCGTCGAACCCGCTCCCGCGGCGACGCCGTAAGTCGAGCAAGTTTGTCATCGCGAGCGCCGAAGGCGCGTGGCGATCCCCGTGGCTGGAGATTGCTTCGGCCCCTCTGGGGCCTCGCAATGACAGATTCAAGGGTTTGGCTGAAGCTGCACAGAAGTGGAGAGCCGCGATCCCAGTCAGTAATCTTGCGGTACGGTGTCGTCGATGTCGAAGATCAGAGCTCGTCAGCGCGGCGCGCGGCACGTCCGCCGGATCGCGCGTCGTGGACGGCCGGGGTCCCGCACCAGGGTGATCATCCTCGGCGCCGGCGGCCGCGATTTTCATAACTTCAACGTCTACTTTCGCGGGCGCCCCGAGTACCAGGTAGTCGCCTTTACCGCCACGCAGATTCCCGACCTGGAGGGACGGCTGTACCCGCCCGTCCTCGCAGGCCCGCTGTATCCAGCGGGGATTCCCATTTACGCGGAAGAGGAGCTTGCCGAGCTTGTCCGCCGGCTGCGCGCCGACCAGGTCGTCTTCGCCTACAGCGACGTCTCTCACGAACATGTCATGCACGTGGCTTCCATTGCAATGGCGGCCGGCGCAAGTTTTATGCTGCTGGGTCCCGCCGCGACGATGCTCGTGGCCCGCGTGCCGGTCGTCAGCATCTGCGCGGTACGCACAGGGGCGGGCAAGTCCCAGACGACGCGACGCGTGACCGGTATCTTGAAGGCCCTGGGTCGGCGGATCGCGGTGATCCGCCACCCCATGGCGTACGGGGATCTGGCGCGGCAGCGCGTGCAGCGCTTCGGCACGCTCGAGGATCTCGACCGGTACGATGTCACCATCGAGGAACGCGAGGAATACGAACCCCATATCGCGGCCGGTACCGTCGTGTACGCCGGCGTTGATTACCAGGAGGTAGTCCGCCAGGCACAGCGCGAGGCGGACATCATCGTGTGGGACGGCGGCAACAACGACTTTCCGTTCCTGCGTTCCACCCTGCACATCGTCATCGCCGATCCACACCGGCCGGGGCACGAAGTGACGTATCATCCTGGTGAGACGAACCTGCGGATGGCGCACGTCGTCGTGATCAACAAGGTCGATACCGCCCAGCCGCAGGATGTAGCCAGCGTGCGCGCCAGCGTGGCGCGGGCGAATCCCAAGGCGGTCATCATTGAGGCGGCCTCACCGGTGCAGGTAGACGATCCGTCATTGATTCCCGGCCGTCGCGCGCTGGTGGTCGAAGATGGACCGACCGTCACGCACGGGGGCATGGCGTACGGAGCGGGCGTGATCGCCGCGCGGAAGTACGGCGTCAAGGACCTCGTCGATCCCCGGCCGTACGCGGTGGGCTCGATCCGTCAGGTGTTTGCTGCCTATCCGCATCTCGGCTCCGTGCTGCCCGCGATGGGCTATGGGGCGCAGCAGACTAAGGAATTGCAGGAGACCATCGCGGCCTCCGATTGCGACCTCGTCGTGATCGGGACCCCGGTGGACCTCAGGCGCGTCATTACCATCCGCAAGCCGGCCGTCCGGGTGTGGTATGAATTACAGGAGATCACAAAGCCGGATTTGGAAGACATACTCAAGCAATGGTGGGCGGAGCAGAAGTAACCTCGCTGCCGTCATTGCGCGGAACTCTATGTCCGTCATTGCGAGCCCCGAAGGGGCGAAGCAATCTCCGGCCCGGCGCTAGATTGCTTGCCACCCCGCAAATCTGTGGTGCGAATTTGCGGGGACCCCGGCAATGCTGCGCTCGCAATGACTGACGGGAAGCGATCGCCACGCCCCCTTCGGGGGCTCGCGATGCCAGATGAGGCGGAAAGGCCATGATGCTGCGCGGGCATGATTTCGTAAGTATGGATGACCTCTCTCCTGAGGAGGTTCTCCGGGTTCTTGATACGGCGACAGATTTGAAGCGTCGTGCCAAGGCCGGGGACCGGCCGGTACTGCTGGCCGGCAGAGTGCTGGCCATGATCTTTGAGAAGCCGTCGCTGCGGACCCGTGTCACGTTCGAAGTCGGGATGTGGGAGCTGGGCGGCCATGCCGTGTACCTGGCGCCACAGGATGTTCACCTGGGAGCACGGGAGAGCGTGCCCGACGTGGCCAGAAATCTGGAACGCTGGGTCGGAGGGATCATGGCCCGGACCTTCGCGCACCGCACCGTGCAGACCCTGGCTGAACACGCCAGGATTCCTGTGATCAACGGCCTCTCCGATCTGGAGCATCCCTGCCAGACACTGGGGGATCTGCTCACCATCCGCGAACGGTTTGGCCATCTCGATGGCCTGCGGGTCGCGTGGGTCGGCGACGGCAACAATGTGTGCCACTCCCTGCTCCTCGGGGCCGCCAAAGTTGGCATGCACGTCGCCGTCGCCACGCCGGCGCGCTACGCACCCGACCCGGCGATTGTGGCCCGGGCCCGCGAGATCGCCCCCGCGTCAGGCAGCCGCATCGAGGTGGGGACCGATGCGAAGGCGGCGGCGCGGGGGGCCGACGTCATCTATACGGACGTGTGGGTGAGCATGGGGCAGGAGGCGGAGCGCGAGGCGAAGATCAAGGTGTTCAGCGGGTACCAGGTGAACGGCGCGCTGACCGCGCAGGCCGCCGCCCGCGCGGTGGTGATGCACTGCCTGCCGGCCCACCGGGGCGAGGAGATTACCAGTGAGGTCCTCGACGGCCCGCAGTCGATCGTCTTCGAGCAGGCGGAAAATCGCCTGCATGCACAAAAGGCGTTGTTGTCGCTGATACTCTAAAAGAATGGCGTCCACGAGGTCTCCTTGGTCTTCTTAGTCTACTTGGTCTGCCTGCCAACGATGCGCGCCTGTTCCTAGACCAAGAAGACTAAGGAGACTAAGTAGACCAAGTAGACGAGGTAGACTCAGGTGGACCTGGTAGACGTAGTTTAGGGGTTTTTAAAGCATGCCTACCATCAGAGTCCTTGATATCATCGATATCTTCATCGTGACAGTCTTGATCTATCAGCTGTTGCTTCTAATTCGCGGCACGCGCGCGGTGCAGCTGGTCACCGGCGTGGTGATTCTCATCCTGGCTTACGCGATCAGCCGCGCGGTGGGTCTGTACACCCTGCAGTTCGTCCTGCAGTATCTGGGCGTGGTCATTCCCATTGCTCTGCTGGTCATCTTTCAGCCTGAGCTGCGGCGCATGCTCGAGCAGCTGGGCCGCGGCGGCGTGCTGGTGAGCGGACTCGCGCCGCACACGCTGGGCCGCGAGGAGATCATCCGCCTCGTCAACGACGTCTCGCGGGCGGCGCGCATCCTGGGGCTGCGCAAGATCGGCGCGCTGATCGTGCTGGAACGCCGCACCGGGCTGGCGGACTTCATCGAGACCGGCATCAAGGTCGACGCGGTCGTCACCGTGCAGCTGCTGATCAGCCTGTTCTTTCCCAACTCCCCGCTGCACGACGGCGCGGCCATTATCCGGGGGAACCGCGTGGTCGCCGCCGGCTGCCTGCTGCCCCTGTCTGAGAATCCAGTGGTGGCCCGAACGCTGGGGACGCGGCACCGCGCCGGGCTGGGGATTGCCGAGCAGACCGATGCGGTGGCGATTATCGTGTCGGAGGAGACGGGGACCGTCACGCTGGCCCGCGAGGGGGAGCTCATCCGCGGCATGTCGGAAGAAGAATTGAAAGCCGCCCTCCTGGAGCTGTTTGCCGCCGACACGCCCGCCCCCGCGTCGTGGTGGTGGCGGACGTTCCGCCGGGCATGAGGCCGCGCCGGCTGTTCAACGAGCAAAACCTTCTGCTGCTGCTCTCGTTCTTCATTGCCGTGACGTCCTGGTACTATGTGGTCACCACCCAGAACCCGCGATTCCCCCGGACCACGTTTAAGGCCGTGGCCGTAATTCCAGACCTGAGCGGCGAGCCGGCCTACGGTTATAGCGTCCTGGGTGTACGCGTTACGCCGCCCACCATCGCAATCACGGGCCTGCCGGAGCAACTGATCGAGATTGAGACCGTGCGCACCCAACCCGTGATGATCACCGGTGCCACCCAGGATGTCGTGCGTGACGTGGGGGTGGTGTTGCCGCCCGAGTTCACGCGCGCGGCGCGCGTGCGCGTGGCCGTCCAGATCGCTCCGGCCATCGCGGCGACCACGGTGCGTGGCGTGAAGGTCCAGATCCAGAATGCGCCGGCGGGATTGGTCGCCCGGGTCGAGCCGGCAACCGTCGACGTGCAGGTGCAGGGACCGGTGTCCATCATCAATAAGCTCCGCCCTGAAGATCTGGAAGTCCGGGTTGACGGAGCCGCCCTCTCCATGGGCCGCCGTAGTGTGACGCCCGAGGTGCATGGGCCGCCGGAGGTCACGGTCCTGACCATCAAACCCACGGCCGTGCTGGTCGTCGTGACGCGGAAAGGGAGTTAGGGATGGGCCGGCTGTTTGGGACGGACGGTGTCCGCGGCGTCGCGAACGTCGATCTCACTCCCGAACTCGTCTTCCGGCTCGGCCGCGCCGCGGCGCACGTGCTGAGCACCGATGCCGGGACGCAGTTTTTGCTCGGTCGGGACACCCGTCTGTCCGGGCCGATGCTCGAGGCCGCGTTGACTGCCGCGGTATGTTCGGCAGGAGGGACCGTGCTGAGCTGCGGCATCCTGCCGACGCCGGCCGTCGCCTACCTGACGCGCCGCGTGGCCGCGTCGGCCGGGGTGGTAATTTCGGCGTCGCACAATCCCATCGAGGACAACGGAATCAAGGTTTTTGCCAGTGACGGCTACAAGCTCCCCGATGCTGTCGAGGACGCCATCGAAACGGTTCTGGACCGGCACGACCTGCCGCGCGCCGTCGGTCGGGAGGTCGGCGGCGCGGAAGTGCTCTCCGACGCGGCGGACATCTACGTTGATCACATCGCCTCCCACGTGGTGGGCTCGCTGGGCGGGATGCGAGTGGTCGTCGATTGTGCGTACGGAGCCGCCTGTCGTGTCGCCTCGATGCTGTGGGAGCGATTGGGCGCGACGGTGATTTTGATCAACGACGAGCCCGACGGGGCGCGGATCAATGTCCGCTGTGGTTCCACCAACCCGGAGGTGCTCCGGCAGGCTGCCGACGCCGGATTTGCGCACGACGGCGACGCCGACCGCGTGATCGCGGTCGATGAGACGGGCAGCATTATCGACGGCGACGCGATCATGGGAGTCTGCGCGATGTACCTCCACACGCAGGGCAGGCTCGCCCGCCGCACCGTCGTCGCCACCGTGATGTCCAACCTGGGGCTGGAACTCGCCCTCCGCCGCGCGGGTATCGCGCTGGAGCGCACAAAGGTCGGCGACCGCTACGTCCTGGAGCGCATGCGCGAATTCGGGGCTACCGTCGGCGGGGAGCAGAGCGGGCACATCATCTTTCTCGACCACGCGACGACCGGCGACGGAGCGCTGACGGCGGTGCAGGTGGTCAACGTGATGCTGGAGACCGGCCAGCGGCTATCAGAACTGGCCGCGCCGATCGAACGATTTCCCCAGGTCCTCCTCAACGTCACGGTGGCCGACCGGGGCACCGTGACCGGCCACCCGGCCATCGAGGCCGCCGTCGGGACAGAGCCCCTGGTGCGGGTGATGGTGGAAGCCCAGGACGAGGGAGAGGCGGAGTCGCTGGCCGGCCACCTGGCCGACCTCATTGCCCGCGAGTTGAGGGGCCGGCGCGCGTGACGTCCACGGTGCAGACTCCCGAGATCCTGGCGGACATCGCGGCTTCACCGGTCCTCGGCGTGCGGGTGCATCATGTCACGATGCCGCAGGCCGTGCAGGCAGTGCGCCGCATGCTCGCAGCCGGCGGCGCGCATCAGATTGTCACCGCCAACGGGGTGATGCTGGTCCGCGCGGCCCGCGATGAGCAGGTCCGGCGCGCGCTCAGTAATGCCGCTCTGGTGATTGCGGATGGCGCCGGTGTGGTGCTGGCAGCACGCATCTTGGGACGACCGGTCTTTGCGCGGGTGCCGGGGGTCGAACTGGTCCAGGAACTCTGCGCGCGCGCGGCCATAGAGCAATGGCGCGTCTTCCTGCTCGGCGCGGCCCCGGGCGTCGCCGCGGACGCGGCGGTGGTCCTGCGGCAGCAATACCCCGGGCTCCAGGTGGCCGGAGTCACCCATGGGTATTTTGCCGACGAGTCGACGGTGATCGAGGAAATCCGTCAAGCGAAGCCCGACCTGATGTTCGTGGCCTTGGGTTTCCCCAGGCAGGACCTGTGGATTGCCTCACACCGCGACCGTCTCGGGGTGCCGGTGTGCATCGGGGTCGGTGGAACCCTCGATGTGCTGGCGGGCAGGGTTCGCCGGGCGCCGCGACTGATCCAACAAATCGGGCTGGAGTGGGCATTCAGGCTCATACAGGAGCCGCGCCGGTGGAGGGTGGTGATCAGCCTGCCGCTGCTTGTCGCGCTGGCGCTCAAGGAAAGGGTAAAAGAGCGATGGACGGGAAAACGATAACGCTGAGAGGAGGTGAGCTTCACTAGACTAGGTGCTGTAGCGCCTGCCCCGGACGAAATGGCCAGCTAAACGCTGCGGATACGTCACATGTATCAGGCCATTTCGTCCGGGGGACGAGGAAGGGGATCTCGGAATATCGGCGGGTGACCCTAGGCCCAGGTCCGGGCCTGCACCGCTCCGACGCCCGTCGGAGTCAAGGCAGCTGACAAACCCCGGAGGTAACTCCGGCCCAGCAGGCTGCCGGGACCGCGCGAATCTACACAAACGACACAAGCTACACAATCTACACAACTAACCGCAGTGGCAGGTGATTGTGTAGGTTGTGTAGGTCGTGAAGGTTGTGTAGATTGCGCAGACTGACATCCCAAGAACACTCAAGTCACGCACAAACAAAGTTCACGCGTCCGCGCGCTAGGGGGGCTAAGG
>Ga0209239_1002751_pt1 | contig 10428 bp, 6 predicted proteins | sample GraSoi013_2_20cm_FD_185824 | JGI IMG/M metagenome (GOLD analysis project Ga0209239, IMG submission 185824) | Grasslands soil microbial communities from the Angelo Coastal Reserve, California, USA - Sample 10_02_2013_2_20cm (SPAdes) (version 2) | ecosystem: Environmental > Terrestrial > Soil >...
TGGCGCGGGGCCAGGAGTTCCTGGCTCAGCTCGCGACCCTTTACCAGGGGATGGCTCGGGAGCAGGCTGGTCAGCAGGAGAAGCTCGAGGCCTTGCGCGGCGCTCAGCAGCAGTGGACCGCCGAACGAGCGCGCTTGACAAAGGAGGCGGAACGGCTTCGTAAGGAGGAGGACGCCCTCCGCGCCGACAATGTGGCGCTGAAGGCAAACCAAAAGTCATATGAAGCACGACTGGCCGACCTCCAGGAGCAGGGTAAACAGCTTGAGGCGTTGAACGGCCACGTCACCGAGCAGACGACGAAGCTGGCGGCGGAATGGAACGCCAGGCGGGACGCCCTGGCTGCCGACAACCAGCGGCTGATCGCGGAGATCGGCCAGGTACGCGGCACGCTCAACCTCAGCCTGGATCGCGAGAAGCAGTGGAAGGCGCAAGTTTGGCAGCTCCAGGACGCCGTCAGAACGCTTCGTGGCGCCGCCGGTCTCGTCAGCCTCACGGCTGAACAGAGCCATCACCTCGCCTCACAACTCAACGCCATCACCGGCTTCGCCGAAGTCCTGCTCGATGAGGCGGGAAATCGCGCCACCGGAGACGAGCGGCAGGAGTTTCTGCAGCACATCAAAGAGAGCGGTGCTCACCTGGCCGATTACGTGCGCCAGCTCTCGACCGGTCCGAACGACGAGAGCCCGCCGGCGCAAACCGTCGAGATCTCACCGCCCATCGAACCCCCGCACTCCGCAGGGGCGACCGTACTGGTGGCCGCCACCGATCTACCCCTGCGTGAGCGCGTCGAATCGTTCCTTCGTCGAGATGGCTACCAGATCGAGTTCGCGGGTGATGGCGAGGAGGCCCTGAGAATGGCTGCCCGGCTCCAGCCACTCGCCATGATGATCGATGCGGAGCTCGCACCGACGGGGGGACAGGATCTCATCGACCAGCTCGCTGGTGAGGCACGAACGAAAGACATTCCGGTCGTGCTGCTGGCCAGGAACGACCAGGAGCCGCAGGGCCTGAGCATCGGTCGATACGACTTCTTGAGCAAGCCCATCAACCGCCAGCAATTGATGCAGATGATGGTCAAATACGAGCTTCTCGCGGATCGGAGACGAGCGAGCAAGATGCCAGCCAGCGTCCTGGTGGTCGATGACGATTCCCGGAACACCCGGCTGGTCGAGGCCATGCTCAAGCCGCTGAACATCAACTTGCTGGTCGCTCGCGATGGCGCGGCCGGGATCAAGCTTGGCCTCTCCCGCAAGCCGGACCTGATCATTCTCGACCTGATGATGCCCGGGGTTGATGGCTTCGAGGTCGTTTCGGCTCTGCGCAAGGATCCCGTGGCGGCTCAGATCCCGATCCTGATCTACACCGCGAAGACCATTACGGCCGCTGACCGTGAGCGCCTTCAGGGCAGCATTCAGTCCCTCATCAGGAAGGGAGAGATCAGCAAGGAACAGTTTCTGGAACTCATCTACCGGCGCGGCGAACGGAGAAAGCGCCCCCCGGCCGCGGAACCAGCCGCCTAGCCTAGCCGAGCACGAGCCGGCCCAGGTTCGAGACGACCACGTAGGCGACGAGCACGACCACGAAGGCGGCCACCGGCGCCCAGTCGAACTGCCCAGGCCGTCGCGGAAACCATCCCCGAAACGGGCGGGCAAACGGCTCGGTACTCTGCATCACCATCTGCGTGATGGGGTGCCACGGATCCATCCGAAAGAAGCCGAAGAACACACGGACCAGGAGCAGGATGATGATGAAAATCAGCGCGTAGCCGACGATGGCGAGCAGTGCCCGGACGATGTCGCCTGACCCGATGAAGATCGCCAGCGCGTAGAGGATGATGATGCCGACCAGGAATGAGATATCGAGACCGCCGGCCGGTGGGATCACGCGGCGAATCGGGGCCAGGTACCATTCGGTGGCCATCACGATGATCCGCCCGGCCTGGCTGTAGAGCATGCCGGGAAACCAGGAGAAGATCGCGCGCACGATCAGCACCAGGATGAAGATGTTGATCAGCGTGAGGAGGAGGCCGCCGACGCTCCCGAACATCGCTGGCTAGTTTAAGCGCTTCCCCATAAGCGTGGGCTAAGAGTCAGCGCCGGCGCCGCCGCGCCAGCAGGTCGCCCGTCGGATCCTCGGGCGGTTTCTTGGGTGGCCGCGGCTGGGCGGCCCGCATGGCCCGCACGCCTTCGACGCGATCACGTAGCCGCTTCACGGTGGCTTCGGCCGGCACCGCCGGCACCGGGGCGCGTTGCATCGCGGTGCGCCAGGCGGGCAGGTCCTCCAACCGGAAGATCAGCCGGCGGAGGGCGACGTCGATCGGGAAGAGCAGGATCGCCAGCACCAGCAGGATCTCGCTGATCGGCAGAGCCGCCTTCACGCTCGGCACCGGCAGACGGAATGCCTGCGCGAGATCAGTGAGGACGATACCTCCCCCGGCCTGCGCGATCGCCTTCAAGGTCGCCGTGTTGGTGCCGAGGTCGCGGTACTCGGGCGAATAGGGGACGACCAGCCCGGTGGTCGTCGTGTGTCTAACCACGCCGCCGGCGGACTGCGTAATGTGCAGCAGGTAACTCCCCACCTGGTCCGTGGCGAGATCGCCTTCGAAGCGTCCCGCGCCGGTGGGTGAGAGGGTCAGGGCAGTGTCGGCCAGGTCCGGAGTTACGGCGCTCACCGTGACGGTCGCGCCCGAAGTGGGCGGCGCCGTCACCAGCAAGTGGGTGTGATCGCCCTGGACGCGGGTCTCCACCTGCAGGGCCGGATCGCCCGGTTGCGGCAGGCTCGCGTGCACGATGTCGCCGAAGAACCGGTTCGCTGACGGCCACGCCAGTAAGCCAGCGGTCCATCGGCCCTGTGCATCGCTCGTCCAGGCCATCACGCGGCCCAGCCCATACTGCCAGGTGGCCAGCAGGGGATCGCCCTGCGGACTCTTGAGGACGACGTCGGCGGCCGCCCGCGGTGTGGTCGCGACGTAACCAGTAATCGTCGGAAAACTGTCCAGCGGCACCCCGGGGATCACATCGGCCAGCGAGGATAGCTGTGGCGCGATGCGACCCTCGACGATCCAGGGCTTGAGCGCCTCGCGAGTCTCCTTGATGAAGATCTGCGGGATGTCGGAGAGGCTGTTGCTCTGATAGAAGCGGCCGTGGCCCCAAGCGGCCATTTGCTGCAGCATGGCCGCGTCAGCGCCATTCGCACCGATCGCGACCGTCGTGACGGTAATGCCGTGGGCGTGCATCGCGGTCACGATCGGCTGGTAATTGTCCGGCGCGTCGCCATCGCCCAGAAAGATCACATGCTTGATGGCCGCCGTGGTGTGGCTGAGCGCCTGCTCGGCAGCCGTCAAGTCCGGGGCATAGCTTGGCGGATCGCCCAGGCTCATGGCCTCGATCTGCCGTTTCACGGCCGCCTTGTCCGTCAGGGGACCCAGCGAGACGACGAAGGGGCCCATGGTGCCGTTGGAGATGGCGATCTTGTCTCTAGGCGTGAGCTGGTCGACGACCGCCTCGGCCGCTCCGCGCACGATCTGGTCGCCCTGGCCACTCTCCGAGGACTCCAGCACGAGCACGACCGCGACCGGCGGCTTCTGCATATCCTGCGGGAGCTGGATCTGCACCGGCAGGGCGGTTTCCAGCGGCGTGCCGGCGTACCCGCCGGGCCCGTAGCTGTCCGCGCCCCCGATCACGACCAGGCCGGTGCCGAGGTCGCGGACGGACGCCTGCAGGAGCGCCATCGCGTCACTGCCCAGGCTCGAGGCCGGGATGTTCACCAGCACCACCGCCTGGTAGGCGGCGAGGTCTGCGGCCGAGCGAGGCAGCCGCTCCGGCGTTGTCGACGCCGTGCCGATGCCGGTCGAATGCAGCGCGGCCTCCAGGCTGGCCGCCTCGCCGAGGGTGTTCTCCACAAGCAGCACGCGCGGAGGCCCCACCACCTGGATCAAAGCCTCACCGAGGTTGTTCTCCGCGTAGGTGTCGCGCACGGCGTCCATCACCACGCGCACCGCGTGAAACCCCGGTTCGGCCGGGGTGACGGTTTGCTTGAGGATCGTCTCCCCAACTGGAAGGTCGAGCTGGATGGTGTTGACGAGCGTACGGTCGAGGTACCAGCGAACCGTCGCGTGCGTGGCGGTGTTGGTCACGATCAGTGCCTGGCCATTGGCCTGCTGGCCCTGGGTCAGAGTTCGAGGGGCATCCAGCCGGTCGACATAGGCCTCGGCCCCGATGGGGACCGGGAGCGCGACGGTGTCGACGCGCACCCCCTCGGCCCGCAGTAACCGGGCTTCGCTGACCGCGTCACCAAGGTTGGCCCGCCCATCGCTCACGACGACGATGTGCTTACGGCTGTCGTCCGGGAGGATGGAACCGCCCAGCTGGAGCGCGGCTGCCAGGTCGGTGTAGTGCGGGTTGGGCTGGCTCTGAAACTCGCCGAACTGGGGGTCCTTACTGATGTTGACCTCGACCTGGGAATCGCGGCCGAAGCTGAGGACGCCGGCGCGATCGTCTCCGCGGCGCTGCTGGAGGATGCGCCGGACCGCCGCCGCCTCGTTGTCCAGCGCGCTCTGGACGCTGGCGGACAGATCCGCGGCGACCAGCAAGGACTGGTTGCTGGGAGTGGTCTGGACCTGGAATCCGGCAAGCGACGCCGTAAGTAAGAGCACGATCAGCACCCGCAGGCCAAGCGATAGCCGGCCGCGTCCGCGCGGCAGCGGCGGTGGAAAAATCCGCCAGATGGCGACGATGATCGCCAGCGCCAGGACGCCCGCCCCCAGAAAGAGGGGACGGGTGAGTTCAAAGCCCACGGTGGAAGGCCAGCCACTCGGCCGCCACGACGCCGAGCGCGGCGAGGGCGATCCAGGGCCAGATCTCGAGCTGCCCGTGATGCGTCGCCTGGGTACTGGTGGTCCGCGTCGGCGGGAGAGTCAGACGGTCGGGGGGTTTCAGCTGCGAGATCGAGTCAGAGAATAAATTCACGCTGAACCAGGATCGCTGGACGCGTCCCGCGAGCACCTGCTCGACGGTGTAGGCACCGATGATGTCGGTGTCGCCGAAGGTCGCGATCGATCCCGGCGCGATCGGGCGGCGGCTACCGTCCGGCCTGATCACGCTGACGGTCGTTGCGCCCGGCTCCGGCACGATCGTGACCGGCTCATCGGGGTGGAAACTGTGGCTCGGGACGCTCGGCGGCAGCATCCACTCGCTCAGGTTCTGCATCAGGATCGGGAACGCGATCCGCAGGGGCAGGTCGGATTCGTGCAGGTCGAAGCCGAACAGCACCCGGCGGTAGGGCTCCTCGCGAACCAGAACCAGTGGCGTCTGGAGGCTGGTGATCAGCGGCCGGCCGAAGGTCGACGCACGCAGGTCCTGGCTGCGGGCGACGTGCACGTCCTGCAGGTCCACGTTGGCAAGCAGCTGATCGCCGGCATCCACGGCACGAACGCGCCCAATGCCGAGCGCTGCGCCGCCGGCCAGCGCCGAGCCGGCCGGCGGATCCACCAGCAGCACGGGCCCGTCCGGCAGGGTCGGCGGTGCGAACCGATCGAAGACGGTCATCGCGTAGGCGGCGCTGGGCCGGTAGGCGGCCGGCGCGACGACGTCAATTTGCAAATCCGCGCGCAGGCGGAGCGCCTGCTCGAGAAATACGTTGCCAGGCGTAACGAGCAACACCCGGAAGGCCCGCGGCGTTTTCGCCACCGCCGTGGCCGAATCGTCGAGCGCGAACACGTCACCGCCGCCGAGGCGCGCCGTGACGGACGTGGCGTCGGCCGGAACCGGGAGCACCAGGTCCTGCGCCTGGCCGGCGGCCAGCGTGAGCGGCCGGATATCGAGCAAACGGCTGTCAGCACGCCACTCCACGCTGACCGAGCGGGCTTGCTGGCCGAAGTTCTGGACATGCAGGTAGGCCGCCCGGGCTTGCGCGCTGGTCCGAACCGTCAACGACGTGAGGCCGACGTTCTCCCCGGATACGCCGATCCGGTGATACTCGACAGGAAAAGGCAGCCCGGCAGCGAACGAGGCGCGCAGCGGTTGCACGATCCCATCGCTGAACAGGTAGGCGCGGGCGTCGTCGCCGGGCCGTACCAGGCCGGCGGCGAGGATGAGCGCCGCCGAGAGGTCGGCCGGCCCATTACTCGTCTTGATCTCGTTCACCGCGCGATGCAGCGCGTCGCGGTCCCCGGTGACCGAGGCCAGGATTCGGGCGGTGGGCCCCACGGCAATGATCGTCATCCGGTCCGACGGCCCGAGCTGGTCGATGACGGCATTGACCTGCCGCCTGGCTTCCCCCAGGCGTGAGGGCGACAGGTCGGTCGCCTGCATTGACGCCGAGGCGTCGACCAGCACGAGGCTGTGCCGGGCGAGGGCGGCGCCGGCCGGCAGGGCCGGCTGCAATGCGGCGGCGACCAGGACCGCGGCGGCGAGGAGCTGCAGGAACAGCAGCCAGCTGGGGCGCAAGCGTTGCCAGGGCACATTGGCCTGGCGATCTCGGATCTGGTTGGGCCAGAGGTGCAGGGCCGGCACGATCCGGGTTGGCCGGCGAATTTTCAGAAAGTACAGCGCGACGATCGCGGGAATCGTCAACGCCAGGGCGGCCGCCGCCGGCGCGAGAAACGTCATCCCAGCAGCCCGAGGCGACGCAGCGTCCCCTGCACCATCGCATCGATGGCGGCATCGGTCGATAATCGCGCGAAGCGCAGGCCACGCCGGACCGCGGCGCGCTCGATCTGGGCCGTGCGCTGCGCCAGCGCGTTCACGTAAGCACCCTGCGTGAGCGGGGTTGCGGTGAATTCGCGTTCCAGCCCGGTCTCGGCATCCTTGAGCCGGGCGTCGCCGGACCAGTCCGGCACGATCTCCTGGGGCGCCAGCAGCTGGAGCACGGCGCCTTCCTGCTGGGCTCGCTGCAGCGCGACCAGCGCCGCATCGATCGGCGGATCGCCCAGGCCGTCGGTGATCACGACGCTCAACCCCGGCCGCTGCCGGGCGATCGGCCAGACGAGGCGTTGGTAGTTCGTGACCCCGCCGACGGGGAATGACTGCAGCCGGGCGAAGAGCTGGGCGGCGGCGCGGCGTCCGCGATAGGGGGCGCCGCCAGAGGTCGGCCCGTCGGCGAAGACGGTCAGCCGCACCCGGTCGAGGGCCGCCAGCGCCACGTACGCGATCGCGCCGGCCAGCCGGCGGGCGGTGACCGCCTTGTTCGGCGTCCCCCAGTCCATCGAGCCGCTCAGATCGACAAACAGGCTTAGAGGCAATTCTTCTTCGGCGACGAAGAGTCGCAACATGAACCGATCGAGGCGGGCGTACGCGTTCCAGTCGATCAGCCGGAAGTCGTCGCCGGGTGTGTAGTTGCGGAAGTCGGCGAACTCAACGGACTGACCGCGTTTTCGTGATCGCCGCTCGCCGCCCATCTGCCCGCTGACGGCACGGCGGACCTGCAGCGCCAGCCCCTCGAGGCGGCGTAGCAGGGCGGGCTCCAGCAGAGCGGCCGCCATCTTATTTGCTAGCAGGTTCCTTGGCGGTGTGCTCGAGGATTTCGCTGATGATGCGGTCGGCAGTGATCCCGTCGGCCTCCGCCTCGAACTGCAGGAAAATCCGGTGACGGAGCGCCGGTTGCGCGACCGAGTTGAGATCCTCGAAGGCGACGTTGTAGCGGCCCTCGAGGAGGGCGCGGACTTTACCGGCGAGCACGAGCGTCTGCAGCCCGCGTGGGCTGGCGCCCCAGCGGACGTAACGCCGGACGCTGTCGAGCTCGCTCCGGTCGGGATGGGTGGCGGAGACCAGCCGGGCTGCGTACCGCAGCACGTGCTCGGCGATCGGCACTTCGCGGGCGGTCCGCTGGGCCGTCAGGATGGCGCCGGCGTCGGCGACAGATTTCAACTGTGGGGTTGAGTCGCCGGTCGTCCGCCGCGCGATCTCGAGCAGGTCGCCCTCGCTCGGAAACGGCACGAGGATCTTGAAGAAGAACCGGTCCAGCTGGGCCTCGGGCAGGGGATAGGTCCCCTCCAGCTCGATCGGGTTCTGGGTGGCAAGGACGAAAAATGGCGAGGGCAGTGGCCGGGTCTGCGTCCCAACCGTGACGGTGCGCTCTTGCATCGCCTCCAGCAGGGCACTCTGCGTCTTGGGGGTGGCGCGGTTGATCTCGTCGGCCAGGACCAGGTTCGCAAAGATCGGACCGGCCTGGTAATGGAATTCACGACGGCCGTCAGTGTCGCCGATGATGTTCGTGCCGACGATGTCGGCTGGCATCAGGTCGGGTGTGAATTGGATGCGTGAGAAACTCATCGACAGGGTCTGGCCGAGCGACCGCACGAGCACCGTCTTGCCAAGCCCCGGGACGCCTTCGAGCAGGACGTGGCCTCCGGCGGTCAGCGCGATGACCGTGTCGCGGAGGAGCGCTTTCTGACCGACGATGAGACGCGCCAGCTCGGTCTCGAGCGATTGGGCCAGCTCGGTCACCCGGGTTGCGTCGACGCGCGGTTCTTCGGCGATCATGATCCTCCCTGGCGAGATTTACTTGGCGGCACGCGGTTCACCGAGTTGCGAGAAATACTCGCGGACGAGGTCGCGCTCACTTCCGGGGATGAGGCTCTGGTCGGTCGCATCGAGGGCCGCCTGCTGGTAGGCCTCGATCACCTGGGTGTACGGGCTCAGCGGCACGTCCTGTCCCGGACCGAGCGGCGTCGGGTCATTCTCTGATTGGCCCGGCACGGGTTGCCCGGGAACGTAGATCCGCTCGGTGCTGGCCGCGCCCGAGCCGCTTCCGGTTCCCGAACCGTTGGAGCCGGTTCCGCCGGTTCCGCCGGTGCCCCCAGTGCCGCCAGTCCCGGTGCCGTTGCCCGTCCCGCTGCCGTTGCCGTTTCCGGTGCCAGTGCGGGTGCCGGTGCCGTTGCCATTGCCGCTCGCGCCGGCGGAGGGGCTTGCCCCGGCGTTTGCCTGTCCGCCCTGTCCGTTTGCATCACGGTCGGCCTGTGCCGCCAGCCCCTGGCGGGCAGCCTCGAGGCCGTTGATCGCCGCGGCGACGGCCTGGTCGGTGTTCTCCTGTTCTTGCAGCGAATCGAGCTGGCTCGCCACGTCGTTGAGGGCCTGGGCCGCCGAGGCCGCGTCCCCGCTCTGCAGCGAGGACGACGCCTTACTCAGGGAATCCCGCATCTGGCTGTTCTGCGCCTGCTGCGACGCCTTCGCCAACGCCTTGGCCAGCTCCTCGCGGTCTTTGGGTGAAAGGCTCTGGAGCTGGGAGGCCAGGTCGCGCACCGACTGGGCACCCTTTGCCGGATTGGTGCTGATCGCCTGCGCCGCGCTGCGCCCCGCCGCGGTGCCACTCAGCGCATTCGCGAGGTTCTGAGCGCTGCTTTGCAGCGCGGGCGTTCCCGGGTCGGCCAGTTTCTGTAGCTGCTGCTCGGCCGGCGTGATCGACTCGAGCGCCTTTCTCGGGCTGTCCGCCTCGTGGATCTTTGCCTGGGCATCCTGGAGGATCTTCTGGATCTGTGCATCCTTCGGGGAGGGCTTCCCGCTGTCGGCGATTTTCTTTTTGGCGTCTGCCACGGCCTTGGCCGCGCGCGCCTGGCTCACTCGGTCCGCCTGGCGCTGGGCGAGCACCTGGTCCATGGGGTTGGGCAGCAGCGCCAGCGCGAGCGCAAAGATCGCGAGAATCGCGACCAGCGTGGCCTCACCGCGATTGACGCGAACCGGGAAGGCGGCCGGCAGGCTCGCCCGAGCTGCGTGCTGCACGGCGTCGTGCCGCTGCGCGTCATCCAGCGGTCCGGACTCGGCTCGCCGTTCCCAGGCTGTGGAGAGACGTTCCTTGAGGCCGAGCCGGATGTCGGCCATGGCCATCAGCAGCGCGGCGCTCGGCCGGCGGATCAGCCAGGCGGCCGCCGCGATCGCCAGGGCCACCGGGATACCCAGGACGGCCAGCTCCGCACGTCGCTCGAAGGGCACCAGTCGTACCAGGATCATGACGGCGGCGACCCAGGCGACCGCCCCGACCAGGGCATGCGCGGCGTACCGGGCGCCGAGCGCCCGGCGGGCGGCCTTCCGGAGCTCCCGGACGATCGCCTCCAGCGAGCTCATCGCGCTCCCCCGGCTGCCCGGGTGCGTCGCGCCCAGGGCAGGTGCCGGGTCGGGGGGATCAGGACGGCGCTAAAGACGAGCGCGGCCAGGCTGATCAACAGTTGCAGCGTCACGGTCGCCTGCCAGTACTGCCAGCCGGCAAACAGACCACTCGGGATGGTGGTTCCGGTCGCCTGGGGGGGGTTGCGATAGATCGGCGACGCGATCCCCTTGCCGACCACGACGCCGTTCGCGTTGGTGGGAACGCATTGCTGTGCGCCACCGGGCGTGCCACTGCACATCATTCCACCGCCGCCACCCGACGAGAAGCCGGAGCCGATGCCGTACCAGGTCACCGGCTGACTGGTGCCGATGGTGATCAGCGGCAGGA
>Ga0209239_1002752_pt1 | contig 10426 bp, 9 predicted proteins | sample GraSoi013_2_20cm_FD_185824 | JGI IMG/M metagenome (GOLD analysis project Ga0209239, IMG submission 185824) | Grasslands soil microbial communities from the Angelo Coastal Reserve, California, USA - Sample 10_02_2013_2_20cm (SPAdes) (version 2) | ecosystem: Environmental > Terrestrial > Soil >...
AAAGCGGGGCGTTCCGCGTTCTCGCCAAATTCGACCCTCGCCCGTTCCCGCCGGTACCCGACCTTCCGATCATCACCACCGAGGTGCCGAACATGGACGAGATCACGGTCTGGCTCGGACTTGTTGCGCCCAGGGACACGTCCGCGGCCATCGTCGACAAGCTGCAGGGTGAAGTGGCGAAGATCTTGGCTGAGCCCGCCATCAAGGCGAAGGCGGACGCCTCGGGCCTGTTCCCGGCCACCAGCACACCAGCGGAATTTTCAGCCTTCATCCGCAAGGAAGCACAACGCTGGTCCACGGTCGTGAAGGAAACCGGAATGAAGTACGATTGAGCGGATCGAACGGATTGCCGAGCCGTGCTGACCGTATCGCGTCTTATCGTTCGCCTCGCTGCCTCCTTCGGTGCGCTGTTTGCGCCGATCGCTCTCATCGCCACGATCGCCGTCGCCGCCGCCCAAGGAACCGCCGACAGCCAGACCTATCCCAACCGAGCAGTCCGCATCGTCGTGCCGTTCCCGGCCGGCGGGCCGACCGACATTCTCGCTCGCGTGATCGGGCAACGTCTGAGCGAGGTGTGGGGCCAACCGGTGGTGATCGAAAATCAGCCGGGCGCCAACACCGCAATCGCCGCCGCGCGCGTCGCCAAGCTGCCGCCCGACGGCTACACCCTGCTCGCGGCGATGGACGTCACCATGGTGCTCAATCCGGTCGCCGCCAGCAACCTGTCTTATGATCCGCTCAAGGACTTCGCCCCGATCACGCTCGCATCCAAGAACACGTCGCTCTTGAGCGTTCGCGCCGAGGACGGCCCGAAGACGGTGAAGGAGTTGATCGCGCGCGCCAAGGCCAGTCCCGGCAAGCTCAACTACGGCGCCGGGATCATCACGACGCGACTTGCCGGCTATCTGTTCAACCGCGAGGTCGGGCTCGACGTCCAATACATTCCGTTCAACGGCAGCGCTCCGACGGTGCAGGGTCTCCTGACCGGCGCGGTCGACTACATCATCGACGGCGCCGCCACCAGCCTTCCGCTCATCCGTAGCGGCAAGTTGCGCGCGCTGGCGAAACTCAACAGCCGGCCGCTGCCGGCCTTGCCGGAGGTCAGGCCACTCGCGGTCGAAGCCGGCATTCCGGCACTCGACGATGTCTCGACCTGGATTGGGCTCGTGGCGCCCGCCGGCACGCCACGCACTATCGTCGACAAGATTCAGCGCGAGGTCGTCAAGATGTATGCCGATCCGGTCATCGCCGACAAGCTCGAGAAATCCGGCATCAGCGCGGTGAGCAGCACGCCGGAGGAATTCGAAGCTTTCGTGCGCAAGGAACTGGACCGGTGGGGGCAAGTGTTCAAGGATAGCGGAATCAAGCTCAACTGATCTCGCCCTGCCTGCGGCTACAATCCCCTCTCCGCAGCCGTCCGTCCCGCCCATTCAATCGTGGAACGTCGATGTCCAAGCCGAAAATCCTGATCTTTGCCCCGCGCGAGGAGCCGCTCGAGACCGTCAATACGCTCGAGGGCATGGGCTGCGAGCTCGTTTTCGGCGACCTCGCCTGGCAATTGCCCCGCACGGCGCATGAAGATGCGCTGGTCGAGGCCGCGCGGGATGCGGTTGCGCTCATGGGCACGTCCATGCGCCACACGCCCATCAGCCGGCGCGTCATGCAGGCCTCGCAGCGCCTGCGCATCGTGGCGAAATATACCGTCGGCGTCGATGATGTGGACACGGAGGCCGCGACCGACCTCGGCGTGATGGTGTGCCACGCGCCGACGGAATCCAACTGCTTCGGCGTCGCTGAAACCACCATCGCCTTCATGCTGTCGCTGTTGAAGAAGGTCGCCGAGCGCGATGCCGACGTGCGCGCGGGCGAATGGCGCACCGCCGACAACTTCGCCTATTACGTCGGCAGCCGCGCCTCCGACGGATTTCCCGGCCAGACCATCGGCCTCGTCGGCCTCGGACGGATCGGAACGCGAGTCGCCCAGCTGCTGGCGCCCTGGCGCGCGCGGATCATCGCCTACGACCCTTACGTGCCACCCGCGCACTTTCTCACCCACGGCGTCACGGCGGTGGATTATCAAACGCTGCTGCGGGAATCGGACGTGGTGTCGTTTCACGTCGTGCTCACGCGGGAGACGCGCTACATGTTCGGGGAAGCCGAGCTCAAGCTGATGAAGCCGAACGCCATTGTGCTCAATACCGCGCGCGGCAAGGTCATAGACGAAAGGGCGTTGGCCCGCGCCATCGCTGAGGGGCGCATCCGCGGCGCCGCCATCGATGCGTTCGAGGAGGAGCCGCTGCCCATGGACTCGCCGCTGCACAAGCTCGGCGACCGCGTGCTGCTCTCGCCCCACTCCGCCTCCTATACCGAGGGCGGCGAGCTGCGGCAGGGCGTTGCCTGGGCCACGCGCTCGGTCGTCACCGCGCTCAAGGGCGGCATTCCCGACAATGTCTATAATCGCGAGGTCATTCCGCGCTGGAAGGAGCGCTTCGGCGGCGCCAGCGCGACCTCCGTTTAGCGTCCATCGACAACCCATTTTCGGCTCGAATCGGCAGCGGATTTTGCCGCTCGCTGGCGCGGCCGAATCATGAAGTTCTTATGAAGAAACAGAGCCTTAAGCCATGCGTTTTATGCATGGCTGCGGCTCAGCATAGCACCTGCTGCAATGCACCATGGAACCTTATTTTACAACCAACCAAGGACGAACGAGACGGCCCGGCATAGCCGGGCGGAAAGGTGACAACAATGTTGGTCGCAATCCTCAACTTCCTCCGCGCTTGGAGGCGCTACAACGCGAGCCTGAAGGAGCTCTCTCAGCTCGGCGACCGCGAATTGGCCGATATCGGCATTACGCGGTCGGACATTCCGCGCATCGCATGGGAAAGCGCCGACCGCGGAAATCTTTAACAAAGCGCCCGCTTCGGCGGGCGTTTTGCTTTCTATTGGCTCTCGTATTGGTTTTTGCGTTCTGGACGAGGCCGGCGAGGTGGCACCTAGGGGGCCGTCGCGCCGGCCTAATTTGCCCCGCCCTTGCGGCGTCGCTCCGCAGGGATTGTCGGGCCCAGGTGGCGCGAATACCTTCGCGCCATGGCCGACGAGCGCTTTCAAGCAGTGCACGTGATCGGCGGCGGACTCGCCGGATCCGAGGCGGCTTGGCAGATCGCCGCGAGCGGCGTTCCCGTCGTGCTGCACGAGATGCGGCCGCTGCGCATGACCGCGGCCCACAAGAGCGCCGCGCTCGCGGAACTCGTCTGCTCGAATTCGTTCCGCTCCGACGACAACGAACTCAATGCCGTCGGGCTCCTGCACGAGGAAATGCGTCGGCTGGGCTCGCTGATCATGCGAACGGCGGATGCCAATCAGGTCCCGGCCGGAACGGCGTTGGCCGTCGACCGCGACGGTTTTGCCGCGGCCGTGACCGCAGCGCTTGCCGCTCATCCGCTGATCGATATCCGCCGCGAAGAAATCGCGGGATTGCCGCCCGCCGATTGGGACAGCGTCATCATCGCCACCGGACCCCTGACCTCGCCCGCCCTCGCCGATGCCATCGCGAAGCTCGCGGGCGAAGACGCACTCGCCTTCTTCGATGCCATCGCCCCCATCGTCCACCGCGATACGATCGACATGTCGCGCGCCTGGCTGCAGTCGCGCTACGACAAAGCGGGCCCTGGCGGCTCGGACGCCGCTTACATCAATTGTCCGCTCACGCGCGAACAATATGAGGCGTTCGTCGACGCCTTGCTCGCGGGAGAGAAAGTCGCTTTCCACGACTGGGAGACGCCCTATTTCGATGGCTGCCTGCCGATCGAGGTGATGGCGGAGCGCGGCCGCGACACGTTGCGCCACGGGCCGATGAAGCCGTTCGGCCTCACCAACCCGCATGCGCCTGGCATAAAGCCTTACGCCATCGTCCAACTGCGCCAGGACAATCGCCTCGGCACGCTCTTCAACATGGTGGGCTTTCAAACCAAGCTCAAACACGGCGAGCAGACGCGGATCTTTCGGACCATTCCAGCTCTCGAGCGGGCCGAGTTCGCGCGCCTCGGCGGCCTGCATCGCAATACCTTCCTCAACGCGCCGAAGCTGCTCGATGACGCCTTGCGCCTCAAGGCCGAGCCGCGGCTGCGCTTTGCCGGCCAGATCACCGGCTGCGAAGGCTACGTGGAATCCGCCGCCATCGGGCTCATCGCCGGTCGCTTCGCCGCCGCCGAACGGCTCGGCCGGTTCCTCACGGCGCCGCCGCCGACCACGGCGCATGGCGCGCTGTTCGCGCACATCACCGGCGGCCACGTGGAAGTCGCCGCCGGCGCGCAACCGGCCGGCGCGCGTTCATACCAGCCGATGAATGTCAATTTCGGCCTCTTTCCTCCGCTCGCGCACGCACCCAAGGGCGAAAGCGGCAAGCGGCTGCGCGGCAGCGAGAAGGTGCTCGCCAAAAAGCGGGCGCTCAGCCGCCGCGCGCTCGCCGACCTCGCGCGCTGGATCAGCGGCGATGATCGCGCCGTGGCGGCGGAATAGAGGGCGATGAGCTTGCCGCCCGAACTCGAGGGCCGCTGGACGAGCCGCCTAGTGCTCAAACGCGACCCGTTCTCGACCGTGGAGCGCGGCCGTTTTGTCACGTCTGCGGGCGAGGTCGAAGCGGTGCTGCGCCGGATCGACCAGGTGCCATGGTGGAGCTTCGCTATCGCCCATCACCTGTTCGCGCGTGAGCGCAAGGCGCTCGCGATCGCCGGCCAGCTCGGCGTCGCGCCGCCGCTGCTCTTTGCCGGACGGCGCGTACTCGTGCGCGGCTGGATCGATGGGGTTGCCCTGCAGATTGCCAAACCGCACGGGGACCGCGCGTATTTTCATTCCGCCTGGGCCGCGCTTTGCAAGCTGCATCGGGCCGGAATTTGCCACAACGATCTTTCGAAGCAGCAGAACTGGTTGCGGGGCAGCGACGGCCGCGCCTATCTCACCGACTTCCAGCTCGCCAGCTGTTTCCAGCGGCGCGGACGTCTGTTCCGGATTCTCGCCTACGAGGATTTGCGGCACCTCGTCAAACACAAGCACCGCTATCTGCGGGACGCCCTCACCGCCACCGAATGGCGTCTTCGCCGCCGCAAGAGCGGCATCACGCGATCATGGATGGCGACGGGCAAGCATGTTTACAATTGGATCGTGCACGGTGTGTTCCGCCTTCCCGACCTCGAGGGCGGCGGTGCTCGCCTTGTCCACGACGCTCCCCGCATTGCCGCGTGTCTGAAGCACCATCCGCAGGTACGCGATGTCGCCATCGTCAGCTTCTACGATCGCGGCGCAAAGAACAGCCTATACGCGTTCGTCGAAGCAGAGCCGGGGCTGTCGGAGCCGCTGATGCGTGATTTCATCGCCCACTCGGTTGCCGATGCGGAACCGCCGGAATGCATCCAACTGGTCGATGGTTTGCCGCGGCTGCGCACCGGCGAAATCCGCCTTGAGCTCTTGCAGCTCGTGGCCTCCAATCAGCTCGACCAGATCGACGGCCTGCTGGCGGGAGAAACCGAGCGGGCAATCGTGAGTGCCATCATCGCGCAACGACGCAACCTCGCCGACCGATTCTAGTCGAACATCCGCCGCGGCCAGCGTGCCGCGCGCCAAAGAATCAACTGCCGTCGCCACGCCGCGATCTCGAGGGGCGTGAACGGATCGTAGCCGCGCCGCCCCATGCGGGCGAGCGTCGGCCCCGCGAGCGCGACCGGCAGCAGCGCGGGCATGACGGTCGGCGGAGCGGCTGCGAGCAGTTGCTGCGCCGCTCGAAGATGGCGCCGGGCATGCAGACGTAACTCGGCCAATGCCTCATGCAGTTGCGGTGTCGCCTGCCCACCGAGCACCTGCTCGCGGGTAGCTCCGTGCCGCGCCAGGATTTCGAGCGGAACGAAAATTTGGCCGCGCGCGGCATGGATTGGAAATACCGCGAGCAGCCTCACAAACGCATGCGCTAGGCCGGCATGATGGCTCAGCATGCGGATATCCGGCTCCTCGCCGCCGGCGAGGATTTGCGCTGCGAGCGCGATCAGGCTCGTGGAGGCGCCGTCCGCATAGGCCTCGAGATCGGCCAAGGTCCCCATCGGCTCGTCGTAGAGGTCGAACCTGCGCGCCTCGATGAGTCTCTCTAACCGCTCCGGCGGCAGCTGATAGCGTGCCATGGTGGCGAGCAGCGCCGCCGCGACCGGATGGGCCGCGACTTCCCCCCGGCCCGCGTCGCCCAGCACATCGCTCCACCATTGCAGCCGGATCTCTCCCGCGACCGCCTCGTGAGCGACCTCGCGCACGCGGGCGATTTCCAAATTGAACGCGTAGAGGGCAAGCAGCGCGTCCCGATGCTCGGCGGGAGCAAACAAGCTGGCGAGAAAGCGGTCCTTGTCCGCCGCGCGTACGAGCCCCTCGCAATGGGCAAATGCATCCTGCATAGGGCTCGCTTGGCGTTCGAATGAAGCTCCAAGCGCGTTCACGCGCCTGAGATGCTCATCCGAGCTAGGACCGGCTGGCGCTCGATGCTGTCTCTTGTCCTGTCGCCTCCTCGGCCTCCATGCGGGTCGTCCCGACGCCGAGATAGATCAGGATCGGAGCGGCGATGAATACCGAGGTATAGGTACCGACCAGCACGACGCCGAAGATCATGGTCGCCACGAAGCTGTGGATGGCATGGCCGCCGAAGAAAAGCAGCGCGAGTAGCGCGAGCGTCACCGTCACGTGGGTGATGATCGAGCGCGACAGCGTCGAGTTGACGGAGATATTGAGCAGGTCCGGCATGGACATGCGCCTGTATCGGCGCAGCATTTCGCGAATGCGGTCGTAGATCACGACCGTATCGTTGAGCGAGTAGCCGAGAATAGTGAGCAGCGCCGCGATGCTCGACAGATCAAAGTCGATCTGGGTCAGCGACATGTAGCCGATCGTGAGCACGAGATCGTGCACGTTCGCGATCATGGCGCCGAGCGAGAACTGCCACTCGAAGCGGAACCAGAGGTAGATCAGGATGGCGAAGATCGCGAGCCCAAGCCCGATCGTGCTCATGGCCAGGAGTTCCGACGACACCCGCGGTCCGACCACCTCGACGCGACGGTAATCCACCTCGCTGCCCAAGGCCTCCCGCAACTTGCCGATGGCGGCCTGCTGGGCCGCTTCGCCGCCGGGCTGCTGGGCGACGCGGATCAGCACGTCGGCGGGGCCGCCGAATTCCTGCAGCTGCACCTCGCCGAGGCCCAGCCCGCTCAGCGCCGCGCGCATCTTGGCAAGATCGGCCGGACCGCTCTTCGACTGCACCTCGATCAGCGTGCCGCCGACAAAGTCGATGCCGAAATTCAGCCCATGAAAGAAGTACAGCAGGATGGCAACGATGGAGAGGGCCGCGGAGATGGGGAAGCTGATGCGCCGGAAGCGCATGAAGTCGAACTTCGTGTCGTCGGGGACGATCCGCAGCAGCGGGAGTTTCGGATGCAGGCGCACGTTTGATCGGCCTATGAAATCGCCAGCTGCCGGGGACGCGCCCACCTCACCCACCAGGCCACGATCAGGCGCGTCAGGGTGAAGGCGGTAAAGACGGTCGTTATGATGCCGATGCCGAGCGTCACGGCGAAACCGCGCACCGGCCCGCTGCCGAAGAAGAACAATACCGCCGCCGCAATGAACGTCGTGATGTTGGAATCGAGGATGGTGGCCAGCGCTCGCGTGAAACCGGCATCGATCGCGGTAATGGGCGTGCGTCCGGTGCGAACCTCCTCGCGGATGCGCTCGTAGATGAGCACGTTGCTGTCCACCGCAATTCCGATCGTGAGCACGATGCCGATGATGCCCGGCAGGGTCAGCGTTGCATTGAGTAGCGACAAGATGCCGAAGATCATGCCCACGTTGACGGCAACGGCGATGCTGGCGAACACGCCGAACAACCCGTAGGTCACCACCATGAAGATGATGACCAAGGCACCGCCGAAATAGGACGCCTGCTTGCCCTTCTCGATCGAATCCTGCCCGAGCCCCGCCCCCACCACGCGCTGCTCGATCACGGTGAGCTTGGCGGGCAGCGCGCCGGCGCGCAGAAGAATGGCGAGATTATTGGCCGACTCCACCGTGAAGTTGCCGGAAATCTGGCCGCTGCCGCCCAGGATCGGCTCGCGAATGACGGGAGCGGAAATGACCTCGTCATCGAGCACGATCGCAAACGGCCGGCCGACGTTCTCTTGGGTGACCTGCGCGAATTTGCGCGCGCCGGAGGTATTGAACTTGAACGTGACGATCGGCTCGCTGCTACGCTGGTCGAAGCCGGGCTGCGCGTCAGTGAGTTCCTCTCCGGACACGATCACCCGCTTCTCCAGAAGATAGGGCTGCCGGTTCTCCGCTTTCGAGCCGTAGACAATTTCCGATTCCGGCGGCGGCCGTCCCTGCAGCGCCTGCTCGACCGGCGTCGACGTGTCGACGAGGCGGAACGTCAGCTTGGCGGTTTTGCCGAGAATCTCGAGCAGCTGCTGGGGATCTCCGAGACCCGGCACCTGAACCAGGATGCGATCGTTTCCCTGGCGCTGGATCGACGGCTCGACGAGGCCGAGTTGGTTGACGCGCTTGCCGATGATCTCGACCGATTGATCGACGACCTGCCGGACACGCTCGAGCAGCGCGGGCTCCGTGGGGCTCAGTCGCACCACCCCGCCGCCGACGTTCTCGACATCCACCGAGCGCGCCCCCGTGCTTCCGAGGAAGCCGCCGAGCGGCTGCGAGAGCTCGCGAAGCTTCGCCAATCCTTGCTGCAGATCGCTCTCGCGAATGGCGACCTCGACCGCATTGCCGCGGACGACGGGAGCACGGATGAGGCCGATGCGGGCCTCGCGCAAGACGCGCCGGACATCGTCCTGCAATGCCAGGAGCTTCTGCCGACGCACGTCGTTGACATCGACCTCGAGCAGGATGTGCGAGCCGCCTTGCAGATCGAGACCGAGCACAATGTGCCGCTGCGCCCATGCCGGCCAGCGCTTGACCATGCTCTCCGGGAAGAAATTGGGGACCGCGAACAGGCAGCAGATCAGCGCCGTGAGCAGGATCGCCGTTGCCTTCCACTTCGAGATATAGAGCATGGCTCGTCCCGGTTGACGCGGCGGCCGGAGTTACCCTTCGTCCTTGACCGGCTCGCCCTTGGCGCGCACGCCCGTCACCATCGCGCGCACCTGTCGCACCCGCACGCCGTCGGCGATCTCGACCTCGATCTGATCGTCGTCGACGACCTTGGTGACTTTGCCGACGAGTCCCCCGGACGTAATGACGGTGTCGCCGCGGCGCAAGTTCTTGACCAGCTCCTGGTGTTCCTTCGCGCGCTTTTGCTGCGGCCGCAGGATCAGAAAATACATGATCACGAAGATCAAAACGAAGGGCAGCAATTGCACCATGAGGTTGTCGCCGCCGAACATCTGGCTCGCTTGGGCAAAAGCGGGCGTCACGAACATCTCTTTGTCCTTTGTGCTTGCGGTCCGCGGCGCTGTTGTCGACGCGCCGGGCGGCGCCGCTACAGTCGATCGGGCAACGAAATCGGCGCGGACTATAGCCGGCACCGGCCCAATTGCAACGCTGCTTTGCCTTGAGAATCCGCCCGATTCGCCCCTTCCGCATGGCGATCTTGCAGGTCCGCCGGGGCCCCGGTAAGGGTGCGGCGCACGATTGCATCCCATGGCCAAACGCGTCCAAAAACCCCCGTCTTCCTCGCGCCAGCGCGCCAGCGCGCAAGCCCCCGCTTCGCAGGCCACGGTCGAGCGCATCGCCCGCGCGCTCGAACGGCTTGCGCCCAGCACACCCGAGACGCCCCGCTTTGCCGCCGCCGACGCATTCTCCTGGCACCCGGACGAACGGCGGCTGGTGCCGGTCGCAAACGTCAATCGCGTCGAGATGTCGCTGCTCAAAGGCATCGACCGCATGCGCGATATGCTTCTCGAGAACACGGAGCGCTTCGCGCGCGGGCTGCCGGCCAACAACGCACTGTTGTGGGGCGCGCGTGGCATGGGGAAATCGTCGCTGGTCAAGGCCGTGCATGCGGCGGTGAATGCCGCGCACGCGCGGCGCAAGGGAAGCGACGGGCAGCTCAAGCTCATCGAGATCCACCGCGAGGATATCGAAAGCCTCCCCGAGCTGATGGCGCTGATGCGCGGAGCGCCCTACCGTTTCATCGTGTTCTGCGACGACCTGTCGTTCGAGGCTGAGGACACCAGCTACAAGTCGCTCAAGGCCATGCTCGAGGGCGGCATCGAAGGCCGCCCCGACAATGTCGTCTTCTACGCCACGTCGAACCGGCGCCACCTGATGGCGCGCGACATGATGGAGAACGAGCGCTCGACCGCGATCAATCCCGGCGAGGCCGCGGAGGAGAAGGTGTCGCTATCCGATCGTTTCGGGCTGTGGCTCGGCTTCCACCGCTGCAGCCAGG
>Ga0209239_1002760_pt1 | contig 10411 bp, 14 predicted proteins | sample GraSoi013_2_20cm_FD_185824 | JGI IMG/M metagenome (GOLD analysis project Ga0209239, IMG submission 185824) | Grasslands soil microbial communities from the Angelo Coastal Reserve, California, USA - Sample 10_02_2013_2_20cm (SPAdes) (version 2) | ecosystem: Environmental > Terrestrial > Soil >...
TTTCGGCGATTGCCTCGCGCGCACGGAATATTCTCGAACGGACCGTGCCGATCGGGCAATTCATGATGGTCGCAATATCCTCGTAACTCAAGCCTTCGATCTCGCGCAGCGTGATGGCGTTGCGCAGCTCCTCGGGCAGCTGCATCAAGGTGTCGTTGACCGTGTTCGCGATCTCCCTGGACATCAGCATGCTCTCGGGCGTGTTGATGTCGCGCAATTGCTCGCCGCCCTCGAACCCTTCCGCGTCCTCTGAATTGAATTCGGTCGTGGTCGGGACGCGCCGCCCCAGCGCCACCAGGTAGTTCTTCGCGGTGTTGATGCCGATCCGGTACAGCCACGTATAAAACGCGCTGTCCCCCCGGAACGAGGGCAGCGCGCGGTAGGCCTTGATGAACGTTTCCTGCGCGACATCTTCGACCTCTGTCGAGTCCCGGATGAACCGGGACAGCAATCGCGCCAGCTTTCGCTGGTATTTCGACACCAGCAGCTCGAAGGCATGCTTGTCGCCTCGCTGGGCTTGCTCGACCAGCTGCTGGTCGAGATCCCGATCATCCATCCGCCGCCTTCCCTGACGAAGCGGTGTTGCGCTTCTGTTCTAAGTTGTCCACAGGCGGCGGCCAGTATACCGCAGTACGTACGCGGACCCAGGGACCCTGCAGCTAGAGACTCGTCCCCTGAAGAATAGTTCAGCCTCCTGCAAGCTTATTCCGTGTTGGCCCGAGTCGGGCTCCTTCCGGATCCGACATCGCGGCGCCAACGCAGCCAGACCCGAAGACGCCGAAAGTCCTCGGGCAAAGCCGAATCGCCCAAGAGCACCAGCCATTTGCGGCCGCGCCCGGCCACGTCGAGTCCCAAGACTACGAATGCCGCGGAGACGAAATGGTCGCTGCGAAGCCTGCCCTCATGCCACCGGCCGCCGCCGTCCCGCCAGGAAGCACCCCCGTCCTCGCGCAACTGGAGTGAAACGGCCGCCCGGGAGGATCGCTGCAGGACCTCGGCAAGGCAGCCCGCGCCCGAGAGCAGGATGCCGAAACCGACCAGAACCCGCGGCCAGCCGGCCAGGCTGACGCAAACAGCAAGGAGCGCAAGAGCATGCGCGACGAGAAGCAGACCCGCGAGCTTGAGCGAAGGCTTGAGATCGAGCTGCAGCGTGGGCGCAGCCGACATGGGCGCTCGTCGTCACCCTTTTCGGGTGTCTACGAGAGCGTCGCGCGCCACGAGGAGAACCCCTAGATCAAACGCGCTTGAAAATCAGCGTTCCGTTGGTCCCCCCGAACCCGAAAGAGTTCGACAGGGCGGAGCGCAGCGGCATGCGCCGCGCCGCGTTGGGCACGTAATCGAGATCGCAAGCCGGGTCCTGGTGGGACATGTTCGCGGTCGGGGGAGCGACCTGATCGCGAATCGCAAGCACCGAGAAAATCGCCTCCACTCCTCCGGCCGCGCCGAGCAAGTGCCCGGTCACGGATTTCGTCGAGCTGATCGCGAGCTTCCTCGCATGATCGCCGAAGCAGCGCTTGACCGCTATGGTCTCGGCGAGGTCGCCCAGAGGCGTCGAGGTTCCGTGAGCGTTGATGTAGTCTATGTCCTCGCGATTGAGACCGGCGTTGCGCAACGCGTTTTCCATGCAACGGGCGGCCCCTTCTCCGTCCTCTTGTGGCGCGGTCATGTGGTAGGCGTCACCGCTCATTCCGTAACCGGCGAGCTCGGCGTAAATCTTCGCGCCGCGCCGCCTCGCGTGCTCGAATTCCTCGAGCACCACCACTCCGGCCCCCTCTCCCAGAACGAATCCGTCGCGATCCCTGTCCCAGGGACGGCTCGCCGTCGCAGGATCGTCGTTGCGGGTCGACAGCGCGCGCGCCGCGGCGAAGCCGCCCACCGTGAGCAGCGTGATGGTCGCCTCGGCGCCGCCGGCGACCATCACGTCGCAGTCGCCGTACTCGATGAGACGTCCGGATTCCCCGATGCAGTGCGCGGAGGTCGTGCAAGCCGTCACCATCGCCAGATTCGGACCCTTCAGTCCGTGCATGATCGACAGATTTCCGGAGATCATGTTGATGATCGTGCTGGGTATGAAGAACGGCGAAATCTTGCGCGGGCCGCCTTTCAGCACGTCGTTATGGGTCCCTTCGATCATCGGCAGGCCGCCGATGCCCGAGCCGATGTTGACGCCGATGCGCGTGGCATTCGCCTCGGTGACCTCGATGCCGGAGTCTTTCAGCGCCTGCACCCCGGCTGCGATACCGAGATGGATGAAACGATCCATGCGGCGCGCCTCTTTCGGCGACAGGTACGCGGCGACGTCGAAGTTCTTGACTTCCCCTGCGATCCGGCTGGAGAGCAAACCCGCGTCGAAGTGGGTGATGCGGGCGATGCCGGATTTGGCCGCAAGGGCGCTCGACCAGGCTTCGGCAACTGTGTTGCCGATCGGGCAGACAATTCCTAATCCGGTGATAACAACACGACGGCGGCTCAATTCGGCTCCGGCCGTGGGGGAAAATCAGGTTTTCTTGGTGTGGGTGTTTACGTAGTCGATGGCCTGCTGCACGGTAGTGATCTTTTCGGCCTCCTCGTCCGGGATCTCCGTCTCGAATTCCTCTTCGAGAGCCATCACGAGTTCGACGGTATCGAGCGAGTCCGCGCCGAGGTCGTCGACAAACGAGGATGCGCTCTTGATCTCCGCTTCGTTCACGCCGAGCTGTTCCGCGACGATTTTCTTGACGCGCTGTTCAACGTTTTCCATTGCGGACTCCTTCCCCTTGTTTTGCTGCAATCGAAATTCAGAAGCTGCGCATTGTAGCAGAATCGCCTTTCCTTCCGGCAAGCCAATCCGGTGACGCCTGTCAGCTCATGTACATGCCGCCGTTGACGTGAAGGGTCGCGCCCGTGATATAGGCGGCCTGGGGTGAAGCGAGAAACGCCACCACCGCGGCCACGTCTTCCGGATTTCCGAGGCGCCCCAACGGAATTTGCTGGAGCAGCGCCTCGCGCTGCGCGTCCGTGAGCACTCGTGTCATGTCCGTGTCGATAAATCCGGGCGCGACGCAATTGACGGTGATGCCGCGGCTGCCGATCTCCCGCGCGAGCGACCGCGTCAAACCCGCGATGCCGGCCTTCGCCGCCGCATAATTGATTTGGCCGGCGTTGCCGCTCGATCCGACCACTGAGGTGATATTGATGACGCGGCCCGAGCGCGCCTTCATCATTCCCCGCATTACGGCTTTGCAAAGCCGGAACACCGATTTGAGGTTGGTATCGATCACCGCGTCCCACTCGTCTTCCTTCATGCGCATCGCGAGGTTGTCCCGGGCGATGCCGGCGTTGTTGACGAGTATCGACACCGCGCCGTGGGCCTGCTCGATCTCGGCCACGAGGCGTTCGATGTTCGTCGCGACCCGCACGTCGAGCTGTGCTCCATTTCCTCGAATGTGCGCCTGGGAGAGGTACGCCGTGATGGATTGCGCGCCGGCATCGGTGGTGGCGGTCCCGACAACGGTCGCGCCCCGGCCGCCGAGCGCGAGCGCAATCGACCTCCCGATCCCGCGCGATGCGCCGGTCACCAGCGCAACTTGGCCCCCGAGATCCATCATGCGGCTTTCGACAATTGAGCGCCCTGCTCCAGACCCGCACGGTCGGCGAGCGCGATGCCCTGCAGCTCCTTGGCCGCGCGTCCGACGAGCGGCGCGAGCACCTTTCCCGGGCCGCATTCGAAAACCAGCTTCGCTCCTCGTGCCGCGATCTCCCTCACGCAATCGACCCAGCGCACCGGATGATCGGCCTGAGTCACCAGCGCCTCCTTGACCCCCGAGGCATCAGTACGGCTCTTCGCATCGACATTATGGATGACCGGGATTCTCGGAGAATTCACTGCGATTCTGTCGAGGGCTTCCCTTAGCCTCGCCGCAGCCGGGGCCATCAACGAGGAGTGAAAAGGAGCGCTCACGGGCAGTGCCATTGCCCGCTTCGCGCCGCGCGCCTTTGCGCCCTCGATCGCGCGCCGCACGGCGGGCGCGTGTCCAGCGATGACCACCTGTCCAGGCGCATTGAAGTTTACCGCCTCGCAGACATCGCCCTCCGCCGCTTCCGCGCACGCCGACCTCACCGCTTCGTCATCTAGGCCGAGGATGGCTGCCATCGCGCCCGCGCCCTGCGGCACCGCTTCCTGCATCGCGCGGCCGCGCAGGCGCACGAGGGGGAGACAATCGGCGAAGGAAATTGCGCCGGCCACCACGAGCGCCGTGTACTCCCCGAGGCTGTGGCCAGCAAGGAGCGCGGGGTCGGCGCCGCCTGACTCCCGCCATGCACGCCAGGCACAGATGCCCGCCGTCACCATGACCGGCTGCGTATTGACGGTGCTGTTGAGTTCCTCTGCGGGACCTTCGGCGATCAACTTGGCGAGGTCCTGCTTCAGGACATCGGATGCTTCGGCGAGCGTCTCGCGGATCGCGGGCATGTCCCCGTAGCGGGCGAGCATTCCCGCCGACTGGGATCCCTGGCCTGGAAATATCATCGCGAACTTCACCTCGACTACATCTCCACCAGTGACGCGCCCCAGGTGAAGCCGCCGCCCACTCCCTGGAGCATGATCTTGTGGCCCGGCCTGATGCGCCCGTCCCGGATCGCCACGTCGAGTGCCAGAGGCACCGAAGCGGCCGACGTATTGCCGTGGCGATCCACGGTGACGACGAGCTTCGACAGATCGATGCCCAGCTTCCTCGCGGTCGCCTCGAGTATGCGCACGTTGGCCTGGTGCGGAATGAGCCAGTCGACATCCGCGGGGGTGAGACCGCACATCGCCAAAGTCTCGCGCGCGACTTCGTCCAGCACCTTGACGGCGAACTTGAAAACCGCTTGCCCGTCCATGTGCAGAAAAGGCGACCCCACGATCTTGCCGCCGCAGATGTTGCCGGGCACGGAAAGAATGTCGACGTAAGAGCCGTCGGCATGCAGCGCGCTTGCCATGATACCGGGCTTGGAGTCCGCCCGGAGTATCACCGCGCCGGCGCCATCGCCGAACAGCACGGCCGTGCCGCGATCTTTCCAGTCGAGGATCCGCGAGTACACCTCGGCGCCTACGATGAGGGCGCAGCGATGCTGGCCCGATCGGATCAATTTGTCGGCGATCGCAAGCGCATATACGAAGCCGCTGCAGACGGCCTGAATGTCGAATGCGGCGCAGCCCTTTATTTTCAGCTTCGCCTGCATGATGCAAGCCGTGCTCGGAAAGATGTAGTCCGGAGTCGCCGTGGCGACGATGATGAGATCGATTTCTTGCGGCAGGATTCGCGCCGCGGCGAGCGCCGCGCGGCTCGCCTCGACGGCGAGGTCGCTTGAGGCCTGCGAGGGTTCGGCGATGTGACGCTGGCGGATGCCGGTGCGCGTCCGGATCCATTCGTCGGAGGTGTCCATTTGTTTGGCCAGGTCGTCGTTAGTGACGATCTTCGGCGGCAAATAGCTCCCGGTACCGATGATGCGCGACCAGATCACGTTTCCACCGCCTCGGCGTTCCCTCGCTCGGCCTGACCGAACCGCCGCATGAGGCGGTGCAGCACTTCATTGCGCACTTCCTCCATCGCCCGCTCGATGGCGCGCTCGAATCCGAACACGTCGGCAGAGCCGTGACTCTTCACGACGATGCCTCTCAGTCCGAGCAAAGTCGCGCCGTTGAAGCGGCGCGGGTCGAGCCGCTTGCGGAACGCGTAAATCGCCGGCATGACGATTACTCCGGCGAGCCTGGCGAGAACGCTGCGCATGAACTCCTGGCGGATGAAGCTGCGCACCATCTGCACCATTCCCTCGGAGGCCTTGAGCATGACGTTGCCGACGAAGCCGTCGCACACCACGACGTCGGCCTCTCCCTTGTAGATTCCGTCGCCTTCGATGTTGCCGATGAAATTGACTTCGCTGTCGCGCAACAGCTCTGCCGCTTGCTTCACCACCTCGTTGCCTTTGATGTCCTCCTCGCCGATGTTGAGCAGGCCGACGCTCGGCCGGTCCTTGTGCTCCACCGCGGCGACCAGCGTGGCCCCCATGATGGCGAACTGCAGCAGATGCTCCGCCCCGCAATCGACGTTGGCGCCGAGATCGAGGACGTAGGTGCTGCCGCGCATGCTGGGCAACGCAGCGATGATCGCGGGGCGGTCGATGCCCGGAAGTGTCTTGAGAACGAAGCGCGACACGGCCATCAGCGCCCCCGTGTTGCCGGCGCTGACACAAGCCTGCGCTTCGCCGTTCTTCACGAGCTCCACTGCGACGCGAACTGACGAATCCTTCTTGTTGCGCAGCGCGAGCGCGGGAGATTCGTCCATCAGCACGACCTCGCTCGCGTGGTGCACCCGAAGGCGCGGACCGGGCCTGGCGCCGCGCGCCTTCAGCTCCGCCTCGATCGCGTCGCGCAAGCCCACCAGGACGACGTCGACGTCCGAGTTGGATTTCAGGAAATTGAGCGCCGCCGGCACGGTGATGTGCGGACCATGATCGCCGCCCATGCAATCGATGGCTACTGTGATTTCCATGAAGCGGGGTGCGAAGCGATTCCTGCTTCGCTCAATGGGAGGGCCGATCCCGGCTCTGTCCGGTCACTGCGGCCAGATGAAGGCTACTCGCTCTTGGTCTTGACGACCTTCTTGCCGCGATAGTAACCGCTCGGGCTGATGTGATGGCGCAAGTGCACTTCGCCCGTCGTCGGCTCGACCGCGAGCGACGGATTGGTGAGGAAATCGTGGGCGCGGTGCATGCCGCGCTTTGACGGCGATTTCTTGTTTTGCTGGACTGCCATATGGGAGCTCCTTCAAACTCAGGTCACTCGATGGTGCACGCATCCTTCGTGGCGCGGCACCATCGGCAAAGCCAGGATAACTTCGTCCTCGACAAGTTGCGCTACGTCCATGCGGCGGGATGCGAGCACGCGGTCGATCTCGTCGTCGGCTTCCGCAATCTCGCGCAGGTTCTCGGCGAGCTGCAACTCGGCATCGATCGCGATGGGAACCGGGAGCGGATCGAGGCAACGCTGACAGAGCGCCTGCACCGATCCTCTTACCGACAACCGCAAACACCGCTTGCCGTTGCTCGCCCTTCCCCCGCGCAGGTGATACTCCAGCCTTTCGGTCGAGCACTGCATCTTCGCTAGGCGCTGCAGTTGCTCCAGGCCGAGCACTCCCCGCTGTTCCAATGCGGCGCGGGCAAAATGGAGGCTGTCTATCACCCCCGCTTGCGACATAAGGGGCGCATGATATTATGTTTGCTCTTCGGTGTCAAAAGAAATTCCAAGTTGTTCAGAGCGTTACTGCACTTTTTGTTGTTCGTGGCCACGGCCTTGCCGGCGTTCGCCCAGGTCTACAAGTGGGTAGACGAGCGCGGCGTGACACACTATGGCGAACGCCCGCCGCAAGGCAGCAAGGCGAGCGAAGTACCGAACCGGCTTGCTTCGCCCGCCCCGGGTGCTGCCGGCGCCGAGGCGAGCAACCCGAAGGATCCGAGCCCCGAGCAGGGGCAGGCACGGCCGAAGGATCGGGATCCCCGTCAAGCCTCCAGCAAGGGCGAGAGCACGCAGGAGGCCGCAGCCGCCAAGCGAGCGCAAGTTTGCAACCAGCAACGCGCGCTACTCGAGCGTTTGAAGCAAAGCCCGCCGAGCTACACGCTGAACGAAAAGGGTGAGCGGATACCCTTGGACAATTCAGCCGCCATCGCGCGGCAGGAAAAGTTCGCCGCCGAGCAGTGCAGGCTCTAGCGCCATCCCGGGCGTGACTCCCGAAGGCCCGACGCGTGCAGCTCGTTCTCGCTTCAACCTCGCGCTATCGGCGCGCCCTGCTCGGGCGGCTCGGGATCCCGTTCTCGGTCGCCGATCCGCAGCTTGCAGAGGGAGCCCGCCCCGGCGAAGCCCCGGAGGGCACGGCGCGGCGCCTCGCTGAGGCGAAGTCGCTGGCGGTCGCGCACCGTTATCGCGACGCCCTCATCATCGGCTGCGATCAAGTCGCCGTGGGAAACGGCGAAGTGCTCGGCAAGCCGGGAACTCGCGAGAATGCGGTGCGCCAGCTGCGCGCCCTATCCGGCAGCGAGGCGGTGTTTTACACGGCAGTGTGCGTGCACAACACCTCGGTCGGGACAAGCCGCATCCGCGTGGTCCCCTGCCGCGTCACCTTCCGCAGATTCGACGACGGTACGATCGATCGTTATCTCGCTCGCGAGCAACCCTACGACTGCGCAGGCAGCGCGAAGGCCGAGGGCCTGGGGATCGCGCTGATCGCGAAAATGGAGGGCGATGACCCGAGCGCGCTCGTCGGCTTGCCGCTGATCGCGCTGGTCGATCTGCTGCAAGAGCAAGGGTTGAATGTCCTCTGACCCCAGAGGCTCGCTTTATCTCCTGCCCAACACGCTGGGTGAGGTCGCGCCGGAGGCGGTTATTCCGGCCGGCGCGCTCGATCGCGCCCGCTCGCTCGATTACATCATTGCCGAGGATCCCAAAGCGGCGCGCGCGTTCCTGAAGCGCATTGCGACGACGCGACCGCTGCGGAGCATCCGCGTCGAACGGCTCGACCACAACACCAGGGCGAGCGATATTCCGGCATTCCTCGAACCGCTCCTCGCCGGCAGCGACGCGGGACTCCTTTCCGAAGCAGGCTTACCGGCCGTAGCCGACCCGGGCGCAAGCTTGGTGCGACTCTCGCACGAGCGCGACATACGCGTCGTGCCGATGAGCGGCCCCTCGTCCCTCGTGCTTGCGCTCGCTGCTTCCGGCCTCGACGGGCAGCGTTTCGCGTTCCACGGCTACCTCCCCATCGCAGAAACTGAACTCGTCTCCACGTTGAAGGAATGCGAGCGCCAGTCGCGAAAGCTCAAACAAACTCAAATATTCATCGAGACGCCCTACCGCAACGATCGCACTCTGGCGACGATGCTGCGCGCTCTCGCTCCGGCTACGCTCGTGTGTATCGCGGCGGACCTGACGCTGGATTCGGAAGCGGTGAAAACGCGAGCCGTTGCGGCATGGCGCAGGGAAACACCGCGACTCAAGGGACGGCCCACAGTATTCCTGCTGCTCGCCGAGTAATCGCGCCCGGCGCGCTCAGCGAATGTTGAATTGCCCCTGCGCCAGCACCTTGGCGAGCGCGCTCGCCATCGCCGCGCCGAAACGCTTGGCGAAACGTTCGGTGAAATCCTGCTTCTTCGTGTAATCGAAGATGTCCTCGGCCTTGATCACCTCGCGAGCGACGGAATCGACGCTCCCGAAGCCGTCCGAAAGTCCCAGCTCGACGCTTCTCGCCCCCGTCCACAGGAGCCCGGAGAAAATGTCGGAGCTCTCGTGGAGCCGCTTTCCCCGCCCCTTCCTCACGACATCGATGAATTGCTTGTGGATTTCGTCCAGCATCGATTGCGCGTGGCGCTTCTGCTTCTCGTCGACCGGCGAGAACGGATCGAGGAAGGCCTTGTTCTCGCCCGAGGTGAGGGCGCGCCGCTCCACGCCGAGTTTCTCCATGGTGCCGGTGAAGCCCCAGCCGTCCATGATCACGCCTATCGACCCGATGATGCTCGCCTTGTCCACGTAGATCTTGTCGGCCGCGGCGGCGATGTAGTAGCCGCCCGAGGCGCAGATGTCCTCGACGACGGCGTACATGGGAACGTTGGGATAAAGTCCCCGCAGCCGGCGGATTTCGTCGTAGATGATGCCCGCTTGCACCGGGCTGCCGCCCGGCGAATTGATGCGCAGGATCACGCCTTGGGTATTCTTGTTTTTGAAAGCGTTCTGGAGGGATTCGGTGACGCGGTCGGCGCTCGCGTCGCCTTTGGGGTCGATGACGCCCACCACATCGACCAGCGCGGTATGCTTACCCGAAGTGAGACCGTCGTGCCCGCGCCAGTCGAGCACGAGCAACACCAGCAGCGTGAGATAGGCGAAGCCGAGCAGCTTGAAAAAAATGCCCCAACGGCGGGCGCGGCGCTGCTCCTTGAGAGCGGCGGTCGCCAGCGTCTCGATCACGTCCCGCTCCCAGTTACCTTCGGCCACGCGGATCACCCTTCATGATTACACGGCCGTCGCGCTCCTCGACGGGGACCGGCGCGAGTCCCTCCTCGAAGCAAGGGCCGCGAAGACATCGGCCTGTATCCGGCGCGTAGGTCGCACCGTGCGTCGAGCATATCAAATGCAGGCCCCAGACATCAAAAAACTTTCCCGGTTTCCAGTCCAGCTCCATCGGCATGTGCGCGCAGCGGTTGAGGTAGGCATAGACCCGGCCCTTGTAGCGCACGGCGAACGCCGGCTCGGGCCTTCCGTCCACTTCGAGTTCGAAGCGTACTCCGTCGCCCGAATCCGTCAGGTCGTCGCTCGAGCAAATTACGCGTTCTGGGCCAGCCATAGCGTCAGCTCGTCGATATCTTCCAGACAGGCAAGGGGCGCGAGCGCCACCAGGTCGCTCTT